>Ga0307509_10003142_pt1 | contig 25592 bp, 26 predicted proteins | sample 10_EM_MG_FD_202245 | JGI IMG/M metagenome (GOLD analysis project Ga0307509, IMG submission 202245) | Populus trichocarpa ectomycorrhiza microbial communities from riparian zone in the Pacific Northwest, United States - 10_EM | ecosystem: Host-associated > Plants > Roots > Unclassified | place... | reverse complement strand
AAGTTCTAGGATGACTTTGCCGGTGAAGGTAGGGTAACTTGGACACCTCAGTAGGGTAACTGGGGTCCATGGGCATAATGACCAAATTCCCAAGGTAGGGTAACTTTGCCTTCTTATGCCTTTAACCGCTCAGGAAGTCCTCCGGGCGACCACAGAAGTCGTCTCGGAGGTCCGTGTAACATTCCCATAATTCTCTTGACCTTATGCGAATGTTCTCCCGAAAGGTTACCCTGCCTAGTAGAGTGCCTCAAGGCTACTCAACAATTCCCTAGGCCTTATCCTAGGTTTACCAGCTATTTGTATAAAGTATACGAGACCATACCACCTCTGGTTACCTCTTGGTATACCATTTGGGCTAAGGTGATAGTAATTGTAGCTACCTATCGTAGGGTCGTTACACCAACTCGGGTCTACTTAACTCCGTCAATAGGATATGAGTTTCTGCGATTCATCTCCAATACAACCGCAGGTGGAAAAACTCTTCCTATCGAAGTCATTCCAGTGGCTAACTATTATGACAACAACCGGAGTCAATACCTAGGTGGTGGACTCACTGGCCTAGTGGTAGTTTCATCAATACAAGCTATGCAGTCCATCATTTAATCTACACGACTATCCAAATGTGATAAATTGACATGCAAGCTCCCCCGGTGAGATGAGGCCGATGGTTGGCTAAGTGGGCGCTACCCATAGCCATCCTCTCGGGACATACTCTACCGTGATAAGACTCATACCTCTAGAGTCCAATAACAACCCATAGTAATGCTACAATTCAAGGGGAGATGGTCCAGGCTGGTTACTAAGGTATTCGTCTCGAAAGCACCCTGGCCTTCTGAGACTACCTGAGTACCACTAGGAAGACTACCCTACTACCTGTAGGCTAGAATAGACTCCTAGGTGCCCTAGACACCATATATGGGCGACCTCCATCTTGGCGGTTACCCATACTCCCCTTATATATCCCGCGAACAACATTCAGTTGGACGGACAGCAACAACGTATATGGTGTTACAGCAGCCGCTCCAATGACCTCTTTTTACTAGCAAACGAGCAACTATGCAGCCATCTGCCTATGACGCGCCGTCCCAACGCTGGGGCCAGAGGGGGGTGTTAGCTAAACCCGCCCAAGTTCAATAGTATATTCAGGCCACCATTACACAGGCGTGGGGCCTCCCCGCGCAGATTTGTGTGCGCCCAAGAACATCTAAGAGCCCAAAGAATTTGAGGCAATCGACTTCTAAGTTCTAGGATGACTTTGCTGGTGAAGGTAGGGTAACTTGGACACCTCAGTAGGGTAACTGGGGTCCATGGGCATAATGACCAAATTCCCAAGGTAGCGTAACTTTGCCCTCTTATGCTGTTAACCGCCCCGGAAGCCCACCAGCAGACCACAAAAGTCGTCTCGGAGGTCCGTGTAACATTCCCATAAATCTCTTGACCTTATGCAAACGTTCTTCCGAAAGGTCACCCTGCCTAGTAGAGTACCTCAAGGCTACTCACTTATTCCCTAGGCCTTATCCTAGGTTTACCAGCTATGTATATACTAGTATATGAGACCATACCACCTCTGGTTACCACTGGGTATACCATTCGGGCTAAGGTGGTTGTCATTGTAGCTACCTATCGTAGGGTCGTTACATACCCGAAGCAGAACGGCGCTGGATTATCACCAACTGGAATAATCTGCGATCATTTAACGAGGTTTATTAAGTGATCTGAAAGTCATAGAACGAATTTGCAATTCTCGTTGGCATAGGCCATGCGAGAGGATCTTAGTATAGAATCTACCACTGTATATACAAAGCATTCTGTAGAATCATAAGATTAAATAAATCACAATACTGGCTGTTTAGTAGATTACTGACCCACAGAAGAGATTAAACCAAAGAAGAAAAAGAGCTACTGCTCCCGACGCCAATCGACGCCAGGAGCGGCAGCGATTTAATTATCCTTATACATGTAAGAAAGACCCAAAAACAGGCTAGATGCATCAGGAGAAATAAGTAACATGAAGCAGAGCCTGGGTGTATTCAGGACGCTCGTTTCAGGCCATGGCGCATCAGGAGAGAAAGAAGGGGGCACCGTGAGCCAGGCTGAATAGGATGTGGGCAGGTGTTGCAACGCAACTCAGCACGCAGGGGATGTGAGCGGATGTTGCCACAGAACTCAGGATGCACAGAAGGCAGGGGACGCAAACTTGATGTTGCGTCTGTCAGGACTCTACGCCAATGTACGAGATACAGGGTATCGTTTTTGCTGATGAAAGGCCTTGCAATACAAGTACAAATGCCACCATTGTACGGCAAGCATTCGGTAATCGCGATCGAGCTTCTTTTTTTATTCCTACTGCAATTGATGATTATAACCACTATATGGGTGGGGTCGATATAGCTGATCAATGGCGTGCAGGTATGCTACATAGAATTCATAATACTACCATGGCTTATATTAACTCTATGAATGTAGGCTCTACTACCGACCAGCATCCCCTTCGGAACTGGCTCGCCTTTTTCTATTTTTTCTTGGATTAATCAACTACCAATGCACACATTTTGCTCAATCTTATCCAATCATGTGAGCTTAACCAGCTCCTTGATTCAGGCCTATTGGCAGAGCATGATATACTCTCTCATCCATTGGCGCATTCTATACCAGCAGCTGAGTTTCGCGCATGGTGTTTAAACAGCTAGGTGATCAGAGTCCAATTACCACAGGAAAGGGAAGGGAAGGGAGGGCCAGACAAATCCGCTATCAGCCAAGTACACGCTAACGTATTTCCCCCTGATGTGACACACGACCGGGATATGACATGGATGGTGACGTGCTGTGAGACATGGATAATTAGTATTTTCATCCCCGCTCTTGATCAGAACAGTGATAGCAACAACAAACCTCTCGTCACCATGGGTAAACTAACCACCAAGAAAGCGTCTGAGAATGAAGAACTGCTTCAAAGAGCGATTAAGGCAGTCAAAAGAGCAACAGATCCTGTGTCAGTATCCGAGGCCTCGGCGGAATTTTCAGTCAATAAGCGTACCCTTTACCGGCGGGTTGCCGGAACGCACTCGAGTGCTGTTGGTGGGCATCAAGATCAGCAGCGAATTACAGTAGCTGAAGAAAAGGCAATCGGAAGATGGTATTTTGAGCAGGATGATAGGGGATTGCCACCCCGGCTCGATATGGTTAAAGATATGGCACTACATTTGGAATCAAAGCGCATGGAGGCTGATAGTCACCCACTACCCCGAGGAAAGAACTGGATCAGGCGATTCCTTACCCGCAATCCATCATTGGCTGCAAAGCTTAGCACCCAGCTAGAAAGGCAGCGAGCATATGCAAATGATCCTGTTCTTCTTCAGGACTATTTTGCCAAATTAGGACGCCTAATTAGACAAAATGGCCTACGATCATCCCAGATTTTCAACATGAATGAGAAGGGCTTTTTAATGGGGCTGGCAGCGAAGGCGAAGGTAATATGTCGGCATGGGCGGCGGAATCCTCGGGTAACTCACGATGGAAAGCGGGAACTTGTCACTGTTATAGAGACAATTTCAGCCTGTGGCAGCTTGCTGGCCCCGCTCATTATCAACAAGGGTGCCGGTCACTACTTGGGGTGGTACCGGAACCTGACCGACAAGGAACGAGATTATCAGTTTACCTATTCCCCAAAGGGGTGGACTGATAATCAGCTAGCTTTAAAGTGGCTAATTGATCTTTTTGAGCCCCAATCAGCAATAGTTGCCGGAATCGGTGCTGCACGGCTTTTGATCTTTGATGGCCATGGCTCCCATATTACCTTTGAATTTGTTTAATTCTGCCTTGACCACAATATTTTCCTCCTCTGCTTGCCCCCACATTCCACTCACTTATTACAGCCATTAGATGTAGGACTATTTAGTCCTTATCAGCACTACTACGGCCTGGGAGTAGATACTTATATGCACTCTGGTCAGAATAGAGAAGGAATCAAAAAGGCGGCATTTATTCCATTCCTTACCGAAGCCCGAGAAAACACCATGAAGAAGACCTCTATTCAGCGGGCCTTTATGGCAACGGGAATCTGGCCACTCAATCCTCGGCATGTGATAGGAAAGTTACAACCGGCAGTTCGAAAACGGCGAGATACACTCGGCACTCTTAGTACTCCCCGCACAGCATGGGGTATCCGAAACCGTGTCAGATCTGGGGTGGAGGTTCTCAACCAAATAGCCTTGCTGGCTCTCAGTCCAGCTGAGGGAAACATTGCCCGTGACAGAATCACAGGACTTTTACGAGAGTTGGGCCATCAACTTGAGGCTGAAATTGCAGAATAGGAACTTTACATTGAATCAAATCGCAGGCTTCAAGGCAGGCAAAAGATTTTCAATACTACAGACAAAAGACAACTCTTGGTAGCCAGAGTACTGGATGGGACTGAGCTTATTAGGCTTCGAGATGCCCGGCTGGCAAAGGATGCAAAAAAACCCCCCGCCCACCCCCACCCGCTACAAAATCAAAGCGCATATTTACAAATAAACAAGCTACACAAACCCGCAAAAAACCCCCTCCTACACCTTCCACTCATCAATCTCCACCACGCATACAGGAACTTGTCATCTGTGATACTCCAATGGTTGTTTTTCTTGATCTGAGCCAAGAGGAAAATAAACAAGCTACACAAACCCGCAAAAAACCCCCTCCTACATCTTCCACTCATCAATCTCCACCACGCATACAGGAAGTTGTCATCTGTGATACTCCAATGGTTGTTTTTCTTGATCTGAGCCAAGAGGAAAGTGATGATGAGCAGCTTAGCGATGATGAGTGGAATTCATCGCCTGCAACCTCTGCCCTGCACTCAAAATCGACCCTACAGCCGGCGACTAACACCAAACTCCTTCCTGATCATCCTCTTCATATGTCACTTCGCTCCCGCCGGCAATAGTCTCTTATTTTGTTCTTTCATTCTTCTTTATCGTCCTCAGTCTCCCATGTACCTATTGAATTTGTCTCCTTAATTATCCCTTTTCTTAATATTGAGCGCTCTATGGATTTCTGTTTTTGGGGTTCTTCTTATTGTTCTGGTATCACCATTTCTTTCACATCATGAATGGGGTTGTTTTTAGGTTAGTTATCACAATTTCAAACTTTGTCTTTGAGCGGAAGTCCTTGTGAGACATGTGTGTCATATCCCGGTCTTGTGTCACATCAGGGGGAAATACGTTACTGCTCTAAAACCTCATGTACCTATTTTACCAAATACCATACCTTACAAAAACCCGACGTAGAAGCCTCCTCCTCTCACCATCTGGAAAAAATGGAAACGCGCCGAGAGTGTTGTATATGCAGATACAACTTTCGTACTGGTAAGAAGGAAGGCCGCTCCCGGTCTAAGCTTACTCAGTTTGAGTATTGGTCATGCTCCCCTCCTAATGCCCTCTGTGGATGCGATCGGCTGTGTTTTGCCTCCTGGCATAGTTTAGCCACTGTTCCATAGTGGTGGTTTTTATTTTTTTATTTTAAAAACAAAAAAGACAGCGGGTGTGTAGATATGAGAATTGTACAGTAGATTTGAGCATAGATTCATTTGATATCACTCGGATGCCAAGCTCCTAGCTTGGGCGCTAATGCATGAGAGAGATTTCGCCAATGTCTCAGCAGACCAAGGGATAACTCGTTTATCCCCACAATACTAGCCTTGCTCAAATTCCATCAATCGCTCGGAATACATCCTGTCCCAGGAAAAAAGGACACAGAAAAACGAAACAAAAAAAAAACAAAGCACTCGATATACCCTAAGTCGTGCTATCATTATTTTAGAACATTACGATAGTATCACACATTTATTCTCACCACTCTAGAGAGTTGTACAGTACTCTACATCTCGTCATCCCGAAGCTTAACGTATTCAGTTTGACTGAGTGACGACTATTCCCGAAGGGGTTGCTTGTTATTACAGATGGAAGAGCACATGCATAACCTCCTACCGGCACCGTCATAGTATGCCATAGATGGGAAGCTGATTCTAGTGCCGTGGGGGAATGTGATGATTGGGTAGTGGGTGGAGGGGAGGCTATCGTGTGATCTCATTGGGTTGTCCTGGAGCGATTGGTTGTGTTTCTATCATTCGGTCAATGATTTGTTAGGTGGTTATTATAGTTGAGCTTTGGAGAGGGGAAGAGGCAGAATGGGGGAGAGGGAGAGGGAGAGGGAGTCGGAAGTGAATTGGGCTCTTTCTTTTTATATAGAAATATTTGGACGGATAGATAGAGTTGGATGGTATATTTATTGTGCCCCTTTCGGGAAGCTGGTAGACTTCTGATCATGATATCAGGTATAGTACTGCGCTGCTCGACCTTTACATCCTGATATTCATGCCACAGCAAAATGCACCCGGCCTATTTAGAGCTCCGCTACTGGTGCGGCAGCGCCTTCCCCATCTTCCTCCCCCTCAGCGCCAACTTCCCCCTCAGCATCCACTTCTCCCTCAACACTGGCTTCCCCCTCAACACCGGCTTCCTCCTCAGCACCGGCTTCCTCCTCAGCACCGGCTTCCTCCTCAGCACCGGCTTCCTCCTCAGCACCGGCTTGGCCCTCAGCCCCTGCTTGGCCCTCAGCACCGGTTTGGCCCTCAGCACCGGCTCCCTCCTCGGCACCGGCTCCGCCCTCGGCACCGGCCACTCTCTGCACGCCGGCGGCCAAAACCTCCTCGACAGCCTCATCCAACAGACCACTCTCAAGCCCGTCCAAAACCTCCGTCTTGATGCCCCTCTCCAACAAGATCTCCTTGGAGACCTTAGGACTGGCCAACAGCAGCCTGACCACCTCCCTATCCCCCCCGACAAGCGCCCTCTCTAGGGGCCCGACGCCGTTCGAATCCCCAATGTTAACCTGCACCCGATCATTGGCGAGGAGCGTCTCCACCATCGGCGCATTCTTGTTATCCACCGCGGTGTAGAAGGGGGTCTGACCGCGGTCATCACGCGCGTTGACGTCGATCCGAGGGTCTGCGAGGAGGATTTCGACCATGCCGGTCGGCTTGAACTGCACAGCGACGTGCATGATGGTCTTACCGTCGTTGTCACGAACGTACACGTCGAAGCGGGGATCGGCCAGACACTCCTTTACAATGTCTAGCATACTAGTACTGCAACGCCGGACCATGACGAAGAGCGAGGACTCTCCACCGATGCTACCGACGTTAACATCTACCCGCTCATCCGCTAGAAGCTCACGCACGACCTCGACATGTCCGCGGGACGCGGCGCGACCGAGGGCGGTCCAACCCCTGTCGTCCTGGGCGTTGACCACCAACTGACTCGCGTGGAGGAGGAGCAACTTCACCACGCCGACATGGCCTCGTAATGACGCTTTCAGCAGCGCCGTGGAACTGGAGCGGTCGCGCAGGTTGGGATCGACCCTGGTGTCCTGCAGCAGAAGCTGCACCACCGGCTCATGCCCCTTGAACGCCGCTATGAGCAATGGCGTCATGCGCTGCTGGCTTCGCGTACTTTGAGTATTGACATTCACACTCGGGTGCGCTAGCATGAGCCTCACCACATCGACGTATCCGTACGAAGCGGCCATGTATAACGGCCCGCGACAACCCGTCTCTGACAACTCCGCCCCGAAGCCGCGTCCCAGTAACATCTCCACCATGTCCACCAGTCCGTCCATTGCGGCAGTTGTGAGCGGCGACTGATTACTCACGTTGCTGAAGCTGACCGCATTCTCCTCGCCCAGGCTGTCCAGCAGGAACTCCACCGCTGCCGTCGTCTGCGTCTTCACCGCCGAGTTGAGCAATTGCCTTTGCGGCAAGAAGTCGAGTATGCCCTGCCCGACCAACACACGGATCCCGCTGCGGTTGCGGTCCCGAGCGAGCGTCTGCAGTAGACGCTTGCCGTAGTCTTCGGAGCGCAAAGTGAAGACTTTGGTTAGCAGGTATGGCGATAGCAGATTCGCAAAGTACCGGCTCGTCTTCACGAGACCGTTTAACTCCGGGGGCAGGAGGAAGCTGCCGATTAGGAAGGTGACCTCGTTCGGGAGGTGGAGGAGTGACATTTTTTTTATATTATTCTTTATTTGTATTTTTTTTTTGTAGGAAGTGGGGTGTAAAGTAAGGGGTATTTATTTCTTGGTTGTCTGGCGGGATGAAGTGGGATGGGATGGGATGGGATAATGCCCCGGATGCTTTATCGTCCTCACTTATGATATCGCACTGCGCAGGTCGTTGCCTGGGCCAGTTGGCAGAGGCTGTGAGTAACTCACACAGCAGCCGTATTCGTATTCCGGCCCTGCAGGAGTTTTGAAGAAGCACAAGCCAAAGTCGGCAGCAGTGCCCCTTAATTGTCTGTACTGGACCGTACTGAGTATGATAGCCTTGCGAGCACATAATCTAGCCACGGTGCATTCTCGCACGTGAGCCCTCCAGTAAAGTGAGCTATCACATAACTCAAGCGGGGGCGCAATGGGATGGGTACAGGACAGCAGAAACTAATTACCTCACCCCCCCCCCCTTGAAGCACCCGGAACAAATCACAACTCCTCACTCACCATCCCCAAAACAACCACCACTGTCGGAAACTCCGTGTGTGCGCTAGATAAGAGATTGGAGAGAAAGTAAAAAAAAAAACTGATTTGACTGAGAACAATATGGTTCGTAGAAGAAGAAGGGATCAGAATTGTCCGATTTCTCGTGCATTGCTACTTGGGTACCGGGCCATGGGGTTTATACCCATGAGAGGCAGCTATATATTACAGAGCCAATGATCTTAGTCCAACTATTGCTCCCCAGGCATACATACTTTCGTCACAGTTGAAGCCATTTTTACAACAACAACCACCACAACCACCACTCCTACCAAACAAGCCCTTCCATATTCTACAACCAAATAAAACCACAAGAACTCAAGACCCCACCAACTTCCACCCTACCCGTTAGCAGGGAAGGAAAAAAGAGGGGGGAAAGAAAGATCTGATGCTAACGTGCGAATGACAATACGTGATCCTAGACTTCTGCGTGGGTAAATAGACATATTATGATAACATGATGTAGCCAGCAGCCCTACCAGATCAGTAAAGCGCTCTATAAATGATACCGGTCCGCCGGGTTATTCACGAGGGCCAGTGCTGGTACGTAGCGGTATGCACCTGCGAGGGCTCATCAAGTATCTACATGCTCATCTACTGTGCAGTGATACCAGTACAGTACACCCGAAATAGGGACCTCACTCAGGATATGGTCTAACCAACAGCACAGGCAACCTAAGACTGTATGGAGTTCGCATTATGTTATACCCGGTACACTGCCAACCCCCCCCCCCCCCCGGACAAGGGAACAGGGTTTTATCATATTATTCATCTCTAGAGATCTTTCCTCCTCCTCCTCTAGTTTTCTTTTCTTTTCGCCCATTTCCTAGAGTAGGAGTAGGGTAGGTATTCCTAGATATTACTGCTAGTACAATGATGATACGATACCTAGCACACTGTTCTTCCATTATTCGAGTTTCTTGCCGTGTAGCGTTAATGGTGTACCCGTAGCTATAGCGCAGTATTAGTATGATATCATGCCCTCACTGCTATTATACTTGGTGGATCGTTAGTATGACACTCCATAGATAGGCTTCGAGGAGTATTTGCTAATTAGGGAATACTACTTTAGAACCCCACTAGTTTTTTATGATGCCATGCAAACGCTTTTTACCAGAGGAGCTTCTGCCCTGGGCGTCGAGTGCGTTGAGAATGTTTATATATGTATACGCGTATGTGTGCTAACACGACCGACTACCAGAGTAGGAACGCTTGCGGCTTGTCCGTGAGACCGTAATTGTACTGTACAATGCGACCATAGTGTCGTGGTATAAATGTGACATTCCGAAGCTCAATTCTCTCATCCCATCCAGTCCTGTTGATATACACCCCACCCACCCTATTCAATAATCCATCACGCCCCGCAAAAAAAAAAAAACACGGAATGTACAATAAGCTGCAACCGCAAATCCGCTTGTGAATGACTAGTGACGAAAGAAGGAAAAACAAGAAACAGGAAAGAAAAGAAAGGGTATTTCTAAACACCGCCCACCCCTAACCAATCACCCGACGCAACTTAGCGCAATGTAATGTAACCGTGCCAACATTAGTATGGAAGAGTAAGAAAAGGAAAAGCCAAACCAGAACCAACCAACCAAACCAAACAATCGCAAATCGTTGCAAACAGGGGGAGAAAAATAAACATGGAGGAAAAAGAAGGCTAGAAGAAAAGACAAAGATATATACCACTTCAACAACTCAGGCCGGCCCAAGCCAAGCCAGGTATTATCGCTCAGTAGAACCCCACCTCCCCCGTAACCCCTCGACCCACCGCCCATACAACACGTCCGCCAATACTGCGTTCACGCCTTTCCCTTCTGCGGTCTCTTCCATGCCAACGCTAGCGCTGCTCCCACCCCTTCTTCTGCCTCCTACACCGCTGGCCCCGGCTCCAGATACAACGCTGCTCCTACGTTTTCTTCTGGCTAGTGGTGAGCCAGTGGTTGCTGGGCTGCTGGATAGTGGTTCTGTTATTTTTGCTGGGGTTGCTCTTGCAGCGGTGGTAGGAGGGGGGGGAGGTGGCGGCTGAGACGCAGAAGAAACGAGTGCATTAAGGGCAGGATTCCGCTGGAGTTGGTCTAGCATAGAACGGAGGAGAAGGATGCTAGCTTCTGCGTTTACCTCGTTTAGTGAGGACCATGCCGACGATAGGCGAGCGGTAGCTAGGTGTTCCTGTGGGGTTGCGGAGGTGTTTGTGGTTAATTGTGTGAGGGAAGTGTGGATTATGGCATTGTAGAGGCTTTGCGCATCTGAAGGTTGGGAGGTGATACCCGTCGAAGCGGTACCGGAAGACGAAGCGGAAGAAGAGGTGGTGGCATTGGCGGGTCTATTGCTGTTCTTGGAAACCTTTCGAACGGGGCGTACGGTCGACGTGGACTTTGCTGTGTGAGATTGTGGCTCTGGGGAGGGGGAGGGGGAGGGGGAGGGGTCGTTGTGGAGGACTTGTGACTCTTTGGTTATGTGCCGGTGGTGGTGGTGGTGGAGCTGCCCGCGGCGAGTAGAACTGGGGCTTGCATTCGCAGGGCTCTTCCCCCGGGCTGTCCCTGCGCGAGTCGGTTTCGGTGGTGACACAGATGGTGAAGCCACGCGCCCACTAGGGCCTGTATTTTCGCTATGAGGGGCTGAGTTGAGAGCTAGACTCTGGAGAGCGACGCTTATGGGGATCTCATCGAAGTCTGAGGAGTGTGAAGAATTGGATACGCTCCGGCCTCCTCTTATGGTTTTAAAGGCTTGGTGACGGAGGGTGGAGTGTGGGTTTGTTCTTATTGTATCAAAGTCCCAGTCCTCGTCTACCTGGAGTGTCATTGTGTTCCTACCCAACAACCATTAGTATATGCGTGAGCTTGGTAAGGAATGTTAGAACAAACATTGTAGCCTGGTACAACTTTGGATGCGCCTGTCTACCACCCTGACTTCCCACCCACTTCTGCTTCCTCTCGATCAAGTCCTGTAATAACTGTGTCCTCCCAGCATTCCTGATAAACTTGTGCCTTAATAACTCCTTCGCGCTAGCCCTCTTGATAGGATCCTTATTCAAGCACTTTTCCACAAAGTCTTTGAAATCCTTAGACCACCTATTCCCCTCTAGCCTCGGCGCCGGCTCCTTTGGGATCAGAAATAGTACTTTCATCGGGTGGATAGCTGCATTCGGCGGCTCCCCTTGTGCGAGCTCCATAGCGGTGATCCCGAGCGACCAGATATCCGCTTTGAAATCGTAACCCGTGGTCTGAGAGATCACCTCCGGCGCCATCCAGAAGGGGGTCCCGACAAATGTGTTGCGCTGGGATTTGAGGCTGCTGAGTTGCGCCGCCACGCCAAAGTCGGCGAGCTTGACCTGCCCGGTGCCGGAGAGAAGGATATTGGCGGCTTTGATATCGCGGTGAATCTTGTTCTCTCGGTGGAGGTAGTCTAGTCCTAGGAGGAGTTCTCGCATCAGGATGGCAATGTGGGCTTCGCTGAAGGGACCGGGTTTTAACAAGTCGAGGCAGGATCCGCCGGCAAGGTATTCCATTACTGCGCGACGTTAGTATTAACAATTTCCCCCATGCTATGTCAAAAGCGCAAATAGCATACCTATCCATAACTTGTACCCTTTGACAAAACTTCCATAATACTGGGTGACAAACGGACTAGCGCAAGTGCTCAGCACAGAGATCTCCTGCTGAATTTCTTGAATGTCGTCTTCGCTGGACTCTAGATCAATCTGTTGGAAAACGAGGCGGGAAATCCCAATTAGCCCCCGCCGCCTCCTTCTATTCCTCCTTCAGAAGGAAAGGATGAAACAAACGTGTTTAATAGCGACCACAATCCCAGACTCCCTTTCTATCGCCTTATAAACAATGCCAAAGCTCCCACCTAAAAGCGCACGTCAATCATGTATCCGTGCATTCGCCGAGAGTAAAGTGGGGGTATAACTCACTCCCCAACTCCTCTAAAACCTCAAATTTTGAGGCTAAACTCGCTGTCATAGCGACAATTCAATGGATCAAATAAAACACAACACTTTGATTAGAATACAGAGTGTAATATTGTAAGGAACGAGGAGTGGTAAGAGGGGTATGAGAAGAAGAAGTAAAAGAAGAAGAAGGAAGCTGCCAAAGAGCAGAAAGCCAGTGAGCGTGAAGGAACTGGGGGAAGGGAAGGGAAGGGAAGGGAAGAAGGGAAGGGGGGAGAGAGCAAAGGACAGAGGGTTCGCCAGGAATAGGTGAGTGAGTGAATGTGAGTGGGTGGGAGGATGGGCTTGTTATCAGCTGTGGTAGTTAGACTGCCTAGCTGTGATGCGATGGCGTGTGTGTGTTGTCGCCCTGCGAACGCCCCCGCGCTCGAGCGGGAAGACGCATCTTGTTTTGGTTCCCGTGTTAGGGTTAGCGTGGGGTTGGTGAGTGGTAAGGGCGGTAGGGTTGCTGTAGTAACGGGCACTCGCGAGGTTATCAGAAGGCTGGAACGCGTGCTGATCGGTATGATGTGATTTGGTGTGATAAGGATAATCACTATACTTGGTAATACGAGTAGAATCAGCCGAAACATTGTTTGACTTAGCGGCAAAAGCCAATTTCGACGTCTTCCTCACTTGCTCTGGACAAGAAGTGCCGGAAAACTGAAGGGGGCATATCTCGCACCCAGATACGGACACATTCTTTACTACTGTACTGTACTCGAGTACATGCAAATGCCGGTACAATACTTGTATTTCCTTGAACCCTGTTTTCGGATGCTCCATGCCTAGGATAGATATGGCGGGACCTTACTTTGTTGCTAAGGGCACATCCTAGCTGGAGAGCACTACTGTATCACAGACCACAACACTGGACTACATCGCTACGAGTGGTTCACCACAGCACAACGATAGTAAACCTCCGTGCTATGATATATGTAGGGCACTGTACCATTCTGTCTGTGGTCACCGTACGCCTTGTGATGAGGTATCTATTATACTTGGTCTCCGTCAGAAAGGCTCCGACGACGGGTGGATGAGAAAGAAGAAAAAGGAAAATTACTCAGAAATTAATGTAAATCGGTACTTTTGCACCCGCCAACTTGAGACCAAGAAGAAGAAGAGTGGGGAAGGGAGGATGGCATGAGAACGAAACGAAAAATCCAATAATTCCAATGCACCCAAGGAAAAATGAAACTTGAAATTTAAAATACAAAGTAGGTATCGTGGTAGAAAGTTCATGGTCCTGGTCTGGGGAGATTGGCTATCGTGATCATGGAATCATCACACGAGTAGGAAGGGCCAAGAGAAGGAGAGGGAAGGAAACACGCTGGTGGGAGAAAGTAGAAAAGACAAGTAAGGATTAAGTGTGGTATGGTAGCGGGCGCAAACCGGTACAACAGTTCATCCCATCCTATCATATCGAGAAAGCACTATGGCAAAAGCACCCTACCGTACCGTAGTAGCTGAAGAGTAAGAATAAACGCAAACACGAACCTAAAGTCTACCACTCCGCTATTTGCCAGGTCTGCCCAAAAGAATGAAGAAAAAGAATGGAAAGAATGGAAAGAATGGAAAGAGAGAGATTGCAAAGAGGGCCTCCCTAAACCGGCCTAACCTCCCCCCACCACCTCAGATGAAATGATCCGAACTCCCGCTTGGCGAAATTGAAAAAAGAAAGAAAGAAAGAAAGAAAAGGGAGGGAAATAAAAATAAATAACTTTTTCTTTTGTTTTTTTGTATTAAGAGAGAGAGAGAGCAATGAAGAAGAAAAAAGGGGATGAGGGGAGGAAAAACAAACACGTAGGAAGTGTCCCATTTTTGCGAATGGATCGAGTGAATATCCGTATGACAACAGGTTCATAGACAAAAGTGCTATGCATTGGATCAAATGCCGGGTATCTCAAAGCAACCCGTCACGGCGATAGACCCCTCCCCCTCTACCACCACCGCCGCCCCTCCCACGCCCTGTCCCCCTCATCCCTCCTGCGCGGCCTCTCGGCGAGAAAGTATACACTCCACCACCACCACCACCACCACCACCTCCTCCTCCACCTCCTCCTCCTCCACCACCTCCCCCGTTTCTCCCCGCTGCTCCAGCCCCTTCTGCACGACTTGCCACCTCAGCAAATGATTCCGTGGTACTCCTGTTCCCGTAGGCATATCCAGCCGCCGGAACGCCCTGCTGGGCCCCGCTCCCGACAAGCGGCCCAGAAACTGCACGTCCTCCTCCTCCTCCTCCTCCCCCTCCTCCTGCTGCGAGCACCTTCTCCACCCTCAACTCGTAAAAATTCCCTTTAGCCTTAAAAGTCTTCGGCCCAGTCCACACCGTCTGCGGCTTCTTACTATGTCCACCCGCCGGCGTTGTGTCGGGTAATTGCGCATTCCACCCTTGCCGATCATCCGTACGTCCACTATATCCAGCAGGTGCCTCATCATCTTCGTCGTCGCCCCGGATTTCGAAGTACCTTAGTTGCCGTGGGAGTTGTGTCCCTGCTGGCGGGGGTGCGGTATCGGCGGAGGTGGTGGAGGAGGTGGTGGTGGGGAGGGATCCGTTGGGGAGGACGAAGATGGGCGGGGACTCAGATGGGTCCTTCTCGTTTGGAGAGTAGCGGTTTGCGGCAATTGCATCGATCCACCGTACGACTCGGAAGTACTTGATGGCGTCGCGGGAGGTGTCCCAATGTAGAGGAGGGTCGCTATTCTTGTTGTAGTGCCAGCCTCCGGCATGGGGGTCCATTTTGTATTTGCTGTTTTTTTGTTGATTAAAGGGAGTGAAGTTCAGGGCACGGAAAAGGGAGGGAACGCTGTAGGTAGAGGCTTAAGGGAGAGAGGAAGAGGGGGAGGGGGAGGGATGAACGGGAGAGAAGGAGACGGTGGTGGCGACGCAGAAGGATGAGAAGCAACGGTTGTGACGAGGAGAAGAAAGGAGGGAGGGAATGGAAAGGAGGGATGAGAAGCGAGTAAAAGATAGAAAGATGGACGAGAGTGATTGATCGCGATGATGACGACGATAAGGGAGTTTCTACCATGGGTTGAGCTCCCCTTCAAACTTAGGCTAGCTCTCCATTTCTCTAGACTGGGGTTCGAAATGATTTCTGGGGCTTCAACGGTCAACCCTCTTCTCTTAAGCAACGCTCTTCGCCTGCAGCGTCTTGTGCTTACGGTATGCACAAAGAAGGGAAGAAAGGAAGAAAGGAAAGACTTGGTTAACAGGAATTAAGGATTGGTTTATTGGTGTAGAATCGCCTTGGAACATTGAATAATATGATACGAGCACCTGGCCCAATCAATTCAGCACTTGACCCCCCCCAGTGGCTTTCAGCGTCTCCCTCTCCTACCCTACCACACACACTCTAATATGGCAACGTGCAACCGTAAATTACCATACCCATAATGCCTCCCAAGCATCCACACTATCATGTACCTGTACCAGGAGTACCGGTACCTGAAGGCACGCCCAAGAAGTACGAGTACTCTACCGCAACGATTCACCTCAAGTTATTACCGTAGCTCACCCTATGCACCCCCTCTCGCCCCGGACCCCATGCACGGGTCTGGGAGATGCACCGTGAGTCGACCCCTAAACAATCGCATCCTGGGCTAACCCCACTTGCACAGCCCTTCCTATCATGATATCATACTTTTTTTGTTTTTGCCAAGGCGGGATGGGTGGCTGGATGGTAGACCGTTGGCGTCGCGGGATCGACCACGCGGGTGTTGGGCAGGTCCCCCCCCACACACATAACCACGCGATTATCACACGAGAAAGTGGGGATGAGGGGGAGGCCTTATTTGATTTTAACGGAATTGCTGATAGAATTGGAGGAGGGGGTTTGCGTGATTGTTTATTGGCGGGCTTAGTATAGGAAGTGTAGGTATTTTGGTTGTCTGGTAGCTTTTTTTGTGGAGAAAGGGAGTGGTCCATTGATGAGTTCAGGCACACCGGGTGGTTGGCCTGACTGCTGAAGGGAAGTGTGTGTGATGCGTGGGTGATCAGGGAGCTATCATATGCTTGTATCCTTCGAGCAGAGTGGTAGATTGTAGTTAGCTTGAACCGCTTCCGCCTTCCTGTTCCCACGAGCTGATACCAGATTCCTGAGGGGTGGTGAAATAGGTTGTTGCTGGTGAATCACTAGCCTTACGCTAGTAGCTAACCTATAACCCAAGCATTCATAGAATGCACAGGACAGTACCATACTGTGGGTAGGAGGGTAATACTAAAAATCTAGAACTTTACTCGAGCATAGTACCGGTAATAGAGATTCTAAAAGTCATACCGGTAGAGATATATCCACGAAAGGGAGCCGGGATGTGGCAAGAGTTTCAAGGGGAAAAAAGGAAGAAAAAAAGAAAGAAAAATGGCTCAGGCCCCCGAAGTTTCTCAAGATTCTTTGACTTTTTCCTCCACCCCGAATCACAAGGCAGAAAGGCTGGCCTCAACCTAATATCTGAGGCAATCACTACTAGGACTATATCGTGCTAGAGACATCAACTTGCGAATGGTCGCCGCGAGAGTTGCGAGATGAGTTTTTTTTGGTAGCCTGAGCATGCGCAGATTCGGACAGTATTGTATAAACGACTTTTGCGCGGTATACGTACTGTACTCCAGAGAGATAGGTGTGAAGGCTTGTACTGTAGGAACTGGGGTAGAGTAATTGAACCTCATACGAGGGCGTTGAAGTTTCCTTTCCTAGCATGGCCAGTGACCTTTTTCTCTTCATTTGTCTCGGCGGGGGAGTCAAAGTTTGGCCCTTTTTTTGTTTTTTTTGTTCGATCCCCCCATTTATCCAAGCAGGGAAATTCTAGACGTCTTAGTATGAGATTCAATTATTCCGGCTCTTACGGTCCGGTATTTGGATATCCCCCTTTGTTCATCTCTACTTGAATCATGGGCTGGTGGATTTCAAAGTGAGTCTAAACTTCCCTCTATAAGGGCAAAAAGCTTTAGTTACCAACTCAGAGAGTGTTTTATCACCGTAATATTCGGGAGCCTTCTCTATTATTTCCCCTCATTCGGTCTCTCTTTAGTTGTTGATCAATCAAGCAAGTTTGGTAATCATTGCTATTACATCAAGGATACAAGTAGCTTATTAGTCCAACCTAGATAGTCTTTGGAGGTGGGCTGCCATTGATGGTGGTACAATACGTGCTCTCTTCAGCAGCTTGTGTCATGAAAATTCATGTCAGTGATAACTCTAAAGGGTTAGAGGGGTTTCCCAAGCTATTTTTCCCAAGCCGCCCGACTTTCCCCCTGTTCTTTGCTTATTCTCTTCTGTTCTACTCGTCCCCTTCGAGGTTTTATTACTCGTGCCAAGGTTGTGACTGTGCCACAACCCCCGGTCGTTCACAGGCTCACGACATGGGGCATTCTCACGAGAGTGCCTGACAGCTCAACGGTCCTTTACAGCTCAACGGTCCTGACAGCTCAATGGGTGGTTGTCATAGAAACAATATTGTCAAACATTATTTCTAACAGAATTAAAGGTGTATATTAAAGATAAATGTAGCATTCAAGTCTAGAAAAAGAAAATGTCTAGGGTACAAAATGGTGAGAAGCCTATTTTCACAGCAGAAATAGTCATTTAGCAGAACACTTCGGTTTTTATCAAACAGCCCATAATCCGTTTACAAGTTTGCCCTAAATGTTTGGCTCAAGCTTAGCTAAGCTAGTACAGTTTCTATGGCAACCCCCCATTGAGCTGTCAGGACCATTGAGCTATAAAGGAGAGTTGAGCTGTCAGGCACTCTCATGGGAGTGCTCAAGGTCATGAGCCTGTGAATGACCAGGGGTTATGGCACAGTTACAACCTTGGTACGAGTATGGTACTTCTAAGCAAACTGGCCAAGACAAGACAGGTTGAGGGAAAGAAGAATGACCTTTCCCTAGTATTCAGGAACCCTGCCTTCCAAATATTCAAAAGAAGGTAAAGATAGGATTCTAGGGCTACTACCCCACAAAGTTTGCACTGTATTTTAGCCCCCCTGGCTAAAATTAGAACCCGAACAGCCCTTACCCTTATTGCAGGGCCACAATCTAAGGTCTGAGACATGACTCTTAGGTCTTTCAAGAATCTGCACAGCCTTTGCTGATAGCTGAATTGACTCAGCTTCAGAGTTTTCTCTCTCTTCAAACAATATATACTACTAATGCCAAGATTACGGTATGTGGCAGCAACCCTGGATGTCCTTAGACTTACAACCTGAGCTCTCCTACAGAGTGCCTAACTGCTCAACACAACTTTGTGGCTTACCATACAAACTAGGTGGCTAAACACAATTTGTGGCTTAATATAAGTTAGTTAATTAATGTAATTTTATTGCTCAAAATCTATCAGAGCTAATAGTTAAGTGATAATGAAGGTTCAAAAAATAGATATAAAAGAGAATATTATAATTAATTTATTTTTTTGTGTCACTTTGAGCCACAAAGTTTGTATAGTAAGCCATAAAATTGTGTTGAGCTGTAAAGTTGTGTTGAGCTGTCAGGTAGTCTGTAGAAGTGCCCAGGTTGTGAGTAAGTAAACATTCGGGCTGCTGCCAGATACTGCAACCTTGGCATAAGTATACCTACCCTTCTTAAACTTACCAGTGTTAATACTAGAAACTACAGATGAAAATATCTAGAGAAGAAATAGGGTTTCCTAAAGGCAGTCCTACTTAGACAAGCTAAACTTGATAGCTATAAGTAACTAGTATTCTGAATTTCATTTACCTGGTTTTCTAAGTGTATTATAGCCTTAGTGATTGATTTTGGTCTTGGTGCTCACCTGTGAATAAGCTAGCTCTAGATCCTGAATGGTGAATTGAATAAGCAAATAGAGTACATTCTGGGTTTGCAATTAATTTAACTATAGTACTAGGACGAAAAGATTCATCTGATGACCATTTTACATAAAGAGTAAGTGACTGTAACAACCCTACGATAGGTAGCTACAATGACTACCACCTTAGCCCAAATGGTATACCAAGTGGTAGTCAGAGATGGTATGGTCTGGTATACTTAGTATACAAAAGGCTGGTTAATCTTAAACAAGGCCGAGGAGATGATAAAGTAGCCTTGGGTACTCTATTAGGCAGGGTAGCCTTGTGAGAGTAGATTCGCATAAAGTCAAGTTAATAATGTGAATGTTAGATGGATCTCCGTGACAACATTAGGTGTCGACAGGAGGACTTCCAAAGCTGTTGTTAGGCGGGAGCCTATCTCAAAAACTGGTGAGATAACTCAGGCTGATAATCTTTATCGTAGACGGAGATTGTCTAGCAAGGATCAATGATTTAAAGGTAGGTAGAGTGATAAAAGATTTTCTAGTGTAAACTTATTATATAGATAAGATCTCTTCTCTGTTGCTTGATGATGTTCAAATAGTTCGGGAGACATCTTGATATTTATATACCGCATCTGGGTGGTCGTGGGCTACATCTAGTTCCTATGTTAACTAAGTACTTGCTAACAAATTCCATCTTTTTCTAAAAGTACGAACACCATTTGACCCTGACAATTCTGTTATCTCACTTGACTTCCGGATCGCAACACCATGAGTTTTCCTCATGGTGCACCCACACATCAGTCCATTGGTCATGATCCATCTTCGTCGGCATGGAGTCTTGCTTTCCATTGCATACGCAGAATGGTCTCCATGATTGAACCAACAAAGGGGCCAGCTTTGTTATCGAACCTCTGAACATTGCAGATGTATCCTGCACTCGACAGCTGCGAGGCATAAGATAGACTTGTCCCGATAATCGCACCAATGGCTATTATCTCTCCATAGTCATATTATTCTCATATTGTTCTGTCAGTATCTGAGAATACTAGTGATGTATGTGAGTGCGGGTATGGTTGATCTCTCAAACTACCTCATCCAACAATACCATTCACTTCGGCAGCATTCATCACGGGAGCGTGGAGTAGAGAATGTGTTGTTTAACCATTGTCCGTAAAAAGGTCCTGTTACTTAGTGACCACTTTCACGACTCTCGTCTTTAGTGCTCAGTAACCTTATGTGACGTTGACCGAACTGGCCCCAACTACTTGCATAAGCTCGTCAAAGGTCTTCCCTCATATATCCTGCCAACGGGATCCGGTCGGACAGACGGCTTCGACATATATGGGGTTACGAGGAGCGCTCCAATGACTATGTCTTTGGTGAGGGGATGCAACCACGGCGGCGTCTGCCAATGTAGCACCGTCCCAATGCTGGTGCAGGAGGGGGGTATTGGCTTGTCCTTTTTGAACTCAGAATCCTAAGGTAGGGTAACTATAGGTCTTTATTCACTTAATGGAAGGATGAGCCTTCTGGTATGCCTAACAGCTGTTAAGAGGCATAAGAGGGCAGTGTTACTCTACCTTAGGGATTTAGCCATTTTGCCCATGGGTTCCAGTTACCCTACTGTAGAAACCAAGTTACCCAACCTTCACCGGCAAAGCCATCCTGGAACTGGCAGTCAATTGCCTCACATTCTACAAGCTTTTAGATGTTCATAGGTGTACAGGCACATGGGCAGAAAGGTCAGATGCTTGACCAGGGGTGGCCTGAACATGCTATTGAACTTGGAAGAGTTTAGCTAACATGCCCTTCTGGCCCCAGCATTGGAGTGGTGTGTCATGGGCAGACAGCTACATAGTTGCTCATTCCCTAGTAAAAGGTGTTCATTGGAGATGCTGCCATATCACCGTATAAGTCGTTACTGTCCATCCGACTGAATGCGATTCACAGGATATATAAGTAGGGTATGGGTGGCCGTCATTATTGGGTCACACATAAATGGTCGCTCTGGCACCTATGTGTCTATCATTGCCGATAGGTAGTTGGGTAGTCTTCCAAGAGGTACTTAGGCTGTCCAAGGAGGCCAGGGTACTTTCAGGACAATCACCTAACTAACTAGCTGGAATCTTCCCCTCTTGATTTGTAGCATTACTGTAACCGCTTCTCCTAGTATCGTGGTGTTGCAAAGGAGATTAGTATTCACTATAATCAAACCGGTGGTATAAAGGAGATCAAGAACCGGAGACGCCACCAAGTAATTGAGTAGACTCTATTACTTTATTGAAACTACTAATAGAAGGCCAAGTGCTTTTGGCATGTGCGAAGCTTAAAGATTCTCGAATCAAACTGAATAGAACATAACTACTCAACCAGGTATATTGAAAACTCTGTCTGTCACAGTCTGATCTCTCTAAGTCCTGAGAGATACAGGTCTTTAAATAAACCTCAGATAATCTATCTTGTATCAATCATATCCAAATCCTAAGGCATCAAGCGATACCTAACCCATAAATATTCAACAATAAACCAGGCTTACAAACTTCTGAAGTTCATTCCCTGAAACAATACAAGTAACAAATAACAAGGCTTACAAGTCTCCTGAACTCGTATCCTAAAACAAAACATAAAACAAAACTAACAAAACATACAAGTAATATGAACTTGTATTATAAAACAAATTCATACCTAAGCTGGTAGCCTGCACCGGTTACAATAACTATGGGTTATCAGTGGACTCTAGAGGTATGAGTCTTATCACAGTAGAGTATGTCCCGAGAGGCTGGCTATGGGTAGCGCCTATTGAGCCAACGATCAGTTTCATCTCACCGGGAGGTTGCATGTCTAATTATCGTATTAAGTAGTCACGTAGATTAAATGATAAACTGTATAGCTTGTATAGATGAAACTACCACTGGGCCAGTGAGCCCACCACCTAGGTATTAACTCTGGTTGTTGTCATGGCAGTTAGCCACTAGCATGACTTTGATAGGAAGAGTTTTTCCTCCTGCGGTTGTATTGCAGATACATTGCAGATACTCAAATCCTATTAAAGGAGTTAAGCGTACTGGAGTTGGTCTAATACTTCCTGCAGGATATTTCCTAATGCAGGGTAGTCCTCGGACAGCCCTGAGCAGGACAGGGTGCTCACACAAGGTCGGAGTAGTGGTGAATGTCGAAGGCTTAAATTTGATATCTACCCAAGTTTAAGCATTTGACATTCTACTTCGATAAACCAATGATCCTCAAGAGAACTTAATCAGTGAAGCTTTCATCTTAACAATATTAAGTTTTACCATTTGATTCTTCTTGAATTATCTTTATCTTCTACTTTAAGTTTTGGTGCCGTCGCAATCTTAGAGTTTATCTCTCTATAGGATGCTCCCGTTACAGCAACTTTACCACCTTCCTTCAAACCACAATTTTTATGAGAATCATTAAAAGTTTGGCCATGTATTAGCAAATCTGTAGATAATATAATGAAAGTTACAAAACTCTCAAATATCAGAAAGGGATGGAGAAATGATTGTTTATGTAGAAGAAATTGGTTGTCATGTACCTTTTTTGTATTTTTGTATGGAGCCTTATACAAAAATTTAGCTCTCTTTTATAAAGGCTGATGGAATCATAAACAATGGAAGCAACTTTGATTCTTTGTACTGCTACTTCTAGAAGTTTGAATAGATTGTAATTTCTAGCTGGAGAAAAGATTTGAAGTATTTCCATGTACACAGTGTTGAGAATTGTGAGTTTAAATAAATCAAATTTTGCCCTGAAACCAGTATCTGATGAATCAGTTTGTCCCTCTACTTTATGAACAATATTACTTTACTGAGTAGAGGATACTGTAACAATCCTACCCTGGTGGTGGTTAATTATGCAACAGGTAACAAATCGCTTACGTGAGGATTTTGAACTATCTTCTAGTTCTTGTTCGTTTAGATATATAAGAGTGTTCTTCTTTCCGAGATCAAGTTATAATCTCTTCTTTCGTTCTTAGACTATTTTATAGTCTTCGTTCGTACTTTGCCTATCTTATAGTCTATCGTTCTCAATCTCTTCTCACGTGAGAGAGATGTGAGACTGTCCTTGTCTTACAAGGTCGTGGTTGCTCTGATGCTAAGAGCTCAGGTTGCTTGTATACAAGTGAGAAGTAAAGGTAAAGGTAAAGGTAAAGAGTATATTGTAAGAAAGTACTTAGATGGTTGCGTGAAGAGCTCTAACTACTGTGATTTTTTTAATTTTTTTTTAATCATATGCATTTGATTGGTTAAGGTACAAAGACAGCATGCAGCCTATCACTATGGCCAACAAAAACCCTATTCCTCCTCACCTCAGGAAACATCCAAACCCCCAAGTCCCTCTGGTATGAGACCAACCGCACATCTCGCCTATCGCCCACCCAGATCCTACAAACATATACATACATACGAAGGAAGTAGAGAGGAAAGAAGCGAGCAGGAAGGAAAGGAGAACCCTTAGTGACATCTGCAAAACCAAAAGGTGAACAAAAGAAAGTATGGACTCCTGACAAAGGAAATATACATCTGATATGTGACGCAAATCAGCCTAAGCTTAGGAAAGGAAAGTATGAGCCTCCTTAACTAAGGGGTACTGGGGAACATAGCGGTGGTCGGGGGCAGGTTGAGAATGGGTATGGAGAGGATGTCAAGGAGGGGTCCCCAGTTGGAGAGCCAAATGGCGTTAGTGACGGCTGGGAGGATGGGCATAACCAAGGCGTGTTTTTGTCTAGAGACCGAAGGTTGACTGCTCGGAGGGGATAGCAGTAGGGTGCTAGCCAGGTGAGGAACAGGCAGTAGGGTGTTAGCCAAGGGGGGGCAGTAAGGTGCTAGCTGGGTGGGGATAGTGTAGCTATAACCAAGCAACAGGACGAAGAACAGAGAGGGGTGGGTGAAGGAAGGACTAGTCCAAACTCTTGAGACGACCCACTAGAGGGACCGCGGCCGATGCTTTTTTGAATGCGAGACGAGAACGAGGTCGTGAAGTTACTAGCCGAAGTGTTCCCCGACAGGACACGCATAACCGAGACGGAAAGGTACTTCACAAAGGACTTGGAAGGCTTAGCGCCAACAGTGAACGAAGGGAATAGAATGCTGACCATGGAAGACCTAAGCGAGGTGCAAAGGAAGTGCGGGGTAAGGGGGGTGAACCGAACTTCATGAGCGGAGTGAACAATGAATGAGAACAAGAACCCTGTAGAGTGAGGGGGCAAGGCACCTGGAGGGAGCAGAGCGTGGATAGCATCACTCCTCTAGGTAGAAGCCATCAAGGGGGAGGAGAGGGGGGGGTGGGGGGAGTTGACGATGATTTCTCTGGTGTGGACATTTCAATCTCCTGAGGTGTAGCGGAGACAGAGGATCTATAACAAATTGTAATATTTCCTTTGTTAGATAGATATGCGACTTATACCTATGTGTGAGTCATGACTCAGTAAAACTAATATTGATTTTCTTATTATCTAAAGAAGACTTGACTCTATATCTTTTTTTTTGTTCTTTACACTACCTGGTATTTCTTTCACAACCTCTGTACTTCTGAATATCACATTAGCTATTTTGATAACCAAGACCTAAGTCAAGAATCCAAGAACTTTGACTCTGATCTGCCATTATGTGATAAGCCTTGACCTATAAGCTTTGAGATTATTATCTCCAAATCAACACTAAGTGATTATGAACAGTTAGAAGCCTTTATGTCTATTATATACTATGGACTACTGTTCATAGTCAAGCCCTTGTTACAGAGAAAATATCTTAGCTTATTAGTATAAGGAAATGATAAAGAAACATATTTTGTATTGTAAATTGTGAAACTAAACGTCCTGAATTTTGGTTTAAATTTACTAAAATACAATTTTCCTGTCAGCTTGAGAAATCCTCACATAAGGTCTACTGTTTTACCTTAAACAGACCGAGGAGACACTAATTTCTACTTTATCAGTTTTATATCTTACTTCAACTTCCCACTACATAGGCCAATTACTCAAGTCTCAACAGTATAAGTCTTCCTTTAGCTAACTCAATTTACTTCTTCTCTCCTTTCACTATTTTCAACTTTTCATTCAGTACCACTCACTTTATAGTTACAATAAAAGCTTAGAAGTTTTACCATTGGAGATTGGGACTTTGCAGTTGAAACAAGAGATTGTGTATACTAGTTGTAACGGGGGCACCCTCTAGAGAGGTGAACTCTAAGGTTGCGACCGCACCAAACACTCAAAGTAGAAGATAAAGATGAGGTAAAATAATTCAGAAGAATCAACGGTAAAACTTAATATAGTTAAGCTCGAAGCTTCACTCAAT
>Ga0307509_10003141_pt1 | contig 25600 bp, 27 predicted proteins | sample 10_EM_MG_FD_202245 | JGI IMG/M metagenome (GOLD analysis project Ga0307509, IMG submission 202245) | Populus trichocarpa ectomycorrhiza microbial communities from riparian zone in the Pacific Northwest, United States - 10_EM | ecosystem: Host-associated > Plants > Roots > Unclassified | place... | reverse complement strand
CCTCCCACAATTCCCTATCACCCTCATCCACACATTCCAAGCCCACACACACGCTCACACCACACTTGCTCACAATTTTCTCATTCACCCATACTCACTCACTCCCTTGTTATCCTTGGGCAAGTCTAACGCTCCACCTGTTCGAGTACGAGTCCACCCATTGCTCTTTCCATCTTACTAAAGTGCACGGTAGGCGATGAAATTTACAGCCTGGCTTCTGCCATTCCCGTCCCTCAAAGTTCTCCAAGAACGTTCTCTCGGCCCATATTCCGGGGCCCGTCTTCAACCTCCTTCCATTTATCTTTCTCCTATTTGATCTTACATCCTGAGACAGGGGTTTCCAGCAATCTATACCTTTGTATTCCCCTCGCCGTCATATTCGTACAAAGAAGTTTCATTTGCAGACCGCCGCTACGTTACTGACTGCGGATTCTCTGTTTTGTGGACTTTGCCGGCTTGCTGCTTCTTCAAGAACTGGGGCTGCACCATCCCTGTGCACCGAATCAGCGATCCGTGTAACCCTGCAGGTCGCTGTGACCAATCCTGCTCTCCTGCTCCACTCTGACTCTTCAACAGAAAAAAACCTCGAGATGGGTTATGCCGTACCTCTTCCTTGTTCGGAAAAGAGGGGAAGGAGAATGGAAAAGAAAGGGTATGGTACTGTACTCGAGTGCGGTACATATTACGGCGTTGTGGAGGGAAGAAAAAAAAAGGAAAGGCTGTGCTTGTTGCGTCAACTCCCTTACTCGAGTGCTCGAGTGCCATTTATTTCATGCCCTCCCTCTGACTTCCTCTGGCCTCGGCCTCCCAGAATTCCGCAGGAGCTTCCATGCTTGTCCTGCCTCACTCATTGACGAGTTTGCACAAATAAACCCCGTATCTCCAATCGAATTCCTAAAAAAAAGATGAAAAAATGAGGGGCAGGAATACCACAGTAATAAGCAAGAGCCTCAACGTTCGTATTGTTGTTTACCATCAAAAGATATTTGTTTCGTCGAAGAAGGCCGAGGGGAGGGGAGGGTCATAGACTATGAGTCGTTTCTAGCCTATTCACTTTTGCGGGTTGTGAAACCTCACCCGTGATAAATTCCTCAACCTGTGCAGGAGGGAACGGAATGGGAAAACAAAAATGTCTTATTGATTCAATGACTCGCTAATAAGGCGCAATACTATCGGTTGACTCACTGCATCAAATCAATAAAACCTAAACCCGGAACGTGCTCAATTGCCACATTTTATCCTTGTGGCGCCTGTTTCTTCTCTCCGAGATTCTCTTGGAGCAACCAGAGACAGCCACCCGGGCACCCCTTGTCCGGACAGCTAAACCCAAATAAGGAACTTTCCAGTGGTTTGCTTGGGTGGAGTGTGTGATCACTGCTAGTTTCCTTATGTAAAGCCCACCAATCAGCACCTCTCCGGTGGGGGGGGGGTTCAGGGCGCCTGTGAGATTGTCTGGCGATGACGTGAAAACCCTGATGGTACTGGGAGTCTGAAATCGGTCCCAGAACGACGACCGAATCCGACAATGAATGGGCCCCAACAGCAACCCTTTTGGAGAAAAACTCTTCATAAAGCTACTTAAACCCGACCCCTCTTTAATTCTATGAACTCTATTTTTTTGGCGGAGTGAATATTGGTTGGGAGAGGGGAAGCGGGACATTTTAGGGAAAGTGAACAGACATACAAGTTCATGGCATGGCGCTACTTCACTGGTTGAATAAGAGGGGACTAGACTATCGAATGACCAATCCCAGAGTCCGGAATGATGATGAAGATGAGTAGGGTACTTATCACCATGATACTGGTCCACCTTAATGCCGGTGTCAATAGCCCGAAATTTGCTTCCTGCCAATTTGGTGCTGTGTTTTTGCTATGATAAACAGTGTGCTATCCGCCTGGCCTGGAGCCTGTGTACTCAATAAATCAAAGGGCCTATGGCATAGGACCCACGGTATCCGAGGCAACAGTGGGAATACCGTACTTCCAACTGTTACCCAAAGCGGTATACTGTCCGTAGAATAACTGTACTTGAGCATCCTATAGGGGCCTTTCACTTTAATCGGTTTATCGTGCTGGAGCTGTTTTCTGTTTCTTGGAACTACTCAAAGATCAGTTTTCGGATACCTCCGTACCATCAGGTGCTGGAGCAAATTTCCTGTGGCTTAGTCCCACCTTCCCGTTGCCTATTTTCAATGACTACCATAATTGCCCTCAAGAGCTCCTCTCTGTTTGGATGTTATACCATAAAGCTGGAGTAATTGAGAATCTCACGAGGCCGTTGGAGCTGCCCCTCCCGGTAAGGTCTGCCGCATTTTTCTTTCTATTTGTCTCAACTGAGGGCTGAAAAGGTATCCTTTCAGTGTGTTTTCTCCCTTTGATCCAAAGCGGGAAAATCTGGACGTCCTAGCGTCATTTTCAGTTATTCCAGTTTTTACGGTGTGTGATGATGGGCCTAGTGTGACCTCTGGCAGTGCCATAGAAGGCCTTTGATGTCTCGCCGGCCTTGTGCCCCGAAATCTTACTTCTCTCCGGATCGTCATTTCGCTCTCGGCGAATTTTAGCATTACGATATTGCCACCGTTCTATTCATAATTAGAATCCATACACAAGACTGGAGCCGGAGGAGAACAGATATTAACATTCTCGTCATGAGAAACCACTTGGACTTTCCCCTTCAGTAGGCTCTTCAGCTGTAAATTTTAGCTGGGAGATAGGCCGGCGGTTACACGGCCAAAAAGTTACCACCGAAGGTCGAGCACAAGTCATACGGCACCTGCGGATTCAGCGAAAAAGAAATGACCGAAACCCACTGCTGTGGGTCTTGGAGCCATGACGAGCTGTTGGTTACCGTATTTAGGATTAGGGTATTCATCCGTCCGTCCGAGTCGAGCTCCTGTGCTTGTGTTTTGTGGACATCGCAGCGTGAAGGAGATTGAGAGGTACGACTTTGCAAAAGGTCCCGCCGCAAAAATCACCGCATCCAGGGTAAATGATCACGAGTTTGGTTGCGTGGGGATCGGACACGGGGGGAAGGAGAAACAATAACTCCCTTGGTTAGCGTGGTGGGACGTTGAAAGTAGCCTGTCCGGGACACCCCGGCTGCCTCCTAATCTTTCCGGTAGGAACTGAGCAGCATATCGCCTCCGACAGCAAGTCCGATGATCATGATTGATGTTTATCGGTAAAATCACCGCTCCTAGATACTGTGGGAACACGAGTGAAGTCCGCTATCAGATTATCAACGGATATCAGCCTGTTAGCCCGCAATAGGGTAAGTTTAGTCTGACAGGTTAAGAGGATTGTGAATACCGGTTGATAAGATTAAACACATCCGATGGACTATCTTATACCCCGTCAGGAAGAAGCTAATTCTCCTTAGGAGCCTTTGTCACCGAATCCTGAGATTACTGGGTTGGCGGCGATAGTGGATTTCAAGAGCTGTTACGATATCATACTGTACCAAGGATTTCCGGGAAGTAGGAGCCCTCGCCCTGCCGGGCCAAGTACCGGCATTGTGAAATGCATTTCCAAGTGCACTTAGGGCTCCCTATTCACCTTCCAGAGATATCGGCCAACGCATAAGGCTAAACTTTCACATTTGGGTTCCCAGGGCGATTTTTTCTTAATATACTCGGGAAAACACTGTGAATCCCGATGGACGAGTCCCGGTAAATCAGGACCGCTGACCAGTGCAGACATGGCCTAGGCTGCATATCTTTGCTATTGCCCCTTACAGATCAGGAACGGAGCCGGAGACAGGGCATCTAATCCTACCGCGGATATGGCCAATACATTGAATTGAGACTCCTCCTTTGCTTGACGTAGATGACTTGCCATACCGTAGCCCTTCGCCATTCAGAAAAGTGACGTGGAGGCATATAAAAGGCCATGAAATGTTCGCTTCGCACTATTATCCTTACACTCTACTCGAGAAGGGAAATATATTGGCATTCTCCTTTGAATGCTCTAATTTGAGGAAGCAGACAGTGTTCTCTCTCTTGGACTCCTGACTCTGGGTGAGAGTAATATGGTTGAAACGGAAAGGTCGATCCCGTGTTGGGTATGGGTGAATGAACCCTGGGCTTTATTCTATCTGACACTTCATTTATCATACTCTCCAGCCCCGCGCCCATTTTTGGAAGCTTTCTTTTACCATCTGGTAAAACCACTTTCAATCCTCCCTCCCCCCCATTCATGCCTCGCCTGCTCGCTATCTCCCCGTGACTTCTCCGTATCAATAGGTTAGCTTTCCCCTATCGATGCACAGGCAGGATCCTTCCCAACCTTCCCAGCGCTCGCCTTGCTTTTTGCATTTTCAGCCGCACATTTTTAGCGACTCCTTCGTGTCAGCAACTAGCCCGTGGGATTTGTGATCACTGGTACGGTACATTCCTTCCCCCCTTCCCCCCCTTCCCCTAACGCGGCTGGGCTGAAGTTGGAAACTTTGTATGGGAATTGACATCTTAGGTTTCCGACACGGCCGCGCGGGTATTAATTTTGCGAGGGTTAGGGATGGGTTAACAGTTCCGGTGGGGTAATGTTGGACTGGATATGCGTGCTGTTTCGGTATATTCTACCCCTTGTGGGGAACTAACAGGCGTATCTTCCACGGTTCCACAACAATCTCCTGCTCCTTCCAAGACATGACACGTCCAGGAATTGGCCACCCCCTTTGAAATCATATTTGCCTAGATTGAGCTGTGGTATGAGTGCCTGTGCCCTTTTCAGTAATTGGGCTAGTCATTGACGTGTTGTAATCACAGACAGGCGTGCTCAAAGTAACATATTTGTACCCTGTTATCAATGTGCTTCATCCAGAGCATAATCTTTTGGGAAGCCTGGTCACCGAATACGCTAAACGAACATGGTTACACCCCCAGAAGGAGGCTCCAATCCTTACTCTAGTGTTACTAAAGTGTTTGGGGGGATAGTCGGCCAGTGTTGTCGGGTTCTTTGGCCTGCTTTCGCTTGCGATCTCCCCCCGCTCTAACCTGAGAAACTGGTTTCAATGTAAGTATAGGGCTGATGATTGGTGGGTGGGGTGATGCTCCAGGGCCACTGTGAGATGATTGCTTGGTCCCATCGACGATTTGACGATCTGGATATCGGTAACCCACATCCAATTTCCAGGCGTGAGTCAGGAGATGAGCGACTGGCAATGCTTGGGAGCACGAGCAACTAGCTAAGTGCGCAGTCCTAAGGTTATCAAAGATGCTAACTCGTGTGGTAAATTGCTACGCAAAAGGGTGATGGGCAAATGTCCATTTGCAAGGGGATCCTACTCTAAATATCATTAGTATTCATGCAGCCCGCGCAGTGTGCACCTTCTCCTTCGATACGACAACTTCTGACTGTTTCCTTATTTCTTGGCTGTGATGGCACCTGCTTGGTCCTGCTTGCTGCCCACGCATGTAGCTTTCTGGCGGCAATGGGACAGTGTTTTTCCAAACTCGGCTCCACCAACAAAACCCATTCCGGGGATCAGACTGAACGGACTGATTCGCGGTGAACGATCCAGTGGTCATACCGCATCGTGAGATGCGGGGAAGTTGTCCTTGGCGTTTAGCCACGATGATACGGTAACAAGTTCGTGAAATCCACCATCTCTGTCAGCCTTGTAATCTCTGGACTCTGGGACAAAGGCTCCTGGGAAGGATTAGCATTTTCCTGATATAGTATAAAATGAGGCCCTATGATAGGACTTGTTGGATCTCATTAACTGGTACCTGCAATTCTGTTAACTTGGCGAACTAAACCTATCCTAGGCTGACTGACTGACTCCCGCTGATAATCTGAGACCGGCAGTGGATTTCACGGGCCTAATGAATCCAAGAGCACTTATTACGTTGCACACTAGTGCCATGCGAGAGCTTAGCACTCGATCGTGGCAGCCTGGTAAACATACACTTGAGGACCGCAACCGTAGCCCACAGATCGTGCCTCTGCAGAATTTTGCCTGCTGAGGCTAACTTATCTTCGGAAAGGCACAACCAGCTATTACATCATTTTGGAAGGGGGGCTCGGTCGGAATATGTTAAAGCACCGGGCACCTGTACTGTACTAGTACTGTTAACCCATATCAGCGGGGTTACTTAGAATAGGGCACTCTTATCGTCGTTGCGGTTGCGCGGTTGCTGTTAGGGGCTTTCCGGTGGCAGAGCTTGGCCGTCATCGTTGAAGGCTCAGTGATCGCACCGTATGGCTTCCTTTGTGTCGGGTCGTATTCCCCTCGATTGGCTGCTGCCATCCCTCAGCCTCTTCGTCACCTAATCCAGACTTATACGGGAGCCAAGTTTAGCCCACCCACGACTCGTGTATAAAATTGACTGGTAAGAAATATCATTCTCCTGCCTGCCGCAGGACACAGTCATTCCAACCTTTTTTTTTTTTGCATTGGGACGGGGTCTCGAGACTATCAACAACGTGCAAATGCAGTTATAAAGTGCTGTTGGGTGCTGCAACCTTTTCTTCGGTGTACGAGGATTAGATAGTGGCATTGGGCTCTGACCGCACCAACAGATCTAAGTTTTGGTTGAATGGTGCATCTACTCGTGAGGACGCACCACACATGGAATCTAATCTAACGGTGCCGTATTTCGCACAGCGCAAACATTCGAGCATCTCATATGAGCGCGTCTAAAAGCATAGCGCTTAGCCGCCGCGCTACGCAAGATGAAATATATTACCGCCCATGAGGCGGTAGGTAATCCGGTAGCGTACGGAACGAAGCTCGTCCATCTATGACCCATCCATCTCCGGATCGCAATTCAAGACCGCTGTTTCACAGGAGATCTTCCCCTCCAAGGGTGAAAGACTGGTACCGGTAAAGGGAGGTTGAGCATTGCTTATCAAGGAAAGGGGTGGAGGGGGTTGGCTGGGATTTGTTTTTTTTGAAGCGTCATTGTTCAGCTGTAATTTAGTACTACTATGATACCTAGTTGCCTGGCCGGGTTACTGGCTGTTGTTATTAGGGCTTTGCTGAGGGATTTGTGTTTGGGTGCATCCGTGGTCCCTTCGACTTGAATTTTTTAGGCCTCCGCAGTGTTTCGTCTGGAGGTTTATGCCACTTAATGCCGGCTGATGGTGATATATATAGTATGATAGCCATCTGAGGGAGAGAAGGGAAAAAAGTAAACAGCGGTTGCTGGGTCGTATGTAGGGTGAAGAGGGATTAGAGGAAGAAGGTGAAGGGGAGGGATCTTGCAAACCCCACTTGAGGTTCGCTTCCTGCCTTCAGCCCCCCATAGGCGAGAGATAGGGTTAGGTGTTTCACTCAGCAGAAAGACCCACCGCTTCTCGCTTCTCTCTTCTTCTGCTTCTTGTTCCCTCGGGCCCAATCAAATCCCGCGCTCGCTCGCTCGGGCAGGCGACGACCCCCACTGCAGGAATCTACCGATCCAACCACGTCATTTGTACCGTAGAGTTACTCGAGTGCTCTACGAGTATTGCTTTTTTTCATTTTTTTATATTTACATCTGGAAAAGTGTTCGTCCATGTCAGCCTACTATCCTTGGGTAACCGTTTTGTTCTCGATGCCAAGTCGTAGGCGGCTGCTGGGACACTTTCTTTACCTCTTGAGAATCTAAGGTGGCGGCGGTAAGCCTTTCCCTTGCGAACGTTCGTGTTCACAAGGAGCTAGGGAGATTTGCTGCTGTGGGGCGAGAAAAAGTGTTGCTTTCTGATTCTCTTTTTTGCACATAGGATGCATGGATAGATCGAGAGTCTCACGTGGTGATTATGGATGGTGAGCTTGATGTACTGTGCTCGAGCACATGGGATAATGAGGGGAGGAGGGGGAGGAGGAGGGCGGGGCGCAAGGACTGACTTCAGAAGTGAGCGGAGTGCAGGATACACATGGACAAAGGGAGAGCACCGTGTTCAATGCGATCTCACGATCTTTTTTGGGGATGAAGTGGGCGTATGTTGGTTCTGATAGGTCCCCAGCATGCCGGCATGTTGCTTTTTGTATGGCCTTGTTATTTTTTCTTGCTTGAAAGCAGATATATATATAACGGACTCACCTGGTGCTCTCGGTATTGTCAAGTCATCACGGGGATGGGTTTCTTGGGATCATGAGGTCAGCAAGCCGGTGGGTAGACGCCCCAGAAGCTCTAAGCAACGAGTGATTCCTTATGAATATATGAGGAAAAAACTTGGTAGCCTAAAACAGGGATTTCTTTCATCTTTTTCTGTCCGTCCATTTCCACCAATCAGATATGCAGTATTACCATACATACCGTATCTGTTTCCCACCATACCGTCGGTCTGTCTGACTGGGACGAAGTGGTGGTTTCGCGGTGTGCGATATGATACCGCCTTGCCAAATAAATATCACACGGTAGCCGAAACATACCGGTATCCGAAGAATGAAAAAAGCTTATTTCGCCCCCCCCCCCTCCTCCCTTTCCTTCCCAGTACCGATATTCCTTCACCTCGCCCTTAGATTATTTTTTTTGGCCTTTAGCAGTCTCGTTCGGGTGGACTGCGGATGGAGTGTAGTTTAAATTGTCTGCCTCCCCCTCCCCTCCCCGCCACTCTTGTGTTGACTACTAGTCTATGCCTGAAGTGTTACAACCTTCGTGGCACCGGCCGGGGGGTGGAGGGGGGCATGAGTGGGGCAGAGTATGCCGTGGGGGCGGCCTGACTTCGCCACCTCGGGTGCAGGATACTTGCAGATTTTTTTCATGCTCAAGAAACTGGAGTTGTCGATTGTGAGAGGTGCCAAGAGATGGATTAGCCCCATGTGAAACCTTGTTGGAAAAAGAAAAGAAGGATAGTTCTATTTCCAAAGTGAGAGAGAGAGTGTGTGAGAGAGCAAATGTGTGGGGAGGGAGAGAAACAAAAGTTTGAAAAAAGGAGTGGGAAACGAAAGGAAAACAAAAACAAACACAAACACAAACACAAAAAAACAAAGTATCATAATATCATACTGACACGGTAAATAGGGACGCTGGATTACAACTTAATTGGAGGATGTATAGTGGCGGTGTAAACCTTCCGCTTTAACTGGCGTTGAAACGTCCGGCACTTTAAGGGTATATCAACCTCGCAGAATGACAGCAGCGGCAGCGGCCTTCTACTCGTATAATAGAAAAATGTACTACTGGATAATACTGTCAATGAGGGGCCGGCCCGTGGAAAACCTTCTTTGAACTTCCAACCTTCCGTTCAGCCTGCCGATACGATGTGATACTCACTTGTTGGCTTTTTTTTTGCCTATTACTGGGTATACAATGTTTTCTTTTTTTCCCCTTCCCTCATCTCGTTCCTGCGCCTGGCCACTCTCTCTATCTCTAAGGCTCCCTTCGCGGCTGGATACCGTCCTTGGGATTTGTGCTTGAGTCAATCGATTGGAGAAGTTGCGAGAATGTATTCCGGGTTCCTGGTTTGAATGGCTATCCATGCAAGCACAATTTCTGGCGACTTTGGTGCCTTAAAGGTGTGTGTGGAATTGGGGGGGGGGGTTTTTTTAAGCACTTGGTTGTGGTTTCTATTGCTGGGATTGGAAAAGTTGGGGAACGAGTGACTGTTCGCTGCAGTGGAGATAAGACTGGGGTTTCTATGCGAGTAGATTTTGCTATCATAGGTTTTTAGTTAGAAGTGTTGGTGTTTAACCTGATACTATGCTGGATAGTATTGTGTCCAATCTGGTATGACACTTCACCTGGTAGCGAGACTCTACGTATACTGAGATTTGTTTGTAGCGCGATTTCCTTATCTCTCAAGCGTAGCTGCTATTTTGCTGTACTATATGTGGCAATGCGTTACATCTTCGGATTTTTTTGAGCTGGTGATAGTATTGCTAGCTGGTATTTAGTGTGATGCATGGGAACCTAGCGCTCAGGCTGTCATTATTGTAGAACACAATTGAAGGAGAGGGCTCTGATTGGAGTTAATAACTAAAGCAGATCTCACAGGAACGCCCTAAGGCTAAAGGGGCTGGCGTGGTATCTTAGAGTGCCCGGAGGAGTTTGGCGGAAAACGGAATAACTTGTTGGTATTGGACAGTAGTTTAGGGAAGGACCGCCTTGGAGCACTGCCGATCTTAGAGTTTTCTCACTTGCAAATATACCTTAGGTTTGAGGTCTTCAACTCTTAAGGGATAATATCAATGTTGGAACCTGTGCTCCTGAGATCCTGGTTTGATCGTTTCATTTGGCTGTAATTCTACAGGTATGATGCCTTGCACATTTCCCAAGTGGCGAGACTGGGCAATAGATGGTTTTTGTCGGCCTTCAATGATATCGGTGTATTTTTCTCTTGTTGTATCTATGCTGAATGTGTTATCATAGCATAGTTTGGTTTCAGTAGTTTTAGGAATTGCCGGAACACTAGGGCGGGATTATTACCAAATACATTAGAAAGCAAGCTCCCCCTCAGCCAATTAAATCTATCAGTATTTCAAGCTTAGCCAATATGCTGGTACTGCCTGTTCAGACCCCGTATCTGACTTCCAATTGGTCCTCGTTGCGAAAATGTATAGACTGCGAGTAGGGGATTTCGGGATAGAAGATCGGGGATCTGTGATTTGAGAATGAAATATTGTACGATGGAGGGGGAGCTTGGAAAGTCGAGGCAACAAAACCTAGTTAATGGTGCAACGGGAATGGGCAAGTTTTCTTTCGCTATAAAGTTAAGTGAATGATTCGTCACCGAGAAGAAGAAGAAAGCGAACAACCGAACTGCCTCCAATGTGGCACGTTTTAAACTTCTACCATTCTACTTGCATAGCCCAAACAAAGCTTATCCCGAAAAAGCAACTAGTTCCAACTATTCGAGTTGACGATAAGCATATATTTTTTCCCCCTCTAGTGGATCATCCCTGGTCACTCGGATATTTGTTTCGAATTTTCTTTGTCTGTTTCAATTCAATAAATTTATCCCGAACTGCCCTAGGTTAGGTTAGTGTGTTAGCGGCGAGGTTTAGCAACGGTAAGTGATAGGGAGGGAAGCTAATCAGTCATTTATGGACGTGTCCCGGGGCTCCACTGGGCTTGCCATCCGCTCGCAGGTGCGCCGGTGCCCATTGGGCACAAGGAGGAAGTCCGCAAAAGCTATGGATGAGCCCGCGAGCGGAGCTGTCAGTAGTATACAGACGGGTGACACCCTCTCCTACGCTAGGAAATTTGTCATCCACCTTCCGCGAGGGGCCATAACGGGGGATTTGAGAGAATCAAGAAGTCCTCGTACTTACCGGGGAGGCAAAAGAAATTCTAGGGCGATTGACTTGAAGTCTTTCTTTTCGTTTTTATAGCGGAGGCGAAGACGGGGGTAATTATGTAAGTCCGGAGAAGAAAATGGAGAACATGATATCTTGCAAGAAGCGTGAGAAGAATTTCCAACAAGGGATGAAGAGAAAGAGGTAGTTTCTCTCTCAAAGGGAGACGACAAATCCTTTCGTCCTCCGAATCCTGGAACAAGGAAATAACGCGATTTGATGCAATAAACCAACAAGGGTAGACAGCTAGTGCGGTACCACCGCCACCGACTCCCATTGATGAGAACTCTTTTTGAGCTTTCAAATGCTTTATTCAAGTCCTTTATTTGTTCCCACATCCCCGGTCCTCTTTGCCTGCCTTGTTACTCACCTCGCTTCCTCTGTTGGTTACTTCGTCCGTCTTTGTCTAGGGTGACGGGGGGGAGAGGTCGGGGCGTGCGTGTGTGTGGATAGCGGGCCAGAGAAGATCTGCTAGATGTGCATAAATAGCTGGGTCTGTCCCCTTGTTCAAGGGCGCTATCTGGATAACGGGAATTGAATATAAGATGAAGGTCTGTTCGAGTCTTATTCCTCAAATGGGACTTCAAATTTTGGGCAACGAGGTTTGTGTACAGCGCTGAGTAGGTAGGTTCTCGTCTCGTCTTGGGCCGCTCATCTGGTGGGCACGATGGATAGACTTTTTGTTAGTATGGGTGGGGTTGAGAGTCCAGAACACCCTCCAATAGGGTATGTATTTTCTAGGCTCGAGCGGCATATGGCAGTGGTTTCAATTTTCAACAGATTATATCAAGAATCTTCCCAGGTGGTTGGTGAGAAAAGACTAACTTATCCGGATGTTTTAGGGGCCACTGGGATGCATAGGGGTGAGATTTTCCACCTGATTTCACTGTGTTTACTTATTCTCACAAGGTCATTAACCGTTTGCTGTAAAATTATCATTGCTAACTATCTCGTTTGTATCGCTATCCCAATTTGACACTAGATAACGGACTCAACAGATACCTCCAAGAGCATAGAAGACGAAAAAGCAAACGGCAGCATTAAAGAAATATATATGAAAACTCCGGTTTCATTTTTATAGTCGAAGAGCAAGTATCATGCAGGCCATGAAAGAAAGAAAGAAATTGAGTGAAGAAAGGAAGCCTAACTATTAGTGAAAGGTCCAACACGCTCTAGCTCCTTAAGCCTTTCTTCCTTGATGCGGCGGCTACCGCCCTCATCATCCTCGCCACGATTCTCGCCGCGAGCGCGTTTTCTCGGCCTATTAGAGTCTGCTTCGGTGCGGCCCTGCCTCCGATCCGTGGAGGAGGGAGCTGTGGGAAATGGTAACTGTAGCCTGGCTGGGCGGGGAGGAAGGCCTTTTGTCCCAGAAGAGGATGAAGCCTGTCCGGGTCCAAGGTTACCGAGATGCATACCAGCCGGATATCTCATCGAAGGAGTAGTCTGATTTGTGACGTTTCTTGGTTGAGCCGCAATTGCGTTGCTCATATCAGCTACTGGGGCCGAAACAGGCTCTGGAGCGGGCTCCGCAAGATGACGTGAAACTCGACCTGCAACTCGGTTCGCAACTGAACTGGTAATTGAACTGGAGACTGAACTCATACCTGCACGCCTGGCTCGAACAGTATTGAATCCTCCACGATAACGCTCAATATTGCTGATCCAATCCATGAACACAATCCAAGTAGCACTGTTACTGCGCAAGTCTTGACGGGTTTCTCTAACGAATGATCTCAATGCGAGAATATCGCCACTCAAGAGAGCTATGTTTTGCCTCTCGGGATGAATATAGATTAAAAGAGCCATTGCAACAAATTCGATCGGCGAATATTTGGCAGCGATTCTATAGTCATGATTTTCAAAAGTTTTCGGAAATTGTTCAAGAATCTCGGCATACGTGTTAAAAACACGCGTAACCTCTCTTCTAAATTCAGATGTCAAAAGTGATTCGTTCTGGCAGAACTTCTTCAACGCAGCTGGTCCAGAATTAAACGTGGCTGGTTTTCCTTCCTCATAGTACGTCATCTGCTTGAATATTTGAAGTACGAGTTGGAAGCTCCGGGCACGTTTGTTGTCGACACCTATATTAGATAATATCAGCACTGGAATTTTTGGCGGATTTGGATAGAGATTCCTACTATTCATGAGGTTCGCATAAGTGCTTTCAACATCTGAAGCGAATGTCTGCCATTCGCCCGTACTGGCCTTAAGCTTTTCTGCTGGTGTTAGAGGCACACCTAATTGAACCCTGGAAAAGAGGTCTTCTTCTTGCTCCGGACCGAGTGAATCGTACTCCACACAGAGTATTTCTGTTTGGAGAAAGCGGGATTTAGTAGTGGAAGATAAGACTCTCTTTGGAGTTTTTCCAGCGCCTTTATCAACAAAAAACCTGCCAGCCGATAGAATGATTAGCACTGGTTCATGGTATGTGAATATACACATATATTTGAAGTGAATTCAATTGCATAAAGACTTACCACTTTTGACCCCTGCCATCAAGTACAGGGATTTCACCGTCAACAAAACGCTTGATAGATGTAAGTCGTTGTTTGCCATCAATACATACACGCCGGTATAGGCGCTGCCCATCTTCTGTAGACTTGATAACGTTGAAAATTATTGGTGGAACGTAAAAGTTTGCTGCGAGAGAACCAAATTCAGTAAATATTTAAGAGGGATGCACTTATTTTGTTGGACATCTGTTTGTTTTTTGGAAAGGGATTGCATACCCAATATCGATTGAATAAGTTTACTCATACGCTCAGTAGTCCAAACAACATCACGTTGGTAACTTGGATTGATGTCAAGATATTGAGTTCCAATCAAACCTATAAGGCGTAATATTAGTACGAAAGCGAACTAATACGAGAAGGAAAGTATAACATACGACAAAGATCGCTGATAGTTCTCCTCTGCCAATCCGCCTCATTAAGTATTTCCCCTGGGTTAAATGCAGGAGGGGCATCAGCATCGGCATCAGCATCGACATCGGCATCGCCTGCGGTCTCGTAGAAGGAATCATCGGAGAAGAAATCGCGATCATCGGGTTCTCCTTCTTTAACGGGTTTAAGTGCAGGCGACATTTTCAATAGGTACGGGTAAGCTTGTTGTAACCGTTGTTGGTTACACAAGTGCAGGACTTGGTTGAAGGCTGAAATGCAGGTGGGTTGAAAATGAATTAAATTTAGAATAGAAGGTGGAAAAATAGAAGGTAGGAAAATAGAGAGTGGAACCAGTGGAAACTGGAGATAGGAAGCAGGATGGAGGGATAGGGGAGTGAAGTGGGGGTGGTGAATTAAGAGCCAGAGAAGATAAGGTGTGAAGGAAAAAAAAGTAAAGTGAGGATAAGTGTGGAGGAATTAATCTTCCTCAGGGTGTGGGGAATGAAAGGAGGGAAAGGTTGGCTTAAATAGGTGGATTGCCAGAAGGGGAAAGCAGTTTTTGCCAAAAAGGGAAAGAAGTGGTAGGTAGAGTAGGGTAGGGTATGACAAGTTGAACAAGATGAGGTTTTTGTTTTTAATACCCTTCTGCTGTCTAATACTTAGAATTAGATTTATTCCAAATAGTATTGTGGGGTGAGAGAAAAACACAAAAAAAACACAATTTTTTTTTGAAGATTGGCTTAGAGGTGAAAGCTAATAGAAAGATTTAAAATCCACTTCATAATATCATTATTGCTTGGATCTTTAAAACCTAAGTTGTCGGATAGGGAACCATATTCTTCCACTGTTTTTTTGCGGCTCCCTTAACTTTCACCATAACCCCAGTTCCAGTATTCCGAAACCCACGATCAGCTCTTATCCTTCCGACTCCCGTCGCAATTATTCTTTGGTCAATCTGAATAGTTAGACATTATCGCATTAATGACACCCTTTGTCTCGAAGCTTATACCGCAACAAAGGATATCGTTCAGCCATGGAAACAATGAACGGATGCAGCTTACCAAGATTCCACCCGCACTTCCGGACCTCTATCAAACAATAGCCATCACCTGCTCGCAAGCGCGGTGTGAATAGCTTAATTCAGAAGGCATCTGTTCTAGAGGCAGCTCCTAGCTTCTGGACAAGCGAGGGAAAAAAACACCCCTTCATCAGAGGCACGCGGAACCCGATCTACTAGTGCCCTCCCGAGATATCCGTGCTGTTCGCATCAGCACCCTCTCTGAACAACCCTTCCTTTCCGAGATCTTGACGTCGTTACCGGGCCCGTTCCTGTTCAGGATACGGTGTTCGTTAGGTTGATCCGTGGTCTTCTAAAACGTGGGCCCGCCCAGAAACGGGTGCGATAAGAAAAGGGTATCGTAGGCCAAACTTTTTTTTCGCACCTTCCCGTCTTGGGCGAACGTAATCCTCTGGTTTAGAGCGTCTCCGCCACCGGCCACATTTGCCGTACAACTCATACCAAAACCGCGTTTGCGAATCACCCTTCTTCGCTAGTCGCCGCTGTTGGGATTATAATGGGCGGGGAAAGGTGCCGAGAACGGTGAGAGTCGACCTGAGCTGTGATCTTGTTACCAACAAAACCGAACAACCCTTTTCTGGTAGCCGCTCTCGCCGCCCCACTTCTTGCTTAGGAACTCGACGATTGCACCTGCACCGCTGAAGAATCCATCCCAATTACACCATACACCCTTTGGGGTTCCTAGCATATTTATTAATACGGGGATAGCGAAGGGGGATGTGAGGGAGAGGAGGGTGCAAACCAGGTGTTCCAGAGATCTTGGGCTGCTTTGACCTTTTGAACCATAGTCTGGGATGGTTCTAGCTACAGCAGGCTATTCGACTGGTTGATATATGCTGAGCGTAGGACACTGACACGAGGAATTGTTCTCGCGGCGCGGAACAGCACGGAATTATGAGCTGTTTATAATGTTAAGCAAGCTCAGGGGATAAAGTTTGGGCCCTTGATCTGGTATCCTGGCTCTGGAATTACTCGGAGCCGTGAATACTGGGATAATACTGTACTTGTACAATACGCTTGTGTGGAGTGATGAGCGTAGAGTAGTTTGAGATATCCTTCTACGGTCGGGAGGGGAAATAGGCAGGGGAAAATAGTGTATCCACAAGTGCCCATACAGTGAGAACGTAAATTGTTTATTTTTTTGGAATACAGCGGTAAATTGTCCTCTCCATGCAATTTTTCCACCCATCACAAAACATGTATGAACGGTCGCGCTCCAAGCCGCAATGTCCCGGGCGTGCATTCAAGCAGACGCGCCAATACACTGAACTCTTGGCTCTCAACATTCCGTGTCAACCCCACCTTCGCCTTTGTCAACTTTCTCAGCCCGAATGCTCCAACACCTCGAACCCTCTTCTTCTCCTGCTCCTCCTGACTACTTATCTCCGCCTACCTGAGACTGTACAAAGCAAGGAAAAGAAAGAAAAAAACGCCCAACAAATCACCCATTCGGTATACCTCTCCAAGAAGGAACAATGGCAACCTCTCTTTTCTCTCCCGATCTCATCTCCCCATCTGTAGCATCGGAGCTGCCGAAGGGCTACACCCTCCGCCCACTCCGAAAGTCCGACCATGCGGAATTCCTCTCGGTCCTGACGGTTCTCACGAAGGTCGGCGATATATCCTTCGAGACCTGGTCAGCTCGCTATGACTGGATGGCCGCTAGAAATGATGAGTATTTCATTGTCGTCATAGAGAACGATGAGAAGAAGGTCGTTGCTGTGGGAAGCTTGATTATCGAGAAGAAATTGTTATTATCCCCACCCCCCTTCTAATCTCTCTTCATTTACACACACGAACTCTTGCTGACGGAGGTGGTGTGGATAGTATTAGGAATTGTGCTTCTGTGGGCCATATTGAAGACATTGCCGTGGCTGCCGATCAGCAAGGGAAAAAGCTTGGGTTGAGAATTATTCAAGCATTAGATTCTATCGCTCAACATGTCGGCTGTTACAAATCTATCCTTGATTGCTCAGAAAAAAATCAGGGCTTCTACGAGAAGTGTGGCTTCAAGCTCGCGGGGGTCCAGATGGTACGTCGCTATCGAAGAGGTCGCTCTTGCTTTGATTTTCTCATTTTAGCCTCTGGGACTGATTTTGATAGGCGCACTACTATGAAGACAAATAAGTTGTTCAGGAGTGGGGTTTGGAAGTGTTCGTTAGTGACGTTATCCTCCGGTTTGTTCCACATTACACATGGGGGAAGCGGTTTTGGCACCGTCTGTTTTTGTAATAGAGGGCTTGAAAGTCCCAGGATATCCTGCAGAGGTTTGGGAAGGGTTTTGTGAGCACTGGTGCACGCACGTCGAGAACTGTTTCCTCCAACACAACCAACGTCGCATATTTATAGAGCTGTCACGCCGGCCGTAATAGCCGAAGGGGAAGAGTCCTAAGCGGGTGCCGGAAATCACCTCTAATATACCTGAATTCCCCCCGTCCATTTGAATGCCCAACGTCAAAGCACAAATCCCATTTTTGGTGAGAAAAAAGAAAAGTAATACACCGGCTGCCAACAATGGAACAAAGTGAAAACGAAACCCAAACCGAAAAAGCCCCACGGATTTATTTAGATTTAGCGGGTTCTAGCCTGGACCTTTGGGGCAGCCCCCTTAGCACCTTGTTTAGATACCTTCTGTGCGCCTCCACGAGCGGCACCCGCAGCAGACTTTGCCTTCTCTGCCTTCTTCTTGGACTCGGCCGCTGCTTTCTTTTCCTTCCCTTCCTTGATGGCCTGGGCACGGGCAGCCTGGCGGGCTTCGGGGCGCATAGCACGGCGTTCCTTAATGACATCGAGAGAAGCACCAACAATGGCACGCTGGTGCTTCACAGTCTTACGAGACCTTTTCTTGGCGACTTCCTGCAAACCCCCACCCCCAATAAATATCAATACCCAGCTCCCACAGAACCCGCAGGGTATATATGGAAAAGAAAAAACCATACCTCAGAGATACCCTTCTTGTGCATACGTCTAAAGAGAACAGTCCAGGCGATTCTGCGCGGGTTCTTGCGCTGAAGGAACAACGACTCGGATTTGCCATTGACGAAGCGGAAGACTTTGCTGTCGCCACGAACGTATAACTTCCCCTTACTGGGGAAAATTTTGGCTCCACTGAAAGAATCAAGTTCGACCTAGCCGGTGGGAGGAAGAAAGGAAAAAAATAAAATAGGTCAGCGTTTCTCCTTCCACTCTCTCCTCCCCCTCCCCTCCTGACCCCTTCCCGCTTTCCCATGCCCGGAAGCGGTTCGCGGAAATCCGTGCTCAGGGACGATTTATAACACACACCTTCATTTTTGCTGATTATTGCTGGTCAGTTGGTGATGGGGGTGGGGCTGTCGTTGTCGTTGTCGTTGTCGAGGTGTAGCTCTCCGTTGTTGTTCAAGCTAGTGGTGTGGATGAAGATGCGTCTTGTGTGCGCATTGCACTCTAAGGAAAACGAAGTCACATCACGTGATCGAGATTAGGTAATAGCGTTTGGAGGGGTGCAAAGCAGAGAGTTATGGAGGGGAGATGATGAGGGGGGAGGTGGTGGTCTCTTTTAGGGAACGCTCGAGTATCGTGGTGCCGGGGTGGATTTTCTCCGGGGCGCTGTTTTTCCGTGGAGTGGTATTGCCAACTCCAAACGGGTGACACATAATATAAGTGTTGAGCTAATATGTAAACAATGTAATTGCCTCGCTAGCTCAATCGGTAGAGCGTGAGACTCTTAATCTCAAGGTTGCGGGTTCGACCCCCGCGTGGGGCTAATTTTTGGCCATTTTTTGCTTGAAAAATACTTTTCGGCACTGGCGGAATGCCACCTCTTTAGTCACACTCTAACCTGGAGACCTTCAATTGGACTCTTGTTTTCACTACAGCGGTGGGCGAGGCAGCTGTTATGGGGCATTGCTTATATTTATGCTCTTTGGTCAAAGGGGCTCGAGGTTTAGGAAAAATTGAACTTGCAAGAAAGGTGGGGTTTTTTGTATTGGGGTGCGCCAAGTAGGCCAGACAAGTAAAGTGGTTATCCGTTTAACGGCTAAATACAAAACTGCTCCTAACAAGTGGTTTTCATAATCCCCAAAGAGTTCATGTCGTGCGCTGGCCTCTTATCGAGCCCCATGCTCTGGATTCTCTTCTCAATTCTCGGGTTGCTCGGGGCCGCTAGGCTTTCAAGATCTACTGCATCGGCTTTCATCAGAGTCTCGGTAACCTGCAGGATGTCGCCAATCAATCTATCCATCAAATCCACCGACATGCTCTCCCTAACAACAACTCTCAAGATTTCGATTTCCGCAACATTGGGCGGTAGGTTGTAATATATGAGGCGATTAGAACAGTGGAAGCGAGGAGATAGGGCGAGGTTCAAACTTACTAGGAATAATATATCCCTTAGTTCTCAGTAGGGTGGAAACGCTCGCCTGCTTAACATGCGGAAACTCCTTCTTAAATCCATCACTGAGCCTGAAGGCTACAACTGGCAGACCAGCATTGTAGACATGGGGATTGTCGTCATTAAGCAGGGCCTCTTTGACGCCCTCTTTGATGCTCTTTCCAATGCCTCCCCCGTAGAAGCCTCGTTTGCGGTGGATGTCGCTGAGACAGGTGTACCAACCACTTGCTTCAATAGCATTCGACAAGAAGCGGGCGTTGCTAAGGGCGTTTCGCATCACCTTCTTATAACCTTCCCTTCCAAGGTGAAGGAAATTAAAGTACTGCGCAAGTACTTGAGCGCCGGGGCGAGAGAAGTTTAAGGTGAACGTTTGCTCTGTCCCTCCGAGATAGTGAAGCTCAAATATCAGGTCTTTAGGAAGGTATTCCTCTCCCCTCCACATGATCCAGCCCAGGCCAGGGTAAACGAGGCCGAATTTATGACCGGACGTATTGATAGAATGAACACGGGGAAGCTCGAAGCCCCATTTCCCCTGGGCGCCGGTAAATGGGGCTACCATTGCACCAGAGGCACCGTCGACATGGATAGGAATTGATATCCCCGTCTCCTCTTCATATTTATCTAGGATGTTTGAGATCTCCTCAACCGGCTCATAATGGCCTGTGTATGTTGAGCCAAGAATTACGAAGATGCCGATAGTGTTCTCATCGAGATTTTCGCGGATTTTAGAGGGGTCTATGCACCAGTGGGACTCTTCGCTAACTGGGATGATGCGAGGCTCGACCTCGAAGTAGCGGGCGAATCTAGCATTCAATTTTTTAGCCTTGATTTGGAATGGGGGTAAGAAGAGCATACTTCTCAAGAGCTACCTGAGCATTGGCGCCCATCAGGATGTTAGGCTTGTCGGTGGGCTTTCCGTTCGCTCTTCTTCGTTCTTGCCATCTTCTCTTCATGGCCAATCCGCCAAGATGAATAGCTTCGCTGCTCCCGGTGGTCGCGGTGCCGATGGCAGTTTGCCCTTTGGGAATATTCCACAAGTTTGAGATCATCGAAATGCACCTAGCGTGAATGGCCATAAGGGCAGGATACTCATCCGCATCCGCAAGATTCTTCGAAATGTTTTCCAGGATCAATTGGTCGGCATGAGTCTCCATGTAGGTATTCACGAATGAAGCTAGGTTGAGGTTGGGGCGACCATCGAGATCAAGTTCATCTTTGATGAGCTGGTGAACACTTCCGGCTTTGGTTCCTTGGCCAGGTATCTCAAACTTTGGGATTGCGGTTCCTGCGCTGTAACGAGATCCATAGGTATAGAGAAACGTAGATCGCCTGTGAAGGTGAGGTTGGTGCTTGGTGGGATGTTCGGAAAGGGAAGCTATAAGCTCATCGGGGTCGACCTAGATAGAGGTCAATCATAGCCCTTGATAAGTGCAGGGGTAGCGCTGAAAAGGAGCGGGCGATATACGTGCTTGGAGAGAGACATGGCGCAATTTTGTTCTAAAGTGAACCTGGAGAAGAATATCCGCAGATAGAGTGGAGCGAGATCTGGCTTCCCGACCCCAGGTTTGGGCCGGACTTTATATAATCTGCGTACTAGCAGTATATGTTCCCATCCGTGCGTTCAGCACGACTGTACTCGCAGTGAGGTGACGTTTGTGGGCGCGGCCGCAATTGGACACAGCCAAATCTCGACCTTTTTCCTTGGATTTGAATGGTATACTAGAACAGCCATGAACGTCATGCATGGTGTTTGCCTCCCATCCAATCCCACCTCCACGGTTTTCGGCAGCGCTGAAGCGCAGTACTCGAGTATCTGTGACCAGGTAGTGACGTGATTTAGAAATACATATTTCCGGTGGGGGATCACTAAATTCTGATCCTTGATACTGCAGGTAACATTTGGCTAGGTGATGGGTTACCCCCAGGCCCGAATCTGTTTTGATAATGTGAGAAGGACACAATTTTCCTCATTCAATCCGGGGCATAAATCCCGCAAACAACCATCGGTACCGCAGCACAGTAAGGAAGGCATTCAGGGAACGCTTTCTTTACAGACACGGACTGCGCTCCAAACGCATCCGGGGCGGCATTCCAGCATGGGGCGGTGGAGATTTGCCGAACTATCCGCTTATGAAATGAATACATCTGGCTCAGATTCCTCGTCAAACGGGTCAAACGGCAGACGAGTTCGTGGGGCAAAATGCTATCACATTCCTTTCAAACACCTTGTTGGTGGAACCAGTTACCGGGACATACTTTGCTACCAATACGTGAGGATGGGCAAGCAGCCCAGACTCGAATATCGGTATTCGTACCGGTACTTTAACTTCGATGTTTAGTCATTAACGATTTGTCGGTACGGTAGTAGAGTAGTGGAATAAGTAATATCTTTCCAAGATATTAGGGAAAGGGGGAAGGAAGGGACAATTTTCTTGAGAGAAAAAATCATAATCGCTTTTTCTTCCTTACTTCTTGTTCTGATTTCCTGTGCGGTTGCCTGTACTCGCGGTGTCGAAGCGTTTTTAAAAAAGACTGCTATTGCATACCACCAAAATTTGGCATTTTTGCTAGGATCTCCGCCGTATGCAATAGCAGTCTTTTTTAAAAACGCTTCGACACCGCGAGTACAACCAAACATCTCGGCTTATTATCATTATCGAGCTCACAGCGCAGGCATGCGAGTAAAATTGCCAGCGCACCGAGGATACAGAGGATGACGATGACCCCGCGTTCCTGCTAGCCCAGTTCCCACGCTTGTAGAGAAGGTGGGGTTGTAGTGCGGGTATGTTGAAATCTGTGATAGCCGGAATGTCAGGGTTGCAATGAGGGATCAGGGAGGGGTGGGGTAACGGCAATACGGTACATCGGGGGCACTGTGATAGTTAGGATCGGAGGGGAAAAAGAGGGATCGCCACGACGAGTAAAAGAGTAATTGAAAGCGCAGTGAATGGTTTTAGCCCTTGAGAAGTTAGGTAAGTTCTTTTTTTCTTTCCATCAATCCTGGGGCATCTTTCGACTCACCTCGCGTCCAGACGCAATCTAAAGCGAACTCATCAGGGAGAGGGGAGAAAGTGGGATGAGGACCACCAACCCCAACTTAAGTATCCTGGGGCATTTCTTGTTCCTTACCAAAAGGGTCGTTTGTAGGTTGGGTGGATGACTGGGAGTGGGTATCGGCATCTTGACATGGGCCCATGAGGGGATATGTTTTCCCCATGATGGGTGGGGGGGAATAAGTATCTCATGATTCTCACCTACCTCTTTCCGCGATGGTACACCTGTTCCCGCCTTGCATTGAGGCAAAGCGCGTCTAGCGATGCGCAAATGGGAGGAATTCCTAGAGCAAACCTAACGCTAAAAAGCCATCAAAGCAACTCTAACTCACAACCCCCACATCCCAGCGAGCAAAATCTAAGCAGTTGAGACCAAGATCCCAACATGGGAAATTCGATAGATTGCTAGAAATACAAGCCATCGAGAACACACCTTCCCCGGAAGACTAAGATAGAAGACGCAACCCAGCTGCCGGCACTCGGGGAAACATACCTACAAGGAAACGACTCTAAAGTTCAAAAAGCCAATGAGCATGCAAGTTTCCCTCAAATCCCCTAAAGTATCATACATTTCCTGGACGGAGGCTCAACTTACCAGTGTGGTTCCCAGAAAAACAAAAGCAAAGGTTAGAGTTTTGTCAGGCAGATCGCTCGTGTTTCCGCTAGGAACCATCTACAGTATGCACTGCTCCTTCCTCGCCAAGAATCCTCATTGTTCGTGCGCAAAAGCTTAACTCAACCCATACTTGTGCAGCGTGCCTGAATCCGAAGCGCCGACAACCAACCAACCCAACCCATCACAGAGATGCCTCGCCAAACCTTCTCTCAAGTTCCCACCACATGGAATCAAAACCTCCTCGTAGAAATGTTCCCCCCCATTCCTCACCCCTTAACCCAGCCTAACTAACTCCCACAACGCAAGCCTAAAACACACTTCTCCCCCCTGGTCTATACTCCTCGCTCGCTTCACACAGTACCCGGCACTGCGTGCTCTTCACCCGCCGGGGACACTACATGTCTGCCGTTCTCCCTTTCACCATTGAGTTCCTGGAATGGTAGCCTGACGGCCCGCCGCGGGTCAAGTTCTCGCCCGATATCTAGCACCCGCTGCTCAATAATGGCTTGTTCCAGTGGGGGAGTTGGTGGGCGCGTAGAGAGGGGAAGGATACTGTGGATGTGCTTAAGTTTGTCAAAAGCTGCCTTGGTGATGAGGCGGTGGTCGTGAGGGAAGTTGGGGGTTGGAAGGCTGGCTGGTAGGAAAGGGTATGGAGGGTTGTTGAGGCGAGTCATAGGGAGAAGGGAGATGGGGTGGTGCGTTCTGATCTTGTTATTGTAATGCTGCGTAGGGTAGTGCTAATGGGCGTGTTGTATGTGTTGGAAATCACCGGCAATCACCCCATCCTGCCGTACCTTTGTCCGTTTCCTATAGGGCCACTAGTTGGTTGTTAGTTTCTTTTGTCACTTTTATTAAGCAAAGAGGAGGAACGCGTTACCTAGAAGGTATATGGTATGTGAAGATCCGCTCCACTGGCCGGAGAACATCGGAGTGGAAATCGGAGGATGGTCCGGAATACTTGACGAGGTGGGGGACCGGAACTCCATCGCTCTATGCACATCCCGGATGGATATCCGCCGGTAAGTTGGTCAGTGAATGTACTTTGGATTGTGTATATAAACCCACCTCTCCCCTATGGATAGATAGACAAGCAAGTTGGATACGAATCCGAGCAATACATACTTTATTCCCTTTCCCACTTTCACTCTCTTATCCGTGCGTCCGCTCTCAACCTGCAGCTCATAACAACAGTATGATGTGATAGATTCGTTTTGTGAAGTTGGATGAGCACTTAGAGGAGGGGGTTAGAGGACTTATGGGCGCGGCGCTACTTTGACCCTAGTTTATTGAGAGGTTTATTCTTATCTGGAGTTTTGGTTGGGTGTGCGAGCGTATAGAATGAGTTTTTTTTGTAAAGAAGAGATACCACATTCTGTCATTTGCTATTTTCCACTAATGCGCCTTGCCCCCACTTGTCTTCTGCAAGCCGTGGGCTAATCAATCCCAGTTCCAAACTATTACTAATCTAACATTATTGAGGGTTTCCTTTTCTCCCCCTTTCCTCCCTACACTCTCAATTTATCACTATGATCGGGAGTCTATATATCAAGGGGCATTATGAATTTCTTGGATGCATTTTTGTTGTTACAAACCTTTGAGTATAATATCATCTAGTGTGTTGGGTCCTGCGAGTCCTGAAAGTCAGCGCCACGGCCTTGCCCAACTGGCCCCCCGTGGTAAAACCATTCCTGGATCTTGGCCCCCTCCTACCGTTGCCCCATCCATGACCCGACGGGGTGTACTATAGTTCATTACTCTCAATCACCTAGAAAAACCCTCACAAAAGCCACACCACCTGCCTCAGTTGTGTGATGGTTTTTGCGGAGGTGTACAACTGCCACCTATGCCCTCGGTCTCCCTCCTTCGTCACCCCCCCTCCCTCCCAATGATTTATACACCCTTGGGCATCCGTCGTCCAGACACGATAACCCCTGCTGGTCGACGGCCTATCATACCAAAAATGACATGCACGTTAAACCCCGGCCCTTACGCATCATGAAGATTAGAAAATCACCCTCAGTGCCCAGCCGTAAGAAAAGCAGAGAAAGACAAGAAGGGAAGGAAAAGGATAGAGGATCGAAGAAGAGGTTTCTTGGAATGAACTTCCCACCGAGCCCTATGACTCGTAGCTCTTCTGCTGGTGTATTGGGCAAGGATAAGGGCAAGGGTGAATCTGATGGGGACGGAGCTCTCAATGAATCTCAGAACCCTGCCGGCGGGAAAGGCGCATGATCGAACACTAATGGAGGGAGGATGGCTATGGTTCATGCCATTCAAAACGTACACGAGGCTTTAAAATTAGTGTTACATGTGGCTATGCTAGTTTTAATGCCAAGCCAAATATTGAACCTGTATTTGAGGTAAAGGGTTTAAATAACAATAGG
>Ga0307509_10003140_pt1 | contig 25602 bp, 25 predicted proteins | sample 10_EM_MG_FD_202245 | JGI IMG/M metagenome (GOLD analysis project Ga0307509, IMG submission 202245) | Populus trichocarpa ectomycorrhiza microbial communities from riparian zone in the Pacific Northwest, United States - 10_EM | ecosystem: Host-associated > Plants > Roots > Unclassified | place... | reverse complement strand
GAAAAAAGAAAAAAGAAAAAAAAAAAAAACGACCAAGAGATAGGATCTTCACGCAACCATCTAAGTAATACAACACTTGGACACTGGAGCACGGGCCAAGCCCTTTGACACAGACCTTCCCGTGGTGCAACATATACCGCTCTACTATTCTACTTATGACACAAACCTTTCATGCTTGAACGCAAGCGCCTAGTCCTCTAGCGATTGGACTTTGTACCTTCCGGTCTTATGATGATAAGACTCTCTCCACGAGACTATGAAGATAGTCAACGATCACGATATGCACTACTATTAGTCGTTCCCCGTTTAACTAACACCGACGGGAATGTGTTTGTTACATTTGGTTGCGTCCTAAAACCTACAAACGCTGAACGACTACACGAACGAAAAAGAAAGACAACAACTCGAACTCTTTATTGAGACATTCTAGTTACGACCCACGACAGAAAAAGAAAGCAGCAAAAACCTACAAATCAACTCGGTATCACCTCTCAACCAAAGGAAACAAAAGGGGAAAAATCATTGAATTTTTCTCACCCAGGACGATTTGTGCACATATCTCAGAGGCGGAGGGGGACGACTGGGGAGAGAGGGGCTTGTCGGCTGAGGGACCAGCCGATGGTGCGAGAGGAGCTAGGGGAAAAAGGGATTTGGAGACAAATACCTTTAACCCATAGGTTCCTCTGTATGAGACAAGCAAAGATACGATCGAAGCGAAGACGAGAAACAGATGGAACCTATGATCATCAAGTCAACACATAGGTTCCTCTGTACGAGACAAGCAAAGATACGATCGAAGCGAAGACGAGAAACAGATGAAACCTATCATCATCAAGTCAACACATAGGTTCCTCTGTACGAGACGAACGAAGATATGATCAAAGAGAGACGAGTCAGAAGGAACCAACCCCACGACAATCCAACCATCTTATTATCTAAAACGAGATAGCAATTCCCCGTGAACGATAGGATCGAGGAACAGAAGCGGGGAAAACAAAAATGACCATCGAAAAATGGGAAGTTTTTTTTTTTACCCTTAAGCGGCAGTAGCCTTGTGGGACCAAAGCTGAAGGGGGACAGGACCTAAAATGGCTCGAATACGAAAGATACCAGACACATGGACCCTCGAAATCCATGCGATAGTACTCAAGAATTCTCGCCAAGCAGAACATGAGGAAATTGGTTACAAGACACGACAAGACGAAGCTCAGTGGACTCGAACACCAAACGCTGGTGGGAGAGGAGCTTGAAAACAAAAAAGAAACGCTCGAAACAACAAGACACGACAAGACGAAGCTCAGTATACTTGAACACCAACGCTGGTGGGAGAGGAGCTCAAAACGAAAAGAAACGCTCGAAACAAAAAAGACACGATAAGACGAAGCTCAGTGTACTCCAACATCAACGCTGGTGGGAGAGGAGCTCAAAATGAAAAGAAACGCTCGAAACAAACAGACACGATAAGACGAAGCTCAGTGTACTCAAACATCAACGCTGGTGGGAGAGGAGCTTAAAAGAACGAAGAACGAGATGTCTGGAAGAAAGGAAAATCAAACGTTTGAACAATAAATACGCAAACAGCGAGTACTTATGGATCTCTTCTGAGACCAGAAAGGAATTGATTTCCCAACCGAAGGATTACGACGTAATTCTTTTGATAAGAATTACCCGAGGTATGAAAATCATACGACATGCAAGGCGACCGTACGATTACGACACAATTCTTGTGATAAGAATTATCCGATGCAAGAGCATCATACGACATGCAAGGCGACGGTACGATTACAACGATATTCTTTTGATAAGAATTATCCGAGGCAAGAGCATCATACGATATGCAAGGCGACCGTATAATTACGACGATATTCTGTGGATAAGAATTATCCAATGCACGAGCATCATACGAGACGCAAAGCAAAGAAAGAGGACACAAACACCTGGGGGTGGACAAAAAGATTAAGGAACGAAGCGGATTCAACGAAGCATAAAAGGAGATCTTGAGAACGGGAAAGAATTACGAACATCATCCTCAGGATAACATTCTCAAGACCAACCAACATCTTACAAATCGCACTTCAACCTTTTACACTTTCTTCATTTCCAAATACCACGAACAACACGATATGAGAATGTCGTACAGCCAAGGAGTCAAAGCATCCTCCGCCTCCTCCTCCTCCTCAGCAGGTTCTGCCTCGAAGGCACCCACTGACGCACCAACCACCCCTCATGCAGCCATGCACTGGAGTGCATGCTGCAACGATCGGTGCCAGTGCGACGTGCACCTCCACGATAAAGAGGGGGCCAGCTGGTTCCCAAAGCAACCTCGACGAAACCAACCGCGCCGACAAGCGAAAAAGGTCCACTGGGGTGAGCCAGCGGGCCTCGGCAACAAATACGACGACGTGGGGAAGTTCGTTGAGGAACTTCAAGAAAAAAGTGGAGAGGATGGAGAATAGAGTTCGTTACGGGGCGGGGCGGGGCGGGTTTTCACTCGCCAGGCCCCGCCCTTAGAACGGGCCGGGGGGGTTATTTTGGGGGTGATCCCCGCCCCGCCCCCGTCCGGGGCGAGTTCCCACTCATTCCCTGGATGGGGCCCCGTTTCTCCCCACCTGTTTTAACGGGGACCCGTCTGGGGAACGGGCAGGGCCGCGGGCAGGGGCAGGGAACCGTAAAATAACGCGCCCCGCCCTGAGCCGTTCAGCGGGGCGGGGCGGGGAATTGGGCCGGGGGCCCGCGTTGTTCGGGGCCCCGGAGGCCACGTAACGAACACTAATGGAGAAAGAGGTGGGAGACCTCCGGGACGAGAGCCGGAGCTACAAAAGGAGATGTGTGGTGGCCGAGGAGTCGGTAAGGAAGGCAGGAATCGAGGCCGACGACGGGAATACGACAACGTCGAACTCAAGATCCAAGTTCGACGAGCGATGAGAGAAGCGGCAGCCCTGGTGAGAGAGCTTGACCGCCTCAGCGAATACTCAACGGCTGTGGGGTTACCCCCTTCGCCCGAGGGGAACGGATCCCCAGACAACGGGGAAAAGAAGGATGAAAACGAGGCCGGAATTATCTCGGCCTAAGAAACGGGAAAGAGTACCAGCAAAGGAGAGGCTGGTAGATAAGTATTTAAATTGTTTATTTCCTTTGTGTTTGGAATTTGAAAAGTATGTTAATGTTTTATGTTGGAAGCATCGTGAGACCGATGCTAAGGGGGAGAAGAGCTAATGTCACAAATTCTGACTTAGCTAATTTGTTTTCACATGACTAATGAGTTATTAGTCATACCCTGTTTATGTTTTACGCTATGACATCGCTTGACTCATAGTTTTTACATGACGGCACACTTGCGAGTTATCTTTATGTTATGATTGGTTGAATGTTCCATGACTCACGATTGTGACGTCATATGATGTAATGACTTTCGCACATGACTCATATTATGAGTCATGGGTTTCACGCATGTGACTCGTTCGAGCACATCACTTGGTTTATGAGTTGCTATTGGTTAATGGAATATTGCTCGATAACGCATATGAGTCATCAAGGGATTTCGCGCAATGACTCACTAGGAGTCATAGAGACTTATGTAGCGCGAGGTGATGAGTCACCAGGATTAGGGTTGTGGGAAGATGCCTATATAAGGCGCTTGGTTCCGACCAAGAGATAGGACACGAACCATCTCTCCTACACCTCCGGCGATTGAAATCTCTACACCACGGGAAATCATCGTCACTATCCCCCACCCACCTCTCTTCTCCCATGATGGCTACTGCCTAGGAGTTGATGTTAAGCCATCTACCCTCCTCCCCTGTGGCCTCGGCCTCCCCTCCTTGGGGTTCTCGTTCCTGTTCGTCGTTGACTCCCGCTCATGATGTTCGGTTCTCGCCCTCACCTCGCACTTTCTTTGCACCTCCCTTAGCATTTTGAATGGGCGGAAAGCTTCTCGCTTCGCTCACAGTCGGCGTTATGGTGTCGAACTCTCGGTCAAAGTAAGGCCTCGGTTCTGTTGGGCTTGTACCTCTGATGGGGAAAGCTTCGGTTAGTAACTTCGCGGTCCCGCTCGGTCTCGCTATCGCCCCAAAAGCCCTTGCTATGGCCCGTTAGTCGGTTGTGGCTAGCCCTCTCGCGATCCTTCCTGTACCCCCCTCGCGGTTCAGTCCGCTGGCACCGTACTGCCCTATAAGCTGGCACCTTACTGCTAGTTCAACTCCCCGGCTGGCACCCTACTGCTACTCACCGGCTGGCACCCTACTGCTCGTCATCGTTGGCTGGCATCCCCTCTGCTCGGTGGCTCCGCTAGCCCGTGTCCCCCTCCGATCGTTCGGCCTCTCCTCGGTTACGCCTAGTCGTGGTATAGCACTGCCTCCGTGGCTTTGTCCAACGCTTGGGACCGATGTAATGACCTGCCCGACCGTACATCATGGTTTGTGGTGGGCCCTCAGCCTAGAAGTTTTCCCGTGTCGGCGATCATCTATCCTCTCCCCCAGGCCCCAAAAGGGCCTCAGAACAGCCGTCGTTTCTTTTGTTTTGGGGAGCCTGCTGAAGGGTTTGGGTCTCTCTGCCTGTACGTTTCTATATATTGTTTCCTTACCTGTCTGGGGTATATTATCTTAGGTTCTAGGCGGGCGAGACTTTTCCTATGGACACGAGGTGTTTGATTTTTCCTATGACGAAGTGAAGCGGGCGGGAAGACGTTTGCTTATACGTTTTTTATCTCCATAGCTAGCGCTGCATGAGTCTTTTGTACCTTTAAACATAATAACGATTTGAATACAAAAAAGAAAAAAAAAAAAAAAAAAAAAAAAAGAGCGACCAAGAGATAGGACACGAACCATTGCAACAACACCTCCAGCGATTGAAATTTCAACATTATGAGAAGTGATCGTCACTTTCCCCCACCCACCTCTCTTCCCTCACGATGGCTACTGCCTAGGGGTTGACTTAAGCCATCTTCCCTCCGCTCCTGGGGGACGCCGGCCTCCGCTTTTTGGCGTTCTTGTTCCTGTTCATCGTTGACACCCGCTCATCAAGTTCGGTTCTCCCCCTTACCCCGCCCTTGCTTTGCACCTCGCTTAGCATTTTGCGCGGTCGGAAAGCTATTCGCTTCGTTCACGGTCAGCGTCACGGAGCCGGACTCTCGGTCAAAGTAGGCCTCGGCTTGCTGGGCTTGTACCTCTGATGGGGAAAGCCTCAGTTAGTAACATCACGGTCCCGCTCGTTTTCGTCGTTGTCCCAAAAGCCCTTGCTATGGCCCGTTTGTCGGCTGCGGCTAGGTTGCTCGCGATCCTTCCTCTCTCCTCCTCCCGGTTCTGTCCGCTTGCACCGTACTGCTACCATCCTCTCCCCGGCTGGTACCCTACTGCTTATTACCGGCTGGCACCCTACTGCTACTCACCGGCTGGCACCCTACTGCTCATCGTCGTTGGCTGGCATCCCCGCTGCCCGGTGGCTCCGCTTGCCATCTACCCTTCAGATCGGTTGGCCCCTCCTCGGTTACACCTAGTCGTGGTATAGCACTGCCTCCGTGTCTTTGTCCAACGCCTGGGATCCATGTAATGAGCTGCCTGACAGTACATCATGCTTTCGGTAGGCCCTGTGCTCGAGTTTTCCTATGTCGCGGATCAACAATCCTCTCCCGCGGGCAGCGTTTCTGGCCGTTAGAGTCTTTTCTTTTGTTTTGGTGGGCCTGCGGAAGGGTTTGGGTCTCTCTACTTGTACGTTTCTATGTATTGTTTCCTTACGTATCTGGGGTTGTTATCTTAGGTGCTCGGCGAGGGGGACATTTCTTATGCATTCGGGGTGCTTGATTTTTCCCATGAAGAGGTGAAGCGGGTCGTGGCTATTGTTTATAGGTTTTTTTCTCTCCATAGCCAGCGCTGCATGAGGCTGTTTGTACCTTAAAACAAATCACACATGATTACAAAAAAAGAAAATAAAAAAAGAAAAAAAACGACCAAGAGATAGGACCACAAACGATTTCTCCTCTACCTCTAGCGATTGAAATCTCAACACCGCGGGAAATTATCGTCACTTTCCCCCACCGACCTCTCTTCTCCCACGATGGCTACTGCCTAGGAGTTGACGTTAAGCCTTCTACCCTCCTCTTCTGGGGCCCGGTGGCCTCCCATCCTTGGTGTTCTTGTTCCTGTTCATCGTTGACCCGCTTATGAAGTTGAGTTCTTCCCCTTACCCCTCACGTGCTTTGCACCTCGCTTAGCATTTTGCGCGGTCGGAAAGCTTCTCGCTTCGATTACTGTCGGTATTACGGTGTCGGACTCTCGGTCCATGTAGGCCTCGGCTTGCTGGGCTTGTACCTCAGACGGGGAAAGCCTCAGTTAGTAACATCACTGTCTTGTCACGGTCTCGTCGTCGTCCCAAAAGCCCTTGCTACGGCCCGTTTGTCGGTTGTGGCTACCCCGTTTGCAATCCTTCCTCCTCCCCCCTCCGAGTTCTGTCTGCTGGCACCGTACTGCCCCCTTAGCTGGCACCTTACTGCTTTACCTCCGCCCTGGCTAGCACCCTGCTGCTACTCACCGGCACGTACCCTACTGCTGCTTATCGGCTGGCACCCTACTGCCCGGTGGGCCTGCTCCCCTCTCTATCCACTCTGATCGTCGCGATCCTCCTCGGTTACGCCTGGCCGTGGTATTGCACTGCCTGCGTGGCTGCCGCCAACACCTTCATTGAACGATGTAATTACCGGCGCGTCCATCCATGGTTACGATATCGGCCCACAGTCCTGTTGTTTTCCTCCAACGCGTGATCACTATCCTCTCCCTCAGGCCAGGGTTTCTGTGCCTTAATGAAACATTCTATTGTTCGGGATAGCCTGCCGAAGGGTTTGGGTCTCTCTATTTGTACCTGTCTATGAAGTGTTTCCTTACGTGTCTGGGGTATTAGTGTCCTAGGTGCTAGGCGAGGGGGGCTTTTTCTATGGTTTAGGGGTGTTTGATTTTTCCTATGAGGAGGTGAAGCGGGCGGTTGTTGTGACTTATTTGTTTTTTTTCTCTTCACAGGTCGAGCTGCATGATGCTTTTTGTACCTGAAACAAATAACGCGTGATATCGGAACAAAGGAGCAAAAAGAGGGGGGCAACCAAGAGATACGATCTTCATGCAACCATCTAAGTACGTTGCTATACTCGGGGTAGTGCAATACGATTACTTTTTACATAACACTACTCCTCTACAAGAGCCTGTGCTCTAAAGAACCTGGAGACTGTTGTGATAGTATCGACGGGCTGCCCGAACATAGGCCTATTGTGATAGTGCTATCAAGCACGACAAGTCACTCATCTTACTATCTGACGAGATAGTGTTCTTCAACGGATCACGCAAGACAAGCAAGCCAGTTCCGTATGATCGGAGGAGATAGTACTTCCATACGTCCTATTGAAGAATAGCGAGACTTGCTTACTTAAGGAGACGACTATTGTTGCCTGTTGCATACCTCCTTAACGATAGGATTGTTACATTTGGTTGCGTCAAATCGCAACACCCAACGACAGCACGGCTCAACAACCTGTTAATCAGGAGATCGACCTCACCGAAACAGAAATCGAGCTAGAAGGACTAGGGGAAGTGTTAGCGGAGTGCATTCAACACTCGAGAGCCGTGAACCCGAGAACTGATAGCGGGAAACAAGGATCAGACTCGGACGAAACAGACCCACTACCTACAAGGAGGAACAGGATGGCGTCCACATCCAATCCCAATCCTGACACTAAAGGCAAAGAAGTACTGCCGCCTCCCAACCACATGCCGGAACAGATACAACGAATCATTGGAGCCTTAACCGGAGGAGCAGGGAACACAAAGAAGAGTAAAATCAAGGAACCCAGCACATTTCACGGCGAACAGGATCAACTCAGAGGTTGGCTGGCCCTGCTGTCAGTCTACTTCAAAGGAGTAGGATGGGAATTTGAATACAACAACAGCAAAATTGTCTACGCTCTTAGCCTGCTAAGAGGGGACGCGGTAAAATGGACTACGCCATACATCGAAAGACGACAAGATGTAACCTGGAGCAGTGGGAAAGACTTCAAGAATCAATTGCGGGGACAGGTGGGGAAATTGACGAACAAGGACCAGCAAGAGCAAAGCTGATGACGATGGCTCAAGGATCGAAAGGAGCCACAGAATACTGGAACGATATAGGGACTTATCGCCAGTCAAACGGGAATGGACGATGCAACCCTGACTTACCACCTGATGAGGGGATTCAAAACAGAACTACAAGACGCATGAGGAATGGATAGAGTTCGTTACAGGGCGGACGGGGCTCCGAAAAACACAGGCCCCAGGCTTTTTTCCACACCCCGCCCCACTCAACGGCCTGGGGTGGGGTTTCTTTTTTACCATTCCTTGCCCTTGGCCCCGCTCAGGCCCCCGCCCCACCCATACCCCAGACAGGTCCCCGATAAAAATAGGTGATAACAAATGGGGCCCCGTCCAGGGAATGCGTGCGGGTGGGCCCCGGACGGGGGGGGGCGGGGATTACCCGAAACATACCCCCCCGGCCCCGTGTAAGGGCGGGGTCTGGCGAGTGAAAAGCCGCCCCGCCCTGCCCTGTAACGAACACTAGGAATGGATGGATCAGACTCGCGAGACCCACAACAATGTCGCAAATTGGGCCATTAAAAAGGAAACCAAAATGGCAGCCATCAAACATACAGGTCACGAGACAACCAGCAAAGGAACAACCAGATCGCCAGGAACCCCAACAAATCAAAATGGGACCTTTGTACCTCAGAACGACAATCAGGGCGATCCAATGGAGCTCGATGCAACCCTCAGAAGGCCGGGGTTCAACATCTCGGCCGCAGAATACTAACTAAGAATAAGAAGTAATTTATGCCTCAAATGCGCCAAACCAGGACATCGAGCAGCGGCCTGCCGACTCCAGGCCAACAGCAAAGAAGGAGCAACCTGGGAATCAAGAAATGACAAGAGACTACCGGCTAAAGCCAGGGAAATGGAGGTCACAAATGACGAAGAGTCGCGCAACGACGAAGGTTCCCAGTAAGCAATAGTCTGAGGGACAGGGCCAAACCAAAGCCCATTGAGATGAGGAACCTTTACGCGGCACTGAACAACACGGAAGCACTGAAGAACGAAAATGACCATATTATGGTCACGATACGCCTAAAGGGCACCACGAGACAAATCACGATTAACACGATGATCAACTCAGGAGCAACTGAGGACTTTATGCCCAAAGGGTTCTGCAGCAAATAACACATCAGAACCACGCAAGCACAAAGGATCCGAGAGGTTTACCTGCCGGATGGTCGACACAAACGATGCGAGAAGTTTACCTGCCGGATGGTCGACCCAGCCCTATGGGACCAATTACCCATACAGCCAAAGTACCTATGGACATCAGTAGCCATAGGGAATTGGCGATTTTCCAAGTGGCTAAACTACCCAACCATGAGGTCATCCTCAGAATGCCATAGTTAAAGCAGCACAGTCCCCGAATTGACTGGGGCCAAGGGAAGATCACCTTTGAAACCGAACAGTGTACGACATGGTGCTTAAAACAATCACCAACTCTATACGCAATACCCGAAGACGAAGCGTGAGAAGAGAACTTGAAAGTCGAGTTCGGCGCTACTCAAAGCAAGAAAGATCAGAGGATAAGAGTTAAGTTACTCCACACTCAAGCAAGATTACCGACTCGAGCATCGGCAAAGGCGGCAGGACACGACCTATACACAAATGAGGAAAGGACAATTCCAGCCCGCGGACAAGAAGTTGTCGCAACCGGAATAGCAATCACACCACCAAAAGGAACCTATGGGCGGATACTACCACGAAGCGGCATCGCAGTGAAACATCAGATTGCTGTCAATGCAGGTATGATGGACTCTGACTATAATGGCGAAATCAAAGTGGTACTAGCCAATATGAGCGACCAGGACTACCTAATCTAAAAAGGCGCTTGAATTGCACAACTGATTACGGAAAAAATAGTTGAAAGCCACACTTATCAAGTTCCCAAACTGAGAAAGACCGACAGAGGTCAACAAGGATTTGGAAGCATGCGAACTTTCAAAGCACAGATCTGTGAGATCAGTGCGTGAGCTTTCGGAAAGTTCTACTGATGACCCAACACGACTACAGGGATCCTCAAATACAAGAAGAAGAAAGGACGACTAAGCCTATCCATTAATATCAGCACGGAGCTAGCCATCAAAAGTGGGAAGTACCAGAAGGACAGAAAGTTAGCCGAAATGGTGCCTCAAGAATACCATGGATACTTGGACGTATTCGAGGAAGAAGAAAAAACGAAGCAGCCACCTCACCAACCAGGAGTGGACCAGAACATCAAACTCGAGAATGGGCAAGGATTGCCAGTCAAAAAGATTTACGCACTGTCCCAGGACGAACTGAAAGAACACTGGCACTCTATGAAGCAAAAGGAAGAACAAGGATGGATGAGAGAAACACACTCTGACGGAGGATCCCCAATCATGTTTGTCAAAAAGAAACATGGAAAACTGTGACTATGGGTCGACTATCGAGCACTCAACCACGCTACCAAGAAAGACCGATACCCCCTACCAGTGATAGCGGAAGCCTTAGACCAGTTACGAACGGCCAAATACTAAACCAAGCTGGACATCAAGGATGCCTATCACAATGTCAGAATCAAGGGATGAAACTCAAACCATCAAAATGCGAGTTTCACCAACAAGAAATGGAATACCTAGGATTTATCATCAATAATGAAGGAGTCAAAGTCGACCCTATCAAAACCACAGCTATATGGGACTGGAAACCACGCACCAACAGAAAAGGAATCCAAGAATTCATAGGGTTCTGCAACTTTTATCGACGGTTTATGGAAGGATTCAACAGGACGGCCAAACCCCTATACGAAAGAACCAAGAAAGACGTCAAATGGGAATGGGGGGACAAGGAACAGGTAGCCTTTGACGAGTTACGACGGGAGCTCTGCTCAACCCGGGTGTTGACATACTTCAAGCCAGGGAGGCCACTACTTGCCGAAACCGAGGCCTCGAAATACGTCTGCTCAGGAATAATATCTCAACATGACGAAGACAGAAAATGGAGGCTAATAGCGTATCGGTCGAAAACCATCGCGCGTGCCAAATGCAATTACGACGTACACGACAAAGAACTATTAGCTATAGTTCAAGCACTCCAGGCATGGAGAAGATACCTCAGAGGAAGTCGACAACATTTCCGAGTCCTAACCGACCACAGGCACCTAATAACGTTTACGACAACAAAAGAACTGACCGAACGACAAATACGATAGAGCGAAGTCTTGAGTGGCTTTGACTTCAAAATCGAATTCCAACCCTGTAAAGAAGGAGGGAAGCTAGATGCCCTGACCAGGCGCAAGGCCGACATGCCGCAGGAAGGAGATGAAAGGCTCACACAAAAAGAAGGAATTCTCTTACCAAAAGAGAAGTACTTTGACGCCGACATCCACGAAATGTAAACAAGAAGATTCGAAGAAAAAAACGACAAGGAACTTCAGGACGAATCAGCCAGGGACGAAGAAATCCAAAAAATAAGAAATGCCTTGGACGAAGGAAGCCAAGAAATGAAAGGAATAGCCCTAGGACTATGTTAGTGGAAAGACGGATACCTATGGTATCAAGGAAAGATTTGGGTTCTGAACAACGAAGAAATAAGGGTGGACCTTATACGACGACATCACAATATCCCTCAAGCAGGACATGGAGGGACGGCAAAAACAACACAACTCCTACAACTCACAGATTATTGGCCACATATGCGAGATATGATAAATCAATACGTCAAAAACTACGACACATGCGAAAGGATGAAAGTGGTACGACATGCACCATATGGACTGATGAAACCAAACGAAGCCCCGAATCGGCTGTGGAAATCAATATCAATGGACTTCATCACGGACTTACCAAAGTCGGAAGGAGATATGCAATCCTTATTGTCATAGATAGACTCACAAAAATGGCTCATTTTCTGCCATGCACTAAGGAAATGAACCCAGGGCAATTCTTGGAACTATTTATGAGGGAAATATTTCGAATACACGGACTTCCCAAAGACATCATAACAGCTAGAGGATCAATATTTACGTCTGACTTATGGAGGGAAACAACCAAACAGCTGGGAATCGAAAGGAGATTGAGTGCGGCATTTCACCCGCACACAGACGGACAAATGGAATGGACCAATTCTATTTTGCAACAATCCCTCCGAGCATAGGTCAACTATCAACAAGATAATTGGAAGAGGCTCCTATCGATGGCGGAGTTCGCATACAATACCGGGCACAAAGAAAGCATCAAACGCAGGCCATTCTTTGCCAACTACGGAATCAACCCCGAATATCCGACCATCGGACACCAAATGCAAGGACAAATCACACCACCAGAAAACATGAGTCAATTACAAGACATACTACAGGCGGACATGGCGGAAGCACAATTAAGGCACAAGAAATATTACGATGAAGGAAGAAAACCCGATCCGAGATTACAATCAGGAGATATGCTCTGGTTATCATCAAGGAACCTACTCACCACATGGTCATGCAAGAAGTTGGATTACAAATAAATTGGACCATTCAAAATCTTGGCTAAGATAGGAGAAAGCCCTAATAAGCTCGATCTTCCACCCTCGATCAGGATCCACAACACATTCCACATCTCTCTTCTGGAACTTTACCAGGACGATAAACTTCCCTCACAACGAATACAACCACCACCTGCAATTATCATTGAAGGAGAACCAGAATACAAACTCGAGGAAATAATCGACTCACGTCAACACTACGGAAAATTACGATACCGAGCCACGTTGACAGGTTATCCTCCTGAACATGACAAAGTCTGGTACTCATACGACGATTTCGAAAATGCAGACACCGCAAAGCAACCGTTCCACCAACAGTAGCCAAGGAAACCCTCTTACTATCAACATCAAGGAATATGAAAACGGAGAGACACGAGTTTCAATATCACCAACACCGCAACTTGCACCACCACCACCGCCTCCAGGAATGACGACCCCAAGACCAGCGATGCCCACGACCCCCCAGGACGGATGGGAAACCACGGTTGGACTACCAACGAGCCCGCCATACCGAGCCCCATACAAGTGGGAAGAAGCAGAAAAGAAGGAGCGAGCTCGCCAGGAGCACAACCAGCAGTCATGGGCAGCATGTTACGACAACGGGTGCCAGACCCACTTTTGGGTCAAGGAAGGCTCAGGATGCTTTCCCCAAGACCGTTCTCAGTCTGCGCCATCACTATCAATATCGAACCGAAACAATAAACAACAGAGGAAAAGACACCAAAACGACACTACGTGGGACAAATGCTACGAGGACAAATGTTTTGTCCATGTTCAAGAAAAGATAAACGCAGGGTATTACCCCCAGGAAAATGGCGAAAGAAAATCTCTGTCGAGATTGCACCAGAGATACTACGAGCCAGAGCAACAAAGAAAGTTCGATGCTGTGAGGACACGGCAGGAGAGGGAAGGGAGCGAAAAAACTCAACCAGACATTGGAGCCCTAGAGAGGCAAGTCCAGGAATTGTTGGACGAAAGGGAACAATTCCTAAAAAACGAGAACCAATACCGACAGAAGCTCGCAGAACAACAAACCACGATAAGCCGAATACGCGAAGAGGTTCAAGGACTTCGCAGATCGGTCGCGGGATCTGGGTTCAGCTTAGTGAGGTTGAAAAATGAACTAGAGACCAGGAGGCGAGCAAACATGGAGCTCGAACACAGAAACCACAGCCTCAGACTGGAGCTCAGAAGAGCTGGGCAAAGGTTGGTAGATTTGGGCAAGTAGCATCGTGAGACCCATGCTAGGGGGAGACGGCAGTTAATGTCACAAATCGTGACTAAGCAAGGCAGATTTCACATGACTCATACTTATAAGTCATAAAGGTATGTTGGATTTCACACTATGACGTCACTTGACTCATAGTCCTCATATGACTACGCACTCGTGAGTCATCGTTATATTATGATTGGTTGATGGTTTCATGACTCACGATTGTGATGTCAAATGATGTAATGACTTTCACACATGACTCATATTATGAGTCATGGGTTTCACACCTGTGACTCATTTGAGCACATGACTTGGTTTATGGGTTTTGATTGGTTAACGGAATATTGGGCGATGACTCATGTGAGTCATCGATGGATTTTGCTCTATGACTCACTACGAGTCATAGAGGATTATGTAGCGCTTGGTGATGAGTCACCAGGGTTAGGGTTGTGGGAAGATGCCTATATGAGGCGCTTGGCTCCGACCAAGAGATAGGATTTTCACGCAACCATCTAAGTACTTTTTGATACTCAGGATAGTGCAATACGATTACTCTTTATATAACACAACTCCTCTACGAGAGCCTACGCTCTAAAGAATCTGGAGACTATTGTGATAGTCTCGACGGGCTGTTTGAACATAGGACTATTGTGATAGTTCTATCAAGCACAACAATTCACCCATCTTACTATCTGACGAGATAGTGTCCTTCAAGGGATCACTCAAGACAGGCAAGCCAGTTCCGTACTATTTGAGGAGATAGTACTTCCATACGTCCTATTGTAGAATAGGGAGACTTGCTTACTTAAGGAGACGACTATTGTTGCCTGTTGCATACCTACTTAACGATAGGATTGTTACACCTTGTCCCCAACAACCTACACGCTTACTGATTCAACACTCCCTGCTATTATACTATTATCATCTGCTGCACAATTTAAGATTCAAACAAGTCATGCTGCCTCCAGAAAAGATTTACAATATGCTCAAGTTCGCGAAGGATTTGCCAGAAACTAATGCATCCAAACTTTACCAGCCTTACTACGGTCTCCTAAGCCACCTTTCCCCACCTGAGGAGGAGTACTTCATATTTCTGCAATATACATCACTCACACAGTTCAGCGTGGTCGACCACAGAACTATTTATAGTGTTAATCTTAAAACGCATCTCAGTATGATGTTTCTCCTCCAGGTCAAATCCTCCCAAGCTCTTGGTCATAGGCCCACTGGGCAGGAAGCCGATTGGCAAATACGGAAGAAGTTTAGACACGTTATTGTATCGATTTCTGTTGAGATGCTGTACAGGGCCTCCCCGAGTGGGACGCTTGTCTGCATATACAAGCTTCACTTCATGAGCAGGGTGCTATTTGCTTTTCCGATGACAATTTGTAGCAACCTGGAAATCGTTACTGACACGGTACCGATTGAGTGTTGGAAAATTGCCCTCCTCACCCGGGCAGGCCATGACCAACTCTTCAAAACTTTACAGAATATCAAAGAGATGTCCACCACAATCTGTTAATCCTCTTTGAATTTAGTTTAAGGACTCCTGCTTATAGTATTAGGATAAAGCTTTCTTAGCTATGTAACAAAGACAAAGGCACTTGCAGTGCATCATTGCAGGAGAGATTTAAGGGTTCAGGAAAAATTATCGGAGATAGGTATCATTATACATTGTTGGGAATTAGGTTCTGTAAGCTGTATGTGTTTTCCTTAGCGTTCGCTCGATTTCTAGAGTGTTCGGTTGTTGTTGTTAAATGGAGAGATATATCTCCTAGCCTGTCACTAGCTAGTCAGCGTATAGCAAATCAGAGTACCGTTCCTCCATCTTCTACCTTTCCTCCCATAGCCTATTGCAATTGCACTTTGAATCGCTTCTTGTTTCATACTTCCCTTGCCTATGACGGGTCAAATCTACTGGTCGGGGAAATAAACTTGAGTGGGTTTATTTGTTACCAAGCCAAAGGATGGATGAAGGTCTGGGCAGGAGAAGAAACACTTAGCAACACCGCCCTGTAGCATAAAAGGGGAAAAGGTTGTCTCTCGCTCTTTCAAACAACTCCTAATTTCCCACAACAAGGCTCAATTCCTCATCTGAACTCGTCAACCTGACAAATTATTGATGTTTATTTGCTCCTGCTTTGTGTTGAAGTGAATCTTTCTTTGTATTAGATTATTCAATAATTTCAAAGGTGCATTGTAAAGATGGGAAAACAGAAAACAGAAAAGCAAAAGGACTGATTGAAGCGAAGAAGGGATAAGAGAAAGTACGATTGGAAAGAAAAGAATGATAAACAAACAAAAGAAGGTAAGTTAATCGTCATGGCAATGAAGTAGAGTTCAAGTTCTTATACTAACAAAGTAATTATATACACACATCAGATGCTGGTATTTCTACCATGACCAGTACCAACTAGTACAAGCTAAAGCGGAATCTGAGAAATTGCCTTCAAAAGACAAATGATCTATCTATTATGTGTTACCAGTGTATCAAATTCAATTTAAATGCCGAAATCTTAAAACCTTCCAACTCTCAACCAGCGGAAAATGCGTATTTCGGCCTTTGAGTTGGAGAATGAGAAAGAATTAAAATGTCTTACTGGAGATATTATCATTATTTCCAACAAGTAAGTAAAAATCCTTTCTTAATACAAGAATAGCAGATTAATAATATAAATAGAAATAGAATACCCTGCATTATAAAGGCTACTGGTAGCAAAACCTTTTGTTTGGCGGAACAAATTGAGTCAGCAATGAAAGACTATACAGCCTCACGAAGTCTATCTATGGACAAGATCCCTCATGGCAAAGGCAGAACCCAAGGCCAAACCTCTCTACAACCCCTGCCTGAAAGTTTGGCAGAGGCTGATCAACCAACCGGGGTGGTGGGAGAGGCCCAAGATGGCAGACAGGCTATTGCAAGTCGTAGCCTCAATGTACATCGCGCATTTACGGCTCGACTTAGAAAATGTGAAGAAAAACATCGCCCTAGGTTCCGGCCCGGTATCCTCCTTTAATTCAAAAAAGGCTTCCAAGGCTTTCAAATTATTCTCGAGCTGGATTCAGCCATTAAACCAGCTCCTTGAGTCCCTGTTTGAGGTCTTTCCTCTTTCAGAATTTGAAAAGTATCAAAAAGTCTATGAACATACGTCTCCAGAGCGACAAGTCCCAATTGATAGTCCTTTTGGACTCTCAAACTCACAGGGATTAGTTATAAATACTGTTACCAATGTTGACTGGGATTTATATGATGTCTGTCGAGGATGGTGTCTGATTACCCCTTTTGGGCTTTTTCAAGCCGGCTATGCTTGTTTTCGCCAACCGGGGCTTAAATTTCAATGCAATGTTGCTAAGTGTTAATTGTGTTCAATAGAGGTTAATATTTACTAGTAATACATAAAAGTAATCTGCTTGTACTATTGGGTTTGGCTATGTTCCTGACATTGTATGCAATTGCACATGATATTGGCTGTTATACTGGTGAACGCTAAGCCTAGTTCATTATACTCACCAGTTGGTACATGATAGTTATACAGAACAAACAGGAGAGGAATTATGGGAATATGAGACTATGCCATCTTGGTGGCAAATTTCTTGTCAACATCTTAGAGCTGTGGGAAGGGTAGCAACATCATTGTAAAATAAAACTTGTATTTTTAACTGGGATAATGACATTTTTTTATACTAAGGGCCCCTTAACTTATGTATTGTGTTTTGAGATTCCGGTGAGGAAACTAGACAGTGGCGTCTCAATCAACATCCTACTCCAATAGACGTACCAAAACGTTTACCTAATTTTTTACCGTTTTCTATTCTAGCTGCTAGATGGTCAAAACCTGACACAGCTCAATATGTTCTTTTGCAGCCACTGGCTATTAATACCACCCATGCTTTATCATGCATGCAATCACAAGAATAGCAACCAATTGACTCCAATCTTTTTTGTACAATTAGCAATTCATTCTCTTATAACCCAGGGTGAGTTCAGAGAGAAAGTTCCAAATCTTCGGTTTGTGAGGAGGTCTTCCTGGTCAGTCCAATATCTCTGTTGCTGAACAATATTGACAGTTGAAAGCTACATGGTTGCCCATCTCCTGTTGGTTAGTCCGATTTTTCACACTATATTATACTAGACTGTATATTTAGGTAAACACACACCCATCTATTCACCCCACACACCTCCCACTATCCCCCCTTCCTTAACGGGTGGCACTGTCTCTAGATGCTAGACCCCCATCTATAGATAAACAGGCCCTAAAGCCTAGTATTTATTATATCTTAATACGCCGTGAGTACTGCTACTGAATTGATCTAGTATTGTATCACTTTTCCGGTTTTTTAAAACATCGTTATTGTTTATAATACCTTCCCTATCCTTGCTAGCATGTTTTTATCCTTTCCTACCCCCTCCAGTATTTAAAGGACCCTGTTTCTCATATTTTTCGCATCAATCTTTTCCCTTTGAAATCTGAATTCACCTTATCCTTTACCTACATATAATACAAATATATTATCTAAACATCATTTTCTCTCACATTTCCCCATTTTAACACGAAACTGAGTTTATCTTTATTTCTAAGGCATTTTATACTCTATTTATTACCTATTTTATAATGGCTAATTTAAAATATCTCAGTTTCTTTTCCTGAAAAAATATCACCATGCCACCCTCTTATAATTGGGAAGAGAAAAGAGAACTTTTAGGAGAACTTTATCTTGAAAGAGGTCAAACCTTGCATGAGATTATGCAAGTTATGCAGACGGAACATAACTTTAACTCTTTGTATTTACACAATTTTCCTGTCTGTATTTATTAGTATTTTGACCAATAACTGCAAACTAATTGAGTCCGGTGTGCTTTTAGTGAAAGATCGTATAAGGACCACTTTAAACAGTGGAATTTTAATACAAGACAGGTTGCATTATACAAGAATCAACATCTTGTTTACAAAATACGCGAACTGTGGCTACGAAATGTTTCTACAAAAGATATGTTAAGATGTCTTACAGTTGATGGATGGGATCTGAGCCTATCATGGATACAACTACAACATCTTCGTTTACATCCATCCTTACGACTCTTGATGCGAACACCCTCCATACCAGAAGTACGTGAAGCTGCTGCCTTGATAGCACTGGACGCTATTAAAGAACGTCTATTTTCAGGACAGGCTATACGATACGGCAGAAGATATACAGTTGCAAATATTCGCTTAACAGGCATATTTGTATGAGAGTAAGTATTTTATTTTTATCTTAGTAATTTCAAGAGTGTAAAATACCACCTGTTATTATTGCAACTAATATCTTAATGGTTTAGAAAGCAAGTGCATGAGGCAATGAAGGAGGCTAATAGTAAGGTAGTAAATGCTTGTAGAGAAGCATTTTCTGTATGACGCAGGCATAAGAAGTTTACGGTGAAGGGACCAAACAGGGTAATTTCAATTGATGGGCATGATAAACTATCACGGTTTGCATTTGAAATCTATGACGCAATTGATGCCTATTCACACTTGATTGTATGGTGCTATGTTGGAATTTCTAATTGAACAACAGTATCAGTCAACAAACAGTACTTGTGTTTAATTAGAAGCACTTTATGCATTCCAAAAATGATTCGTTCAGATAAAGGTACTATACTCACTTTATATATTCATTTACATTCATAATATTTATTTTCTGAATCCAAATAACTACTCAGAATCTTAATTTGAAATTTGAATAGTAATTTATTCTATTCTCAATTAGGAACAGAAACAGTCTTACTGGCAGAATCACATGTTCTTCTTCGACGCGCTAATAAACCCCATCTTCCCTTTAACAAGGGATACTCTTTTGGAAAGTCCACTAAAAACCAACGAATAGAAGCCTGGTGGAATATCTTAACTAAAGCTCAAACCCAAGAATGGCAAATGTTTTTTACAAAACTAGAAGGTGAAGGATACTTTGATGGCAGTGATATAGATAAAGCATGCTTGCAATTTATGTATATAGATATTATTTGATCTCACATACACACATTTGTCGAGGTTCACAATTCACACCGTATAAGAAAACTATGAAAACGCGATCATTATTTATCAACTCGTCAACGGTTGGCCATATACTATTATCCTTATAATGGTATACGTGACTACTCTGAACCAGTTAATATTGATTTATTATCTAGATTAGAATAAGAAGTACAGGACTATGATTTAGATGAGTATGTTCCACTAAATACAATTGAGTTATATAAAAGATTGCTGACGTCAGGGGGCTATGCAACTGAGTTTGCATATAGTTCACATGACCATTGTGCGGCATATAAATCTTTGAGGACTACAGTTTGGAACTTGGTTCGAGATGGGAGTGAGATCAGCTTTATTACCCAGCCAACCAGAGCAACTGAATGGATTAATAATCATAGTGGGCCTCCCAATATGGTTAAAATGGATGATTATCATCATTTGATCAATGGTGATGTGGATATGAGGATCGAGAGTACTGATACAGATACTGGCTGTGATGGTATTGCTTTTTAATCTTACAAATTTATTTTCAAATTCTTGTTTTATGATATAATAATTAACCTGTATTCATTGGTACAACAGATAATGCCATTATGACGACAGAAGTAGCAGAATCTACAGCGACAATTCATGCTATGCTGCTTAATTTAAACCAATCGCAGCAAGAAGAGGATAGTGACGGTTTATATATGTAAGACAATTCTTATTTCTAATACATAGTTGGTTTCTTTGTTTCCTTTATACCAACGTTATATTCTGTTTTTCTACATTTCAGTAAACTATTTTCAGCTTCAATTATCAACTTTCTTTCCTTTGCTATTCAGAATTCTGGCATTTTTTATTTATTTATCAACTCTTAAACTATGTTATGTATCTTTTTATTTCTATTTCCACTATTATATTATCAACCATGTCTTTTTGTCAGGTATATGAGTGCTTTTGCCCAATGTCACTTCCTTTACGATCTGATCCTCTATCCTCTCTATCTCGTCAACATCCTTGCATTGTGCATACAGCTGAGAATAATTCACCTGTTGAAAGTGCTTTACCGTCTACTATTAGTCGTAAGTTATGATATATCTCTTAATCGGGCATGAAATTCTCCTTTCTTATTTCTAGTATTAAAGTATGAACAAGTTTCAATTGATAATTACTTCAATCTATCTTAGTTCAAGTACGACCTTCAACTACTTCTATGAACTATGCAAGTCCTGGCCCTAGTTGCCGTCCTTCTGTACGAACAAGTCAAACAACTGCCGAGATTCGATCATTTTGGCAATGAGTGCATACATCAAAAGAGGCTCCACAAGTCCTCCATCGTGTTGGGAAATTCAATACTCTTCACAATTCTATGCTACCAGGCAGCCGCTCCACCATACTTTATTCTGGTCAGCTGTCTCCTTTTTTCATGAAAAAATGATACAGCAAAGCAATCGCTCACAGTTCAGCATAGGTTATTAAATTTAATAAGTCAGATGCAATTGCAGATTGGCAAGAATACTTAGTTTCAGAAGTATTAAGTCATGCATGGAAATCATTTCCTAATGTCCCACACTACGAGGTTGATCCTAAGCGAGGTGTTTGTGTTGGTTTTTGGGAGGCATCTGGGATTCCAAATGCCAACATGATGGAAGGGTCAGGTAGTATTGCCAACTTGGTAGAAATGTGTGAAAATCTCGGGTTGCAAGAAAAGAATTTGACAGTGACTAGTGGGATTGGAAAAGGAGGACTGTCATCCCCAGTACTATCCATCCGCATAGTATATACTGTACACATTCGTATTATCAATGCTTCTTCTAGTGAAAATCATGTAGCTGGAGAAGAAAGTACTGAATATGATGAGCTGGAAGCTAGCACTGTATCAGAACGCGAAGCCAATCGCTTCTTTCAAGATCAGTACTTATCTGAAGAGAAGGAAACACTGGAAGTCGTACCAAATATATCAATAAAGGGAAAAGAAAAATAAATTCTATCAACAATCACTCCTGATCGACCAATATTAGCTATAACACCTCCACCAATAGCCCCTTTAGAGTCAAGATCTCAACCGACTCAAGATTCTGTCCTTCCTGATTCTCAATTAGCCTCAACAAGCACAAACACTCCACTTCAAACACATAGTCTTACACTCTTATCTCCTCATAAGATAACATCGCTATCAACCCGGTGGACAAAGAAAACCCAAACACCTACCGTTGCCCATCATAGTAGTTCTGATAGTGATGATGAGAGTGAGCATTTTGTTACAGTTTCTGATAATTGAACTGAGTTTCTTGTAGATTAATCTTCAACTCTTATTTGTTCACAAACTTTCATACTTACTTTTTATACTCTCGTTTATTCTTATGATGTTTCCTTTCTTTTATATGCTTATGTTATAGTACAACATTTCTCTAATTTTCCTATCTCTCTCAATTTATCTCCACGATAACTGCATTTCTGCATGAGCATGTCTTTATTTTTATTTTGTTCTCTGGTTTCATTTTCTTCCTCCTTTTATAGTAGTTATTGTCTTGCTTCATCTTTTTTTATCTTTTTTATCTCTTTTATTTTTTTCATCTCATTAGGTGGCTTAGTCTTTTGTTTTTATCACATTCAAGCAGAATTTATTTTTATTTGCCGGACCAGTACATTTGACCTGTTGTACTTGCCGCTTGTATGGCAAACGCCATTCGGTTCAATTGCCTCACCCAAAGTGGCTATTTCTTATCTTTTTAAAACTGAACGCCAATGATTTTATAAGGGAAACTGTTGCCAAACAGAGAAGTTGACCTCCCTCACATCCCCCTCAAATGGGCCATTACACTGCATCCAAGGGGCAAGTGTAGTATATTGAAATAACACAGTTGGAGCTACTAGCAGTACCCATATTGGTTCCTACAGCCTCGTTATTTCACTGTATTTTCTTCTCTATCTTGTTCTATGCTTTCATTCCTTTCTTCTGATCCTATAATAATCTCATAGTAGAAGATAGTACTAAGGAGAGCAAGTAAATGGAGGCAGCGTACACTGGAGAAGTGTGGACGAGTGGGTACACTTGGGCATATCTGGATGTTTAGGAGTAGAAATATAGGGCATACATGTATGTATAGGGTATGAGCACTGATATAGGGCTCTCTACACATATGAGCACAGTTTTCACTACTTAAGCAACCTCCAGCTACCAACCTCCACACCAGAACATACACACCTCAAGCTTTCCTCTCCTCAACATCTCCCCAAACATAGCACATTCATCACCTGCTTCTTTTTCCTTCTCAAACAACGATGACTTATCGCGATCTAAAAGGTACTTTTTTTGATAATATCTATTCACAGGCTACCCTATTTGGGCAATCATTCCTAAGAGTCGCACGTAATGCTCTTAGTGCAGAACTACAGCAAGAGCTAAGTAGTCCTGCCCCACAAAATAACAATTTCTGTGAAATAGCTCTTATTCGGTGGATGGAAAGGCTGAAGATAATTCAGTCAGAGTTCAACAACTTTCCTCCAGTTATTACAAGAACCTGAACATCCACACCGGCACTAGCTCATTCTACAGTAGGCCTCATACAACAAACAGCAATTATCGCTCCCAATCAAACAACCTAGCTTCTTACTCAGGATCCAATGGCTGTCAAGGATTGCGATGAGGGGGATGTTGCTGAGTGCTTGGTCACCAGGCGTAACAAATGGGACAGTTTTGCAACTGAGATTGCACACCTTCTCCCATTTCCATTAGCTAACAGGCCTGAGTGCCGTCAGATTGACTTGTAGTGAATGCTGGAATCAATCAGGGGTGTTCAGTATACTAACACTCTCTATCAACAGATATCCTGAGAAATTGATACCACGTGCAATATGGTTGCATTGGACAACCCAACCCATGCCATGTGGGATAAGGGGGCAATATTTCTAACCCCACAAGGCACAAATATTCCCCTTAGTAAGATTAGTGAGGTATATTTTACCAGCTTCGATTTAGATGTGGGCTATGCACATCCTCTACGAGTGCCAGAACTTATTCAAAGTACCAAGGTCATCGTGCAGACTACAGTTTGCATACTTAAAGAGGGATCTCTGGTGAATGTTGCCTGGAGACAGGGATTCTGTAACCCATGAACAATATATTTGACTGTCCGTCAGTTGATTGTGCGGATAGGCAAGGAATGTGAGGAGTGCATCGGTCTGCAGGGCACTATGCAACTACCCCCCGTGTCATGAACCCCGATTTCTTTCCTCTTGAAACTCTGAACACTCCCCCCAGTCTCTATTGTCTACCTCTCTCCTCTCTCTTTCTTAACCTCCTATCCACTGCTTCCTACATTACCCCCCACCCTCCACTTTTCCTCCAACCTCATGCAACCTCTTTATCGTTGTTACCTCTTACTCCTCATGTGCATATTCACTGGCCAAAGTGGCACACTCGGCCTTGTCGGGACGTTGATTTTTCTCTGTCAAAACACCAAAACCCCCACCATGCTGGGAGGCTTATTACTCACCACCAAGACTACAACCTCTTTCGCAAGTCAGGAACGTTTATGTTTCTCTCCACAAAGGCCAAATGCTAACCCTATCAGGGACACTTTATTCTCTCACCCTGTCGGGAATGCTTTTATCTCTCCTCCATGACTACGATCTCATCCCCCAGTCAGGAACACTTATTTTTCTTCTCCACACCTCCTAATGCTCCGCTCTTTTGAGGATGCTTTTCTCCATGTACAAAGACTCCCTAAGACCAAGCCAAATGTTGTACCAGTTATATTCTATGACGTTTGCTATAGACTAGTACGTATATGTGGATGATTCACTAACCGGTCATAGAAAGTGAGGATATATACCAAACAAAAAACCACACCCCTCACCTATCCCATGGCCAAATAGTGCCAACAACAGCCCTTTCAGGATATAGGTTCCTAATACTGAGACAACTGGCCACATTCTCCTTTGAGAGTATAAGGACCAGTAATCGGAGATGACATAGCCCCTACCAGGAACAGAATGTCCCAGGAGTCTCACAACCTGGCCCCTATCTCAATTTCCCTATCCTCTATCATTCCCCTAAGTCATATCCTACACCAGTTGTTGGTTGATTGGCATCTCTCTCTGCAAAACTCGTAGAATGCACAAAAAGGCTGGGGCTCATGGGTGTGGGGTTAACGTGATTCCCGGGGAAGTGGCTCACAACAGGGATCTGGCTCACCCATAGCCACCATGTGAAAATCTAATTCACATTTAATTATCTCAACAAATAATTGAGAAACCACCTTGAGAATCAAGGGCCAAGTACTTTGGAATATAGAGAATCTGAAAATTGAGTTTTTATTTGTGTAGTCATAAAGGGTTCCTCAGATATGGTGATTTTAAGATTGCCTCTTTCATAAATGCATCGTAGCCTTTCATTAGCATAAAGAAATTGAAAGCCCTTGAAGAATAATATTAAAAAATGGATACAAGGATAATATAAGTCTTTTATATTCAGAATAATCAGGTTTTAATTTTATTCATAGGCATTTTTGAATGCAGAAGTTGTTAAAAAAGAGGTAGAACATACATACAAATTACATACAAATTAGACCAATTCTACCATGGAATATCTACATACATAGTTGACATATGAACTCAATGTCTTGGAATAACCTTTATAATAATATCTGAAGTTAGTATATGAAGTTTAAAGTCAGATAAATACAGGCTTTATATATTTTTCACATGTACTTAAAAATGATTGCTATATGACTAGTAAGACTCATGCAAACTATCTACAAGTCAAAATTCCATCATTTGAATAACAGCTAGTCAATTCCCA
>Ga0307509_10003139_pt1 | contig 25603 bp, 22 predicted proteins | sample 10_EM_MG_FD_202245 | JGI IMG/M metagenome (GOLD analysis project Ga0307509, IMG submission 202245) | Populus trichocarpa ectomycorrhiza microbial communities from riparian zone in the Pacific Northwest, United States - 10_EM | ecosystem: Host-associated > Plants > Roots > Unclassified | place... | reverse complement strand
TGCCCCGCGACGCCCGGCACGCACTCTCGCCGCACCGGGCGAAAGCCCAAGTACGTCCAGTACGAGGGCTTCCGCCCGGCACTCCCCCAGCCTCCGGCCGGGGGGACCCCCAGAGCACGCGCCGGACGCCGCGGGGCCCGCCCTCCGGGCGGACGACGGGACTTTGCGGTCACGACCTAGGCCTTCTCGTACTCCTCGATCAGATCGGCGACCTCGGCGTGCTGCCCACGAGCGCGGTGCCCGCGCGGCCCGGCCCGTAGGCGTGCCGGTCGATGAGCGTACGGCCGTCGCCGCCGGTCGGCAGGAACCAGTGGAGACGGACCGTCATGTCACTTCTCCTTGTAGACGCGCGGCGCGGTCGTCGAGACCGGCAGGCCGCCGTTGAAACGGGTGTCGACGAACCGGGCGAAGTCGACCTTGCCGGGGATCAGCTTCAGCGAGGTGAACTGGTCCGCGATCGCCTGCTCCGAGGCGATCAGCGGCTTGTCCACGGCGACCGCGACCCGGGAGGCGTTGGTGCGCTTCACCGAGGCCAGCGCCACCGCGTAGGGCAGCCCGGTGTCCTTCGCCCACACCTTGGCCCACGCGTCGGGGTGGTCGTAGACCCAGTCCTGGGCGCGCCGCAGCCGCTCCAGATAGTCCTTGATGGCCGCGGCCTTCTTGCCGTCCGCCAGCGCGGAAGGCGCCGCCACCTGGAAGTTGAGCCCGTTGACCAGACCCTGACCGGTCGTCAGGATGCGGCCCTGCTTGGCTTCGAGGACCTGGGAGGTGTACGGGTCCCACACCGTCCACGCGTCCACCTTGCCGCTGGTGAACGCGGCCAGCGCGTCGGCCGGCTGGAGGTACTTGACCTTGACGTCGCCCAGGGTCAGCCCGGCCGCCTTGAGGGAGGCGATCAGCTGGTAGTGCGCGGACGAACCCTGCGCCACGGCGATGGACCTGCCCTTGAGCTGCTCGGGACTCGTCAGCTCGGAGTCCTTCGGCACGAGGATGGCCTCGCCCTCGGAGTTGCCGTGCCAGGCGGCCACGACCTTGATCTTGGAGCCCGCGCCCGCGGCGAACACCGGCGGGGTGTTGCCGACGCCGCCGATGTCGACGGCCTTGGCGTTGACGGCCTCCAGGAGCGGCGGGCCGGAGGTGAACGTGGACCACTTGATCTTGTAGTCGAGGCTCTTGAGTTCACCGGCGGCCCGCAGGATGGCCTCCGAACCACCCTTCTGGTCACCGACGTTGAGGGTGACGGAACCCGAGCCGTCGGTGTCGGTCCCCGTGCTGGCGGAGGAGTTGCCACCGCAGGCGGTGAGCAGGAGGGCGAGGGGGAGGAGCAGTGCGGCGGGGACGAGGCGACGTCGCATGGGGGATCCGTTCTGTGCAAGTGCGCGGTGAGTGGGGGGAGTTCAGGCGGCTTCGGCGGCGGTGTCGACGCCGAGGCGTTCCAGGAGTCCGGCGCGCAGTTCGGCGAACCGGGGGTCGGTGATGTCGCGCGGGCGGTCGAGGTCGATGTGCTGCTCGTGCGCGATGACACCGTCGTCCATCACCAGGACACGGTCGGCCAGCAGCACGGCCTCCTCGACGTCGTGGGTCACCAACAGGACGGCGCAGCCCCGCCGTTGCCACAACTGGCCCACCAGCCGCTGGGCCTTGATGCGGGTGAGCGCGTCGAGCGCGCCGAACGGCTCGTCGAGCAGCAGCAGATCGGGCTCGCGCACCAGGGCGCGGGCCAGCGAGGCGCGCTGGGCCTCACCGCCGGACAGCGTCCTGGGCCAGGCGTCGGCGTGGTCCCCGAGCCCGACCTCCGCCAACGCCTGTTCCGCCACGGCCCGTTCGGGCTTGCCGGGCAGTCCGAGCAGGACGTTGCGCCACACCTTCTTCCACGGCATCAGCCGGGGTGCCTGGAACGCGACGGCCTTGCGGCGCGGCACCAGGACGGTGCCCTCGATGTCCCGGTCGAGCCCGGCGAGGATGCGCAGCAACGTGGACTTGCCGCAGCCGCTGCGGCCGAGCAGCGCCACGAACTCGCCCTGCCGTACATCGAGTTGAAGCTTGTCGATGACGGGACGGCCGTCGAAGGAGCGGGTCAGCCCCTCGACCCGTACCGCCTGCGCGGTCGCCGGCGCCTCAGCCGCCGATCGTGCGGTCACCGGCCCGTGAACGTCGGTCGCCATTGCAGCAGCAGCCTTTCGAGGGTTCGGACGACGAAGTCGGCCAGCAGGCCGAGGAAGGCGTAGACGATCAGGCAGACCACGATCACGTCGGTCTGCAGGAAGTCCCGCGCCTGCACCATGAGGAAGCCGATCCCGGCGTCCGCGTTGATCTGCTCGGCGAAGACGAGCGCCAGCCAGGCGATACCGAGGGAGTAGCGCAGCCCGGTCATCGCGTTGGGCAGCGCGCCCGGCAGCACCACATGCCGTACCAGCCCCCAGCGGGACAGCCCCAGCGACTCCCCGGCCTCGATCAACTGGCTGTCCACGCCCCGGATTCCGGCGTAGACGTTGAGGTAGAGCGGGAAGGTCACACCGAGCGTGATGATGGCGACCTTCGGAGCCTCGCCGATGCCGAACCAGATGATGAACAGCGGGATCAGCCCCACGAAGGGCACGGTCCGCAGCATCTGCACGGGTGCGTCGACCAGGTCCTCGCCGATCCTGAACAGGCCGGAGACCAGGGCGAGTCCGGTGCCGACGACGGTGCCGAGGAGCAGCCCGATCGCGACGCGCTGGAGCGAGGTGGCCATGGCCGAGGTCAGCGATCCGCTGTCGATCAGATCCCGGCCGACATGAGCGATCCGGCCGGGCGAGGCGAGTACGTCGGAGGTCAACACGCCGGTGCTGCTGAGGAGTTGCCACAGTGCGAGCAGTACGAGCGGGCCGGTGGTGCGGCGCAGCCAGCGGGGGACGCGGGTGCGGCGGGAGGAGGCGGGGACGAGGGGGACGAGATCGAGGGGCGCCTGGTCGTCCGGGCCGGTCTTCGAGGTGGATATACGGGAAATGTCGGGCCCGGGGGAGCCGGGTGGCGCATGGCTGATGCTCATGGGTGCTCCACGGAGTGGGGGAGAGCGTCCGGCGAGGAAGGGGGTACGCCTCAACGCCGCCGCGTCACGAGGGTGATCGCGGGCGCGACGGAGTGCGGGAAAGGAGGGGGTGAGGCGGAAGAAGGCGTCAGCAGCCGCGACAACACGCGGCGGAGGCCACCCGCAGCAGGTCGATGTGACCGCGCGTGGTGAGCAGAACTGAACGCAACATGCGGCCGAAAATAGGTCAGATGGCGTGCCATGGTCAACGGTGTCTCGCGGACTGGACCCCACGTATCACGGGCCGGTCGGCCGACCGGGTGGGAGGTTCGACGGATGGGTCAGGATGGGAACATGTCAGCTGCCTTCACCACCCGAGTTCTGCACGTCGCCACCGGCTCCCGGGAACGGGTCATGGACCTGACCCGCGACTGCGAGGCCTTCCTGCGGGAGGCGGCGGCCGGCCGCGACGGCCTCCTCAACGTCTTCGTCCCGCACGCCACCGCGGGCGTCGCGATCCTCGAAACGGGCGCCGGCAGCGACGACGACCTCCTCGCCGCGCTGCACACCCTCCTCCCCGCCGACGACCGCTGGCAGCACCGCCACGGCAGCCCCGGACACGGCCGCGACCACGTCCTCCCGGCCTTCGTACCACCGCACGCGACGCTGCCGGTGCTGGGCGGGCGGCTGGAGTTGGGGACGTGGCAGTCGGTCTGCCTGGTCGACACCAACACTGACAATGCCGACCGTCTCGTGCGGTTGAGCTTCCTGGGATGAGCCGGATCGTCCTGGGTGTGGCCGTCGATGCGGAAAGTGCCTGTTGGGATTACGTCGGCTGTCGCGCATGACGCCGTGATCACGCCGGCCGCATCAAGATCGTCTCACCTGGCCCACCGCCTCACGAAGGTGCCACGGAATGACCGGCCGCACGTCGCCGGCCGGGCCACAGGTCGTCATACGTGGCATCCATGAACTGCACCTGCGGCCCGCGCAGTGCCGACGCGACGGCGTTCGCATTCCGCACCGACGCGGCGACCACGGTGGAATCGGCGGCGGCCGTTGCCGCGATCGCCGACCCATTGGGCGACGGCAGCACCAGCCGCGGAGCGAACGGAGCGCGTCGCAACGCAGCCGGACGACCACCAGGCAGGCGATATCACCCGCGAGCATGCACGGAACGCAAGCAAAGATTGCACCACCGTGTTCTCGCCTCCTGAGATCTGCTCTGTTAGCTTCCGCCTGCGCCGATTCGGCTGTTGCGACTGCCCCGGTCCCCGTCATACCAATCATGCAGAGAAGAATTTCTGCATGGGCGCTAGAACGTTCAAGTGTCATAGTCGGGCAAATTTTGACGAAAGTGGGCATCGTGAGAATGGCGGCCTTTCACGACACATGCCCAGACTGCGTGCCGAAAGAGCGGACGCCACATCTGTGTCGGCGGACCGCCGAGCGAACAGCTCCGAGAAATCTCCAGTGCTGTCTGCCTTGACGACGAAGTCATGTGCAGCAGAAAGGCTCCCTGCGTATGCCCATATCCAGATCCAGCAGACGACTGCTCACAACCGCCGTTGGCCTTGGCCTCTTGGCAAACGGATGCACTCTGGCTTCCAACGACAGCACCCATTCCACGAGCCCGGTCGTCCTGGGGTTCATCAACGGGGGCACCACTTCGTTCCACAGGTGCCTGCAGACGGCGGTCACGGAGACCACAGCGAACAATCTCGCAAAAGTCCTGACCGCCGACTCGCACGGGAGCAAGTCGGCGGAGCTGCGCAATGTGCGGTACATGATCGCGCGCAAGGTCGACGCCATTGTTCTGCTCAGTGTGGACGCCAGCGCGCTGGATGCCGACATTGCTGCGGCGCGAAAGGCGAAGACACCCATCTCGCTGATCGCGGTGACGCCTTCGGACGACAGTGAGATCCTTGGCGCCGCCATCAGTGACTTACCCGGGATGGGCAAGCTGGACGCCCAATGGGTCGACGGCGACGCTGCCGGAAAGCCCGCCGAGGCCGCTGTCGTCTCCGGCGACGGGAGCACGTCCTCCAACCTGATGGTCGGCGGATTCACAAAGAACCTGGCGGACAATGTGCGGGTAGTGGGGGATGAGCGGGGCATGTTCGACCGGGCGACAGCCAAGGCCGCCGCGGCCAGGCTGATCCAGGCTCACCCGGACATCCGGTACGCGTTCGTCGCCAACGAGGACATGGCCTTCGGCGCGCGCGAGGCGTTCGACGCGGCGGGCGCCCACAGCGTGAAGATCGTGACTGTCAACGGCACCGACCAGGGGCTCGCCGCCCTCAAGGACGGGAAGTTCGCGGCGACGGTCTCCAACTCGGTCCGGGACTTGGGGGCACTGGCGGTGACCCACACGCTCTCCTTGCTGCGCAAGGAAGAGAAGGACAAGATCGCTCGCATCGACGCCCGGCTGGTGACCAAAGCCAACGCGGACACCGCGCCCCTGTATTGCGATACGAACGGCTGACCGTTCGACCAAGGCGGTGGTTCCCCGGGCCGGTGGGCCGTCGACCGGGGTGTCCTGTCTCCGTGCCGGGGCATGGGCTCGCGGAGTCGTGCGGACGGGTACCAGCCGGTGGTGGTGCGGGCGGGGCACCAGGCGGGAGCCGCCTGCCTGGTGCCCCGCCCTGCATGGGGAGGGAGAGAGCCGGCGGGACGGACTGTTGTCAGTGCTTGTCGCCGGCGAAGGGCCTGCGGATGACGGTGGCACGGACGGTGGTCTGGGAGTGGCGCTCGACAGTGGGGTTGGCGGAGCCGCCGTCGGGCTCGCCCCAGACCAGTTCGACCTGCTGTCCGTAGTGGATGTCGTCGTCGATCATGACGACGGAGATCCAGCCGCGGACGTTGGCGGTGTAGCTGCACAGAGTCGAGAGGCCGACGAGCCGGCCGTTGCTCTCGACGCGGTCGAACTGGGAGGCGGCGTAGAAGGCGGCGGGCATCTCGATGTACTTGAAGCGCCGATCGCCCTGCTCGTACTGGGAGGCGAAGACGCGGGCGACGTCGTCGCGGTGCCAGGCCAGCCAGGCCTTGCGGCGGTGCTTCTCGCTCTTCCGGCGCTCCAGGGCCTCGCGGCCGATGAAGTCGTGGTCGAACTTGAGGATGTGGCCGTAGCCGAGATCCCACGGGGTGACGTAGTAGTCCTCGACACGGTCGGAGGCGAAGCTGCCGCCGAGGGAGAGGTTGGCCTCGAAGGTTCTGACGCCCAGCCATTCCCGGTACGTCTTCATGCTCTCGCCCGAGTACACGGCGGGCACGGTGTTGGCGATCCAGCCGGACTCGGTGGCCACGGAGGCGTAGGCGCGGGCGCCGATCCGGCGGACTCCGAAGGGCTCGCCGGCTTCCAGGATGGCGTCGCGGACGTCGTCGATGTGTTCGTAGGGGCCGAAGAACTCAAGGCCGGGGAAGCCGGACATGCGGTGGTTGAGCGCGGTGACCTCGTGCTTGCCGATGTTGAACTTGCCCATGCTGAAGAAGGGGATGTCGGGCATGGGGCCGCCGTTGACCTTCTCGAAGATGGCCGAGGCGTGCGGGCCCTGGAGCTGGAGGCGGAAGAACTCGCGGCCGCTGGGGTTCTGCGCGGTGCGTTCGTCGCGGCGCAGGGTGACGTCGTAGCCGCCGGTCTCCGCGTGGAACTGGACCCAGTTGAGGGCCGGCGGGCGGCCGACGAGACGGACGTGGTTGTCGGCGAGGCAGAAGAGGATGCAGTCGCCGATCATGTAGCCGTCGTGGTTGACCGCGATGAACTGCTTGGCCTTCATCGGGCCGAAGCCCTGGAAGGTGTTGGCGCCGACATCGGCCAACAGCCGGTAGCAGTCGGGTCCTTCGACGGTGAGGTCCGTCATGTGGTGGGACAGATCCATCAGCGCCGCCGAGTTGCGCCAACTCTCCTGCTCGTCCCGCCAGTTGGTGAACTCGGCCTTGATCGGGAACGGGTAGGCGCCGGATCGGCCGCTGCGCAGCAGGCCCAATGGCCCTCCGGCGGCCCGGATCTGCTCTTCGAGGTGTGCCATCGGTTTCTCCATGTCGTCGCGATGCGTGGATGAGGCGCGGGGAACGGTGCGGCCGGCCGAGGTGATGGCGGGGCGAAGCCGTTCACGGTGCCTGGCGTCGTGCGTGACCCGGCTCGGGGTGTCGCGGCTGATGGGTGCAGCCCGAACGGGCGGGCGCGCCGAAGGGTTGGACGCCTTCGCCAGCGGGGTGAACTGTACGGTACGGTACACATCTGGTGTGCTCAAGGGCCGGGCGAGGAATTTCTGGAGTGGATGGCCCGCAGCGGCGGACCGCAGGGCACGTCCCGGCTCGTACGATCTGGGGATCTGCGCTTTTCTGGGTTTTCCCGGTCGAATCCGTCGGTCCGGTTGGGAAGTTCGACGGCGGCGGTCGAGTCCGCGCCGCCTTCGCGTCCGCCTCTCCGGCCGCTGAGCCGAGCCCGGCCACGGGGCCGGAGGCAGTGCTCGCCCATGCCGGCGAGAGCGCAGGTCCTCCGGTGGGTGCGGGCCGCGTCACCGTTTCCGTGATCACCATGGATGAACCACGTATGACCTGGGAGACGGCGCACGGTCATGGCGCAGAACTCCGCCCTGCGACGGAGATCGCAGTCACCACGAGGGGACGGCGAAGCCGCAACAGGGGAGCGGCCCGCCCCGTCAGACCGACTCGCGAACGACGACCCGCGCGGGAGGGGGCTCCAGACCACTGGTGCCGAGCCCCAGGGCGAGCCGGGCGCTGAGCCGCCCGTGGGCCTCGCCGTCGACATTGATCGTGGTCAGGGAGGGGACGACATGTTCGCCGTAGCCGTTGTCGTCGAAGCCGATCACGGCCGTGTCGTCCGGCACGCGCCGGCCCAGGTCGCGCAGGGCGGTGAGGACGCGCAGGGCCATGTCGTCGTTGAAGCCGGCGATCGCGGTCACCTCGGGGGCTTGGGCGAAGAGTGCGGCGACGGCGTCGGCGCAGGCGGGCCGGTCATGAGGGGCGATGAAGGACACCGGAGTGGGGATGCCGAGGTTCTGCGCGGCATGCCCGATGAAGCGCAGGCGGGCCGCGGCGAGCGGTGACTCGGTGTCCGGCAGCGCCAGGGCGATGCGGGTGTGACCGTGGTCGACGAGGTGGCGGAGCTGGAGGGCGGTGTGGGCGGCGAGACCGTTGCGCCAGCCGCCTCCCAGGTCGTCGAGGGCGTGACCGGTGAGGTACGTCTCGCCGAAGCGGATCACCGCGCGGGGGACGATGGCGTCGAGGATCTGCTGCGTGGACTGCGCGGTGTGGTGGCCGTGCCGGACCAGGAGGACGTGGTCGTGGGCGGCCAGCTCCGTGTCGAGTCCGTGGATGTAGCTGCGGGAGTACGCGCCCTCCATGCCCGCGTCGATGTTCAGGACGACGACCCGTGAGGTGCCTTCGCGCAGTGCTCGCGCCACGCCGTGCGGAACGTAGCCGAGAGTTCGGGCCGCCTGCTTCACCCGGTCCCGGGTGGCGGCCGAGATCGTCTGGTGAGGGTCGTCGTTGAGAACGAAACTGACGGTGGCGCGAGAAACACCGCTCGCCGCGGCCACGTCGTTCAACGTGACTCTTCTGGAAGTCCCCATCACCCCTGCTCTGACGTTGTCGTGCGCACCTGAGTCCCAGCGACACGGCGTTCACCCATTGTAAGGAGGTCGAGGGGAGCCGAAGCACGGGCGACCGAGGGACCTCGGATCGGGCCCGTATCGGGAGCTCCGCGTCTCTCTGTATCCTCGCGGCGTCGCGCCGAGCCGTCGGAAAGCCGGGCGAGGGGTGGTATGCCGCGGCGCCGGAAGGCCGGCCGTGGCTCCCTCGTCGGTCATCGTTCACGATCACCGTCGGCCGAAGGCCGCCCGATGACCGGCTCGGCTTCCCGGACGGGCTCCAGCCGTTCGGCTGCCCACCGGCTCACCGCACCTCTCAAGGCAGGATGTCGACCTCATGACCTCGAATCCAACGAATCACCCGCATCACAGACCCGTCCGTTCGTACGTCGTCATCGGTGACACGCACCTGGCCGGCCGGGTGTGCAGCGCCCTTCACACCTCGTCCGACGCGGTGCGGCACCTCCCGCGTCCACGTGATCCCGAACTGCGCGCGGCGCTGGCCCCGAGGCCGGCGGGCGTGGCTGTACTGCTCCACGACGACGTCGCGGCCCTGCGCTACGCCCTGGCCGTTGCGCACGTCGCGCCCGATGTACCTCTGCTCGTCACGATCTTCGACCGCACGATCGCCGACGAGCTCGCGCGCCTCCTGCCACAGTGCGATGTCACCTCGCCGGCCGACCTCGCGGCACCGTCACTGGCCGGCCCCTGCCTGGATCCTTCCTTCGTCGCCGCTCGCCTGCGCGGAGGGTGTGTCCAGGTTCTCCACGAACGTGACGGCGTCCTGGAAGCCGAGGAATCAGCCCTGCCGGGGCAGTGGCGTCGCCGGTTCCGCAGCAGGCGGGTCGGGTTCCAGCTGCGCTCCCACGACCCGGGCACCCGGCTGCTCGTCCTGGGCATGCTCGCGATGCTCGTCGTACTCGCCGCCGACTGGGTGTGGCTCACGGCGTCCGGTCATCGCCCGTCCGAGGCGCTGTTCGAGGCCGCCCGGGTCGTGGCCGGCGTCGGTCCGGCCGCCGCGCCACCGGACGCCCACGGCTACCAACTCTTCGCCGTCCTCGCGATGCTGAGCACCGTCGTCTTCACCGCATGCTTCACCGCGGGAGTGGTCGAGCGGATGCTCGGTCCGCGCCTGATCGGGCTGATCGGTCCGCGCACCCTGCCTCGCGCGGGGCACGTCATCGTGGTGGGAATGGGCCAGGTCGGCATGCGGCTCTGCGTCGAGCTGCGCGCACTGGGCATCCCCGTCGTGGGTGTCGAACGCGACCCGCAGGCCGCCACCGCGCGGCTGGCGCGCACCCTCGGCATTCCCGTCATGGACGGTCGCGGCGGTGACCGCCATGTACTGGAACGGCTGCGTCTCGGTCATGCCCGGGCGCTGGCCGCCGTCGGCTCCGACGACCTGGACAACGTGGCCGTGGCTATCGCCGCCCATGGAGTCGCGCCGCACATCCGCGTGGTGATGCGTGCGGGGGAGGACGACGCCATCGCCGAGACGCGCTCGCTGCTTCCCATGGGTGTCGTCTGTGACATCACCGGTCTGGCCGCCGGTTATGTGGTCGCCCGGCTGCGTGCCGAGGCGGTCGGCGACGTCGTCGTTCATCGCGGCGAGATCCGGTTGCGGGACACCTCCGGCGTCTGGCGCCACAGCGCTCTGGTCGGGCACGACCGCTGCGCCCACGTCGAGGGACGGCGTCGGATGACAGGCGACGAAATTGAGCCGCCAAGGACTAGAACGATTTAGCTATCCGTTGTAACGTGTTCGCTATATCGATTTAGCTTTTCCAGCTCGCAGGGCGTACGGCCCGCAGGCGGAGGAGGTCGTTCGACCGATGATCGACATACGGCGCGCCGTTGCGCAGCCACCCCCGAAAGGTCCCGCCGGGCTTCCACGACCCGGCAGGTGTCTGGTGATGGGCATCCTGAACGTGACTCCGGACTCGTTCTCCGACGGAGGCCGGTACGCCGAGACCGGACAGGCCGTGCAACGGGGCCTGCGGCTCGCCGAGGAGGGCGCGGACCTGGTGGACGTGGGTGGCGAGTCCACCCGGCCAGGAGCTGAACCGGTCCCGGTGGAGGCGGAGTTGGCCCGCGTGGTGCCGGTGGTGCGGGAACTGGTGCGTGCGGAGGTGGCCGTCAGTGTGGACACCATGCACGCGGCGGTCGCCCGCGCGGCGATCGAGGCCGGCGCGTGCATGGTCAACGACGTCAGCGGAGGGCTGGCGGATCCCGACATGGCCGCCGCGGTCGCGGAGGCAGGGGTGCCGTATGTGGCGATGCACTGGCGTGCGCCCAGCCGTGAGATGGACCGCCACGCGGTCTACCGCGAAGTCGTCGGTGACGTCACCTCCGAACTGCTGCGCCGTGTGGAGGCACTCGCCGCGGCCGGAATGGATCCAGGGCGCATCATCCTCGATCCCGGACTCGGGTTCGCCAAGCGCGCCGCCCACGACTGGGAACTGCTCACGCATCTGCCCGCCCTGCGGGCCACCGGTTTCCCCGTGCTGGTAGGGGCGTCCAGGAAGCGGTTCATCGGTGCCGCGTTGAGCGACCGGGCGGGCATCGACTCCGTGCCCGGCGACCGCGACGCGGCGACGGCGGCGGTGTCCGCGCTGGCCGCCGCGGCCGGCGCGTTCTGCGTGCGCGTGCACGACGTCCGCTCCAGCCTGCACGCGGTGTGTGTGGCCGCCGCCTGGGCGGGCGAGCGCCGGCTTCCGGAGTCGGAGACCGTCGTGCGGAGCCGGCGCAGAAAGGCGCTGCAGGAGTCTCGCCAAGCTCCAAACCTGTCTGCTAACTTGCGCTAGATCGTTCTAGCGATCCCCTTTTTCTCCTGAAGTGCGTCGATTGTGACGAGCCGCGTTACTAGATCGATTTAGCACTTCAGGGGAGATGGCTTTGAGAGGAGCCGCAATGGCAATCCCCAGTCTTCAGGACGGTATCGACAAGGCCGGTTCGCCCATCGGTCTGCTGTGGCAGCCGAACGCCGAGCCGTGGACCCCGGAGGTGGTCGAGCGGGAGTACGTCGGCTGGCGCCAGGAGCAGGCGGCCTGGCACGAGGGCGTCGCACTGCTCAACCTCTCGCACCACATGTACGACCTGTGGATCGAGGGCCCCGACGCCACCCGCGTGCTGGCCGAGTACGGCGCCAACAACTTCGAGAAGTTCGCGATCGGCCAGGCCAAGCAGTACGTACCGGTCACCCGGGACGGCAAGATCGTCACCGACGGCATCCTCGCCCGGCGCGCCGAGAACAAGTACCTCCTCAGCGGTGTCCCCGCCGCCCAGCACTGGGTGCAATACCACGCGGAGAAGGGCGGCTACGACGTCGCCTTCGAGACCGACACCTCCTCCGCCTTCCGCCCCGGCGGCGGTGACCCCAAGCTGTTCCGCTACCAGATCCAGGGTCCGCTGGCACTGGAGTTGATCGAGAAGGTCTTCGGCGGCCCGCTGCCGGAGACCAAGTTCTTCCACTCCACGCCGGTCACCCTGGACGGCCGCAACTTCGAGGCGCTGCGCCACGGCATGGCCGGGCAGGCGGGCTACGAGTTCATCGGCCCGTGGGAGCACGCCGCGTACGTGCAAGAGGCGTTCCTCAAGGCCGGTGAGCCGCTGGGCCTGATACAGGTCGGCGCACTGGCGTACACCACCCCGAGCGTGGAGAGCGGTTGGATCCCCTCCCCGGTCCCCGGTATCTACATCGACCCCGAACTCGCGGAATACCGCGCCTGGTTGCCCCTGTTCGGCATCGAGGGGAAGCGCCCCCTCAACGGCAGCTACTTCTCGGAGGACATCGCCGACTACTACGTCTCCCCGTACGAGCTGGGCTACGGCAAGCTGATCCACTTCGGGCACGACTTCCACGGCCGCGACGCCCTGCTCAAGACGAAGGACGAGCCCCGCCGTACCAAGGTCACCCTGGTCTTCGACGCGGACGACGTGCGCCGGGTCGTCGGCGGGGGAGAGGACCCCGGCTTCGTCCTCACCTACGCCCGCCACCGGGTGGAGACCTCGGCCGGGCTTGTCGGTACGACCATGCAGACCGCGTCGATCGACCCGGTCGGCACCGTGCTGGCGCAGACGCTGATCGACTCCGCGCACGCCGAGCCCGGCACCGAGGTGACCGTGGTCTGGGGCGAGCACCCCGGCCCCGGTACCGATCCCGAGGCCGACCTCGGGTTCCCGCGCATCCGCGCGACCGTCCAGGTCAGCCCGTTCGATCGGCATGCGCGTACCGAGTACCGGCGTAACGCGTAGCGCTTCGTGGGGCCGGCTTTTCGTCTGCGGGTTCGTTGTGGCTGGTCGCGCCCACGCGGCGGAGCCGCATATCGATACAGCCTCGCGCCCCTAAAGGGCGCGCCGTGCGCGGGGCGCGGCTGGACGCGGCGTGACGCGTCCAGCCGTCCACCGCCCCCCCCGCCCTGCCCGTTTCCCCCTTCTCTATCGACAAGGAGCACGATGAACCCCTTCAGCACAGCCTCGGCGGCGGTGAGTACATCGTTGCTGGAGGACTTCTCCCTGGAGATGACAGGCAAGGACGTTCCGAAGCTGGAGGAGGCCCGGGACTCCATCCCGCAGGGCACCCGCATCAACGTCACCTTCCTCGGCAACGAGAACCTCGCCATGCGCCTGGAGGCGTCCCGGGCGGTGAAGCGTCTCGGCTTCGTGCCGGTGCCGCACATCTCCGCCCGCCGTCTCGGCTCGCAGGGCGAGTTCGAGGAGTTCCTCGCCGCACTCCGAGCCGACGGCACCGCTGCCAACGTCTTCACCGTCGGCGGCGACCCCACCCGTCCCGAGGGCCCCTACGAGGACTCGCTCGCGCTGATCGAGACGGGACTGCTGCGGGAGTACGGCGTCCGGCACGTCAGTATCAGCGGCTACCCGGAGGGCCACCCGGACATCGCCGGGGACGCGCTGTGGTCCGCGCTGCGGGAGAAGAACGCATCCATCGCCGAGCAGGAACTCGACGGCAGCGTCATCACCCAGTTCGGCTTCGACGTGGATCCCGTCCTGGCCTGGCTGGAGAAGGTCCGCGCCGAGGGCATCACGCTCCCCGTCCGGATCGGCGTCCCCGGACCGGCCGGTGTGCGACGTCTGATGTCGTACGCCACCCGGTTCGGCGTCGGTACCAGCGCCTCCATCGCCAAGAAGTACGGCCTGTCCATCACCAACCTGATGGGCACCGCGGGCCCGGACAAGTTCCTGCGCGCACTCGCGGACGGCCACGACCCGGCCCGCCACGGAGACATAAAGATCCACTTCTACACCTTCGGCGGCCTGCGGGCCACGTCCGAGTGGATCGCCCAGTTCAGGAAGGACAACCTCGTATGACCGTCACGCAGGCCGCGCCCACCGGCATCGCCAAGAAGACCGGGGGAGCGGGTCACCAGGCGTCGCTGATCGTCCAGGGTGCCGACGCCACCGGCATCGTCGCGGCCGTGACCTCGGTGCTCGGCCGGCACGGCGCCAACATCGTCTCCCTCGACCAGTACTCCGACAACCCGCAGGGCGGCGCCTTCTTCCAGCGCACGGTGTTCGGGCTGGACGGTCTGCGGGCCGAACTGCCCGGTCTGCGCGCCGACTTCGACAAGGAGCTGGTGAAGCCGTACGGCCTCAGCTACACCCTGCGCGACCTGTCCGTGCCGAAGCGGGTGGCGATCTTCGCCTCCAAGTCCGACCACTGCCTGCTCGACTTGCTCTGGCGCCACCGTCAGGGCCAACTCCCCGTCAGTATCGCCATGGTGATCTCCAATCACCCGGACACGGCCGAGGAGGTGCGGTCGTTCGGCATCCCGTTCTTCCACGTCCCCTCCATGGGAGCGGACAAATCGGCAGCCGAGGCCGAACACCTGCGGCTCCTCAAGGACAACGTCGACTTCGTCGTCCTCGCCCGCTACATGCAGATCCTCTCCGGCGACTTCATCCAACGGGTCGGCGTACCGATCATCAACATCCACCACTCCTTCCTGCCCGCCTTCATCGGCGCCGGCCCCTACGCCAAGGCCAAGGAACGGGGCGTGAAGCTGGTCGGTGCCACCGCCCACTACGTCACCGAGGACCTCGACGAGGGCCCGATCATCGAGCAGGACGTCGTCCGCGTCAGCCACGCCCACACCGCCGGCGACCTCACCCGTCGCGGCGCCGACGTCGAACGCGCCGTACTGTCCCGCGCGGTGCTGTGGCACGCCGAGGACCGGGTCATCCGCAACGGCAAGCACACCATCGTCTTCGCCTGAGCCGTCTCTCGTCCCGCGCACCCCGGCAGGGGCGAGCGGCGGTCCTGTCTCGTGCCGGACCATCCGGGTAGGCAGGTGCCTTTCATACGGGCCCGCTCCGCCGCTCCGGCCCAGGCCTCCCGGTGCCGTACGGCCGCGGTCGACCGCGAACTCCGCACGTGGTCCTCCTCATTGGGCGAAGTGTTCACCAGCAGAAAGCGGTTCGCCATCATGACAACCACCATCGACGGGGCCCGGATCGCCCGTGACATCCGGGCCAGGGTCGCCGAACGGGTCGCCGAGACCGCGGCCTGCGGACGGGTGCCCGGGCTGGCGACCATCCTGGTCGGCGACGACCCGGCCAGCGCCGTCTACGTCGCCGCCAAACGCCGCGCCATCCGCGAGGCCGGGATGCGCGACTTCCACCGACACCTCTCCCGCCACGCTTCCGGGGACGAAGTCGCCGCGGTCATCGACGAGTTGGCAGCCGACCCGGACGTCTCCGGCATCCTCCTTCAACTGCCCCTGCCCGCCCAGCTCGACGCCGCCACCCTGATCGACCGGATCCCCGCGGCCAAGGACGTCGACGGCCTGACCACGGCCAGCGCCGGCCGGCTTGCCCGCGGCGAACGAGGACTGCGCCCCTGTACCCCGAGCGGCGTCATCGAACTCCTCGACGCCGAAGGCATCGAACTCAGGGGTGCATGCGTCGCCGTCGTCGGATGGGGCGAACTCGTCGGCCGCCCCCTGGCCCAGCTGCTGCTGCGGCGCGGCGCCACCGTCACGGTCGCCCACGAGTTCACCGCCGACCTGGCAGCCGTCACCCGCCCCGCGGACATCGTCGTCGTCGCCACGGGAGTACGGGGCCTCGTAGGACCCGAGCACGTCAAGCCCGGTGCCACCGTCATCGACGTCGGCATCCACCGCACCCCCGAGGGCCTGACCGGCGACGTCCGCGCCGCCGAACTCGACGGCATCGCCAGCCGCATCACCCCCGTACCGGGCGGGGTGGGCCCGATGACCATCGCCATGCTGATGGTCAACACGCTCCGGGCAGCCGAGTGGGATGCCGTGCCCAAGGCCGTTCCCGCATAAGCGAGTCGGGCAGTCGGCGCCCAGGGCGGTGATGCGTGCCCGCGCTGTTCGTCCGCGCTCAGGAAAGGTGCCGGACATGATGGAACTCCCGCCGTTGGCCCGGCTCGGCGGCCGGGTGGCGACCGGCCTGATCGACGTCACTCATGACCCCGCCGCGCTCGACTCCGAGGGTTTCTGGGCCGTCGTGGCCGACTTCGAAGGACGCTTGACCTGCGCCCGATTCCGTGACGTACGGCCCGCAGCGCGACACCCCGTCCGAGCTGCTCGATGGGACGGGCCCGCGCCCGGCCTGTGGACGACCTCGCTGGACCGCGACGCGTACACGGCGGGTGTACGGCGGATCCGCGAGCACATCGCGCGCGGCGAGGTGTACCAGGCCAACCTGTGCCGCGTGCTGTCGGCACCCATAGCGGCCGACGCCGACATCGAGGCGCTGGCCGACCGGCTGGCGGCACGGCACCACGCGCCGTACGCGGGTCTGATCAGGCTGCCGGGCCCAGGACTTGAGGTGGCCACGGCCTCTCCGGAGCTCTTCCTGCGTCGCGAAGGGCGGCTGATCGAGTCGGGTCCCATCAAAGGCACCGGGCGCACCGAGGCGGATCTCCTGGAGAAGGACCACGCCGAGAACGTGATGATCGTCGACCTGGTCCGCAACGACCTCGGGCGCGTGTGCGCCACCGGCAGCGTCACCGTGCCGGACCTGTGCGCGGTGGAACGCCATCCCGGACTCGTCCACCTGGTCTCCACTGTGCGCGGAGAACTGCGGGAGGGAGCAGGATGGCCAGAACTGCTGGCGGCGACCTTCCCGCCAGGATCCGTCACGGGCGCCCCGAAGGAGAGCGCCCTCGGCATCATCACCGCCCTGGAGACCGCGCCGCGCGGACCGTACTGCGGCGGCATCGGCTGGGTCGACGCCGACCGAGGCACCGGCGAACTGGCCGTAGGTATCCGCACGTTCTGGATCGACCGGGCGCGACAATGCCTGAACTTCGGCGCCGGAGCGGGCATCACCTGGGGCTCGGACCCCGAACGGGAGTGGCAGGAAACCGAGTTGAAGGCGGAGAGGCTGCTGGCCATTGCGTCCAACGGTTCGCCCTACGACACGAAGCCGCACCAACTGCTCGCCGCCCGCCCCGGCGCCTGAGTACCCGCCCGCCATCAGGTCCCGGGGCGGTGTTCCGCCGTCAGCCCCAGACCAGACGTGCCGTCTCGGCGACGAGCTCCAGCTTGCGGCGCTGGTCGTCAACGGCCAGCAGATTTCCCTTACTTGTCGAGGCGAACCCGCACTGCGGACTGAGGGCGAGCTGTTCCAGGGGCAGATACCGCGACGCCTCGTCGATACGCCGGCGCAGCGTGTCGACCGACTCCAGCTCGGCCACCTTGGACGACACCAGCCCCAGGACGACGGTCTTGGCGGGCGGCACGAACCGCAGCGGCTCGAAGCCGCCGGAGCGCTCCGTGTCGTACTCCAGCAGGAAGCGGTCGACCTCGACCTCGCCGAACACCCGCTCGGCGATGGGCTCGTAGCCGCCCCGGGCGGACCAGGCGCTGCGCATGTTGCCCCGGCAGAAGTGCATGGCCACGGTCATGCCGGGGCGCCTCGAACGAGCGGACCGGATCAGGCCGTTGTCCGTGTCGATGATGTGGGAGAGGTGTCCCTCCAGGTCCGTCACCCGGCGCATCCGCGCGGCCTCGGGATCGATGTTGGCCCAGTAGGCGAGCGAGTCGAGCTGCAGCCAGGAGACGCCGGTGTCGATCAGGTCGGCGATGTCCTGCCGGTAGATGTCGGCCAGCGCCGCCACCGCGTCACGTCGGGAAGGATAGACGTCCTCCGACACGCCCGGTCGCCAGAAGCCCGCCACCATCGTCGGACTGGCCATGGTGATCTTGAACGGCCCCGGTGTGTTCCCGGACAGCCATCGGGCCTCCGCGAGAGACAGTGGCGTCCGCCGGTACAGGGGCGCCGCGATGGCCACCGACGCGACGTCGCCGTCGAGTTCGGCGCCGTCGCTGTCGCGGATCCAGCGCGGGCGGGCAGCGGACTCCCCGGCGGGCACCAGTCCGCCGACCGTCTCCACCACCGAGGCCATGAAGTCGTCCCGGCGTACCTCGCCGTCGGTGAAGACCTGTATCCCGGCGTCCTGTTGCAGTTTCACCGCGGCGGTCGCCGCCTGGTCCTCCAGTTCCGCGAGCTCTTTGTCGGAGAGTGCGCCGCGCCGGTGTGCGACGCGCGCCGCCAGCAGCTCCTCGGGGCGCAGCAGGCTTCCCACGTGTTCGGCTCGGATCGTCGTCGTCGGCATCGGCAGTCCCTTCACGCCTGACATTCGAGGCGACTGTACGGTACGGTCCAGTACGCTTCGAGGGCAAGACAGGTGCCGGTTACGACGGGCTCCGCGGGGAAGCTCAGACCGGGTCGACGGAGACGCCGTGCAGGAAGACCCGTACCGCCTCGTTGATGGACGCATGGACCTGGGCGTCGGTCAGCTTGACCGGCGCATCCGTCAGCAGTCGCATCTGGGCGTGGCCGAGCATGGCCTGGTAGAGCTGTTCCGCCGCTCGCACCGGGTTCTCGACCTTGATCAGCCCGTCGTCGCAGGCCTGTTGGAGGCAGCGCCCGAGCACCGCGTGGCCCGCGTTCGGCCCGTGCTCGGCGAAGACCTCGCCGAGCCCGGGAATGCGTACGGCCTCCGAGGTGACCAGGCGGTGCAGGGCGATGGCCTCGGGTGTGAGGACGACACCGGCGAGGTGTTCACCGAGCGCGACCAGGGTCTCCGTGAGGTTCTCGCTGCTCGGCGTGAACGTGTGCAGCGGCTGGGACCACTCGTCGCACAGCGCCTCCACGGACGCCCGGAACAGGGCGCTCTTGTCGGTGAAATAGCGGTAGAGGGTCGCCTTGGAGCCGCCCACCGCCGTCAGGACGTCCTCCATGGAGACACCGGCGTAGCCGCGCGCGATGAACAGCTCACCCGCAGCCCGCGTGATGAGTTGTCGCCGGTCGGTCGCAGTCATCCTCACACCGGCCATGTTAGGTGCCTGCCTGCTGGTTTCGGCGAGCCGGTCATGGACCGCGGCGGCGCAGCAAGGTCGAGATGGTGACCGCTGCCACCAGGACACCTCCGTAGAAGACCGAGGAGACCCACGCTTCCAGACCCAGCAGTTGGAGCCCGAGGATGCCGGTCGCCAGGAAGTAGATACCGATGAAGGTACCGATCGGGTTGAAGCGTCCGGGCAGGACGATCGCGGTGCCGAGGAAGACCGAGGCGAAGACCGGCAGCAACAGGGTGTCGGAGGTGGTGGGGTTGTAGCCGCCCAGGGCCGCGACGGAGATGACCGCGCCGACACCGCACAGGGCGCCGGAGGCGACGAAGGAGCCGAAGCGGATCCGGTCGACGCGGATGCCGGAGAGTCGGCTGACTTCTCTGTTGGCGCCGACGAAGCGGATGTGGCGGCCCAGTGGTGTGCACGCCAGCAGATAGGCGAAGCCTGCCACCAGCGCTGCGCCGTAGTAGAAGGAGATGGGCAGCCCGCCCACGGAGTACAAAGCGATCTTCCCGAACCCGGTCGGCAGACCGCTGACCGTGTTGAGGTGCGACAGCCACAGGGCGATGCCGCCGAGGAGGGTGCCCATTCCCAGGGTCACCACGATGGTGTTCACCCCGACCACGACGACGAGCAGGCCGTTGACCACGCCCACCACGATCGCGCCCAGGACGGCGACGAACGCCGCCGGCCACACTCCCCATCCGTGCTCCACGACCAGAACGGGGAGGATCGTGGCGGAGAACCCGAAGACCGCCGGGACCGACAGGTCCACGAACTCCCCGACGCAGACGGTGCACAGCAGGGCCATGGTGAGGAACACCAGGGCCTGCTGCGAGCCGAAGATGGTCTGGAAAGTTCCCTTGGTCAGGAACACCCCCGGCTCCGCGGCGGCGTACACCGCGATCATGGCCACCCAGATGGCGATCACCGAGTAACGCGACGCGAAATGACCGGCAAGGGCGGAGGCCGATGTCAGCCTCCCGGTTCGCGCCGCTTTCGGCGCGGCAGGCGGTGTGCCGGTGTCTTGCCGGCTGGTGACGTCCATCAGTCGTTCTGCCCCTCTTCCTGAGGTCTTGTGTCGTCGCCGAACACCGCCTGGACGATGGCGTCCTGTTCGAGTTCGCCGCTGAGCTCCTTGGCGACCCGGCCGTCGCGGAACACCAGCACCCGGTCGCACAGCACGGCGAGGTCGACGGGGTCGATCGAGGCGAGGACGATTCCGCAGCCGTCCCGCGCGGCCTCCCGGATCGCGTCGACGATGTCGTGGCGGGCGCCGACGTCGACAGCCTGCGTCGGTTCGTGCAGCACCAGCAGGTTCGGTGCGCCGGCCAGCCACTTGCCCAGCAGGACCTTCTGCTGGTTGCCGCCGCTCAGTGTGTGGACCGGCGCCTGTGGGTGGGGCGGCCGGATGTCGAGTTTCGCGATCATCGCGGCGGTCTCCTCGGCCTGCCATGCGGAGCCGGTCCGCAGTCGGCCGCCGCGGTCGCGCACGCGTGGCAGGGTCAGGTTGTCGGCCACCGAGAGCTCGCCGGCCACCCCCGCCTCCAGGCGGCGCTCGGGTACGAACGCCACCCCCGCGTCCACGAACTCCTCGGTGCAGCCCCGTCTGCGGTCCAGGGCGAGGTCGCGCCCGTGGACCGACAGCGTGCCGGCGTCGGCCGGGCGTGCGCCCGCCAGCGCCTCGGCCGCCTCGACGAAGCCCGAGCCGATCAGCCCGGTCAGTCCGAGGATCTCGCCGCGCCGGATGTCGAGGTCGAGGCCGGTCACCGGGCCGGCCGCGAGACCCCGCGCCGAGGCGACGACCTCGTCCTTGACCTGGCTCCCGACCCGCCCGTGCGTGACGAGGTGACGTCCGAGCATCATGCGGGTGAGCGAGACCTCGTCCACTTCGCTCGTGCGCAGGCCCGCCTCGACAACGGTGCCGTCGCGCAGCACGGTGACCCGGTCGGTCGCTTCGACGACCTCTTCCAGCTGGTGCGAGATCAGCAGGACCGAGGTGCCCTCGTCGACGAGCGACCGGACCAGTTCGAAGAACCGGATCCGCGCCGACCTGCCCAGCGCCCGTGTCGACTCGTCGAAGACGATCAGCCCACCCCCCGGGCGGTGGTCCTGCACCGCCCGGGCGATGGCGACCACGGCCCGGTCCTCCGCGGAGAGCTGCCCGACCTTACGGCCGACCTCCAGGGGCCGGTCCAGCCGGGCCAGGACCTGCTCGGTCGCCCGCTGCTCGTCGCGGCGGTTGATCCGCCGCGAGAGCCGGCCTGCCCGATAGTGGCCCAGCCGCACGTTCTCCCACACCGTCAGGTCGTCCACCAGCCCGCTGTTCTGGTGGACGACCGAGACTCCCGCGGCGCGCTGGTGCATCGGGCGGACGGGCAGCGCCAACCGCTGCCCGTCCACCGCGATGGACGCTCCCGGGTCGGGCGCGTACACGCCCGTGAGGATCTTGACGAGGGTGGACTTCCCGCACCCGTTCTGGCCGACCAGCCCGTGCAGTTCTCCGGGGGCGATCCGCAGATGCACCCCGCGAAGCGCCCGCGTCGAGCCGAACGCCTTGGACAGCTCGGCCACTTCCAGCCGATGGCGCGGTGCCGTGTCCGGCGGGCCGGTCCGCGAGTCGGGGCTCACGGTGTGCGCCTCCTTCATCACCCGATACCCCAGAGCTTGACGAAGTCCGCCTGGAAGGAACCGTCGCCGAACCACTCACCCGAGGCCTGGGCGGCGGCCGTCACCTTGATGCTGCCGATGTTCTCCTTGGTGAACAGCCGCATGGGCTGGGCCTCGTCGATGGGCCCGGACCCGGTCATCATGCGCAGGAGTTCGTCGGTCACGCCGAAGCCCATGTAGAGCTGGTCCGCGGCCACGACCGCCTTGACCGAACCGGTCTTGATCAGGCCCAGCCCGTTCACCGAACCGGCCGCTGTGGACACGGAGATGCGTGAAGAACGCCCCGACTGCTGGACGCCCTGGAGGGTGGCCTGGAGGCTGTCCTCGAACTCGGTGTAGTAGTAGTCGGCGCTCGGGTTGCTCAGGACGTTGGAACTCGCCTTCGAGGCCAGCAGGGCCGGTGTCGAGGCGGTGATCTCCTTGACCGTGACCTTGCAGCCGGGGCAGTACTTCTTGTAGACCGGCAGCGAGTCGGCCACCATTTTGATGGCTGTGGGGCTGTCGGCATTCTGCGCGATGATCAGATTCGCCTTGCCCTTGGAGTCGGCGATGATCCACCAGGCCATCGCGGTGGGCTGAGAACTCGCACCCGGCACATAGCTCACCTGGTTGCTGTTCTCGACTCCGGCCGGGGGGTTCTGGTCCGCGATGACGATCGGGATGCCCTTGGCCTTCGCGGCGTCGAGGGCGTTCTGCGCCATGCCGTAGGGGATCGCGTCCAGGATGATCCCGGCCGCGTCCGCGGTGATCGCCTGCTGGACGCAGGAGGCTATCGCGGTCGGCTGGGCCTTGCCGTCGCACACCTGCTGCGAGAGGCCGGCCTTGGACAGCGCCTGCTTCGTCGACCCGGCCGTGGCGACGAAGGCGGGGACCTGCTGGACGATCGGGATGTAGAAGACCTTGCGGCCCTTGAACTTGTCCACGCCCGGCACACTCGCGGTGGGGACGGGGTAGGTCTTGGCGATGGCCTGCAGGGCCGCCACCTTCTTCTCGGCGGTGGCAAGCCCCGATGCGGAACTGTCCTTGCCCGATGTGGTGGAGCCCGAACCGGAGCCGGAACTGGAGCTCCCGCAGCCTGCGAGCATCGCCGACGCGGCGAGCACAGCCGCGCACGAGGCCGGCCACCTTTTTCTGACAAGCGTCATTGCTTATGCCTCCATGGCCGAGCGTCCGTACGTCCTTGAGCGGACGCTGGTGGTGTCTGGAACCGCCCACCGTCACTGCGCGGGCGGAGAAAGAAGATGCGAGAGGAATGCGTTCGGGCCCTGGTGGTTGGTCACAAAGACCGCGGATGTGCAGTGATCACGAACTGCATCGCCAATCGCTGCCTGACACAAAGGCCCAGTTCGTGGGCCAATTCCCGTCAATGGCCGAAAGTGTGTGCACGTCGGCAGGCCCGCGGAAGCGCAGCGGCAACAAGTTAAGTTTGCGAGTCGCGCACCGGCCCCGGTCTCCCTGGAGCCGTCGCTGTCGCCGGGTCCTCCAGTCCGAGCCTCGCGGTCCTGACCGGTTTCTGCTATCGTCACTAGATCGATCTAGTGACGGTAAGGGCTGTCGACCGACGTAAACCTCACGGTCTTCCGCTCTGCCGTCGCCTGCGAGATGGCTCCGACCAATTGCACCGCCCCATGTCCGATGCGGCCCGGAGGGACACCGGCGCCGTGGACGACCGGAGGACCGCCATGGACCGCCTGCTCCTCATGCGCTGTTTCGTCATCGTCGCCGACCTCGGCAGCTTCAGTGGAGCCGCCAAAGCGCTGGGGTCGTCGGGATCACTGGTGTCGCGGCATGTCGCCGAGCTGGAGCGACAGGTCGGCGTCCGGTTGGTCAACCGCACGGCCCGCTCGGTGAGCCTGACCGAACCGGGCCTGCGCTACGCCGAGTTCGCCGCCCGCATCGTGAAGGAGATCGACGCCGAGGACTCCAACATCGCGCATCTGCACGACAGGGCGGAGGGTGTGCTCAGCATCATCTGCCCCAAATGGATAGGGAGTCTGGACCTCGGGGACGCCATCGCCGCGTTCTCCGCCGCGCACCCGAGGATCCAGATCCGGTTCGAGCTGGGAGGCGTGTCCGACCGGACGTACGACTTCCTGGACGGCGGGTTCGACCTGGCGTTCCACACCCGGGACCTCCGGGACTCCAACGTCCGGCTGAAGAAGATCGCCTCGCTGCCCTTCGTCCTGTGCGCGTCGAAAACGTACATCGACGAGCGCGGCCCCCTGACGCACCCCAACGACCTGGCCACCCATGACTGCCTGGTGCACGTCAACGACCCGGTCTGGCGCATCGGGCACGGTCACACCTCCACGCTGCACAAGATCCGCAACGTGGCGTTCTCGTCCAACTCGTACATCGCCCTGCAGAAAGCGGCCGTCCACGGGCGTGGCATCGCCCTGCTGCCGCAGCGGTCCGCCTACGACGATCTCGTCTCGGGGGCCTTGCAGGTCCAGCTGCCCGAACTGGCGGCACCCGACCGGCCGCTCTACGCGATCCACGGGCCCGGGCCGGGTACCCAGCGCAAGATCACGGTCTTCCTGGAGTTCCTCGCCCAGTGGTTCGCGGAGAACCCGATTCCCACGATCGGCCGTTGACATCCGCCGAAGCTTGCACAGCGCGAAACCTTATGGTTCGCCCCGGTAGCTCATATTTTATTCCGGCTGGTGGACAAGTGTGCTCGGTGTGGCCACTGTGGCAACGCGAATCGAGCCGCGAAGGAGCTGTCTCTTCATGTGCGAACCCCTGGGTGAACCGACGTCCCGCCGGACGATGCTGGGCGCGATGGCGGCATCCGCCGCTGCCGTCGCCGTACCACTGCTCGGCGCCGAGCAGGCCGCGGCGTCGACGAACACCGGATCCGTGTCCTCCGGCGGAGGCCTGTCCGTGACACTGCTCGGCACCAACGGCGGGCCGCCGCCCCTGGCGACCCGCTACGGCATCTCGTCGGCGCTGACGGTGAACGGCAGAACGTACGTCGTCGACTGTGGACGAGGAGCGGTGACGCAGTATCTGCGCGCCGGTCTGTCGATGCCGTCGCTGGCCGGGATCTTCCTGACCCATCTGCACTCCGACCACATCGTCGACTACTACTCGTTCCCGCTGCTGTCGGCGGGCGCCGCGGGCGCGCAGGGCTTCCAGAGCCCGATCGAGGTCTACGGCCCCGGTTCCGCCGGCATCGCCTCGACGGTCACCGGCGCTCCGGGACCCGTGCCGGGCACCGTCGAGATGACGAGGCTGGCCGGTCAGGCGTACGCGGCGTCGCCGACCTTCTTCATGACCGAGCACGCGGGCATCGACCCGGCGACCCTGCTGCACGTCCACGACGTACTGCCGCCGTCGGGCGCCGGCGCCTCGGCGACGAACTCCGCGCCGGCCATGGCGCCGTTCACCGTCATGGAGAACGACGACGTGAAGGTCACCGCCGTCCTGGTCCCGCACGGCGCGGTGTTCCCCGCCTACGCGTACCGCTTCGACACGGACCACGGCAGCGTCGTCTTCTCCGGCGACACGGCACCGACCCCGAACATCATCAGGCTCGCGGCGCACGCGGACGTCCTGGTCCACGAGGCCCTCTACCCGGCGGGTCTCGCGAGTCTCGGCCTGCCCCAGGCGCTGATCGACCACATCACCTCGACCCACACGGACGTGGCGCAACTGGGCCGGATCGCCGCCGAGTCGGACGCGGGAACCCTGCTCGCCACCCACCTCGGCCCGGGACAGCAGACCGTGGTCTCCGACGCGACCTGGCGCCGCCTGCTCCGCGACAGCGCACGCCGGGCCGACTTCGGCGGGTCGATGGTGCTGGGCACGGACCTGCTGCAGCTGCCGGTACCACAACGGGCGCGCCGCAGGTCCTGAACCACCCGGCGTTGCGCGGAAGTTCCGCATTGCTTGCGCTGTGGGACCGATCACCGGTGTGTCACGACTCTCGTCTTGTCCGAAACCGGCTGTTACCGTCTGGA
>Ga0307509_10003138_pt1 | contig 25605 bp, 17 predicted proteins | sample 10_EM_MG_FD_202245 | JGI IMG/M metagenome (GOLD analysis project Ga0307509, IMG submission 202245) | Populus trichocarpa ectomycorrhiza microbial communities from riparian zone in the Pacific Northwest, United States - 10_EM | ecosystem: Host-associated > Plants > Roots > Unclassified | place... | reverse complement strand
CGGCTCGGCGGTCGGTTCACGATGCTGCTCGCGGCGGCAGGTGCTGCTGCCGCGAACGTGACGATCGGGTTGCTGATGTGGCACGACGGCGCAGTTCCGGCGGTCTCGGCGTTGATGGTCCTCAACGCGATCAACATGTACTTCCAGAGTTTTGGGGCGGTCTCGATCGTCAAGGTCAATGCATCGTGGTTCCACCTGCGCGAGCGCGGCACGTTCGGCGGCATCTTCGGAATTCTGATCTCGCTCGGGCTCTATCTCGCGCTCGATGCGGCGCCCTTGATCAAGAACGTGACGGGCTCTGCACCGATGCTCTTCATCGGCCCGGCCGTGGCGATCTTGATCGGATTCGTCGCGTCTTACATCTGGGTCCGCGATACACCCGAGGAGGCCGGCTTCCCGGCATTCGATGTCGCCGACGCATCGAGTGGCCAAGAAGGGCCACCCGATAAAGCACTGAAGATCATCAAGCGACTGCTGTCGAATCGGGTGATCCTGACGATCGCGTTCATCTCGGGCTGCTCTGGATTCTTGCGCCAGGGCATCCTCAAATGGTTCCGCACGTTCGGTGCGGGCGTGGGGCTCAAGGGCACGTTCGTCTACGAGCACTGGGGCATGGTGCTGTGCGTCGCCGGCATCCTCGGCGGCGTGTTCGCGGGCGTGCTTTCGGATCACCTGTTCAACTCGCGCCGGCCACCGGTCGCCGTGTTCTTGCTCGGCATCTTGCTCGTCGGAGCGATCGCGATCATACCGGCACTCGGCTATCCGATCGTTGTCAGCGGCATCACCGCATTCATGGCCATGGCGGTGATCGGCGTGCACGGCATGCTGTCGGGCGTCGCGAGCCAGGACTTCGGTGGCAGGCGCAACGCCGGTACCGCGACAGGCCTGATCGACGGCTTCGTCTACTTCGGCACGGCGCTCCAAGCGTTCGTCTACGGTCGCATCCTTCCCGAGAGCAAGATCCTCGTCGACGGCAAGTTCATCGATAATCCGGCGTCGAACGACATCTCGAACTGGTACGGCTGGCCGATCGCGATGGCCATCATGGCAGTGGTCGGGATTGTTCTGTCATTGACCGTGCTGAAGGCCGTGGTGAAGCCGACGAAGTACGTCGGCCAGGCCACCGCCGACGCGGCGGCGAAGCTGCCAACTGCCACCGCGCACGAGAAATCCTGAGTGTTTATCTACCGCCGAGCGAAACTTTTTTCGCTGTACTCGATTGTTCAGAGATGTAATCGCCGGCACTTGTGATTGGCAAAGAATAAGTTTCTCCGTCGAGAAACCGCACTACGAAAAGCCCTCTGGAAGAAATTCCCATGTAATGTCGTATAATTAATACAGAGACACCAGCGCACGCAGAACTTAAACCGTGCGTATGCGACGCCTTCAAGAGAAGACCTTCCTCTCGATGACGTGTGCGCTGCTTGCGGCATGCACGGCCTCGATCGATTCCTCCAACCCGTCCGGCACCGGTGGTGACGATGACGGCTCGAACAACGGTTCGAGTACCAATCCCGGCGGGGATGACGAGAACGATACGACGATGCCGACGTATCCGACCGACCACCCGCGGATCCTGCTCGGCACGCGCAAGGCCGACCTCCAGGCCTCGCTCGCGGCGAACACGCCCGCGGCGGTGCGGTTCAAGACCGTCGTCGACAGCTGGCTCGGCGGCAACGACCTCGGGCTGGCCGCGTGGCACGCCGCGCTGATGGGCCAGCTCACCGGCCAGCCGCAGTACTGCGCGAAGGCGATCGCCGTCGTCGACGCGACGGTGACCACGGCAGAGGCCGCGATCGCGGCGGGTCAGATCCCGCACGCCGGCAATGACTCCTACTACTTTGTCGGAGACGAGATCGGCGATCTCGCGCTGACCTACGACTGGTGCTTCGACACCGTCACGGCGTCCCAGAAGACGCGCTGGCTCGCGTACGCGGACCAGGCCATCTACAACGTGTGGAACCCGACCACGGCGCAGTGGGGCGGCCACGCGGCCGCGTGGAGCGGCTGGTCGGTCGATGACCCGTCGGACAACTACTACTACGGGTTCCTGAAGGCCACGATGCTCACGGGCCTCGCCGCGAAGGGCGAGGACCCCCAGGCGGATCAGTGGATCGCGCAGTTCCACGACACCAAGGTGATGGGCCAGCTCGTCCCGACGTTCAACGCCGATCTCGTCGGCGGTGGCTCGCGCGAAGGCACCGGCTACGGCGTCGCGATGAAGAACCTGTGGCAGCTCTACGACTTCTGGCAGGCGTCGACCGGCGAGCGCCTCGCGCGCAAGACGCCGCACACCCGTGCATCGATGCTGTCGTTCATCCACCAGATCGTCCCGACGATCAGCAAGATCGCGCCGACGGGCGACCAGTCGCGCGACTCGACCGCGTCGTTCTTCGACTATCACCGCCAGTACCTCCAGGAGCTGGTCTCGCTCTATCCGGCCGATCCGCTCGCCGCACGCGCGCAGATGCTGCTCTCCAACGCGAGCGTCCCGACGATGGGCTACGCGTTCATGGCGGTCGATGACTTCCTCTACGAGAACACGAACGTCACCGCGACGAACATGGATGGCCTCGACACCACGTACTACGCGCCCGGCATCGGCGAGCTCTACACGCGCTCGGGCTGGGACAGCCACGCGACGTGGTTCAACCTGATCGCGGGTCCGTACACCCAGTCGCACGCGCACCAGGATCAGGGCTCGCTCCTCCTCTACAAGGATGGCTGGCTCGCGTACGACACGGTGATCGATTCGCACTCGGGGCTGCCGCAGGAGACGACGAACCACTCGCTCGTCCGCATCGACTCGGGCGGTTCGCCGATCACGCAGGTCCCGAGCACGACCTCGCAGCTCGTCGCGCTTCACAAGGGCACCGGCTGGGTCTACGCGAGCTCGGACCTCCTTCCCGCGTACAACGGTAAGGCCGGCATCACGAAGGATCAGCGCGAGATCGTGTATCTGCTGCCCGACACCGTGATCGTCTACGACCGCGTCGCGACCGGCGCGGGCACGCAGCAGACCTGGCAGCTCGCCACGCCGGCGAGCCCCGCGATCAGCGGCGCGACCGCGACGATCAACGCGGCGCACGCGCTTCACATCCAGCGGTTCGCACCCGCGGGCGCGACGAGCTCGGTCCACAACATGACGAGCACGAGCTCGGACTTCAACTCGGGCTATCGCCTCGACGAGACGATCGCGGGTGGCGACCAGCGCTACCTCCACGTGCTGTCGATCGACAGCGCGGTGACGTCGGCGAGCTCGGCGAACGATTCCACCGTCACGATCCAGATGGCGAGTGGCCACACCGCGACGGTCGCATTCAACCACGATGGCCCGGGCGCGACCCTGACCTATGATGGGACAGTGACGAACCTCGCGGCCGGCGTCGATTCGATGCCCGAGTAGTCAGATTCGTTGAACAAAACGATCGTGACTTCGCGATCGAGCACGTGTTAAGCCGGTGGTCCAATGGATCGCCGACTCGTTGTTATTCTGGGGCTGGTAGCGGCGTGTGGGGATGATGGTGGAGGCGGCCCGAACTTCGGGGACCAGCATCCGCGGATCAAGCCGACCGTCAACGCGGACGGCATGAAGGCCGCGCTCGACGCGATGTCTCCGGAGGCGAAGAAGTTCATCGCCACGGCAGACCGCTGGGTCGGCGGCGAGGACGTCTATCTGTTCCCCGCCTGGGGCGGTGCGCTCCTCGGGCAGCTCACCGGCGATGCGAAGTACTGCAGCGCCGCGATCGCCGAGGTCGACAAGTTCGTGAAGTCGGAGCAGACGCTGATCGACAGCGGCAGCAACCCGACCGTCGCCGGCGACGACTACTACAACATCGGCGACGACGTCGGCGATCTCGCGCTGGTCTACGACTGGTGTTACGGCGCGATCGATGCCGACCGCCGCACGGCCTGGCTCGCGTACGCGCAGCAGGCGGTGTGGAACGTGTGGAACCCCGACGACGCGAAGTGGGGCGGCAAGGCCTCGCCGTGGGTCGGCTGGGCCGTCGACGATCCGGAGAACAACTACTATTACAACTTCCTGCGCGCGACGATGCTGCTCGGCCTCGCGGCGCACGGCGAGTACGACGCGGGCGCGGCGGGCAAGCCCGACCAGTGGCTCGCGATGTTCCACGACACCAAGGTCATCGGCCAGATGAACCCGGCGTTCGAGCAGATCTCCGGCGGTGGCTCGCGCGAAGGCACGGGCTACGGCGTGTCGCTGATGCGGCTGTGGGAGCTCTACGATATCTGGCAGGCGTCGACCGGCGAGAACCTCGCGACGCTCAGCCCGCACACCCGCGCGTCGATGCTGTTCTTCCTCCACGAGATCGTGCCGACGCTCGATCGGATCGCGCCGACCGGCGATCAGTCGCGCGACTCGACCGCGTCGTTCTTCGACTATCACCGGCACTACGTCCAGAGCCTGATCACGCTGTTCCCGAGCGATCCGCTCGCTCCCAAGGCGAAGGCGATGCTCGCCGCGTCGTCGCTGCCCGAGATGTCGCAGCAGTTCATGCAGGTGTTCGACTTCGTCAACGCGAACAGCATCCAGGCCTCGGCGGAGGACACGCTCGGCACCGCGTTCTACGGCCCCGGCACCGGCCAGCTATTCGCGCGCTCGGGCTGGGACAAGCACGCGACGTGGATCAACATGAACGCGGGCCCCTACACCCAGAGCCACGCCCACCAGGATCAGGGCGCGATCATGATCTACAAGGATGGCTGGCTCGCGTACGACCCGGTGATCGACTCGCACTCCGGCCTGCCGCAGGAGATCGACGATCACGGCACGATCCGCGTGATGAACGGCAGCTCGGCGACGAAGCAGAAGACCGGAGAGTCGTCGACGATGCTCGCGCTCCACAAGGGCGACGGCTACCTCCACGCCGCGGCGGACCTCCAGCCCGTCTACGGCACCGCGATGACGAAGTTCCAGCGCGAGCTGATCTACCTCGAGCCCGACACCGTCGTGATCTTCGATCGCGCGTCGTCGAGCGGCTCGCAGGTGTGGAGCCTGGCGTTCCCGAAGCAGCCGACGATCAACGGTGCGATCACGACGACGACGAACGCGGGCCATACCTTGACCGTGCAGCGCCTGGGCGAGACCGGCGCGACCTCGGCGATCCACAACTACAACGCCGACGGCGACTTCTCGAGCGGGTTCCGGCTCGACGAGACCGTCCCGGGTGGTGACCACGCGTGGTTCCACGTCGCGTACATCGACAACGCGGTGACGTCGGTGACGATGACCGACGCGACCTCGGCCGACATCGTGCTCGCAGGGGGCAAGATGGTCCACGTGTCGTTCAACGCCTCGGCGGTCGGCGGGTCGCTCACGATCGCCGGCAGCGCGACGACGCTCGGCGCCGGTGTAGACTCGCTTCCGGAGTGACCGAGTCCACCGCGCACCCGCACTGGGTCAAGGCCACGGCGCGCCTCGTCCCGTTGCTCGCCGTGTTCTCGCTGCTCGGCATCGCCGGGCTGTGCGCGTTTCGCGAGGTCGTCTCGGTCGACTCGCTGCGCGGTGCGAACGACTCGGTCGGGAACTACCTCCAGACCATCGGCGGGATCTACGCCGTGTTGCTCGCGTTCGTCGTGTTCGTCGTGTGGGGCCAGTTCAACGACAGCCGCACGTACGTCGAGCGCGAGGCGACCTCGCTCGTCGATCTGCACCGCACGGCGAGCGGTCTGCCGCCGGCGACCCGGGACGACATCCAGGCCGCGCTGCGGACCTATGTCGACGAGGTCCTCGCGAAGGAGTGGCTCGCGATGGCGAAGCGCGACGAGGACGTGCTCGAGCACGTCGGTACGCACCTCGATCACGTGTGGGCCGCGATCCACGCGTGCAAGCCGTGCAACGAGTGCCAGCACACGATCTACAGCGAGGTCCTGTCGCGGTTCAACGACCTCACCGACATGCGGACGAGCCGGCTGACCTCGTCGCGCGCGCGGATCCCGCTGATGATGAAGTTCCTCCTCTACATCGGCGCCCTCATCGTGATCGGGTCGATCTACCTGATGGCGGTCGAGCCGTTCTGGATCCACGTCGTGATGGCAGGGGCGCTGAGCGGCGCCGTGGCGCACATCCTCTATCTCATCGTCGATCTCGACAACGCGTTCTCGGGGCACCTCGTCGTGTCGAAAGAAGCGTTCGAGCGGGCGCGCCGGACGTTCGAGCGCGCGACCCACCAGTTCGACGCCGCGGCGTAGGGGCTCGCTGTGGCGCCATCGCGCGGGGGCGCCCGGCTGCTCGCCCGAGAAGCCCTGCACTGTCGGGCACGCGCATCGCATCGGGGATGTTCCCATGCGCGCGCCAGAGCCGGAGTTGGAGCGCCCTCACGTCCTGGGTCCGTCCGATCTGCAGCGGATCGAGATCCTCGAGCTCCGGCCGCAGGTCGACGGCGGGCGCTATCCGATCAAGCGCATCGTCGGCGACCGGTTGGAGGTCGAGGTCGACCTCGTCCTCGACGGCCACGATGTCGTCCGGGGTGTGCTGCTCGACCGCGCGGCCGGTGCGACGGCGTGGACCGAGACGCCGCTGGTCGCGCTCGGCAACGATACCTGGTGCGCGACGATCGCGTTGCCGGCGCTCGGCCATCACGCGTACACCGCGCTCGCGTGGGTCGACGCGTTCGCGACCTGGCGGCGCGGGCTCGACCGCAAGCTCGAGATCCACGCGGAGGTCACGAGCGAGCTGCTCGACGGCGCGGCGCTCGTCCGCGAGGCGCTCGCGCGCGGCGGCCATGCCGCGCTGCACGAGGCCGCCGAGCTGCTGGAGAGTCAGGACACACCGCTCGTCCAGCGGATCGCGCTCGCGACGAGCGAGCGGCTCGCGGAGGCCATCGCGCGCGTGCCGGATCGCACCCTCGCGACGCGCTATCCGCACGAGCTCGAGGTCCTGGTCGAGCGGCCGCGTGCCGCGTGCTCGGCCTGGTACGAGCTGTTCCCGCGATCGACGCGCGCGGATGGCAAGCACGGCACGCTGCGCGACGCGGAGGCCCGGCTCGACTACATCGCGGAGCTCGGGTTCGACATCGTCTATCTGCCGCCGATCCATCCGATCGGCCACGCCTTCCGGAAAGGGCCCGACAATCGTCCGGACGCCGGACCGAACGATCCGGGCTCGCCGTGGGCGGTCGGCGCGGCGGAGGGTGGGCATACTTCGGTTCACCCGCAATTAGGCACGCTCGCCGACTTCGATCACTTCGTCGCGCAGGCGGTCGGGCGCGGGCTCGAGGTCGCGCTCGACATCGCGTTCCAGGCGTCGCCGGATCACCCGTGGGTGAAGACGCACCCGAGCTGGTTCCTCCATCGCGCCGACGGCACGATCCAGTACGCCGAGAATCCGCCGAAGAAGTACCAGGACGTCTACCCGTTCGACTTCGCGAGCGCGGACTGGCAGGCGCTGTGGTGCGCGCTGCGCGATGTCTTTCTGTTCTGGGCCGAGCACGGCGTGCGGACGTTTCGCGTCGACAACCCGCACACCAAGCCGCTCGCGTTCTGGGAATGGTGCCTGCGCGAGGTCCGCGCGCGTTACCCCGACGCGATCTTTCTCGCCGAGGCATTCACCCGACCCAAGCTGATGGGCGTGCTCGCGAAGCACGGGTTCTCGCAGTCGTATACCTACTTCACGTGGCGGACGACGAAGCACGAGCTCGAGCAGTACGCGAGCGAGCTGCGTGCGACCGCCGACTATCTGCGTCCCAACTTCTGGCCGACGACACCGGATATCTTTCCGGATCACCTGGTCCATGGAGGCCGGCCCGCGTTCGTCCAGCGCGCGGTGCTCGCGGCGACCCTGGCCGCGAGCTACGGGATCTACGGGCCGTCGTACGAGCTGTGCGAGGCCCAGTCGCGGCCGGGCGTCGAGGAGCTGGCGCGCAACGAGAAGTACCAGATCCGGACCTGGGACCTCCTGCGGCCGGAGTCGCTCCGCCACGTGCTCGCGCGGCTGAACCAGATCCGGAGGGCCCACCCGGCCCTGCAGCAGAACGCGACGCTCGTGTTTCACCCGACCGACAACGACCTCGTGATCGCGTACTCCAAGCGCGCCGGCAGGGATACGATCCTCGTGGTGGTCAACCTCGATCCGCATCACGTCCACCGCGCGTGGCTGACGCTCGATCTCGAAGAGCTGGGGGTGGACGCCGAGCACACCTACCAGGCTCACGATCTGCTCGGCGGTGCGCGCTATTCGTGGCGCGGGTCGCGTAACTTTGTCGAGCTGGACCCGGCGAGCTCGCCGGCGCACGTGTTCGCGCTGCACGGGTTCGTCCGCAGCGAGCATCATTTCGAGTACTTCTTATGACCGACGAGCTTCCGGATGATCCGCTGTGGTTCAAGGACGCGATCATCTACGAGATCCACATCCGTGCGTTCCAGGACTCGACGAACGACGGCATCGGCGACATCAACGGGTTGATCTCGCGGCTCGACTACCTCTCGGATCTCGGGATCACCGCGATCTGGGTGCTGCCGTTCTATCCGTCGCCGCTGCGCGATGGTGGCTACGACATCGCGGACTACACCAGCGTCCACGAGCACTACGGCACGCGCGAGGACTTCGCGCGGCTGCTCGCGGAGGCCCACCGCCGCGGGATCCGCGTGATCACCGAGCTCGTGCTCAACCACACCTCGGCGGAGCACCCGTGGTTCGAGCGCGCGCGGCGGGCCGCACCCGGCTCGCCCGAGCGCGACTTCTACGTGTGGAGCGACACGCCGGCGCCGTACGGCGACACCCGGATCATCTTCAAGGACTACGAGACCTCGAACTGGTCGTGGGATCCGGTCGCGAAGGCGTACTACTGGCACCGGTTCTACGCGCACCAGCCCGATCTCAACTTCGACAACCCCGCGGTCCACGCGGCGCTGTTCAAGGTGATCGACTTCTGGCTCGAGATGGGCGTCGACGGGATGCGGCTCGACGCGGTGCCGTACCTCTACGAGCGCGAGGGCACGAGCTGCGAGAACCTGCCGGAGACCCACGCGTTCCTCAAGCAACTGCGCGCGCACATCGACGGCAAGTTCAAGAACCGGATGCTGCTCGCCGAGGCGAACCAGTGGCCGGCCGACGCCGCTGCGTACTTCGGCGACGGCGACGAGTGCCACATGAACTTCCACTTCCCGCTGATGCCGCGGATGTTCATGGCGCTCGAGACCGAGGACTCGTTCCCGATCATCAACATCCTGAAGCGGACGCCGAAGATTCCGGAGTCGTGCCAGTGGGCGACGTTCCTGCGCAACCACGACGAGCTCACGCTCGAGATGGTCACCGACGAGGATCGCGACACGATGTACCGAGGCTACGCGGCGGAGCGTGCCGCGCGGATCAACCTCGGGATCCGGCGCCGGCTCGCTCCGCTGCTCGGCGTGCGCCGGAAGATCGAGCTGATGAAGGCGCTGCTCCTGTCGCTGCCCGGGACACCCGTCCTCTACTACGGTGACGAGATCGGGATGGGCGACAATATCTATCTCGGCGATCGCGATGGCGTGCGCACGCCGATGCAGTGGAGCTCGGATCGCAACGGCGGGTTCTCTCGCGCGAACCCGCAGAAGCTCTACCTGCCGACGATCATCGACCCCGAGTATCACTACGAGGCGATCAACGTCGAGGCGCAGCAAGGCAACTCGAGCTCGCTCCTGTGGTGGATGAAGCGCACGCTCGCGAAGCGCAAGGAGCACCCGGTGTTCGGGCGCGGGACGATCGAGTTCGTCACGAGCGACAACCCGCGCGTGCTCGCGTTCGTGCGCGAGTATCAGGGCGAGCAGGTGCTGGTCGTCGCGAACCTGTCGCGGTTCGTCCAGTGCGTGCGGCTCGAGCTCGCGGCGTTGAAGGGGACGGTGCCGAGCGAGCTGTTCGGCAAGCTCAGGTTCCCGGAGATCACCGACGCGCCGTACTTCATCTCGCTCGGCGCGTACGACTTCTACTGGTTCGCGATCGAGAAGCCCCAGGTCGAGGTGACCGACCGACCGACGCTGCGCGCGACCGGCGCGTGGACCGCGCTGCTCGAGCCGAGGCAACGACCGGCGCTGGCCCGCGCGCTCGTCCAGCACGCGCAGCAGCGGCGCTGGTATCGCGGCAAGGCGCGGACGCGCAAGAGCGCGCAGCTCGGCGAGGTGATCGTGTTTCCGGACGAGCCGTACGCGATCGTCCAGCTCGCGATCGAGTACGACCGCGGCCACCCCGAGACCTACGTGATCCCGATCGCGTTCGCGGAGGATGCCGAGCCCGGCACGCCCGGTCAGGTGATCGCGAACGTCGCGCTCGAGGTGGCGGGGCGGGGGCAAGTGACGGGCGCGCTGTACGACGCTCTGTGCAGCGACGGGTTCGATCAGATGCTGCTCGCGACGATGCGCGCCGGCGGTCGAGCACCGCTGGGGGGAGGGAGCCTGCCGCGGCTGGTCGCGCAAGACGGTCCGCTCGCGGCGCACGCGACGTCGGCCGATCAGACCAACAGCGGGGTGATCTACGGCGACCGCTTCCTGTTGAAGCTGTTCCGCGTGCTCGACGATGGACCGAACGCGGAGCTCGAGCTCGGGCGGTTCTTCGAGCAACACGCGCCGGGCTATCGCGGGGTCGCACGGCTCGCCGGCTGGCTCGAGACCGGGCGCGGCACGCTCGCGACCCTGTTCGAGCTGGTGCCGAACCACGGCGACGCGTGGCAGCTCACGCAGGACGCGCTCGATCGCTACTACGATCGGTTGGTCTCCGACGACAAGCGGCCGGAGGTGCCGCCGATCGAGGCCATCCCGCTGGTCCAGCTCGCGAAGATCAAGCCGCCGGATCGCGCGGTCGACTGGATCGGGCCGGTGCTCGACAAACTGCGCTTGCTCGGGACGCGCACCGCGGAGCTCCATCGCGTGCTCGCGGGCTCCGACGATCCGCTGTTCGCGCCCGAGCCGTACGACATCATGCACCAGCAGTCGATCTACGGCTCGGCGATCGCGCACGCGGCGAGGACGTTCGACCTGCTGCGCTCGCAGCGCCGCAAGCTGCCGGCGGAGCTGGTGCCGCTCGCCGACGAGGTGCTCCTGCGCGAGGGCCAGCTCGATCGCGCGCTCGTCCAGGTCACGCAGCGCCGGATCGATGTGATGCGGATCCGGACCCACGGCGACTACCACCTCGGCCAGGTGCTGTGGACCGGCGAGGACTTCGTGATCATCGACTTCGAGGGCGAGCCGGGGAGACCGGTGTCGCAGCGCCGGTTCAAGCGCGCGGCGCTGCGCGATGTCGCCGGGATGATCCGATCGCTCCACTACGCGAGTGCGGCGGCGCTGCGCAACGGCAAGCATCGGCCGGAGGACGTCGCGATGCTGGCACCGTGGAGTCGCGCGTGGTCCGAGTGGATGTCGGCCGCGTTCCTGGCCGGCTACCTCGAGGGCGCGCAGGGCTCGCGCGTGATCCCGCGGACCGAAGCGGATCTCCAGCTGCTGCTCGACTTCTTCCTGATCGAGAAGTGCGTCTACGAGATCGGCTACGAGCTCGACAACCGGCCGGAGTGGGTCGAGATCCCGTTGCGCGGGCTGCTCGGGCTGATCCCGTGACGGGTTTCGGCGAGCTCGACGCGCACCTCCTGCGCGAGGGCACGCACCCGCGGCTGCACGAGAAGCTCGGCTCGCACCTCGAGGCCGGCGGCGTGCGGTTCGGGGCGTGGGCGCCGCACGCGGCGGCGGTGTCGGTGATCGGCGACTTCAACGGCTGGAAGCCGGGCGCGGATCCGCTGACCCGGTTGCCGGACACCGGCGGCGTGTGGACGGGGCGGGTCGCCGGGCTCGGCAAGGGCGCGCTGTACAAGCTGCACATTGTGTCGGAGAAGAATGGCTACCAGGTAGCGAAGGCCGATCCGTTCGCGATCCGGCACGAGGCCGCGCCGGGGACCGCCTCGATCGTGTGGGAGGCGCAGTACACGTGGCGCGATGCAGCGTGGATGAAGGAGCGCGCGGCGCGCTCGGCGCTCGACGCGCCGGTCGCGATCTACGAGTGCCACCTCGGGTCGTGGAAGCGCGACGGCGAGCGCTTGCTCGGCTATCGCGAGATCGCACCGCTGCTCGTCGAGCACGTGACCAAGCTCGGGTTCTCGCACGTCGAGCTGATGCCGCTCACCGAGCATCCGTTCTTCGGCTCGTGGGGCTACGAGACCACCGGCTACTTCGCGGCGACGGCGCGCTACGGCACGCCCGAAGATCTGATGTTCCTCGTCGACGAGCTCCACGCCGCGGGGCTCGCGGTGATCCTCGACTGGGTCCCCGCGCACTTCCCGACCGACGAGCACGGGCTCGGCTACTTCGACGGCACGCCGCTGTTCGAGCACCCGGATCGCCGGCTCGGCTTTCACCCGGACTGGAACACCGCGGTGTTCGACTTCGGGCGCCAGGAGGTCCGCAGCTTCCTGCTGTCGAGTGCGCTGTACTGGCTCGAGCAGTTCCACGTCGATGGCCTGCGGGTCGATGGCGTGGCGTCGATGCTGTACCGCGACTACGGCCGCAAGGCCGGTGAATGGATCCCGAACGCGAAGGGCGGCAACGAGTACTTCGAGGCCGTCGAGCTGCTCCAGCGCCTGACCGCCGCGATCGCGCGCGAGCAGCCCGGCACGATCACCGTCGCCGAGGAGTCGACCGCGTGGCCGAACGTGACGAGCAGCGCCGGCCTCGGCTTCACGTACAAGTGGGACATGGGCTGGATGCACGACACGCTCGCGTACCTCGCGCGCGATCCGGTCCATCGCAAGTACCACCACAACCAGCTCACGATGCGCGGCCTCTACGCGTGGAGCGAGCGGTTCGTGTTGCCGCTCTCGCACGACGAGGTCGTCCACGGCAAGGGTGCGCTCGTCGCCAAGTTCCCGGGCGACCGCTGGCGGCAGCTCGCGACGCTGCGCCTGCTCTACGCGTACATGTACAGCCAGCCCGGCAAGAAGCTGCTGTTCATGGGCGGCGAGCTCGCGCAGCTCCGCGAGTGGAACCACGACCGCGCGCTCGACTGGGAGCTGCTCGATCAACCAGGCCACGCCCAGATCCAGCTGCTCGTCGGAGAATTGAACCGGCTCTACCGCGACACGCGCCAGCTCCACGAGCTCGACTGCGACCCCGCCGGGTTCCGCTGGATCGATCCCGACGACGCCGAGCGCAGCGTGTTGACGTACGAGCGGCGCGCGCGCGATGGCGCCGCGCTGATCTGCGCGCTCAACTTCACGCCGATCCCGCGCCACAACTACCGCATCGGGGTCGATCGCCCGGGCACGTACCGCGAGCTCCTCAACACCGACGCCCCGACGTTCGGGGGCAGCGGCCAGGGCAACCTCGGCGCGGTCGAGACCTCGCCGGTCCGCGCGCACGGGCGCGACCACTCGCTGACGCTCACCGTCCCGCCGCTCGGCGCGGTCTACCTGATGATCTGAACGTGAACGCTCACCGTTCCCGGCGATCGTTCACGTGATCAGCGGCAGCCGATGGTCTCGGCGGCGCGATCGAGGTCCATCGCGCTGGGTCGGGTCTGATCCGAGGGCGTGTGCATGATGCTGGCGGGATCGCGGAGTGCCCCGACGTGCTCGAGCCCGAGCGCGTGGCCGAGCTCGTGCGGCAGGACCGAGCTCGACGACCCGTTGGCCAGCTCCTGGGCCATCGTGCCCTTCACCACGATCCGATCGGCGCTGGTCTCACCGATCGAGTCGGGCGTCGTCCACTCGGTATCGGGTACGAGGATCACGGGGGAGACTTCGGTCCCTTCGAACGGGTCCGCGCAACCCATCGCGACCAGCGGGGCCGACCACTGCGCGCGGGCGGCGTCGACCATCTCGGTCCACTGGGGGTCGGTGGAGCCGTCTGCGAGGATCGCGGTGGGATGCGTGCCCACAGGCCACGCGAACGGAGGGCGCGCCGGCTCGACGCCGCAACCCGCCACTACCCCGACCACCAGCACCATTCTCCACGCCAGCACGCATCTCGTGGTTCGCTCCGAACGGCGAATCGTCGAGGGCCGCTCGGATACGCTCGAGGTAGCGGCTCAGCGCGGAGCGGCGAGCGCCAGCTCGATCGCGAGCTCGAGGTCGAGCGCTTCTTCGCGGGCGCGGCGCTCGGCGTAGAGCCGGTCGAAGTCCGGCGGGAGCCGGAGCGACCAGTTCTCGGACGACACGACCCCCGGGACGTTGAACCGCTCGCGATAGCCGAACAGGTCGGCGAAGAAGATCGAGACGTTCTCGGCGCGCGAGGCGAGGAGCTCGGCGAGCATCGCGTTCGCGAGGAAGCCGGGCGAGGCGAGGCGCTCGGGGCGCCGGAGCGCGAGGCGCGCGGCGAGGTGGCGCGCCCACCGCTCGCGTTTCTCGGGCGTCCACTCGGCGATCAGCGCGAAGATCGGAGCGGTGTCGTGGTTGCCGAGCATGACCCAGTCGGCGGGCCGGGCGTTCTCCATCCGGTAGACGTCGGTCGGATCGTCGAGGTTCGCCTTCTGGGCGACCCGCCAGCGGCCGAGGCCGTACTTGGCGAGGACGGCGCCGAGCGGGTACGGCATGGTCGAGAGAACTTCGCAGCTGACGTCGGCGAGCGAGCGGCCGCGCTGGGTCGCGGCGATCCGGAGCACCTCGAACCAGATGCCGTAGGCGTTGACCTGCCACGGCTCGAGCGCACGGACCCAGCCGTCGGCGTAGCGCGGTTGGGTGGGATCGAGCTGGTCGGCCTCGACCTTCGCGAACGCGGCCAGCGCCGGGTGATCGGCGAGATCGGGAGATTCGAACAGGCGCGCGCCGTCGCGGACGGCCTGGCCATCGTCGCCGGTGTCGGTCCGGTAGACCCACGGGCAGACCAGGCCGTGCGGGTGATCGACCCGGAGGCCGTCGTACTCGGCGAACGCCTTCGCGATCCGCTCGTTGAAGAGCACGCCGGCGCGGCCGAGCCGCTGCTCGGGATCGAGGACGGGATAGCCCCAGGGCTGGCCCGCGGGGTTCGTCCGCGACGGCGGGGCACCCATCCGGTAGCCGCCCAGGAACGCGGACGCGTAGGTCCAGGCGTCGGCGTCCGCGTACCCGACCTGGAGGTCGCCGTACAGCGCGAGGCCGAGCTCGCTCGCGAGGCGGCGGACCCGCGCGTGCTCCTGGTGCGCGAGCAGCTGGCCGAAGCAGTACCGATCGAGCGGGATCGCGTGGTCGGACGCGAGCGCGAGGGCGCGGGTGGTGGTCGCGTCGCGGTCGTCGAGGCGCGCGAGCTGGTCGAGCCCCTCGAGCCGGGTGTTCGCGGTGACCTGGAGCATCAGGTCGTCGCCGCCGTCGCGCATCTGCTGCTCGCGCAGCATGTCCATCATCGCGACGCTGCCGGCGAGCTTCTGCGCGGCGTACGCGTCGAGCGGCGAGTGGTCGCGCCAGACGTCGCGCTCGACGTCGGGCCAGTCGCGGTGGCCGCGCCCGTCGTTGCGCAGGGAGAGCGCGGCGTACAGCGCGTCGGCCTCGAGCCAGCGCGCGTGCTCGCTGCGAAATGCCTCGAGCGCCTCGCGCAGGTCGGGGCGCTTGCCGAGGAACATCGCGGCGTGGGCGCGGAGGAGCAGCGCCTCGCTCGCGTCATACGCCGCCGCGTGATTCGCGCCGCCACCGCCGGACCACAGCGCCTTGCCGATCGTGCCCTCGTCGACGAGCCCGCTGGCGCGGAACGCGGCGATCGAGATCGTCGCGGTGTGGCGCGAGAAGATCGTCGCGTCGTACGGCGACGGGTTGGCGCGCGAGGTCTGGCCCTGCGGCCCGAGCTGGAGTCCGGTGAAGCCGAGCTCCTTCGCGTACGCCATGAACCGGCCGGCCGCCTTCGTCGTCGGCGCCCCGCGGCCGATGTCCTCGTCGGGATCGCTCGGGAAGCTGACGTCGTGGATCGCGAGCAGCAGCCGGCGCACGCCGAGCTGGTCGAGGCCACGCGCGATGTCCATGGCCGGACCGTAGCGTAGTCCGGGCCGCTACTTCGGTTCGGTCGTCACGATCGCCGAGGCGCCGGGCGACGACGCGGTGGTCGGTACCGCCTGCGCGGGCGCGACCGACTCGAGGTCGGCGAGCCGGAGCGCGGTGCCCGAGCCCTTGACCTTGCGGGCGAGGTCGACCACGGCCTGGACGCTGTCGTGCTGGCCGTCGAGCAACTTGCCGAGCGCCTTGCGCTGGCCGGCGACCTTCTCGTACGAGTCGCGCGACTTGTCGGCGGTCGGCACCGCGGCGCGGTAGTCGAACGCGGTCAGCGCGTCGGTGCGGAGGACCGAGAGCGTGTGCGCGAGCTGGATCTGGGTGTCGGCATCGGCGTCGGCGAGGACGACGAGCTGGAGCCCGGTATCGCCGCCGACGTAGACCTTGCCGAGCCGGCCGAACGCCTTCGCGTCGCCCGCGAGGTCCTCGATCACGAGGAGCGGGCGGGTCGAGGCCGGGAAGTCCGACGGATACACCGCGAACACGAGCGCGCCGTCGCTGCGGGCCCGGACCGACGCGGTCAGCGAGCCGAACGAGAAGAACGGCGGGTCGCTCGCGGTGGCAAACCCGGTCATCCGGTTGCGCGCCGCGCCGTCGAGGACGAGCGACGGCTCGCCCTTGCGGGTGGTCCGCTTGAGCGTCGTCATCATCTCGCGGACCTGATCGATCGCGACCACCACGTTCAGCGCCGACGCGCTCGAGTAGTGGGCGTGATACACGCCGACCAGCTCCCACTCTCCGGTCTTGCACGACAGCGCGAGCACCGGAGAGCCCGAGCCTCCGTGGGTGAGCAGCGCGTCGACCACGAAGTCGTCGTGGTTCCACGCGCCGAAGTCGTCGTGGTCGAACGCCGACACGACCTTGCCGACGTTCGTCGCCGAGAACGCGCCGAGCGGGTAGCCCTTGACCTCGACGACCGCCCGCGGAGACAGGGTCGCCGACTTGCCGACCTTCCACGGCATGATCGAGAGCTTGGCCTTGGCCTTCAGGATCGCGATGTCGAGCGTCGGATCGATGATGACCTGGGTCAGCGGGACATCGTCGGCGGCGTAGTCGTCGTGATCGTTATCGACGATCCGCAGCGCATCCGCGACCCGCTTGCAGCCCTGGGGCACGCCGTCGACGGGGTGTTCCGCATCGGTGACCGCGGGCCACTCGGCGACGTGCTGGTTCGTGAGTAACAGGGTCTCGTCGCCGGCGTGGCGATAGCCGAACGCCGTGCCGTACGCGATCGTGGAGATCCGGGTCGTCTTGAGGGCCGCGTCCGATCCGTACGACACGCATTCGTACGTGGCGGTCGTCCGGACCGCGTACGAGTAAGCCGGTGTGCGCGCCTCGAGCTCGCGCGCCCCGGGCGACAGGGCCGTCAGGTCTTCGGCGTAATCCCCCACGCAACGTGCCGCGTGGGCCTGCTGGCTGGCGAGGAGGACTGCTACGAATGCCGCGAACCTCATATTCATAATGACGGCCAGATCCAACGCGCGTTCACCCGTAGCTAAGTAGGCATGCTCGTCGGTAAGTGATGTGTAAGAAGCGCGCGCTGCACGCATACGCACCGTGCGGGCAGGTGTCTTTCCACCATGACCAAGGTTTGCTGCCTCTTGCTCCTCGCCGCTGCGTGTCACGACCGCGTGATCGCGGTCTCGCCCGCTACCCCACCGAACCCCGGACTCATGACGGTGACGGGCACCTCGACCTTGGAGGTCAGCCCCGATTGCGCCGATCTCACGATGACGTTATCTGCCGACAACGTCCGTCCCGGTGCGGCGACGTCCGCCGTGTCCAAGGAGGAGGGTGACCTCGTCGCCGCGCTGACCAAGCGGGGCGTCTCGCCGAAGGACATGAAGCTGTCGCTCGTCACGCTCGAGCCGATCTACCAGCCGAACCTCTATCCGCTGAAGGTCAGCGTCTACCGCGCGCAGATCACGGTGACGGTGACGACGCGCGACTTTGCCCAGATCAGCCCGCTCATGGAGGCGGGCGCCGACGCAGGTGCGGCGCAGCTCTCGAGTCAGTTCCGGCGCAGCGATCTGCCAGAGCTCAAGAAGAAGGTCCGCGACGACGCGCTCGCCGCCGCGAAGGCGAAGGCGGTGCAGACCGCGTCGGCGCTCGGCATCGAGCTCGGCCGGATCGTCGCCGTCAGCGAGAACGCGGGCGGCTCGATGTGGACGAACACGTACTTCCCGCAGAGCTCGCTCAACGCGCCGCACGACGCCGGCGGTGCCCTCGGCGGGACGATGCAGCCGCTCTCGCTCGAGGTCTCGATCGGCTACGAGCTGACGCCGAAGGGGTAATACGACCCACCGACTTCCTGTATCGTGGGGACGATGGCGGTCGACCCAGGGTTCCTCGCGAACATCAGCCTGTTCCAGCATTTCGACGACGACGAGCGGTCGGTGCTCGCGGCGTCGATGCAGGAGCGCACCGTCAAGCCCGGCGACGTGCTGTTCAAGACGGGCGACCCGGGCGACTCGATGTTCATCGTCCGCACCGGCCAGATCGAGCTGTTCGTGAAGGACAAGGCGGGGCAGAAGATCACGCTGCACGTCGCCGAGCCGGGGGAGTTCTTCGGGGAGCTGTCGCTGCTCGACGGCGGCTCGCGCACGGCGACCGGCACCGCGGTGGCCGAAGCCGAGCTGTGGATCCTCGACCGCGAGGACCTCCAGCAGCTGTTCCGCAAGCGTCCGGATGCCGCGCTCGACATGCTCGCGGCGATGGGCCGGATGACGCGCAAGGCGAACGCGCTGCTCCAGGCGCGGGTGTCGCGCAACGTCAACGAAGAGGTCGAGATCGCGCGCGAGAACATCGTGATGCGAACCGCGGACTGGGTCGCGAACTTCTCGGGGAGCATCACGTTCCTCCTCGTCCACGCGGTGTTCTTCGCGGCATGGATCGGGTTCAACTCGACGCCGCTGGCGTTCGATCCGTTCCCGTACAACCTGTTGACGATGACGGTCTCGCTCGAGGCGATCATGCTGTCGACGCTGCTCCTGTTCTCGGGCAACCGATCGGCGGCGCGCGATGCGATCCGCAACAACATCGAGTACGAGGTCAACCTCAAGGCCGAGCTCGAGGTCGCCCACCTCCACGAGAAGAGCGACCGGATGCACGAGGAGATGCTCGATCGGTTCGCGCGGATCGAGAAGGCGCTCGAGATCGCGCCGCGGACCAGCAAGCCGATGGCCGCCGCGCGCGAGAGCTGAGACAGCCTGCGACACGGCGCAGGTACGCGCGACAACGGTGGATGCGTCGGAACGCGCGGTATATGGTCCGCCGCATGCGCACGTTCCTCGCGTCGTTGGTGCTGATCGTCGGTTGTGCGAAGGCCGAGGCTCCCGAGCCGAGACCCGTCGCGCACCAGAAGCCGCAGGGCACACCGGCGCCGATGACGCTCGCGCAGTCCGGCATCGTCGGCGACTGGCTCGACAGGAGTGCCGACCCTTGCAAGGACTTCTACCAGTACGCGTGCGGCGGCTTCATGAAGACCGCGGAGATCCCGGCGGACCGGTCGAGCTGGGGCGCGATCCCGATCGTCGTCAAGGAGGCCGAGGAGTTCGAGAAGAAGATCCTCGAGGACGCGGCGGCCAAGCCGGGCAACGATCCGGTCTCGCAGAAGATCGGGGCGTACTACGCGGCGTGCATGGATGAGACGGCGATCGAGAAGGCCGGGATCGCCCCGATCCGGCCGATGCTCGAGCAGATCAAGACGGTGAAGGACGGCGCGAGCGCGGCCGCGACGATCGCGAGCCTCCACAGCGAGGGCTACTTCCCGTTCTTCGGGATCGGCCCGGTGCAGGACTTCGCAGATGCGACGAAGGTGATCGCGGCGCTCGATCAGAGCGGTATCGGTCTGCCGGAGAAGAAGTACTACCTGGCGAACACGGACACGATCCCGAAGACGCGCAAGTTCTATCAGGCGCATCAGATCAAGATGTTCGGCCTCCTCGGCCTCGATGCCAACGCAGCGCAGGCCGCGGCCGGCAATGCGTTCCGGATCGAGACGGCGATCGCGAAGCTCCAGCAGGACAAGGTGCTCCGCCGCGATCCGCACGCGATCTATCACCGGGTCGAGCGCGCGGGCCTCGAGAAGGACGCCGGCGGGTTTCCGTGGGGCGATTATCTCGCGAAGCAGGGCATTCCCACGGTCACCGCGATCACGGTCAACGATCCGAAGTACTACGTCGGGATCGTCAAGCTGCTGGCGAGCGAGAAGCCGGCCGCGCTGCAGGACTACCTGACCTGGACCGTGCTGCGCGGCGCGGCGCCGGATCTCTCGAAGGCGTGGGTCGACGAGGAGTTCACGATGGAGCGCGAGCTCAACGGCGTGAAGGAGCTGCCGCCGCGCTGGCGGCGGTGCGTGCATCACGTCGATAGCGAGCTCGGCGAGCTGCTCGCGCAGTCGTACGTGAAGGTGAAGTTCGCGGGCAACGCGAAGGTGTCGGCGACGGATCTGACGAAGTCCGTCCTCGACGCGATGCGGGTCGAGCTCGATCAGCTGCCGTGGATGGACGACGCGACGCGCGGCCCGGCGAAGCAGAAGCTCGACAAGATGGCGTACCTCGTCGGCTACCCCGACAAGTGGCGCAAGTACGACTTCGCGATCGCGAAGACCGACTTCGGCGGCAACCTCCGCGCGGCGACCCGGTTCGAGCTCGCGCGCCAGCTCGCGAAGATCGGCAAGCCGGTCGATCGGTTCGACTGGCAGATGACGCCGCCGACCGTGAACGCGTACTACGACAGCTCGCTCAACGAGCTCGTGCTGCCGGCCGGCCAGCTCCAGCCGCCGTTCTACGGCGCGACGTTCCATCCGGCGGTGAACTTCGGCGACACCGGCGGCGGGACCGTCGGCCACGAGATGACGCACGGCTTCGACGACGAGGGCAGCCAGTTCGACGCCGACGGCAACCTCCACGACTGGTGGTCGAAGACGACCAAGGACAAGTTCAAGGTCGCGACCAAGTGCATCCAGGACCAGTACTCGAAGTACGAGGCGGTCCCGAAGGTCCACGTCGACGGCAAGCTGACCTCCGGCGAGAACATCGCGGACAACGGCGGCGTCAAGCTCGCGTACGAGGCGTACAAGACCTGGCGCGCGAAGCAGACCACGCCGGTCCAGAAGGAGGTCGAGGGCCTGACCGACGACCAGCTGTTCTATCTGGGCTACGGCCAGTCGTGGTGCATGAAGGTGACGCCCGAGGCGCTGACGACGCGCGCACACTCCGATCCGCACTCGCCGCCGATGTGGCGCGTCAACGGCGTGATCGTCAACCAGCCCGGGTTCGCGGCCGCGTTCAAGTGCAAGGCCGGCGCGGCGATGGCGCCCGCGAAGAACTGCTCGGTCTGGTAGCTGCGCTGCTGCGCGCGCGTTCAGTGTCAGACAGACGTGCGATGGTGGACGCATGGAGACACCTCGGTTCCAGCTCGCGCACGGCGACGCGGTCGCCTGGTTGCGCTCGCTGCCCGCGGGATCCGTCGATCTGGTCGTCACCGATCCGCCGTACGAATCCCTCGAGAAACATCGCGCGGTCGGCACCACGACGCGGCTCAAGCACTCGAAAGCCTCGAGTAACGACTGGTTCACGATCTTCCCGAACGACCGGTTCCCCGAGCTGTTCGCCGAGGTCTACCGGGTCCTCAAGAGGGACCGCCACTTCTATCTGTACTGCGACCCCGAGACCATGTTCGTCGCGAAGCCGATGGCCGAGGCGGCGGGGTTCAAGTTCTGGAAGCCGATCATCTGGGACAAGTGCCTGGGGCCGGACACGCCGGTGTGGACCGAGCGCGGCGTGCTGCCGATCGAGCAAATCGTCGTCGGCGATCACGTGGCGCTGCCCGGCGGCGGGACCACCCGCGTGCGCGCGACCCGGCGAACGCGCTCGCCGGCGGTGAAGCTGGCGCTGTCGGATGGGACGCAGGTGATCGCAGCGCGCGATCATCGATTCCAGCGCGCGGACGGCACGCTCGTCGAGGCGGCGCAGCTCTGCGCGGGCGAGGCGCTGCGGACGCGACCGGTCCAGAGCATCCAGGCGTGGAAGATCCCCACGCACACGTCGATGCTCGCGCGGCTGATGGCGAACGAGGGCGGCGAGGCCGTCCAGCTCGGCGGCAAGGCGGTGAAGCGAACGATGCGCTACTTCATCGCGGCGCCGGCGCGCACCCAGATGATGCGCGAGCTCGGCGCGGCGAGCGTGCCCGTTCAAGTGTCGGACGTGATCCACCTGTCGGGCCCGGTCCCGGCGTCGTCGACGCGGCGGCGGAGCGTGCGGGCGACCGAGGCGCGGGACACGGCGGTCCGGCTGGTCGGCAGCGAGGACCTCGGGATCCAGGATCTGGTCGACATCTCGATCGAGCATCGCGACGAGCTGTTCCTCCTCGCGAACGGCGTGGTCACCCACAACTGCAAGATCGGAATGGGCTACCACTACCGCGCGCGCTACGAGTGCATCCTGTTCTTCGAGAAGGGCAAGCGGAAGCTCAACGATCTCGGCATCGCGGACATCCTCGAGGCGCCGCGGATCAGCGGTGGCTATCCCGCCGAGAAGCCGCCGAGCATCAGCGAGACGTTGATCACCCAGTCGACCGAACCGGGCGAGCTCGTGATCGATCCGTTCATGGGCTCGGGCTCGGTCGGCTTCGCGGCGATCTCGCGCGGCCGCAACTTCCTGGGCAACGACCTGTGCAAGGAAGCCGTCGACATCACGCGCTCGCGCCTGCTCGAGACCCACGCCGCCGAGGCCAAGCAGCAGGCCGGCACGGCCGCGCCGCAACTCGGCCTCATGTTGTGACGATCACCGGCAACCAGTACCGCGACCTCATCGCGAGCTACATCCATCACAATTACGGGCCACACGGCCTCGTCGTCTACGTCGAGATCACGCTCGGCAAGACCGTGATCGGCAAGGACCGCTACATCGACGTGTTCGTGATCCGCCCCGACGACCGCAAGGCGATCGCGATCGAGTGCAAGTACCAGGACTCGATGGGCACCGTCGACGAGAAGATCCCCTACGCACTCCAGGATCTCGAGGCGCTGTGGGTACCCGGCTGCCTGGTCTACGCCGGCAAGGGCTGGTCGCGCGGGATCCTGCACTCCCTCGAGGCCAGCCGGAACGCGGCGTACTGCATGCCGGAGCGCGACAAGCTCGGCAAGACCAAGCAGACCCGCGAGCTCGACCACATGCTCGCCGCGGTGTTCGGCTTCTGGGATCTCGTGCTGCCCGCGAGCAAGCGGTTCAAGCGCGGTTGATGCGCTGGCCCGCTGGGAGTGCATCGCGGCACTCGCGGAACGACACCATCAACTTGTAGAGCGCACGGATCTCTTCGAGGCGCCGCGTGACCGCGGCATCCGACATGTCGATCTCAGGTTTCTTCGTCATCGGTGCCTTCGAGCATCGCTAGATCCGCGAGGTCGCGCGGACGGCCAGCAAGCCGCTTCATCGTAGCAAGACCCTCGCGCGTCACGACGTAGATCGTTCGCCCACGCCACGGAACGGCTCGTCTCCGGCGAGCAGAAGGTCGACGGTGAGCAAGGACCCATTCGCCGGATCCAGCTTCGACAGTCGCAGCACCTCTCGCCGCTTGCCGACCCGCAGTCCGAACACCATCTGGCGTGCCGGAATATCGAATCCGGCCTGCGTGATGGCAGCCCGGGCCGCCGCGACGTCCACAGGATCGATCAGCAGGTCGATATCGATGGTCGCTCGCGGATATCCCAGGATGCCGAGGGCGAGCCCGCCACACACCGCGTACGGCACAACAGCGCCTTCCATCGCAGTGACCACCGTCTCGAGCTCTTCGATCAGATCGAGCGCCACGAAGTAATGCATACGCGATGTTTCGAGGCATCCGAGCAAGTCGGCAAGCGACCGCGAGGGCGCGGCTCCGGGACTCAATCGTCGGCGAGCTTCGCGTAGAGGTCAGAGTCACGCCAGCCGTCGCGAATGAAGGCGGTGCCACGCATCGTGCCCTCGTGCCGCATCCCGATCTTGCGTAGCACTGCGGCTGAGGCGAGGTTGCGTGGGTCGCACGTGCCGAAGATCCGGTGACGGCCGTGATCGGCGAAGCCCAGGCGCAAGAGCTCTCGCGCTGCAGCCGTGGCGATGCCCTGACCCCAGAGCCGCGGGTGGACTCCGTACGTGATCTCCGCGGTGCTGCGGCCGTGCAGCTTCAGTGCTGCGGTTCCCACCACGGCACCGTCGAGGAGGACCGCGAACACCAACCGCTGCGCAGTGCCTGCCACCGCTGCTTGGACGAACGCCTCCGTCTGTTCGAAGGTGTTCGGGCCCCACGCCTGGTAGCGGCACGCTTCCGGTAGGCGAGCCCAGTCATGGACCGCGTGGACGTCGTCGAGTGCGAGCGGCCGCAACCTGACCGGCATTTCAGCACGGTAGATCGCGACGCGATTTCCGACAATCGGTCCCGTCGCGAGCGCCGAGCCGAGCGACTCGAGCGCCGACCCGAGCGCATGAAGTGCAGCGAGGCTTCTGCTCCTCCGCCCCAAAAAAAAGATCTGGGCCCGGAAGTTTTTTGGGGGCAGAGGAGCAGAAAGACTCGCCGCACTTCGGCGTGTTCGGGCGACGTCGGGTCGGAACGCGGGCGTGGCGAGCGCGAGGCTCGGCGCGCGCGGCGTGGTCGGGCGATGTGGCGGCTGACCAGGGCGTGGCGAGCGCATTCGCGAAGCCAAGCGCAGGTCATGGATCAGCGCGTCGAGGGGCCCGGCCTGGTCCGAGTCAATGAGGCTGCGCACGGATGCCGATTCGCGAACCCAACCGAGCGCGAAAGTGATCGGATCTGCTGCACGGTCTCTGCCTCGACCATCACCACCTCGATGCCCTCGGGTGGTCGGTCCTGCGCGACGTATGTGTCCACGAAACCCTCGATGCCGGCCGGAGCCGGCGGTAGGGGTGGACTACTCTTGCTGTCGTTTGAGGACTCCTTTACATGTCGCCCGACACGAGGGTGCGAGTCTCACGATCCGATCGAGTGCCACGAGTCTCGCATTCGCGAAGGTGTTGTTGGCGGTTGCCGGCGAATGCGGGCCGGTGGTCGCGCGTTGCTCGCTGCGTGAACACGAGTTGCGGGCCGGTGCCATTTCGTGAAGCCAGCCGCAGGTCTTACGTGATCGGCGAAGGCCGTGGGCTATAACCGGCGCGTGGCGTGTCCGGATGCGACGGAGCTGGCGCGGTTCGCGCTCGGGACGCTCGAGCCGGCGCGCGTCGACGTCGTGCGTGCGCATGTCGATGACTGTGCGGAGTGTCGAGCGGCGTCGTCGGCGCTGGTGACGGTGTCGCGCGGCGAGATCGACGATGGCGAGCCGGCGGCGAGCACGATGACGATGGCAGGGTGGCCACGGGCGCAGCTCGCGGCGGGTGACACGGTGGACCGGTTCGTCGTCGAGCGCGAGCTCGGGCAGGGCGCGGCGAGCGTGGTGTACGCGGCGTACGACCCGGAGCTCGATCGCAAGGTCGCGCTGAAGCTGCTGCGGTCGAAGAGCGCGAGCGTCGATGCAAAATTGCTGCGCGAGGGCAGGGCGCTCGCGAAGATCCATCATCCGAACGTGGTCGCGGTCTACGAGGTCGGCGATGCGGCGGGCCAGCTCTACATCGCGCTCGAGCTGGTCGAGGGCGTGACCGCGCGGCAGTGGGCGGCGATCGAGAAGCGCGGCTGGCGCGAGGTG
>Ga0307509_10003137_pt1 | contig 25606 bp, 20 predicted proteins | sample 10_EM_MG_FD_202245 | JGI IMG/M metagenome (GOLD analysis project Ga0307509, IMG submission 202245) | Populus trichocarpa ectomycorrhiza microbial communities from riparian zone in the Pacific Northwest, United States - 10_EM | ecosystem: Host-associated > Plants > Roots > Unclassified | place... | reverse complement strand
CTAACCCTTCTGATCATATACACTAACGCTTCAACTTCCCACACTGTCCAACTCTAGCTAAACCAGATCTCTCCTTTTCTCTAGTCGTCCATGTCATACGTATAGAATCTTCGTGAAAATTCTAACAAAAGTTGCTTCACCACTAACCCGTGCCCTTCCGTCGCAGCCCAAGAAAGTGGTGTATTGCCCTCATTGTCTGGCTTATCGGGGTCGACATCTTGCCGGTCCAAAAGTTGCTTTACAACTGACCCATGCCCTCCAACCGCCGCCCACAAAAGTGGTGTCCTTCCCCCATTGTCTGGCTTGTTGGGGTCGACATCTTGCCGGTCCAAAAGTTGCTTCACCACTGACTCATGCCCTCCAATCGCTGCCCACAAAAGTGGCGTCTTGCCCTCATTGTCTAGCTTGTTGGGGTCGACATCTTGCCGGTCCAAAAGTTGCTTCACCACTGACTCATGCCCTTTGGCTGCAGCCCACAGAAGTGGTGCTTTGTCCCCATTGTCTGACTTGTCGGGGTCGACGTCTTTCCGGTCTAAAAGTTGCTTCACCACCAACTCGTGCCCATTAACTGCAGCACATGCAAGTGGTGCATGGCCCTCATGGTCTGCCTTGTTGGGGTCGACTCCTTGCCGGTCTAGAAGATGCTTTACTACTGACTCGTGCCCTTTAAATGCAGCCCAAGCAAGTGGTGTAATGCCCAGCTTGTCTGACTTGTCGGGGTCGACGTCCTTCCGGCCTAAAATTTGCTTCACCACCAGCTCGTGCCCCCTCAGTGCAGCCACAAGGAGGGGCGTAAGGCCCCGGTTGTTTCGCTGGCCAGGGTTGATGTCTTCCCGCTCCAAAATTTGTTTTACTACTGACCCGTGCCCTCTAGATGCAGCCACCAACAGGGGTGTACTGCCCCGGCTGTCGGACTGGTCCGGGTTGATGTCCTACCTGTTCAAAATTTGTTTCGCAACTGACGTGTTCCCCATGTTCGCAGCCCACCAAAGTGGTGTACAGCCATTGTTGCCCGGCTTGTTGGGGTGGACGGCCTCCAGTCCCAGTAGCAGCTCCACCGCTTCCTCATGTCCGCCCCTCACGGCCCATATGAGTGGTGTTATGCCCCCAGAATCTCCCCGGTTGATATCACAGCCATTCGCTCCTAACAAACCAGTCATGACATCAACAATCCCGGGGGGTGATGCGCGGTGTGGTCCACCGAACAGCGGAGGAGCACTGGCTTCCCAGATATCACCTGGATACAAAATTTGCTCAAAAAGCGCATTAGAGGCTACGTGGTTCTCGTACTGGGCCAAGAGCTCCGCTGCAAGCAATATCGTGCGGTCTGATATTTCTCTCTTGGCGTGTGTGCCCCAATATCGCGAGCAATATTTGAGGAAGGGCAAGCTTGAAAGTTCAGGTTGCGGCTTGGCCGGAAGGGCCTTGGCCTGGACCGAATGCATATAGGTCAAGCAAATATCTGCCATCGCGGAGTGGGCTCGGGGGAAAAGGTTATGATGGATGGAGAGGTACTCGCGGAGTGTGTGGTGGACCAACCGGAATGTTGAGGCTTCCTTATCTACCGTGACTAGTCCTTGAGAGATGGCGAGTAACGTATCTGCGGCGGGGACATTGCCATTATTGAAATGCGTAGATCCAATTTCTATGGCAAGCGCATGGCACAGTTCGTCTACCCGTAATGGCCTTTCCGAATGACATACCCACATCAGCGTGGCCATGGCAAGCTTTGCTTTCTCCACTGACTGAGTTCGAATCCGTTCTAGTGTTGCCGCATATGCATCTCCCAACCCTAACCCATTCCTCACTGCATTGAGCCTATTGCGCCTTCGATATATTGTCGTTTCTCTCAGGATTGTTTCGATTTTGAGCGAAACCAGTAGGAATCTAGATTCTCATCCATAAGTATATGAGTTACAAGGCCACTAGATCCCGCTCTAGTACGTACGTTTCCGATATATCTCCGGGAATGCCCTCCATAATATCATTCTCCAAGAAACTATCCATCGCTTCGGGAGTCGCATCCTTCCTCAGTCTCGTGCGCAGATATGTGACTATATCGCTGTCTCTGGGCTTGATCGGTACGCTTGTTGCTCTTCTATCCTGTCCCCTCCTAACCACAACCCCGATATGTGACCTCCCGGTCATGAAAACTCGAACTTTGGGAAACCTCTGGAGAATTTGTTTTAATGCATCAAGAACATCTAGTTGATGTTCCAGAAGGCATTCGTCAAGAGCGTCAACACATAGGAATGTGCGTTTTGAAGCTGAAACAGTCGCGAACATTTCCACAAGATCAGGAAGCAGTAGTTTTCGGCCACCAATCACCTTCTTCTGATTCCGAAAATTCTGCACGATTTCCCTCGGAATTTCTCCTAACCCAATCAGAAGCTGTTTGACCAGAGAGCCGAACATATTTGTTGGAGTCTGTTCTTCTCGGGAAGCAAAGTCATAGTAAAAACATGCGACTGCCATATCTTGCTCTATTGCCTGGTCGCATAAATAATCTACCACCACGGAACTACCATTATTACCCGTCAGCAATAGTGTCCCTTGTTTCATCCTGACTGAGCGTCTCCCATACCAGATGTAGCTCTTGCCGACCCCCGGGTCCCCATAGCAGTGCAAGGCCGCATGATCGGATCCCTTCTCACTGCCGCTATACCAGCTTCTGAACTCTTCTGTTTCCAATAACCAGTCCCCAATACCACTGACCCGCTGGTTGCAAATATCGTGATGCCGCACATGGGGTTCTAGGGGGGACAACCAGTCAGAGATTTTGGACTCATCACCGGCCGCGGTAAAGATAACGTTCGAAACACTATTGAAACAATTGATGTTTCCTGTAAAAGACTGAGACATATTTCGCTTTTTCACCGGTTGAAACGTTGTCGGTGGCGATTTGTTGAAGATACCCGGGTCGGCCGACGAAGTTCTAGTGCGTTTGGGTAAAGCGGGGCTACCAGCTATCTATCACCGCCTGATCGCAACCGAATTATGTAGCGAGGTATTTGTGCAACCAGCGCTGATGCATTCATAATCCAACCTTGTCAAGGCTCCAGCGGATTATGTGACTAGAGAGCCTCGCAACCCACCTGAGCACATCACCCACCCGAATTGCTAAACCCAAATCAGAACCTTTCAATTGGTTTACTTGGATGAACTATGGCACCTGTGCTGACACCGCCTCGTTTCCTCAGACAAACCCATTACTCCGCACCTGTTCAGGTGGGGCCTGCTCCGGTGGGCTGTGACGCCTGTGGTCTGTGCAGTTCTAAATCTTGAGGCACGTCTACATATCTCTAACCGCGAAACCGAACCCTATCAGTTATCTGTTAACGCCCCGCAAGCTTTTCACTGTTAACTTACCGGTAATCACTCAGGATATGAGAATAAAACAAGGAGCCTACTTTGCTTTAAATTTCGCTTAAGATACACCAATTTTACGAACTGATTAGCACCCACCATCTTCATCCACACGACCAGACCGCGATCCCACCCCCACCGGTAGTCCTCCTGGAAAATTCTCGCAATTACCTTTCAACCCTCTTTTCACAGTATCGAGGACATTCTACTTGTTACATACAACCATTCCCCCCTTTTTGATCCACTTTACTTCTCTCTATGAAATTTTCGTCCCGATCACTGCTTTAACTTAGTTTTCAACACGTCAAAATCAAACCAGGATACTGATTGAAGGTGGAGCCAAACAATTTTGGAACATTGTGGGGGAGAAATTTGCAAGCGCATCTCGAGGCAATGTCACGTCCATTGGCAAATGATGCGGTTGGGACGCCACCGTCTAGTTTTCCACCCAAATTTCAAATCTAGACGGTTAGGTAAACAAGTCCTTAGAGTGGTTCATGATGTGACTTTGCTTGGGAAGGGAAGTACGCTGGGCTTATGTTGAATGGTGGGTGGTGGGGGTGTGTCACGTTTACTACAGGGGTGGCTGTTGCTTAGTCTTGGCTGACAGGGGAGAGGGCAGAGGCTCTCAGAGACAATCTTGCTTCTTGATAACAACAACGGCGACAACAGCAGCGGGCTTTTTTTTCTGACGGCGGGCGGAGGAGAAAAACTTTGAGAGAGTGTGCAACAAGAAGATTCAGAGGAGGAGGATCACCTGTGCCCAGAGAGTCGGACAGCCATACAAGGCTAGGTTTTCTTTTCTCTTAGATTTTTCTTTCTTTCTTTGGGTTCTTCTTGTGTGATAGGTTCGCCAATTAGCTCAGGAGAGTTGTTTCCCGGCGGGATAGTGACGATTGCCCTCTTGCTCTCCTGAAAGTAGACAATCTAGTCCGGAATTTACTAGTCCGGAATTCTCCTGCTTCAATACTAGCCGATGATTTCTGTGCGCAACACCGGTCAGTGATGGGCGACGCGAAGGTCATGTGCTGGGGTAACGGCGCAGCGCCAGATGTTACTAGTAGGGTCGCTCATTGAAATCGGCAAAAATATTTCCGGATCTATTGGCCAGGCCACAATTTTACAGTAGGTGAACTGTCCCCGTAGATGAGGCTGTTCCGAATTACACAGGCATTGTGTCCATACTCGAGTACATCTACCCAATACACCGGAAAAAGCAAGTATTCCTCCGTGCTAGGGTCTGGGACGTGGAAAATGGGGCTGCTCGCCATACTCTCACGATACTTCCTTTTCTTCAGATAGCTTCCGGGAGCGCGCCTGTTTGTGGTTTTGGATATGCGCTGAGGATTCGGGTATATGGCTCCGGCATTAGGCATAGGTTTGTCTTCGGAGACTCGCTTTGGCTTCGGGTATATGGTTCGGCTTTGGACGTTTGGTTTGCACGTTCGGGAACGCATTGCGAATGCAGGAATGCGCGATAGTTTTGGGATCGTGCAGCTTTCGGGAAAGCCGGCAGAAAAGCGGAAGTACTGTAAAATCTGCCAGAAAGAGCTGGAAGCCCGGAGGTGGGAAAGTGGTTGTTTTCCTTTTAGTTAGCCGGCAGTGCTCACGGGGGAAGGAGAGACTCACATAGAGTAGTGTGATGCCTCATGGGTGGATATGATGTCTTTGTGATTGATATATACTTCTACGATCGCCCTTAGTTAGCTAGTTAGTCGATAGAGGTGTGCGAGAGACTGTGGTTTTTAAGTTAGTGAAGAGTTCTTCCCCGCTCCTGGGGGCGATCGTTTTAAGTGTGAGTTCCTTGGCGTTTTTCGTTTCGTTTCGCCGTGTATCGTTTTCGCTAGGGAAGTTCAAAACGGGATTCACAAAAGAACCGGGGAGTGTTTATCCTAATTAGTTCATCTTATGGTGAGGGTATCGCAAGTGATGAAGCCCTTCTCCAGTAGTAAACGGCCAATAAGTTGGTACTTGTATGATACATTTAAGAGCCATTTCCGGTGGTGTACGGAGGTAACAGCTCCTAGATTTGTATTTTCCACAGGGTAAGCGCAGCAAATCTGTCTTGTGGAACCTACAAAACTTAGCCGCTGTACCTCTGTAGAGTACAGGCGAGGGGCTGGGGGAGCTAGGGTGCCAAGATGTGGAAATTTATTTCCTTCGCATAGAAACTGCTTGTATTGACTAGGGCTCGCTTGTGAGATACAGTACGGTAGCACAGACGACAACGGGAGAGCAGGGCCCACCTTTCCCCACCCCAAAGAAAGACAAGTCCATCAACCGCTTCCATAAACCGCCATACCGGCATAGTATTATTTTACCTCCCAGCGAACCTTATCAATTATGAACACGTTACCTGCGGGCTACGGAGGATGGAGCTTCAGTAGTGATCCTCGCCAGTATGGCATCTCAAATACCCGTACCGACCATAACCTCAACAATAGTATTCATGGCGACTCGAATACGAACGTCGGAAATGTATCACACAGCTATAACACCATCAAAGTGGGAGTGAGTGAAGAGTCCTTGCGGATCTACGCATGGTTATCGCCGCTCGAACCCCATAGAAGGCATCGGGATACTAGTAACCGTCGGTTTGATGGAGTTGGGGATTGGGTCCTACAGAGGAACGAGTTCGAGTCATGGCTCCGGAATCAGGATGGTTCGGGGGATCCCACGTTGCTATGTTATGGGGGTCAAGGGGTCGGCAAGACTTATCTAAGGTAACATCCGGCAGTATTCTCGACGAGCCGTAAGCACTGTTAACAAATAACAAAATCAGTTCGTTGGTGATAGACACACTGCGTAAGCAGGCTTGTGGACGGAATATTTCGGTTTTATCCCTTTATTGCGACTACCTGGCGCAAGAGGACCAATCGGCGATAAACATGATAGGATGTCTACTCAGCCAAGTTGCCTTAGGATCCGCGCAGATTCCAGCCGAAATTCAAAACGCTTTTGAGTTAAGCCTGCGAGGCCACAACGGTCTTCGATTGCCGGACATGTTGGAGTTGTTCGCCAAAACAATCAGTTCCTTTGAACGAGTATACATCTGTTTCGATGCTGTGGACGAGTTGCTACCACAAAACCGATCGGAGCTGCTGCGCGCCTTACGACAAATCATTCAAGATTCACCGAATATCCGACTATTTCTTACAGGAAGGCCCCATATTCGAGGGGAACTTGACAAACATCTCACGAAGGGTGCCTATATCATACACATTGTTGCCGACCAAGGGGATATCGCAAGATACTGTATGTACGTCGGAAGATGGACGATGATGATGACCGAGACCCACACTTAATGCCAGATAATCTGAAAAATGATATCTTGAAGACAATGTTGGAAAGGTCTTCGGAGATGTAAGTAGGAGTAACTCTGTTGCATGCTTATGTCGCTTATTGACGTTCGGCAAATGTTTCTACTGGTTGCACTGAATACCGACGCGATCTTGGGTGAGACCTCGTTAGCGAAGAGAAAGAAAATGCTGAAGAAGGTATCAACGACTGGTGTGGACCTGGAGAGCGTGTACGCGCAAACACTACAGCGGATAAGGGAGCAGAAGGGTGACCGATCAAGGCTGGGGGTGGAGGTACTGATGTGGGTCTCCCACGCGAAGCGACCTTTGACGATCGGCGAACTCTGCCATGCCCTGGCCGTAGAAATAGAGTCTAAGGATCTAGACCCGGAGAACATTTGTCCACAAGATGCAGTTCTAGCGTCATGCTTAGGGCTTGTTGTGGTTGACGAGGAGACATCGATAGTTCGGCTAATCCACTACACGTTGCAAGAATATCTTTACCTTCCCGGCGTCCTGCCTGATGCCCACGAAGCCCTTGCGCTGAAATGCCTGGCCTATCTAAATTCCAACCAGGTCAAAAGCCTTCCCACCGATAGCCAACCCAATCTCCAAGACATGCCCTTTCTCGAGTATTCTGCTGTGTATTGGGGAATCCACGCGAGGGCAGAACTCTCGAGTCGCGCAAGATTGTTCGCGTTGGAGACATTATGGTTTTACGATAGGCATATATCTGCAGCCCTACTTTTCAGCCATATACACAGTTCCGGGAATATATTTGTAGACGTTCCCCTGTTTACCGTTTTACACTGTGCATCCTACTTTGGAATCGTTGATCTCGCAGAGGCATTGATCGAAATGCGAGGCCGCGATGTTAATGAAAGCGATTGCAAGGGGTTTACACCACTCATATGGGCTGCACATTGGGGAAATGAAGGCGTGGTGAGTCTACTGCTCGCGAAGGACGGCACCATTCCGGACAAGCAAAACAACTATGGCCAAACACCACTCCTCCAAGCTTCGTTCCAAGGACATGAGGGGGTGGTAAGGCTACTGCTCGCCAGGACCGATGTCAATCCTGACGAGCGCGACATCGATGATTCAACGCCCCTCTCTCATGCTTCTTTCGGTGGGCATGAGGCGGTGGTGGGGCTACTGCTCGCAAGGGGTGTCAACCCCGACAACCCTGACAATGATGGTCAAACACCGCTCTCGGAGGCCGCTTTCGCGGGGCGTGAGGGGGTGGTGAGGCTACTGCTCGCAAGGGGTGTCAACCCTGACAGGCCGGACAAGCATGGTGAAACTCCACTCTCACAGGCTTCTAGTGGCGGGCATGAGGGGGTGGTGAGAGTTCTGCTCGCAAGGAGTGACGTCAATCCCGACAAGCCAAACACACAAGGCGAGTCACCGCTCTGGCGGGCGTCTGAGGGCGGGCATGAGGGGGTGGTGAGATTGCTGCTCGCAAGGAACGATGTCAATCCCGACAAGCCAAACCGCTCTAGCCGAGGACCTCTCTGGATCGCTTCTAGAAAGGGACATGAGGGAGTAGTAAAACTGCTGCTTGCACGGGATGATGTCGATCCCGACATGCAAGACGACTGGGGCATGACCCCATTAAAGATTGCTTCAATTCATACGCAGAGCAAGATTATAGCACTTCTCCAACTTCGGACAACTACCCCCTCAAGCCTGAATAAAGCTCAAAGCGAGATGTTTTCATCGCCATTTGTTATATATATAAACGCGAAGACTCCACCGTGGTTTCAATAAACCGCTAACCACCACAGCTCCCACCCTAACCATGGGTCCCTCTGCAGCTGTCCTATCGACACCCCTGCCGTCCTGCATCCTAGCTTCTCCAAAACTCAGATGAGTAAGATTACCTTGGGCTCTGAGAGGAAACTGCTCGCCACCCACTATAGATGCTTAACTTTCGATCTTTTCTTCTCTAAGCCGTTGGTCGAAGAGGGTGGCCCTGTTTTAGCGGGGCGCTCGAAGTCTGGCTTGATATATTACTGCTTGGAGCGTAATCCTTCTTTGTGTATAGATCCTTGTCCTTGTGAAAATTATTCTTCATTTCCATCCATCCTTTGTTATGTAGTCCTAACCTCACACACTCGCCCCTATGAGGGGTCGACCCAGCCTGCAATGTGGAGGCACGAGCAGTCGGGAAAGCCATGCCAATTGTCCGGGTATCTGAGGAGACTTGATCCTTGTATATTGTTAGAACCCGGGGATGAGCACGCAAATCTTGTGGAGAGCGAGGAGCAGTTGTTATATATTTTTTTCTTTTGGTTCATCCTGTATTGTAGAATGGCCCAATATTTCCTGAATGGCAAGACGCCTACGGATAAATACGGGGTTTTGTATGACATACGAGAGATATGCGGTAACTGATCTTATCGGTTCCAAATATGGACTATTCTTCATTATTGTCAATCTTGAAACACACTAGTTCTCAGTGTGCTGAACCGTCCAGGGCCCCACAGGCACGGCAGGGATAATACCAAGAAGACCTAACTAGACGGGACCGCTAGCACTGGTCTTGTGTAACGAAAGTTACCCGGGGGACTGCTGGGCTAGGCCGGGACCGCCGGGCCCTACACCCCAGGCCTTTACTAGTATAGTGAGACAAATAGAAAAGCGGATGCTTAGATGGACGGTAGGGGAGATGGCAGGACGGCCGGGATCTCGGGAGGAAGGGGGTATCAGAAGACGGTATGGCGTGAGTAAGGACTATAGGGTGTAGGTAAGGACTACGGGGGGAGGGGGGGGGTCCACAGACGGCATTATTACGACGGCCCTACACATGTGGAAAAGAAATGAGTGGGACGGCCGGGGATGGCTACGGAAGGCAGGGGGGCTGCAGACAAACTATGAGTGATATATGGTGATGCAATGGAGCCGACAACAATAAACGATATGCCCCCAAGGAAGAGAAGGTTAAATAGATCATCAAGTCCTACAAGTATTAGGATAAGAATGAACCGATAATTCCGCTATGAGCTTTTATTTTTTCTTTTAAATACTTCAATAAGTCTTTCGCTTAAACTATAAGTTAGTCCCGGGCGTGATCGCAACAAAAACCAAAGAACTGAGGGAACAGAAGATGAATTGCAGCACGGTGCCTGGGATTTTGCAGAAGAGTTATCGGGAAACTCGATTGACCCTCTCGGATCCGGATATCTGCAACTAATGTTGGAGCTTTCCGGCGGCGATAATACTAGTGCCCTCTCCAGCGAGGATATGTTTGCCGGCGGTTTTTGAGTTCGAATTTGGCAAACACTTTTGGGATTTTATTTCTTAAAGATATATTCTTCCTTGCTTACCAACCTACGCCTATGGCACATGACTTGCCTGATCATAAACTAAGAGCGAGATCAAATCATGAACTTGAGGTTTCTGTGCATACCAGCCAGAGATGTGTAACAGAAGAACACGACAGGGCCCTACCAGGACCGGTAGGGCGTCCGGTCCAACCTCCATCTACCCTAGTCTGTCCGTGGGCTCGAAGAAAGACGGACTCCCACCGGCGGTCTGTCCTGCACTACCCCCAAGACGGGCGGACTTGGCGGTTAGGAACACTGCTAGTCCTTCTTGAAGTATCTTAAGTATCGAATTATACAATTGAAAATCACCTCTTATTTCTTATGTTTCAATCCAATTCAGCACACCAGGGCTTTAATTGAGAATAGGATTTATGCAAATTATTCTGGCGACGATCCCAGGAAGGCCCCTGAGAGTGCAATGGATAAGTTTTCTTTCGCTGCTGTGGTGAAGGTGGAAAAAAACTCTTCTAGCATATATCTCGACAATTACACTAATCTCTAGTGGTCTCCCAGAAAAGCCATCAATCCCCCTTTTTTCTCTCCCCCAGCATCAAAACAACCTATATTTTTACCCATTCTACTTCCATCGGTAGCATACATTTTTTTGTCTGTACTCCATGTCACATTTATATGAAGGGATTTCCTTTTTCCTGTGTTCAACTCAACCAGATAGTATTAAAGGGTAGTGTTAAAGGACAACGCATATCTAGCCAAATATATACCCTGCTCTAGAAGAAGGATAAGTCTTCAGGTATTTTTACCAATCTTTTTACTGAGTGTTTTTGAGCCTAGTAGTCAATGTATAAAACTATTTAAAACCGCGCAATCAATTTGTGTTGGCCGGATATTACAACCCAGCTCTGTTAATAATATAATACATGAGGCTAGGTAATATACGAGGAGTACCCATGTGAAAGAAATGTTTAACGGCCTTACTGCACCCTTACCCAGCACTCAAAATTGCTTACTTGTAGTCTGCCTAGCCACTCTCCCTCATTCTATCTCACAGCCGCGTGGAAGCACATTGAAACTGATGTTGAATCATCGGCCGTGACAGACCGGTCGGTCGGCAAGCCATTGATTCAACCAGTTGGCAGAACTTGGAATACCAGTTAATGGGATCTAAACTTGATGGTGTAATAATCCTAGTAGGAGAGTGGTGTTTTGGAAGCACCAGGGGCCACAGGCAATCGGAAGCGCACATAATATGGAGGAACACCAAAGTGTGGACAGATAATCACACTTGGGCATGAGAAAATGTGCTCGGACGTAAGTGTATTTCGGGAGCGGTAGCGCAAGAGCTCGTCCAGCGAGTTGCTCTCGCAAGCGCAACTTCCCCTTGCCAAAGTGCATCCAACCTTTTTCTTGCAGGAAAAGAAATTCGCACCAGCCATCACTCGAACTTCCAATTCTGGTTTAGTCATCATAAAAATTCCATACCTCGCAATTGTCGCGCGCCCAGCTTTTTGTCACCCCTAGTATCATACCGCAAAAACTGGTCTTATTGGAAATGGCGCTAAGTGAGGGTGATGGGCATATGGCGCAACAATAGGGGGTGGCAACTTGGCCGAATATCAGAAGAGAGGTGAGTGATGGGATATGCTTTGAAAAACTCTTCATGGTTCACTTCTGGCCCACTCACTGGAATTATGGAACACTCCTAATTGGAGGGAGGTTTCTTTTTTCATTACCTATAGGAACTTTAAGTTCAGTGAGGTTCAATTAACCATGAGTATTCCGAAAATTACTGTGCTCTAACTGCGCCACCAGGGTGGCGAACTCGCTTCATTGACTCCTCCGGTGTTAGCTCCATTTCCAATAAGACCAGTTTTCGCGCCATTCGCTAACGTTGTAAGCCTTTGTCTTCTTCGATATATGGTTGACTCTCGCAGGATCGCCTTGATAAGCAGGAATCAAGATACAATATCGTTCAGCACAGTACTTTAGGTATATTATAGGTCCCCGCTTCCTACTCACATTTCCGAAACTGTCGCGAGGATTTTCTGGATAATAATTTTCTCCTCTAAGATCTCATCTATTACGTCCGGCATTGTATCCTCTTTTAGTTTTGCACCGAGGAATACGATGATATCATCTTTAGTGGGTGTTATGGATCTAACTTTAGTCGCTACCCGCCTAGAAAGATGTAACACAACCTCATCACGAATGTGCTCTTCCGGTAAGAAATATCCGAGCTCCGGTTAGAACAGCGGTAAAATTTGGATCTTGAATCATCCAAGCCTCTGAAAGGGGACTATTCATCGGTGTATTTAAGGACACATTGAATTCTTACTTATGTTAGTTAGCCCTAGAGACGGAACCTAATTGTGACGGACTTCTCGACGGTGATGGCGTAGATTATGGGTAAGATAACAACCCTTCTATGCCCTAGGATAGAACTCAGAGGGGTGTGGCGTTTGCTACGGATACGCTAGGCTCAAAGCAACCATTTGACTTGCTGCGGTTGCCACATTGTAGAAGCATGCTTAGGTCATCTGAATTTGCACTTAAGTTAATCTCACTCCTGCTCCTGGGTTTCATCTCCCACGCACACCAGTTCCCCACCTCGAACGTACCTCCCTCTCTACCTCCAACAAACACGGGTTTTCGAATATTCTTCTCCGTATTTGGGAATCCGCGCAAAACATAACCTTTCGGATTTCGCTTGCGCTGAAGTTATTCGACAGCTGCGATAGCTGCATATCATATAAAACCCTCCTGAGTGTACAGAAACGGTATGTTTACCCTATTTATTATGTTACGCATTCCCTGTTCCCTGGCCTAGTCCGCACCGCACATTGTTCAGGATTGCTGAGATTGTAGCCAGTTTGGTGGAGATGGAGGGCAGTGATATCAACCAAAAGGACGGCATGGGCGATGCACAGACGTGGGCTGCGGGGAATGGAGATGAGGGTGTAGTGGGAATCCTACTTGGTCAGGAAGATATCGAATCAGACAAGCCAGGTGAGGATGGCCAAACTCAGCTGTTGAAGGCTGCTTGCAATGGGCATGAGGAAGAAGTGAGAATCCTACTTGGCCGGAATGACGTCAATCCTAACGAGCGAAATGCGAGATACGAAACGCCGCTGTATCTGGCTGCTCTCAATGGGCACCAGGGGGTGGTGGAAATGATACTTGGATGGAATGACACCAACCCTGACAAGTCAGATTGCAATGGTACACCCCTCTGGGGAGCTGCGGGAGCGGGGCACGAGGGAGTGGTGAGAATACTACTGGAACGGGACGGCGTCAACCCTAACAGGCCGGGGATGACAGGCCAAGCACCACTCGCATGGGCTGCCTGCAAAGGGCATGAGGGAGTGGTCAAAATGCTCCTTGAGCACGGCGACACAGACCCTAATAAACGGGATTGGCAAGGCGAGACACCGCTCAATACGGCTGCCATGATGGGGCATGAGGGAGTTGTGAAAATACTCCTTGGGCGGGATGACGTCAACCCCAATGAACCGGATTTGAGCCACCGGACACCACTCTGGTGGGCTGCCTGCAAGGGGTATGAGGCAGTGGTGAGACTACTACTCGCTCGTGGTGATGTCGACCCCGATATGTCGGATGAGTGCAGCCGAACACCACTCTGGTGGGCGGCTAATCGAGGGCATGAGGGAGTAGTGAAACTACTACTCGCACGTGACGATGTCAACCCTGAAAAGGCAGATGCGCGCGGCCAAACACCGCTCGAGGGGGCTAAACAGAGCGGAAAAGAGGGGGTGGTGGAATTATTGCTTGGACAGGGTGACGGCAGGCTACTAGGACGGGCAAATTAGGTTGGGCACCGCTCTGGTGCGCCCCTGAGGCCTGCAGATGGGGGTGACCGAGCTTCCTCTCCCTTTTTACCTTTTTCTGTAGCTTACAGCGATTTGCAAATGTTTTGTCCAACGAGATGGAAAGTTTGTGATTTTTTCGTTGTATATTAGCGGGATACGCTATCGTGTGCTATACCAACTGTAGTTAGAACATATATGTTGGGAAAATTAGGGCGAGAGAGAAGAGCAAATTGAGGTCATAAGTGGGTTCAGAGCGAGAGCAAGGAAAGTGATAGAAGACAAAGTCATGATACCGGAAATTGTTTTTTCGTACAAGCAATATCATGCCTCACAGATCTGGGAGAAGCGAAATCAGCAAATATACCAGATGGGTATACACTCTCTCACCCCAAAATGCCCCAATACATCCAGTCTTAATATAGTGCACACTAGTTCGCCCCACTTGCATTTAACAAATTTTTCTCTCATTCCTCCGCCTTGGACAAAACATTTGCAAATCGCTAAAGCATGCATTCTGGCAATTGCTATTTTATCTTGTCTCCAGAACAAACCTGGTATGGCAACATAGCTTAAATTTGATTTCTATAACCTGAACAAGCCCCATCTACGGTTCGCTGCTAGCTTGGAGGATCGCCTAAAATTAATTATCGGCCAAATACACCCTCGGTGATTTCTTTCCCCCATACCCGCTGCCGTAAAGGGCCACACATACAGTATGAGTAGCTCATATAAAAGCGCCAGTGTGATTGATAAGATCGCTTGCAATTCAGTAAAGCTACTGGAGCCCAGCAGCTCCCCTGGTTGTTGAGGCTGCGCCACGCCCAGGGCGGCCGTGCCGATATCGCACAACAGTTGTGAGAGGTTAGGGTTCCTCCACTCCGGAGACTTGTTTCTGGGCACGGAGGAAATTTCTTCCCCTGGGTAGCTCATTGAAAGGGCGTTCTTTTTCCGGAAAAAGAAAATAGATGACGGAGTGCTAGATGGTAGGCACTCTTTAGGAAGGGCAAGAGGACTGTAGCTTCCACAGTTCAGGCACCCTCGGCTAAAACTAAGGGGCTGTTTGGAGCGACGTAGTTTGACTTTCAAACCATGGTTTTTTTTGACACTTATGGAATTTCTTTGAGGGGTCTGATTGGTCCAAATTGATTACATAAGCCTCCAAACCATGATTTGAGATCGCGCCAAACAGCCCCTAAGTCAACGGTAAAGAGAGGTGGGCAGTACGGAGGTACTCGGGGGGTACCATAAGTCGGGCGACACCCATATAAAGTAACTAGGGTTTTTACCCATACAAACGCGGTTTGCACCAATTTTTTTGTATGATATGAGGAAAAAAGTCGGGCGACACCCAGAACAGGCAATAAACCAAGACTTTTTGTGGCACCGCGCCCGACTTACCCTTGTACCCGAGTACAGGTCATAAGTTTTGTAGGTTCCACAAACAGGGGTGTGCGATTAGCATGGGTGAGGATACCAGATAAGGTATAGCGGCCTAATACCGGTCTTGGGCAACAATGCGCCCGGGGAATATTTCGTATTCACGATCGTTTAAAATACAAGTATGATAGAGACTATAAAGCTATGGTAGAGTGAGTCCACGGTAGAGTGAGAATGCCCATACAAATAGTGGCTATCCAGTAATAGTTTAATGAAGCATTCTCGCCTGACCGTAGATTACCATATCTAATACTTTGTAAAAAGCCTGTTCGCATTAAGGACCGCCTGACACCTTGCCAGCATACTTTCCACCAACTCTCTGAACTCAAACTGTCCAATAACCTCCCATGCTTCCTTAACTGCACTCCTTAATCTATCATATGACATATGTTCTGGAAAATTATCCTGTAGATAATTTTTCATAATATGCCATACTCTTTCAATAGGGTTTAAGTCAGGTGAGAAAGCAGGCCAGAAAATCACCTCAATCCCTCTTTCTTGAAAATCAGTTGCTGTATCTGCTGCAGCATGCCCAGGTGCTCCATCCTGCATAAGCATCAGGTAAATTCCATCTCTCCTACACAGCTCAATATACCCATGAATGATGGGTACAGTATGTGCACAGTAGCTTTCTGCATTGATAGACCCCCAATCCTTCTCCCAAAAAATGCCTGCACCTTTTATATCACAATGGAAACAGCCCCAAAACATCCAGCCTCGCTTTCTCTGATGCTTTTCTACTATACAAGTAGGATCCCACTCTTCACCAGCTCTTCTTGTAACCCAAGTCCTGGTATGCCTCCCACTAGTAATCCATGTCTCATCAGTCCATAGGATTGAATTCCACTGCTCCTGTGTCCAGTTGACATGTTTTTGAGCCCATCTCAGTCGGATTTGTTGATTTCTTTCAGAGATTGGAGGCTTTCTCATTGCCAAGCGCTGATGAAACCTTCCTTAATCAAAGCTGCTCGAACAGCTCTCCCCCCAACACCCAGATCTAACTCCTCAGCGAGTTGCTGAAATGAGAGGCACCTATTCCGGGCAGAGAGGCAGACATAGGCCACTAAGTCCTCAATTTGGGCTTGGGTAAGGGTTGGAGGACGACCGGGCCTTGTGGTTGGAGTTGCTGGGCATGCGGGGGAGCATGCATATCTGATCTGCCGCAGGAAGAACCCAGTTTTCTCTTGGATCTGACCATATTTCCACCCAATTGAGCGCAAAAGCTGGCAATCGCGCCGCTGATCACGAGTAAGATGAGTCATCTTTGGATGTGGCGCTGGACTCAGAGTAACAGACATTGTGGTCTTGTAGGCGAGGCAAAGGTCTAGTGGTAGGGCACGGTGGTTGGAGAGAGTGGCTGGGCCGGGCAGTCAAACAGGAGCTTGGAGTGGAATAAATATTCTCGTATTAAGAAGCAATATCTTGAAGTTAAGATTGGCTATCAAACTTCACAAAATAAAACATTCCAAAAATTTTACCTTTCAGGATTCCCAAGGCCCTTACCGAATCTGTCTTTACCCCCCTGCTAGTGGCATACCCCTGTTTGTGGAACCTACAAAACTTATCACCTGTACCTCCGTACTGAAAACGGAGAAAACCGGGGATAGCATATCTACTTTTCGAAGCGCAGGAAACTACAAGCCAGCAATCTTCACTATCGAGAAATCCCGCAATCAATTCAACTCTTCCAAGCCAATCTGCAAACCCTCACACAAGACGAGCTCTGAGAAAAGAAAGAAAAGAAAATTTAAACGAAAGGAAAGTCTAACCACGCCCGGTTGCCCGACTATCTAAGTACAGGAGATCCTCTTGTTGTCCGCTTTCCCAAATATTCCTTCCTCTGTTGACGGTCCAAACTGTTCCTCCGTTGCTGCCTGGTAACTTATCGTATTGGAGACGAGTGAAAGATCGTTGCCTAACATAGAGTCGCCTCCCTCCCACTTGTCCGCCAAGACTAAGCAACAGCCACTCCCGTATAGTGGTGGGTTAAACGTGACACCTCCTACCATTCAACCCAAGCCCAGCGTACCCCCCCCCCCCAAAGTTACCACCAACCGCTAGCTATGCTCTCTAAGTTATCAGCAGGCCAGCTAAGAAGTGCAAACTGAGTGGAGCCAAATTTTATCCGCAACAGTACTTGAGTATAACAAAACTCATGTAGCGCATCCGAAACATTCTAAGTGATGGATCACCCCACCTATTTCTGCGTTGTCAGCACACTCGCGTGATAGCAAAGGTGAAGCATGTCGCTAATGGACCAGAACACTCTATCGCACTCCTAGATGATCTACAACACTCGATAACCCCCAAACATCTAAAGTACACCCTATAAAAATACTATACTTACTCTTGCCATTCGCTATCTCGCTTCGGCTGCTAATATCCCTGTAGAATACCTCTCAGGAGCGTTTGTCTCTGAGTCTTGAGAGAAGCGACCTGACCTATCGGGGGTAGCAAGTTGAAAGAGTAAATATGGTACCTTAGGATTCTATAAGTCGCTCGCACGGCTTATTCTAAAGCTGAGTTGAGGATTATCTAAAGGACCATACTCACATGGGCTAGATTTTGGGTGGTTGAGGGCTATTCCGAAATGCGGTTTACGGTATTAAGGAGCCTACGGTGAAGCGAGGACGCATACAGCTACCATAGGACAGGGATTATTTGCACTGGCATTCTCGTTATTCCGTAGACTCTCTTTGCCGTGGGATATTTATTTGGGGGATGCTACGGGTACAGTATGGTACTTGTGATGCGGTTATCGTGGGTAGCGAAGCCGTAGTAAACCACTGTACTGATCTAAGCACAGAACCCTACTCGAGTAGAGTAATAAAAGTTTCTTCCCGTGCTAGATGGTAGATTATTTCCTTGGCATTGAGGCTCCCTTGTAACACCAAGAGTTCAATCTCGGCTTTCTTGGCTCGAAAGAAGGAGAATTTCATCAACCTTCCCCAGAAACTGCCCTGCCGCGATACTGCACCATCACCTCACCTGCCCCTCTCCTTATCCGCTATGGGCACATTACCTGCAGAGCACGGAAGATCAACTCTCCGAGTCGATCCTCGGCACTATAGCATATCGAATACCTGCGCCGACCATAACCTAACCTATAGTATTCATGATTTCTCGAACACGAACGTCGGGAATGTGTCAAACAGCTATAACACCATCAATGTAGGAGTAGACGAAGAGTCTTTGCCGATACGAGCATGGTTATCGCCACTCGAACCCGGCAGAAGGCACCGAGATGTTAGTAACCGTCGGCTAGATGGTATTGGGGATTGGGTTCTACACCGGGATGAGTTCGAGTCTTGGCACAGAGGTCTGGATGGCTCTGGAGGCCCTACCTTGCTTTGTTACGGAGGTCAGGGGGTTGGAAAGACATTCATAAGGTACCGTAGTATCTTCCGGAAGCGAATCAAGCGATGGAAAATGCTGATAAGGAATAAAATCAGTTCATTGGTGATAGACAACCTGTGCGAGCAGGCTTGTGGAGAAAATGTTGCCGTTTTATCTCTCTATTGCGATTACCAGACGCAAAAGGACCAATCGGCCGTAAACATTATTGGGAGTCTACTCAGCCAGGTTGCCTTAGGAGCCGGACAGATTCCATCAGCAATTAAGCGAGCATTTGAGCTGAAACAGAGAGGTCACCAGGCTATCCGATTACCGGAAATGCTGAAATTATTCGTCAAAACAGTCAGTTCCATTGAACGAGTATACATCTGCTTCGACGCCATAGACGAGTTACTACCGGAAAATCGATCCGAGCTACTACGCGCCCTGCGCCAGATTATTCAAGATGCACCAAACATCCGACTATTTCTTACAGGAAGGCCACATATTCGAGGGGACCTTGACAAGCATCTCACCAAGGGAGCCTATGTCATACACATTGTTGCCGACCAAGGGGATATTGCGGAATATGTAAGTCGGAAGATCGAAGATGACGATGACGGCGGAGACCCGGACTTAATGCCAGATGATCTGAAGAACGACATTTTGAAGACAATGCTGGAAAAGGCTTCGGAAATGTAAGTAGGAGAATCTCTATTCGGGGGCTTGGATCGTTCATTGACGACTGCGAAGGTTTCTACTTGTTGCATTGAACGTCGATGCAATTTTAGGCGAGACCTCGCTCGCGAAGAGGAAGAAAATGCTGCGAAAGGTGGCGACGACTGGCGTGGACCTGGAAAGTGTCTACGCCCAAACGCTGGAACGAATCAAGGGGCAGAAAAGGGACCGATCAAGGCTTGGAATGGAGGTGCTGATGTGGATATCCCACGCGGAGAGGCCCTTGAGTATTGACGAACTCCGCCACGCCCTAGCTGTCGAACCGGGGTCATATGATCTGGATCCGGAGAACATTTGCCCGCAAGATATAATCCTCCGCTCGTGCCTAGGGCTTGTTGTGGTTGAAGAGGAGGAGTCGACAATTCGGCTAATACACTACACACTGCAAGAATACCTTTGCCTTCCCAATGTCCTCCCTGCTGCCCACAAAGCCCTCGCATTGACATGCTTGGCTTATCTAAATTACGACCAGGTCAAGCGGCTTCCCGCCGATAAGTTCCCTAACCTCCAAGACATGCCCTTTCTCGAGTATTCTTCTTTGTACTGGGGAATCCACGCAAAAGAAGGTCTCTCGGATACCGTGAAATCGCTTGCGCTGGAGCTGCTAAGCCAGTACGATATCCATGTATCTGCTACCCTACTTTTCAACAGAACGCAGTCCTACAATCATCGTTTTGTGGCTTCTTCTCTATTTACCGGCTTGCACTGTGCATCCTACTTTGGGATTGTTGAGCTTGTGGAGGCTCTGATCCAGGCGGAAAGCTGCAATATCAACAAAGGAGATATTGAGGGGTTTACACCTCTCATGTTGGCTATTCTTTCGGGGAATGAGGGGGTTGTGCGATTACTGCTCGCAAGGGACGATGTGGACCCCGACAAGCCAGAAGACCGCGGTTTAACACCACTTTCATTGGCTTTAAAGTATGGGCGTGAGGGGATGGCCAGACTACTGCTCGTGGAGGGCAATGTCAATCCCAACAAGCCGGATATCAATGGGCGGACACCGCTCTGGATGGCTGCTCAGGATGGATGTGAGGAGATCGTGAGACTTCTTCTCACAAGGGATGATGTTGATCCTGACAAGTCGGACAAGTTTGGCGTAACACCACTCTCGTGGGCTTCAGCGTGTGGGCATGAGGAGGTGGTGCGACTGCTGCTCACAAGGGGAGATGTCAACCCCGATAGGCCAAACCATGATGGCGAAACACCACTCACATTTGCTTGCTTCGGCAAACAGGAGGGGGTGGTGAGACTGCTACTCTCAAGGGGCGATTCCAATCCCGACCAACCGGGCAAGACAGGCCAAATGCCGCTCTGGCGGGCTTGTTTTGTTGGGGATGAGGGGATGGTAAGAGAACTGCTCGCAAGGGACAATGTTGATCCCGAGGAGCCCGACAGCAACGGCCGAACACCACTCTGGTGGGCTTGTTTCCGCGGGCATGAGGGGGTGGCGCGACTGCTGCTCGCAAGAAGCGACACCAATCCTGACAAGCCAGGCATCGAAGGTCGGACGCCCCTCTCGCAGGCTTCTATTCATGGACATGAGGCTGTGGTGAGACTTCTACTCGGAAGGGACGATATCAATCCTGACAAGCCAGATAACCAAGGCAACACACCATTCTGGTGGGCCTGTGAAAACGGGCATGAGGGAGTCATAAGACTGCTGCTTGCGAGAGACGATGTCAACCCCGACGAGCCAAACCACGAGGGTATAACACCACTCTCGCAGGCTTCGATGCGTGGGCATGAAGGGCTAGTGAGACTACTACTCTCAAGGGACGATGTCAACCCTGATAAACTAGACAAGTGGGGCGGAACATCGCTCTGGTGGGCTTCCAAGTGTGGGCATAGCGGGGTTGTGGGACTACTACTCGCAAGGGACGACGTCAATCCCGATAGGCCAGACAAGCGGGGTCAAACACCGCTCTGGGAGGCTTCCATGTGTGGGCATACCGGTGTGGTGAGACTACTGCTCGCAAGGGACGATGTCAACTCCGGCAGGCCTGATAGCCAAGGCCAAACCCTCCTTAGGGCCGCTTCCATACGTGGGTATAGGGAGATCATAGCACTTCTCCAATCTCACACAACGGCGGTTTCTAGTACAGATTAGGCTCAGAGATGCGTTTTCCAATAGGCTAGACCCTCCTTGCGCACACGGACACTCGGCACTTCAACTGCACTTCCTATATAGATACCCGCTCTCAGCATAGCTCCCACCCTCACTCTAAGCCCCCTTGCAACTTCCCAATTTATTCGTAACTGCCCCGTGGGTACCCTTGTATTTTTGCTTCTCTGCCTTTTCCCCGCGCACATTTTTGAACATCGGACTCTTATAGCAAAACACTTTGTTATAGACGCTTGACCTTCTCGTGACTTTGGTCTTCCTGGACGTTTGAAGAGAAGGGTGACGCGGCGGTATTGAGATGCTGTGGGTTATTGGCTGGGATGTTACCTCTTCGAAAGCGCTTGTTTTTTATGCGGGTAGATTCCTTTTGATGTGTGATAATATTATTGTATATATCTTCAATCGTTTTCAATAGAATACAAGCCTTGTGTATCCAGCACGGACAGAGGGTAGCGAGGGTAGCCTACTGTAGAGTGTAAGAGTAGGAGGGAGAGCGGTACGAAAGCCACGTCAATCCCTGGGGTGTTCAGGTAGGCTCACCTCTCATATGTCGCCAGAATTCATGAAGCAATTGACTTACAAGGCAACCTTCAGGAGAGAAGTATGGGAATTTATTATTACATTTTTATTTTTATTTCAATCTCTGTGTAAAGCATATGCAAAGATACCGTAGCATAAATAGTGGGATAGCAATAGAATAATCGAGTGATTTTGGGTGATGTCTGGAGGTATTTGTGACTATCCATTTGCTCTTGGTGATAGCATATTCTAGATATGTGAGAGGATAAGAAGTTACAATTTTTGCAGGGCCCATCATTCCCCGACGGCATTCAGATCTTTTGATGGATGTTTTCAACTTTACCCCCACCCGGTCCGTTTCGTCGTGCCAACCCTCATTATTTTTCCGATAAAACTAAAGTGAGAACAACAGGAGGGAAACAAAGGATTAATACCGGTATATTTCCGCTATTGTTTGGCGGGGCAGATGGGGGGGACTGTAGGTGTCTCAGGTGGCGCAATTTGCCGGGTAACTCCGGACGACGGGCTAGCACAACGGGTGACTGGCGTGCCCTGCAGGTGATTGACGGGCCCTACAGGTAATGGGCGAGGACTACAGATGACGGGTGAGGATCGCAGGTGCGGTTCGGGAGTTACCGATCCGTCGAGGGCTATAGGAACCTACAGTAACCCTCTTAGACGGTAGTCTTTCCTAAAAGACGGATGCTCATGCCCAACAGCTCGAGACAGACGTCGGGGACGCCCGGGGCTGCAGTCCTCGCAGTGCCTACAGGGCAGACGGGACGCTTGAGAACACTCATTATAGTCATTTTGTGTTATAGAATTCGTCCAGATACCAGAACCTTGGGAATCCGATTCTGCGTCTTTTCTCTTGTGTAAGTTCCACTATTTAGTTTAAATCAATTTTCCTCTATCTTTTCATGTATTATCTTGGTTACTGGGCATATTTCTCACCAAGTCACACTCCCCTAGGGGTGGGCTTCCGAAGAGGGAAGGCCTCGATACCTCTAGCAGTGCAGTATCTACTACAGCGCCTATTTACGATACCAGCTAGTTTGACAAAACTCTGGAATTTGGATTTGGAGAACTTATTTCTTCGGAGTTGGTGCTGTTTTCTATTCAATCACGTCCTCATAGCATATTATCCCCGACCGAGAATCACAGTTGTGGATAGGCGTCCGCAGTACCAATAATCTCTCACAATAGATCAGTAGAAAGAGTAAGGCGTAAATAAGGGAAGCAAGTATCCTAACTAAATACAACTCTTCTAAGGAACCCTTGCCGGACCCACAATTTCTAAGCTATATATATTCTCTTCGCCACGCTGACCTCGACTAACCCTATAGCGCACTAACTTGTTAAAGTTTCTCCAGCTTCCCGGACTCGCTGAAGTTTCCTGACCTGCGAGGGTTTCTTCACCTGCAGAGGGTTCCTGACCTGCAGAGGGTAAGCCGGAGTTCTCAAAGTGCTCAAGGAGTGCTAGGGCAGGTTAGTAGAGAACAATAAGTGTTTGTATGGTAGAAGCATACGTCCAAGCAGCCGCGTGGTAGAGGAGTAAGAATTGTCCTTCCAGGGTACAAAACGAATGTTTTGAAAGCCCAACATCCAACCCATCAACTGTAGGACAAAGAGACAACCCAAAATCATGATCTACATCATCCACCCAAACTTGTCAGAACACAAGCAGAGTCCTCGTTCTAGGACTGGGTGAACTAACAATGAAAGACCATTCTACCACCAAACGGGACCCAATTGTGGACCTTAAACCCATCACCTCAACTGACGGCCCATAAATATCGTACGCGGCAATAACCCCCACTGTATACTTCCCAACTAACAACTCGGCGAGCACAGTCGAGTTTCCCAACCTCTGTCCCCAGGCTGACCAATTCCTGTATTGAACGAACGGGTATGAATTGTCGTTACTATACCCGCTGACCCCAATGGAACCAGCTGCCACTACCGCGGCCCGGTCAGACATGCTGTGAAAAGGTTGTAGGTGGTTCGCATTCTGAACTTGGGAGATGGTAATTGTACAGTCGAAAAAAGATCCAGTCCCAGCAGGAAGGTTCCACGCCTTATCGGCTGGTTGGAATATATAGATGCGACTACACCGTGGACCACAGGGCTCAATGTCCGAGCTGAATCCACTAGGGTTTACGTATGTCCTAGAAGAACACAATGTTAGCGCTGGTGCCGAATATCAAGGATGCCAATACTAACGTGGCTCCAACAGCGAAATTCTGCGTCATACGGAATTCATAGATTAGCCCTTGCTTACCATGGGAGGGTCTCAACAAACCTGCATCCAATTAATAGTTAGATTTCTTCCTCCGATAGATATTGTCGCGTTCGTACTCTCCACTCCGGAATATTGTCCTTCTATAATCGGGTGGTATTTGCACTGTGGGGTGACTCTCACGGAGCGGTTGGTCACCCTGACTACGGAACCAGCCAGTCCTAGTTTATTCGAATAATAGGACTCTTGGAACTACCTCCCCCCAGACTTACTCTGGTAAGTACGATAATCACAAATTGTGGAAGAAGTTTGGCTCCCCACCTTGTATGCCCATTGTGTTGAATTCACATCCGGGTTCACTATTAGGGAAGCATATTCTCCATAATCAGATCGACCAAACGCGCCCAGAAGAAAATGCGTCGCAACTAAATCACATCGGCCTGCTAGTTAGAGGTGTAAAATGTTTCGTCATTTGACTAATTCTTACTATCTCCATATAAATGAGCTGTAGATTGCTGTATACTATATTCTGGCTCGAGATTCCGGTCTCCATGGGAATCTGGATAAAAGCTCCTCATATCAGTGATATTTACAAGGCCATGGGCGAGCCGTGTTGTGACCACACTCTGTATGTCGTAAGTTATACCCATGAGGCCCACAAACACCTGGGTTACCTAATATTAACTCAATGAGCCCAGGCCAATACATGAGTAAGGTGAGTAGAGGCAGCTCAATACATACGATCAATAGAAACACCCCAAAAGCGCCAATTACGAGGAGCCGTGGACTGGATTTGACTCCCATTAGTCTTGCAAAACTCTGAAGTCCAGTAAGACTGAGAATCATCTCAACCTGGCAGTTCCAGTTAAACATTTAGAGCAATAACATCACGGTCGGGATTTTAACTAACCTCTTCAAGTGTGAACTTCTTAGAAGCCAAAATCCTCCACCTTACCACCTGAGCAATATCGGAAAATGCTGCCTATACAAAACCACCGACATGTTAGTCTCGTTCCAACAATTCTAAAACGGATCCAATATCCACTTCAAGACTAACAATCATGGTACCACCAAACCCCAAGGATATATAAACAAATAGAATATTAAATAAATTCTTCTTTCGCTCTGAAAACTCCCTCTTTCCCCAATGCCAGAACAGTCCAAAGGTCAATATATTTAGTATCAGGCAGATGAAAGCCCTCACAGTAAACTTGGTTTGCGGGCTCCATCTGAGATGCCAAGCAGAGTAGTCTGTTCTAGTCATCTTCTAGTCTCTCTTCGCCAGGGAGGAATCTGAGGTTTGCAGTATGTCTTATAAATTGAGGGTCACGGTGGATTGTATAATAGAAGTACGAGAGGGAAAGAACCAAAAAATAGTATGAGGGGCAGAAACTTATTCGCTGACTTGACTTCTACATCTGTGCGTGAACATGGCC
>Ga0307509_10003136_pt1 | contig 25612 bp, 27 predicted proteins | sample 10_EM_MG_FD_202245 | JGI IMG/M metagenome (GOLD analysis project Ga0307509, IMG submission 202245) | Populus trichocarpa ectomycorrhiza microbial communities from riparian zone in the Pacific Northwest, United States - 10_EM | ecosystem: Host-associated > Plants > Roots > Unclassified | place... | reverse complement strand
TATTCTCTTATTCATAGAAGTAATATAGGAAATGATAGTTAGGAGCTGTTGGAGTTTATAGAGCACAGAAATAGTTGAGAAGTAGGTTGATTTAAGAGAAAAGTGATAACAAGATTGATAAGAGGCTAGAAGGAGAAATGATAGAGCACTGTAGATCGAAATGGAAATTCAAGGATGTCTCAAGGTCAGTGCACTCTAAATGTGCAAATCGGGGAGGATTTAATGTGTTTTGATAGTATCTGGACTGTTTTTGTTGTATTATCAATAGCTAGATTTACAGTAGGTTTTATTGCAAATTTTGTGGAGGTTAATTGCCTAAGTACTGCAGATTATATAAATATAGGTAGAAAATGTTTATTTACCTTAAAGGTATGGTTCCGGAAGACTAGACTCTACCCCAATTTTCATTCAAAAATTGTGCCATCTTGGCTGCAACGCCAAGTGTAACGCTTCAAAAGCATAATATCTTAGTACGCAATTTATACAACCCTAACCTATGAATTCACAAGATATAATAATCATGCATGATATCTGTATAAGAGATTTAAATGCCATCATGATATGAGGCGAAATAGACTTGTTGAATAATTATAAGTGGAATATAGTACAGAAGTGGTGATATTTTATGATTTTACAATCAGGGTTGTATATTATAGGAGTTAGTGTAGCCCATTTTGGGAGCGTGACACTTGGCGTTGCAGCCAAGGCGTCACAATTTTTGACTGAAAATTGGGTCAGAGTCTAGTCTTCCGGAACTATAAAAGAAATATTTATTTGTAGTCAATTAGGTATGATTTGTTTGAAACTTAAAGATTTACTTCAGTTTTTGTCTAAATTTATCTATTCACAAACAAGTTTCTATTATATACCTTCCAAATCTCTCACAATAGTGACCAGCATTTTATTAGCTATATTATCAGAGAAGCCCACAGCTTAATACAGCTTAGCTATCCTGATATGTCTAGTCTAATAGTTTATCTATTTTTCTCAATCTTGTAATTCAATCTTAGCTATATTTATACTATGATATACCAACTCTACTTGTGCCCCTCACTCCCCACCTTGTCAAAATATTCCAATTACTAGTACAATGTTACTAACAAATTGATGTCTGCTTTCGAAAAGTTGTAAAGGCAAATGCTGTTCACTCATATCAAATTCAAGCTTCTTCAAAAAATAATATTCAGAACTCTTCAACCTATCATAATCTATTACTAAATCGATGCCTGCATTTCTGATACTGTTACCGATTAGATGAAAACTCATTTCCTAACTATGTTTATATAATCTGAAGTACTTAGGCAATTAACCTCCACAAAATTTGCAATAAAACCTGTGGGACATCTAGCTATTGATAATACAACAAAAACAGTCCAGATACTATCAAAACACATTAAATCCTCCTCGATTTGCACATTTAGAGCGCACTGACCTTGAGACATCCTTGAATTTCCATTTAGATCTACAGTGCTCTATTATTTCTCCCTCTAGCTGCTTATCAATCTTGTTATCACTTTTCTCTTAAATCAACCTACTTCTCAACTATTTCTGTGCTCTATAAACTCCAACAGCTCCTAACTATCATTTCCTATATTACTTCTATGAATAAGAGAATACCCTCATCTACGTTTTAAATAATCTTGCATACTTTTATACCTCAATTTTTCTTCCTCTCTCTCTTCCTGTTTGGAGCAGGTTTTCTGTCCTTTTTCTGGGATTCTGCTGTAGGAGATTATTTATTTTTATTTTTCAGACTTGAAATAGCTCTCCTATGCTGTCTCAATTGATTCCATCTTTTTTGGTCCAATTTGATTAAGGATTGGTTGAGTTGTTGCCTTGTTTTACTACTATTGTGAGGTGTCCCGCTTCATGGCGGTGGCCCGCTTCCGCGTTAGGTACGTTAAACTCGCTATCCTAGCCCATATGATAGACGATTATGGCATCCACCCTGCACCAGAGACTATCCGGACCATAATGGACTGCACAAGACCAGAGAGCGAGAAAGAACTGCAGCGATTCAGTGCATTGGTTAATTATATCTCGCAGTTCATTTCCCACATTGCCACCATCACAGACCCGCTCACAGAGCAGAGTGGGAATGCTGAATGGCTATGGACTGATCTGCAGGAAGCAGCCTTCGAAGCGGTCAAACGAGCTGCAGATAAGTACAACGTCCTTAGACCGATAGACTATAATAACCGAGATATGATATGGCTTTTTACCGATGCATCTCCTACAGGTACGGGCGCTTGGATGGGCCAAGGACCAACCAGAGATGTAGCCAGACCTGCTGCATTCCACAGCAGGAAGCTGACGCCATCTCAAAGCAACTACCCCACACACCAACAGGAAACGCTCGCAATCATTGAGGCTATGGAAGCTTTCGCTCCCTATTTGCTACACAGGCAATTTACAGTGGTTACAGACGACGAGTGTCTCACTAAACTCATGACACCGAAGAATCTCAATGGACGAGGGCAGAGATAGCTAACACACATTAGTTGCTTTGATTTCAAATTAGAATAAGAACCTGGAGCCAAGGATTTCCTAGCAGAATACCTATCGAGAATCCATGAGGGAACACCAGGGCCGTTAGATATAGGCCTCAAGCGCCCCACTCTCGATTATGACAGTCTTGAGCTACTAGACCGTACGCAACCCCTACAAATCAATACAAGCTACGCCTCCTCTACCGATTTTAGCATTGAATCAGACGACGCCATGTATCACTCAGGCGAAGCCCATACCTCTCCCACCCTTACCAGCAGTGATTCTATCAATCGTTGCTGCCCTGAATACCTCATAGATGAGATTACCAGCAATGCAGTAACCCGTTTGCAGAAGCGCAAGACTTTTGCCTCCTCGCCAGCTACATCAAGCGCACCCAGCAACAATAGCAGAATATCCATTGGAAACTGTTGGGGTGATAATAGAACTCTCCCAATCCCCCGTGAAATGGAACGATGACACTCACAAATGAGCTGAATGTCATGTACTGATGATGGGTGTGAAATACATAAGAATGAAATGGAAGGTGCTGGTTACTGGCCGAAGGACCCTAAGGTCCGGAAGCAGAGCAAGAAGAGAACAAGAAAGGAGCCGGATAGGACTTCAACATCGAATACTGCCCTTGAGGAGGGCCAGGCCTCGCTCCCCGATATCCCATACCTCTCAGAGAACCTCCCACCCTTCCGCATGAATGATACTATCCTAGGGACCCCTCCTGTGGGCTCGCCGGCCATTGGCCCCTTCTACAGCCAAGCAGGCTATGACTCAGATGAGGCTACCTGTAATATGTGAACATGTTTCGGTAACGGTACATAGGAATGGGCAGTGCAGGATCTCCTATATTTAGTTACTTGATTTATATTTGGTTTATTTGATTTGATTTCAGCTCCACCACTGTCTCTAAGTCAGATAGGCTATGCTATCGTATTGCTATATTTAGTTTGCTTTGCTGGAAGTTTCTATTTAGGATTCCGGCTATGGAATGGTCATGTAGTACTAGAGGAGGCTGAGCTTTTTTTCTTTCTTTGGTCTTGCAGGATTACAGGATTCCGGTATGTGCACAGCTACTGGAAATGATCGTGATTGCAGAAAGGCTATCTCTCTTGGGTTTTGTATTTAAACCAGTCTCCTGGCTAGCAGGAGATAGCAGACTTCGACAGACCTTGAGTCTAAGAATACACTTGGTTGAACGGCAATCCCTGAGTCCCATTTGTCCTTCAACTATTATCGCTTACTTCTGGTCCCCTGAATCCTCCCTTGGTACAAGCGCTAGCAGGTCTATCGCCGGTCCTATTGAATTTTGGTTAGACAGGAATAAACCTGTTACATTTCTTTGCCTACAGCAGGTGAATCCCCTTTGTTCTCAGGACTGGGAACAGCCTGGTAGGATTGATCACCCTCCCAGTATCTTGATAACTAGTTAGAAGCAGGAGCCGTAGGGAAAGGAACTCCCCACTCAGGTGCTACATTCACAATAGCAGAACGCAGGCATAGAAGTGGTACAAGATCCGGAAGGGCCTAGAGTTCGTTACAGGGCGGACAGGGCCCCAACAAAAGCGGGCCCCCGGCCCTCTTCCCGGCCCCGCCCCACTCAACAGCCTGGGGCGGGGTCTCTTTTTCAGCATTCCCTGCCCCTGTACCCCCTCAGGCCCCCGCCCCACCCATACCGCAGACGGGTCCCTTTTAAAAATACATGGTAACAAGCGGGGCCCCGTCCAAGGAATGAATAGGGGTGAGCCCCGGACGCGGGCGGGGCAGGGATTACGCTAAAAATACTCCCCCCGGCCCCGTATAAGGGCGGGGTCTGGCGAGTGAAACCCCGCCCTGCCTCGCCCCGTAACGAACACTAGAAGGGCTTACAATCGTTCTTCAGCCGAACCTACAGACGATACCCCATAATCAACAACACAGGAACCAACCCCCTCGGCCCACGCCAGGCTCAACAGATACACCAGCAAGAACCAGTCACCTCCTCCCAGGAGATCTGGATACTGATTCTGAAGAAGACCACGACCTCACAGCTGAAGACCTCATTCAAAGAGAAGCCCGGCGGCTTGAGGCAAGAGCAGCAGCAAGAGCAGCAGGCCAGCAAACTTCGGAAACTGAACGGCCACCAGAAGGCCCCTCTACAAGCCGGTGGCGAGCACCTAGCATTCTGGGAGTCTTTGGAAGTCAGACACCCCCTGGAGCGCCCTCTAGAAAGCATAGAGAGCAATCACTATCCGGCACATTCATCCCAGATACACCAGAAAGACCCTCAAGATCAAGGAGCGGCAGACCGCCCCCTGAACGACCAGATCCACCACCCCCAGACCCAGACCCACTAACAGGCACCATGGCAGGCCCAGGCCCGGCCAGGTTACCACCGCCCAAGATCCCCAAAACGGCTATGTTTAGCCCAGAATGAGAAGACCTGCAGCCAGACAAACTCCAGCGATGACTTAGAACACTCAAAAAGCATCTAGCAAGATAAGGACTGAACGATGACTCCCCTGGAGTGGCGGACTACTATGGCGCTTTCACAGATGCCAAGGCCAACAACGCATATCAGATGCTAGACAGAAAAGTGGAGGACCTAACTCTAGCGCAGGTAACACAACGCCTTCAACAGCTATTTGAGGCCTCTACGAACACCGATGACATATACCACGAGTGGCAGAATATCCGCCAGACAGCTGGTGGACACCCAGCACCCATAACTAAGATAGCTGGAGAGCTAGCGGACCTTAAAGTATCCCTCCCAGCAGGATCTATATCAGACTATGCACAGAAACAGCGATTTCTCGATCTTATGGACACTAGACTAAGCCACAATGTTGAGCCCCAGCTCAGACCAGAAGATACCTGGGACCAAATGGTAGCTGTCCCAGAACGCTATGATGCTACTATGTACAGAACTGGCGGCTACAAAGGCAGCGATAGAAGCCAGGCTTCTAGCAGCAAACCCCATACACCAAAGAAAGAAAATACCTACCGCAAGCCCTCTACCACATCAACACCGAGGTACACAGGCAAGGGATAGGCCCCGGCTAAGAAGAGGACCTATACCAAGTCTAACAGGCCCAGTAAGGCTGAAATGGAGCGGCGCAAGGCAGAAGGAGCTTGTTTCTACTGTGGCGAAAGTGGACACATTGCAAATGAATGCCCAAAGAAAGAAGTCAAGACCAATCATGTTCGCCTCTCAGAAGAAAGGCCAGACAGCAGCGAAGGCGAATATGAGCCCGATACAGACAGCACCGAGGAACTAGAAGGCAGCGGATCTGTTAGAACGTAAATGACAACTGTAGGCACGCCCAAAGATAGGCGATTTCAGGCACTCGAATTCACTATCAACATCAATAGCAAGCCCACCAGAGCTCTCGCAGATACAGGTACCATTGGCGGTACCCTAATATGTACCAAATTCGTTACAACACACAACATCCCCTACCCAGCTAGGGAGAACCCCGTTACCCTAAAAATGGCAGTTAAAGGATTGCGATCTACTAGCAACTTCTCTGTTGAGGTTATGATTCAGCTAGGCAAGATGAGAGTCGACAAGGTGCCTACGCTAGTCACGCCAGTATCAGACTATGATATTCTCATCAGTATGGACGATCTCATAAGACTAGGAGCCGTCATTGATTGCCAAAAGAACAGCATCTACTTCTCCAAGTACAAGGTCAGAGTTACATGTGACGGAAAATCTAGAGAGTCTAGATCAGCCATGACGAAGCCACCGGAAGTATCAGACTTCCTAGCAATGTTCCCTAAGGTATTTGTCAAAGAAGTACCTGAGGAACTACCTCCAGTACGCAAGATTATGCACAGAATAAGCCTTATAGACCCAATGAAGCTTTTGAAGACACTCACATTCCAAGCGCCACAAGCGCTGATGACCAGATACAAGGCATGGATCAACAAGCAGATAAACACCGGTATTCTCCATAGGACCAGTGTGCCTGGAGGAGCCAGCATGTTTGTGGAAGCAAAAAGTGATGGCAGAATCCGCCCCTTGGTAGACCTCCGCTTCAGGAATGATAACACCCAGGCCGATCACACACAGATCACAGAACACAGCACTATACAAAATGTGGTAGCCAGAGGACTATTCCGCAGCAAGATTGACATCACTGACGCCTATTTCCAGACGAGAGTACACCCAGATGATGTGAAGTACCACACTATCAAGACGCCCTTTGGCACCTTTACCAGCCAAGTCATGATGCAAGGAAACATGAATGCTCCCGGAACCTTTGTAAGGACAATGGAGGACCTATTCCATGAAGAATTAGGCAAGAACATATGGGTCTACATGGACGATATTTTCGGTTTCAGTGATACCTTTGAAGAGGATATTAAGGACGTTACGAACGCCTGCAGTAAGCTGCAGAACGCCGGCTATTATGCCAACCCTAAGAAAAGCGTTTGCTTTGCCACTAAACTTGGTATCCTCGGCCATATGATAGACAATGACGGCATCCACACTGCATCAGAGCAAATCCGGACCATAATGGACTGGGCAAGACCAGAGAGCCAGAAAGAACTGCAACGATTCAATGGAATGGTTAATTATATCTCGCAGTTCATTCCCCACAACACGACCATCACAGACCAGCTCACAGAGCGGAGTGGGAATGGTGAATGGCTATGGACGGATCTGCGGGAAGCAGCATTCGAAGCAGTCAAGCGCGCTGCAGATAAGCACAAAGTTCTTAGATTGATCGACTATAATAAGCCAGATATGATATGGCTTTTTACCGGTGCATCCCCTCCAGGTACGGGTGCTTGGATAGGCCGATGACCAACTAGGGATGCAGCCAGACCTGCAGCGCTCCACAGCAGGCACCTGACGCCATCACAAAGCAACTACCCCACACACCAACAGGAACCACTCGCAATTATTGAGGCTATGGAAGCATTCGCTCCCCATTTCCTCCACAGGCAATTTAGAGTGGTTACAGACCACAAGAGTCTCACTAAACTCATGACACAGAAGAATCACAATAGACGACAGCAGAGACGGCTAATCTCACTGTCCCCGGATGAGATACGTGTTGGGATAACTTTGGTGTTCTTTCTTTTGTTACACGGTTGATATGAGGGATTGCCTTTGTAAGGTTTACGACAAATTGTATTGTTTCCTTGGTTACGCGGATATGCGACTCATACTGAGGTATGAGTCGGGCGGCAAAAGGCTGTGTTAGGATTTTCTTCAATATAAGGGAGGCTTCGCCCCCTATTTCCTTGATTCTTTAAGCTACCTGGTATTTCTTTCACGACTCTTGTACTTCAGAATATCACGTCTTTTATTCTGATATCCAAGTTCCACACCAAGAACCCACGAACCTTGATCCTGATCTATCGTTACACGATCAGCCTTGACCTGAGAGTGTCATCTCCGAACCCTCACGCTAAACGAGTGTTATCGTTTAGGACCTTCCTGTCATTGTGTGCCTTGGACTAACGTCTAGTGCCAAGACCCCGTTACAGCTAACACACATCGGTCGCTTCTATTTTAAAATAGAATACCAGCCAGGAGCGAAGAATTTCCTAGCAGACTACCTATCGAGAATCCATGAGGGAACCCCAGGGCCGTTAGATATAAGCCTCAAGGACCCCACTATCGATTATGACTGCCTTGAGCTACCTGACCCTACCCAACCCGTACAGATCAATACAAGCTACGCCTCCTACTCTGATTGTACCATTGAATCAGACGAAGCCATCTATCGCTTAGGCGAAGCCCAGACCTCACCCACCCTTACCAGCAGTGATTCAATCAGTCAGTGCCGCCCTGAATACCTCATGGACGAGATTACTCGCAATGCAGTAACCTGTTCCCAGAAGCGTAAGGCCTCTGCCTCCTCGCCAGCTACGTCCAGCGCACCTAGCACCGATAGCAGAATATCAATTGGAAACACTTGGGGTGATAATAGGACTCTCCCAATCTCTAGTGAAATAGAACGACGGCACTCAGAGATGAGCTGGATGTCATGTACTGATGATGGGTGAGAAATACATAAGAATGACAAAGACGGTGCAGGCTACTAGCCGAAGGACCCTAAGGTCCGGAAGCAGAGTAAGAAGACGGAGAGAAAAGAGCAGGATAGGACTTCAGCATCGAATACAGCCCTTGAGGCGGGCCAGGCCTCGCTACCCGATATCCCATACCTCTCAGAGAACCTCCCACCCTTCCGCATGAACGATACCATCCTAGTTACACCTCCCATAGCCTCGCCGGCCTTCAGTCCCCTCTACAGCCAAGCAGGCTATGACTCCGATGAGGCTACCAATGCCAACCAATTCCTAAGCACCCTACACTCCCACCTGATGGGAATCCACGCCAAGCGAGTCAGAAAAGCCCTTGAGAACGACGCCCTCTACACCAGAGTCAGGGAAACTGACAACAAATTGCACTATTCCATTCGCGATGGCCTTCAACTTGCCCAAAATACCAATGGGTATGAAAATCTTTGTATACCAGTAGGACCTCTTGAGAAAGGAGCATCCCTGTGGGATTTCATCCTCAAGACTGTCCACGAAGGGCTTGGACATTTCTCAGCCTACAAATGCTACTCCTATGCGGCTTGGTTCTTCTGGTGGCCACAGATGCGCCAGGACTTTGTCCTATACTGTCGCTCATGCGATAAGTGCCAGATTAATAATGAGCCCACTACCCTACCCTATGGGCGATCCCTCACCCTCCCTGAGCCCGACGAAGCCTACCAATCCCTAGCCATAGACTTCGCCGGCCCTTTCAACAAATCCAATGGCTACGCATCTATCATGGTCATTATAGACCGCTTTACCTCCTACACACACCTCATCCTCCTCAAGGACGCGGCTACCTCTGAGAAGATATTCAAGAAACTCAACAGTACTATTTTCGATGTCCACGGACTCCCCCTCAGCATTGTCCTTGACCATGACTCTCGCTTTACCTCTAAGCTTTGGTCACAAATGATGAAGTCCCTTGGTATCCAGGTCTGGATGGCAACCCAATACCACCACCAAACGAATGGCCAGGTTGAGCGAAGGATTCGCACCCTCGAACAACTAATGAAGAACTTCGTTAACCCTAGACAAAACAACTGGTCCGGCGCCCTCCCAGCTATTGCAGCAGCCATGAACGGCGCCCCCCATGAATCCCTAGCCATTTCGCCATACCACGCCCTGTATGGATGCCCCTGGAAGATATTTAACCCTCTCCAGAGATCCGCCAGCAAGGTACCAGCTGTGGACGATATCTTAAACACCCATGAAGCAACGAGAATGGAAGTAGACATGGCCAGAAAGCATGCCACCTTCTGCCACACTGTCCAAGCAGACAAACGCTGCAAACCCCTAACGGAACCCTTTAAGAATGGCAGCAGAGTTCGTGTTAGAGGCCGCCCCTATACCTGCTCCCCTGGACGATCCAAAAACCTAGAACCACACTGGTTCGGACCCTGCAAGGTCCTAGAACATCTACCTGATACCGACAACTACAAACTACATCTCCCACCCAGAATGGGGCGCCAGAAACCCAACTGCCACATTTCCTCCCTTAAAGAATACAGAGAGAATGACCCTGAGAGATTCAAGTCCCACAGAATGGACAAACCAGCACCCATCCTAATCGACAATGCAGAAGAATGGAAAGCAGAGCAGATACTCGACTACCGCCGGCAGAACTATAGGCACGAATTCTTGGTTCAATGGAAGGGCTATGAGCGAGCTGACGACTCCTGGGAATCTATCGAGAACCTCGACGACTCCCTGGAACTCATAGAGGAATACTGGGACGCTAACCACCCAGCAGAACCAACGCCCCAGATCACCTCCTACTATATTAAAGCTTCCTGGGAATCTATGGAAGTTTCCTCCACACCCTGCACCGCAAACGATTGCCCACATGACTTCTGGGAACCCTATGACGATGAGGAATATGATTCCAGCAGCTCTGAGCAGGATTATTTCCCCACAGATGACCACAGCCTCCTATGGCACACCAACGACAGCGCAGAGGACAGTGAGGACTTTGGAATGATTGTTGATATTTCAGAATAAGGGAATGTAACATGTGTACATGTTTCGGTAACCGTATACAGGAACGGGCAGTGCTGGATCCCCTATATTTAGTTATTTGATTTATATTTCATTTATTTGATTTGATTTCAGCTCCGCCACTGTCTCTGAGTCAGATAGGCTATCGTATCGTATTGCTATGTTTAGTTTGCTTTGCTGGAAGTTTATATTTAGGATTCCGGCTATGGAATGGTCATGTAGTACTAGTGGAGGCTGAGCTTTGTTTCTTTCTTTGGTCTTGCAGGATTACAGGATTCCGGTATGTGCGCAGCTACTGGAAATGATCGTGATTGCAGGAAGGCTATCGCTCGTGGGTTTGGTATTTAAACCAGTCTCCTGGCTCGCAGGAGACTGCAGACTTCGACAGACCTTCAGTCTAAGAATACACTTGGTTGAACGGCAATCCCGGAGTCCCATTTGTCCTTCAACTATGATATCTTACTTCCGGTCCCCTGAAGCCTCTCTTAGTACCAGCGCTAGCAGGTCTATCGCCAGTTCTATTGAAAATTTGTTAGACAGGAATAAACCTGTTACACTACCAGTGCCAACTAATTTCTAAGCACGCTCCAATGTCTTTATGGGTATCCTGCCCCAGCGAGTCAGTGAAGCCCTCGAAACTTACGCTCTCTACACCAGAGTCAAGCAAACTGACAATAAACTACACGATTCCATCCGCAACGGCCTTCTACTTTCCCAGAAAACCAATGGGTAAGAAAACCTTTATATACCAGTAGGACCCCCTGAGAAGGGAGTATCCCTATGGGATTTCATCCTCAAGACTCTTTATGAAGGCCTTGGACATTTCTCAGCCTACAAATGCTACTCTTATGTGGCATGCTTCTTCTGGTAGGCACAGATGCAGCAGTACTTTGTCCTAAACCGTCGCTCATGCGAGAAGTGCCAGAATAACAACAAGCCCACCACCCTACCCTATGGAAGATCCCTTATCCTCCCTGACCCCGACGGAGCCTACCAATCCCTAGCCATAGACTTCGCTGGCCCCTTTAACCAATCTGATGGCTATACATCTATCATAGTCATCATGGACCACTTTATCTCCTACACACACCTCATCCCCCTCAAAGACGCTGCCACCGTGGAGAAGATCTTCAAGAAACTCAACAGTACTCTCTTCGACGTCCATACCATCCCTCTCCGCATTGTCCTTGACCAGGACTCTCGCTTTACCTCTAAGTTTTGGTCACAAATGATGAAGTCCCTTGGTATCCTGGTCTGAATGGCAACCCAATACCACAACCAAACGAATGGCCAGGTTGAGCGAAGGATTCGCACCCTCAAGCAGTTAATGCGGAACTTTGTTAACCCCAGACAGAACAACTGGTCCGGCACCCTCCCAGCTATTGCAGCAGCCATGAGCGGCGCCCCCCATGAATCCCTAGGCATCTTGCCATACCCTGCCCTCCATGGATGCCCCTGGAAGATATTCAGCCCTGTTCAGAAATCCGCCAGCAAGGTACCAGCTGTGGATGATATTCTAAACGCCCATGAAGCAATGAGAATGGAAGTAGACATGGCCAGAAACCACGCTACCTTCCGCCAGACTGTCCAAGCTGACAACCCCCGCAAACACCTAACGGAACTCTTCAAGAATGGCAGCAGAGCTCTGGTTACAGGTCGCCCTTATACCTCCTCCCCTGGACGATGCAAGAAGCTAGAACCACGCTGGTTCGGACCCTTCAAGGTCCTAGAACATCTACCTGATACAGACAACTACAAACTACACCTCCCACCCAGAGTGGCCCACCAGAAACCCTATTTCCACATTTTTTCCCTTAAGGAATACCGAGAGAACGATCCTGAAAAATTCAAGTCCCGCAGAATGGACAAGCCAGCACCCATCCTAATAGACAATGCAGAAGAATGAGAAGCAGAACAGATACACCACTACTACCCCCAGAACAACAGGCACGAATTCCTGGTTCACTGGAAAGGCTGTGAGCGAGGAGATGACTCTTGGGAACCTATCAAGAACCCCGACCACTCCCTGGAACTCATACAGGAATACTGGAACGCCAACCAACTGGCAGAACCGACGCCCCAGATCACCTCCCACTACATTCAAGCTTCCTGGGAACCTATGGAAGGTCCCTCCACACCATGCACAGCAAACTATTGTCCAGACGACTTCTGGGAACCTTATGACGATGAGGAATATAATTCCAGCAGCTCTGAGTAGGACTATTTCCCCACAGATGACGACAGCATCCTATGGCACACCGACCGACGAGAGCGCTGAGTACAGTGAGGACTTTGGAATGATGGTTGATTTTTCAGAATATCGGAGTCTAACATGTGTACATGTTCTAGTAACGGTACACAGGAGCGGGCAGTGCAGGATCTCCTATGTTTACTTGATTTATATTTGAATTATTTGATTTGATTTCAGCTCCGCAACTGTCTCTGAGTCAGATAGGCTATGCTATCGTATTGCAATGTTTAGTTTGCTTCGCTGGAAGTTTGTATTTAGGATTCCGGGTATGGAATGGTCATGTAGCACTGGTGGAGGCTGAGCTATGTTTCTTTCTTTGGTCTTGCAGGATTACAGGATTCCAGTAAGTGCGCAGCTACTGGTAATGATCGTGATTGCAGGAAGGCTATCGCTCTTGGGTTTTTGTATTTAAACCAGTCGCCTGGCTAGCAGGAGACAGCAGACTTCGACAGTCCTTTCTTCTAAGAATACACTTGGTTGAACGGCAATCCCTGAGTCCTAATTTCTCCTTCAACTATTACCTCATACTTCTGGTCCTCTGAAGCCTCCCTTAGTACCAGCGCTAGCAGGTCTATCACCGGTCCTATTGTATTTTTGTTAGACAGGAATAAACCTGTTACACATACCTCCACAAAAACGCAGTGGAAGGACAGAATGGTTCAGGCCCTGCAATCCCAAACCAACCAACCCAGCGCCACGGTCATTTCGACTGCCTGAATCAAAGCATGCAAAAGCACATAAGGATAGAGCACAAACTCTGATCCATCATCGCAAACCGTTGAATCAATGCTGACACTGTGGAGATCCGAATCACTTCTGGGGCAAATCTCCTGCTGCCAGCTCACTTGTCGCCTCGGCCTAGCTTTATCATAAGCAGACTATTAATGAGGCGGGACACCAGGAACGTACTCCAATCCAAAAGCAAGACGCCTTGATGCTCCTCCCGCGGTTCTTCAAACAGTTGACGCAGAAATCCCCAGATCAGCTCCGCAAATACTACAAGTGGATACCGATGCTTCTGACTTTGTAAGTCCCCGCCTGTATCCTCCACTCTTAGAAAAAGCACTGACTTCTGCTCCAAGCCCAGATGGCATGAAGAACAGAGATGAAGGAGGTGGACCGTCAGTTCCTCCCTTAAAGAACCTAGAAGCCGAAACTAACATAGACTATAGGAGTGACTATCTGGATTGGGTTTCTTGTCGATGTTTTGGAGATGGTAACGGCGCTTTCTTTAGTGTTTATGTTGATTTCATTTCTTATCTGATTTTGAGAAAGTTTGCTTTATTTCATAAGGAAGGAAATGGTGTTGGGTTTTTAGATTTCGAGTAATAAGAGCTATTGTTTGATTTTGTCACACTGGACTTGGCTTAGCAATTGAAGTTATTCTGCAAGTTTAGCAATGGAGGTTTAAGGACCCGAAATCATGCTCGCGTGATAGTAAACCCCCAAGGTATTTGAAATCCCGTAATTGTACCCACTGGATGACTACTCAGGACCCGCTATGGCCGCTCTTGTGTTGTAAGCCAAGAGATATTGAGCAGTAATCCCTAGAAAACACCCCCACACACCTGATACTAACCAACAATGTTTAGCAATGAGAGACCCGCTAAGTGGTTGAGGCTTGCATGCCCTCCGCCACAAACTAGGTCTATACATGTGAATATGATACTCGAGTGGAGCCAGAATGGGAAGAAACAGAGCGGGGAGGCTCTCTTAGTGTTGGATAGTGGCGCTACAGGTGCAGTATGTAGTAGTTCTTGGGTTAGAAATGCCCAGCTACCATGTATATGTCGGGAGACCCCGATACCTATTTCAGATGCAAGGTAAATCACATTCCTGGCTCTGGCCTCTTCTATACAAAGACTGTCGATATGTCTATTAGAGATTATACCAATAAAACGCGATTTGTGCTTGCCGATATGATTCCAGGATATCTGGATGGTTATCTACCAATGGCGTGGTTAAAGGACCACAACCTAGATATTAACTGAGAGAAAGGGAGTCTGAAGTGGAACTGAGACTATTGCAAGACCCATTGTCTTCAAAGCAAGACCCGCATAGAGTTTATCATATGCGAAGCACTCTTAGCGAAGGATCCCAATAACATGTTTGTATGTAGGATGCGACTTTAGACTGGTGAAGACGGAGAAGACATTAGTCTTAGGCGACTGCCGGAATACCAGGCTCTGACTTGCCCAAGAACCACATATACCCACTTACTGGTAGAGAGCTACAGGTATTAAAGGAGTATATCAATGAGAGGGAATAGTCCGGCAAGATCCGGAGGTCATTCTCTCCAATAGGTGCTCCTATCCCCTTCGTGCCAAAGCCGGATGCAACACTTCCGCTAAGTGTTGATTACCGAGGGTTAAAAAAGTTTTCTATTAATAATAAGTATCCATCACCCTTGATGAACGAGCTAGGTAGTAGGTTCGGGAAAGCCACAGTGTTCACCAAACTGGACCTGAAGAATGACTATGACCTCATCCGCATGGCGGAAGGAGAAGAATACAAGACGGCTTTCAAAAGTCGGTATGGCTTATACGAAGATACTGTCATGCCTTTCGGACTTTGTAACCCACCATCAACTTTCCAAGGAATGATCAAAGATGTATTCTATGACATGTTGGATGTAGGGGTTATCGCCTACATGGATGATATCTTAATCTATTCTGAGACTATCGAAGAACATGTTGCTATAGTAAGGAACGTGATGGATAGGTTGCAAAAGGCAGGCCCATGTGTGAGGATAAAAAAGTCAACCTTCCATGCGAGAGAAGTAGAATTCCTTGGATACAAGATCTCTGATGATGGAATATCAATGACAACCAAGAAGGTTGAGGAGATCACAGCTTGGTTACCGCTAGAAAAGGTCCTTGATGTGCAAAGCTGTATGGGCTTTGCCAATTTTTACCATCGGTTGATTAAGGGATTTAGTAAAATAGCCAAACCTTTAACCGACCTAACAAAGAAGGGCATCAAGTGGAATTGGACCTGTGCTTGCTAAACGGCATTTGATGAGCTCAAGCGGGCTTTCACAACTGGGCTTATATTCACTCACTTTGATGAAACTCGTCCAACCAAGTTGGAAACTGATGCTGGTGACTTTGCCCTGAGAGCCCTTTTATCGCAGCTATGTGAAGATGAGCGATGGCATCCAGTAGCCTTTCATAGCCAAAGGTTCGCCCTCACTGAAGTAAATTATAATATTCATGATAAGGAAATGACAGCTATAGTTGCTGCATTTCGTGAATGGAAATACATGTTGAGATCAGTTGAAGAACAGATAACTGTTTATACCGATCATAGGAATTTGGAGTACTTTAATACTATCAAGATTCTCAACAGAAGGCCTCATCGCTGGGCTGAATTCCTACAATCGTTCAATTGCAAGGTTGTTTACCATGAGGGAAGGCTAAATGAAAAGGCTAATGCATTGTCTAGGTGTAGGGACTACCGCCCTAAAGTGGTCAGTAATACTGATCCTTACACTTTTTTCCGTCCGCATCAGTATGTTGGCCCCGAGCAGGACATCTTGTAACCACAAGTGTTGCAGTACTGCCAAGGATTTCGGCTACATTCCGTGTTTAGGGCGACTCTACTTAAGGCAGCCGACCAGGCCAAAGCCTATTTGGATACATTCAAGTCAGTACTGAAGGGCGAGAAAAATGTTGATACAAGTCTAAGTATCATCAAGGATTTACTCTGTTATAAAAACATGTGGTATATCCCAAAGGACAAGGCCTTAAAGCCAATAATCATAGAGGCTGAACATGATGCACGCATGGCTGGACACTTCGGAACCTACAAGACTATTGGTAGGATTAGGGCAAACTTCTATTGGCACAAAAGGGATGAACAGATTACAGAGTATGTTCACTCATGCGACGTATGTCAACATGATAAGGGCATCAGGCATAAGAAGTATGAGCTGTTGGAGCCTATAGATGTTCCTATGAGACCGTGGACCTCCATATCCATGGACTTCACTGTGGGGCTACCCAAATCAGAAGGCTATATGAAAATATGGGTTATCGTGGACAGGTTCTCAAAGATGACACATTTCATACCCCTCAAGCCAGAGGAGCACATCATGGAACTAGCTCTCATCTTCTGAAGGAAATCTGGCGCCTTCATGGGCTCTCAGAACCAATTATCTCTGACCGAGATACCCGGTTCACATCAAAGTTTTGATGAGCCTAATGCAACAATTGCAAGTCCTTCTGAAATCAATTACAGATTCAGTCCTTAGATACAATGATCGGGAATGGTGTCTGATAATCAAGGGATACACCCAGATGCTGAGCTCTTGGTAAAGGATTGAGAAAGGATATGGCAAGAGATCCGAGAGAAATAACAACCGGCACAAGAAAGACAAAGGAAATTGCATGATCAAAAACGACACCCTTCTCCTCAATATATCACACTAGAGGATGTCACCCAAGGCAGGGCAAAGAAAGCAGACTGCATAATGTTGAATCGAAAAAAGATTCGCATGACAAGGCCAAAGAAAAGCTGGACCATAAAATGTTGGAACCATTCGTGGTCAAGCGGAAGAGTGGATCTAGAGCCTATGAGTTGGAATTGCCTGAAGGGTGAATCATCCGTCCATGTTCAATGTTGGATTGTTGAAAGCCTATCACGAAGATCCAATAGGGAGACTGCAGTTGGCGATACCAGCACCGGGAATGGTGGAGAGTGAGCCCAGTTATGTTGTCTCGGAGGTAATAGACAGCCGGTGGTATGGAAATCTTAAGTTAAAGTTTCCTCACAGCCCTGTGCAATACTTAACTGCTTGGGAAGAGTATGGACCAGAAGAGAATACCTGGGAACCATTTGTGATGTTAGAAAGTACTACTATGCAGACCTTGGTGAACCTTCACCAGAGGTATCCGTCTAAACCTAGAGACCATATGGTTGTTGACGCAGCTATGCGTAGAATGAAGAGACAACACTAGGATCTGAGGCCAAATCTAGAGAAGAGGGGAGTGGTGTAACGACGTAACAGATAGGTAGCTACAGTGGACTAGACTCAAGCCCGTATGGTATACCAAGGGGTAACTAGATTGAGGCTCGACCATTATGCTAAGTATACTACCTGTAGGCATGAGTTGGTACAAGTGGCTACACAGTGACATGGTGACATAGGATTAGACAGGGTAACCAAGGTAGGCCAAAGTTACCCTGCTGGACAGGGTAACCTTCGGAGAACATGTTCGCGTAAAGTTAAAGACACATAGTAAAAGTTTCAGAGGTCTCCAGAGCAACAGGATATGTGGTCACTTGGACCTCGGAAGGCAATAAAACCAGAAGGGGGTGAGCTTACCCTACCTTGGAAACGTGATTATCCAACCATTTAGATCCAGTTACCCTACTGAGGTACCCCAGTTACGCTACCTTCACCGACAAAGTCAGCTGCGAACATAGGGGAAAGTTTTCAGATAATGATAGGGCTCGTAGCTGTTTATAGGACAGCTTCGGGTGGTACGAAGCGGGCTCCGGACAGAGCAGGAGTACTCCGAACATCCTGTAACTTTCAGGGTATATTGCTAACACCCCCCTGCGGCCCCTGCGTTGGTACGGCGCGACAGCACACTACATCTGTGTTGTCGTGAGGTACCTAGTAAAGTGAGATCCAGAGGAACGATCCAACAACACCGTATGAGTTGTGGTTGTCCGATAGACCAGAAGCTGTTTGACGGACTAGAAGCTGTTCGCAGGATATATAAGGTGTGTGAGGGTGGCCGCCTCCTGGGGCGCCACCTGCATACCCCCTGCAAACCACCTACGGGCATACTTTAACCTCCGGATAGTAGTATAGCCAACAGTAGAGGGCTTGGGGCTGACCAGGGAAGCTGCAAGGCTTCCAGGACAACCAGCCCAACGCCAGTCCCTGGCTACCCCGTGAACAGTAGCATTATCATGTGTTATTAGTGGACTCTAGAGGTGTGAGTCTTGTCACGATTTAAGAGGGTCCCTCATGGTTGGCTGTGGGTAGCACCCAGCCAGTCAAGCCGCATGAGATTACTTATCGTCGGAGCATGCAGTCAGGATTAGAAGCTTAGTATAGGTAAGTATATTTGCCCTTGGACTACGTAGCTTGTATATAGGAACCCTCCGCTCGGCCAGTGAGTCCCAATAGATAGTATCGCTGTGGTGGGCATGTCGGTCAGCCAGTGACATGCTACGGATAGCAATGGGTTTTCGCTCATGCAGATGTAGCTGGAGAGACATCACCCGGAACACTTCCTATTTGTGCAGATTGTTAATATCTGAGAGGTCTGACTGCCTCTGCACGTTAGCTCACTTTAGGCAGGTGAGTTGGACAGCCCTGAGCTGATCAGGGTGCTCACCAAAGGTCATAATTGTTGACCGGTGTCCTCTGGCTGTATAATATTTTACTTAACGAAAGCCCGAGACACACTATTCTGATAACCAACAATCCTTGAGAGAACTTATTGAGTCAAGCTTTCAGGCTTAATGATATTAAGTTTTACCGCTTGATTCTACTTTGAAAAATCTTTAGCTTTATTTTGATCCTTACTTCTACTTTGAGTCTTCGGTGCAGCCACAATCATAGAATCCGTCTTCCTACAGAGTGCCCCCGTTACACACTTGTAGGCTACGTTACCGGGCCCCATTTCCGAGGAGAGGGGACAAAGTAACCTAGGTTATTCTGATTAACTGGCTGAAAAGATCATCCAAATCGGACCAGAACTGACAGAGATAGAGCTCTTCGAAGTTAGACAACTTCAAAGAACCCTATCTCACTTAGTTTTGGTCCGATTTGGACGATTCTTTCTTTAATCTGAAGTCAATAACCTGCTCTTGGCGCCCCGTTTGTCAGAAACGGGACCCTGTAAAGAACACCACACACTTGTTGTTCTTCTAAAGATCACACTATGCAATTAGCAATCTAAGTGCCTCAGGTAGATAGAATATCGGTTGTATTGCATCTAAGACACTCAGATGTAACCACTATGCAGGGGTCGTCTTATGGGAGGTGCGGTGGATAAGATGATGGATGTGGAATCTTTGAATCTAGGTACAATGTCTATCAGCATGGGGCACAGGCTTCTTTTCCTGATATGTCACTTTAGTGAGATATTCCTATTACATACATTAGGCCCTTGCATTGGTATGGCTTAACAAGGAAGTAGGTCTGTCTAGTTTCTAGCATTCTAGGAAAGTGAAATCCTGGAGGAATAAGTGTTTATTACGGGATGGGGCGGGCAGGACTTTATTCGCCACACCCTGCCCTTAGATTGGGCCTACGGGGTATCTTTCGGGTAATTGCAGCCCTGCCCCCCTCCGTGGCCCACCCACACTCATCCCCTAGACGGGCCCTCTTTGCTACTCTCGTTTTTTAACAGGAACCTGTCTGGGATATGAGCGGGGCTCTGGTCTGAGCGGGGACAGGGCCAGGGAATGCCGAAAAATACACCCTGCCCCAGGCTGTTGAGTGGGACGGGACCGGGAAAAAGGCTCTGGGCCTACATTTTTCGGTACCCTATGCACCCCCTAATAAACTCCAAGAGAAAGCATGGCCCTTAATGCGTTATAGCTGTCCACCTAACCCAAAGCTGTTCACAGGATATATAAGTGGTATGAGAATGACTGCCCACTTGGGTGCCACCTGGATAATGCCTAGGAACTACTTATGGGTATACTTAGACCTAGAGGTCATAGCATAGTTGGGTGGAGCGGACTTAGGACCTGGTTGAAAAGCTTCAACGCTTTTCCAAGAACATCCCCATTACCCGTCCAAGGCTACGTTTTCAATTGCACCATTTTGATAGGTAGTAGGTGGACTTTAGAGGTATTAGCATTGTTACTATGGAGAGGGTCCTGCCAGAATTGGCAATAGGTAGTACTCATGCAGTCAAGTAACTGCCCACTTCTTACTGTTGACAAATTTAGTGTAGTTTTGAAACTCCATATTGTGAAGTAGATTAGCTGATATACTCCATAGCTCATATAGACCTAACTGCCACTGGGCCAGTAAGTCCTGCTAGATATTATAACCACAGTTGGTGTGTTGGTTTGACAGTAACATGCTACTGATATGAAAAGGTTTATGTGAATGCAGAGATATTTGAAGATACATCACTAGAAGCACAGTCTATTGGTAGAAATAGGTAATATCTGCATTGTCGGACTACCTGTGAGGGTGAAACCACTTTATTAGGCTGATATGTGGGATTTTTCTGAGCTAAGCAGGATACTTGTGAATGTTAGAATAGCTGATAGGTGCCTTCTAACTTACCATTATTCAACCTAACTAGAGTAACAAATACCCTATTCTCATAACAAACAATTCTCAAGAACTCCAAAGACCAAAGGTTTCTATCTAAACAATATTACATTTAATCGCTTTATTCTGCTTGGATTATCATTTTTGATTCTAACTTCACCTTTGTCAGGCTACTTCTCAGCTAATATAAATACCCAATAGCTGAATGCTTGAATGATATTACTATATGGATTTCCTGTACCCTTAACTCTCCACACCCATGTCTCCAACGAGCCAATACTGTACAAGACTAATCAAATCGTTAGTATTAGTGTTACAGAATTCTGGAATAGTACATATCTTGATAGACTGATGGCTATCATCACTGAGGTCATTTTGGTTTAGCATCCAGGTGTAGATAGTTCCGGAGGTTCTGGTATTGATAAATTAATTCCCACTAGTTGGTTATTAGTTTCAATTGGGATGGACATATTAGTATATATACTCTCAAAGTACTCGCCACTAACAGCCCTATTAATACCTTATATTATATCTGTCTCAAGTTCCAAATCCATTATTGATTCTGCTTCATACTTCATAATACATGCCTGAATGGGTAGCTCATTTTGATGCTATTTCATCAAGTGAAACCCCATAGTAGTTTCTGAGATAGAATTGCTATCAAGAAAGATAAGCTATTTAGTGAGAAGAATAGTCTCAGGCCAGGGTTGGGATGACTGTGAGTCTGTATTGAGTGTGAGCAGTATATTAGGTAGAGAGACCAAATATCCACTTCTCCTATTTTACAACCCTATTCCCATTGGTAGAATATTTCTTAGACAGAAAGAGCTGTAAAGATATACTAACATGACTTAAGATCTGAAAGGATTCAATTAAGGAGAGTGTTGGATAATTGATTTGGAAGTTGATTGTAGTAAGTTGAATACAATTTCCTTCAGTCAGCATACACTATTTATAAGACGATTAAGAAATGCTGTAAGTAGTGCATTGGTGATAAGAAGGCTTAGCCTCCCCAGCATAGAATCTTTGTACTTGAAGTTAGTGCAGAGGATTTCTACAGGAACCTGGGATAGGCCCTGATATGTGTCTATGTACTTGATGCTATTTCCTAACTTGAGTAGTTAGAAGCTGATTCAGAATATGGTCGCTGTTCATTTTATTTTAAGGTGCAATGACAGTAACTCTAAGAGCAGCCGAAGTAAGTATTATAAGGAACGAGATACCGCATGCCTTACTGAATACCATGTCCATTCTACAGGTTCAAATAAAGTGAATAAGAGGTCTAGTAGAAATATTGATATTCTATTGGCCTGCTAAGAGATCTTGGAAGTAATTAATGTCTGTACTGTCGATTTGGTGGCCTGGGCTTTCTAGTAGAAGTGCCTTGAGTTTAGCAACTACTCAACACTCTAATGTAAAGCAAAAGTTAATATAGGAGATGATAGGTGTGAATCTTACCTCCTGAGCTTAGACCATGTTGTTAGCTATAAACTTGTGGGTGTGTTACGAAACTCAAGGTATTTTCTCTATTTTAATTTCTGATATAAGGTCTGAGGTGATAACTGTATTATTCTGAGATTGGCTTAATATTAGCATAGTTCTGCATGTATGGCAGTTGTAGGACGTAGGTCTAACGATTTGTGGCTTGTTCAAAAACTGTTGTATCCGAGAGGTAAATGGGGGTAGAAAAGCCATAATGTAAATTATGGTAATCCCGCTCACTACTGCGATCTCGCTTACCCATAGCAACCAGTGAAAAACGGAACATCAATTGGATTATCTCTATTAATAATAGAGATACCACGATAAAAATCTAGCTACAGGTACTTTATTATATGCAGAATTAGAATATGTATTTTTAATTTCATGTAAATGAATTGATGCTCTGCTATAGTGGCTTTAAGATCACTTATGCTAGAGACCACTTGCACTCTTTCCTAAGGATATAAAATTCAAAAACCCCCCAAGAAAGGCATTCTAATATAGATAAAAGAATAGTATAAGACTTATATATTCAGAGTGACCTGATTTTGATTCACCTCACAAGCATTTCTCAAAGTATTAGTAGTTGAAAAAGTGATATGAAACTACATACAAACTACATACAAACTACATACAAATTGTACCAATTTTACTATATGATAGCTACAAATCCACTTAACCTATGGACTCAATATTTTGGAATCTACTTTATTATGGTTATTTAAGTAAGTATAAAGTATTTGAAGCGAAACAAATATACCCTGTATTGCTTTCACCCATGTAGTAGAAGGATGAATATTATGGTGTAAATAAGCTTCTTCTTAACTTTAAAATCACAAAATGTAAATCTCTAAAGCAAATAATACTTGATTCATGGGTTTACGAGTATTAGGGCACAACCACAAATAGTTTGTGTACTTATTATCATAGCTAAGTATATCTTATCTTATTAAGATTCATGAAGCATATTGCTCTTATTGAGCTAACTGGACTGAACTTGTAGTCTGATAACCAGCGGTCACTTCAGCATGCTTTAGACAGTGTAACTTGAGCGTCCAGACTGTATTAGACTTTCTGCTAACTGATTGCTAGTTAAAATAATAGGCAATTGAATAGTGAAGATAGTATTAGGATTTAGTAAAAATTGTTGCTGGCTCAATCATAATCAAAGTACCAAACATGGAAAACATTCTTATTAAGCTTTAAACTTGGCATTCATACTTAAATAACTATGATAAAGTATATTTCAAAGGATTGAGTCCATAGGTTAAGTGGATTTGTAGCTATCATATAGTAAAATTGGTACAATTTGTATGCAGTTTGTATGAAGTTTCATATCACTTTTTCAACTACTAATACTTTGAGAAATGCTTGTAAAGTAAATCAAAACCAGGTTACTCTGAATATATAAGTCTTATACAATCCTTCTATCTATTTTAAAATGCCTTTCTTGAGGGGTTTTTGAATTTTATATCCTAAGGAAAGAGTGCAAGTTCCCCCTGACATAAGTGATCTTAAAGCCACTATAGCAGAGCAACAATTCACTCACATGAAATTAAAAATACATATTCTGATTCTCCATATATTGAAGTACCTGTAGCTGGATTTTCACCATTGTATCTCTATTATTAATAGAGATAATCCAATTGAGATTACATTTTTTACTAGTTTCCATGGGAGTGCAGGATCCTGGTAGTGAGGGGGATCACGGTAATTTACATTATAATTTAACATTTGGGTGAGAATCTCCCAGGCAAGTCAGTGACTACCGGGAGGTACGCATCGTGCTTTCTGCTTGTCCCAATTACTTTGAGCATATACTAGTTCCCACTTAGCCTGTGTCGGTTCCTAACAGGATGTTGGGCTCATATGAAGCTCATGAATAATCTGTTGGATAATGTGAAGGGTATTTACAATATTGAGTAATTCCTTGTTGAATTCTTCAGGAGCATTCCCGAGATATTCAGCTAGCCTTTGCAGGAATTTGAGTAGGCTATCCCACCACTTCTCTACCTACTTCATTTGCTTTATTAAGCAAACTTGTATATTTCATGAACTATTACAATTCTCAAAGGAAGAGTCTCATGCTTGTTCAATACTTGATCCCTTTGGCTGGCTTGCATTTTTGATAGAGTTTTTAGCTCTACATGTACACTTTCCGGATAGTTTCAGTACAGGACTTCCAATACCATTGTTTTTAGGCCATCGTTAGACAGATTGTTCGCTCAGTTGAGTTTACTTGTAAGGTGACTGCAACAACTTGAGAGCTCTCCTAATGAATAAATATACTTGCGATAGTATTCAAGACTGGAATGGTGTCAACTCTTGTCTCGTGATTATCTGAAATCTCATGTTTGATGAGAGATACAAAGTCAAAGTGACAAGAATAGCCATCCTGGTTCTTCTAATAGGTTTGGACTATAAAAGTTACCATGTAGTGCTAGTTGATATCTGAAACGATATTTGCTGGATTTATTAGCAAGAGATGGGAAAAAATAGCCTACTAGAACGAAGAAAGAAAGAATAAGAGGAAGAGAGTAATAGAGTAAGAGAGGAAAGGAGTAAGAGAGGAAAGGGATAAAAGAGTAAAAGAGTAAAAGATGAAAAGATGAAAAGAGTACAAGAGGAAAAGAGGAAAAGAGGAAAAGAGGAAAAGAGTAAAAGAGTAAAAGAGTAAAAGAGAAGGAGATAGAGGGTAGAAAGGTTGAAGAGAGAAGGAGAGGGGAAGTAGAAGAGTTAAATGATAGAGGTGAGGGAGTGAAGAAGTGAGAAGGGTAGGGAGGTGAGGAAGTAGGGAAATAGGGAAGTGAGAATGTGAGAAAAAGAGTAAGGAAGGAAGTAAGGAAGTAAGGAAGTAAGAAGAGAAGGATATTGGGATGTAGTAGGTACAGTCACTAGACATAAGTCTTGGTGAAAGCTTAGTCAGCAGGGCTAAGCGAGAATAACAACGTGTTCAACCACTACTTGCAAATAATATCACGTACACAATACCGGTCGCGTTACACCACAACCCAAACAAAGATCACAATGCCTCCTAAACGAGCAAATACATCCTGGTATAAGCCTAAAACAGCACGCCGAGAGCTGTC
>Ga0307509_10003134_pt1 | contig 25638 bp, 33 predicted proteins | sample 10_EM_MG_FD_202245 | JGI IMG/M metagenome (GOLD analysis project Ga0307509, IMG submission 202245) | Populus trichocarpa ectomycorrhiza microbial communities from riparian zone in the Pacific Northwest, United States - 10_EM | ecosystem: Host-associated > Plants > Roots > Unclassified | place... | reverse complement strand
AAATTTACATCTAATTACACCCAACAGGAACAAGTGCATGAAGTCCCATTCCCTCCATCTCCCATCTCGAAAGAGTGGTGGGGTGTCGGCGGAAATAAAATAACGAAATGAACCCTCATTCCAAGGTATACAGTACCCGTGAAGAAGAAGGGGAAAGAAAAGAAGGGAATTATTAATAACTAAATAAAAGCTACCACAAAACTATCCCCATCCCGACCACTACTAACCCGCCTAGCGCGGCCAGTCCGAGAATAGCTTTACCAACCTCCGCCCGACTCCCGGCGGAAGCTGACCCCCCGGCGCAGGTCGCCGACGCCCTCGCGGCAGCAGAGACTGCCTCCGACCCACCGGGGAGTAAGTCCCGATTCTCCGTCCAGCTTGGCATCTGACCGCTGGTGCTCAGATCGTGCGAGTGCGGACGGTCGAGGTCCCCGGAGAACTTGAGTTTGTAGGTCCCGTACTTGATCTTGTTGCTTGTACCGCTGTAATACCCGCTGTGCCAGTTCAGGAAACTCCCCCTGAACTGGCCGCCGACGGAAAGCGTGGCGGAGGTGCCGTCGAAGGTGCCGTTGGCGCGCGTGCGATTCCCGGCGAACTCTGCTGATGTCTTGTACATGAATTCGGAGTCATCGTAGGGCTCCATGTGGAAGTCGACGGGCTGCGAACCGTTGCAAGGGTCTATGGAGAAGACGGTGCGGGATTCGTCCACGTTCTGGTGTTTGTCCGTTAGCGTTGTTACTTTGGGGGGATGGATTCAGCGGGGGGACTGACGATTGTGGTAGTGAAGACGGCGTCAAAGGAATAGCCATTGCCGGATCTCTGGTTGGTTACTGTCCAGCTTGGGTGTTTTTCGGGGACGATGTATCCAGAGCTTGGACTTCTGAGATTGGTGATGGATTCATAGATCTGGTGGAAGGTGTGAATAAACCTCCTAGCTTCCGAATTGACTATTCGAGGCATGTCCACTTACCAATCGAGTATCCGGAGAGACCCAGTCAGTTAAAGAACTTGGCGTACCACCAGGCTGCGTTCCTTCTTTCCACCCTACAATCGAGAACATGTACGGATTAGAACTCGGCTTAACGAGAGCAGGTGGCTCGCCGATCATCAGGACTGCATCAAGCTTCTGTTTGAAGACGGGTCTTTGCTCATCGCAGGAGACGTCGGTCATATCTATCGCTGCTTCGACTTCCTAATAATGATAACCCATCGTCAACACCTAATGCCTTCCCAATAGAGAAATGAAGAATGTAGGAATGCTGACCACAGAACCGTTATAATACGATCCTACAAACTTATACAACCATTGATTCGTATACATGGGATCGAACGGATCTGAGGCATTGCCGATTGAACTTGTAGTTGTGTCATAGCACTGTGAGCCCGAACGATCTTTACTAGTTCGCGAACCGCTGCTGCTGCTTCCGGATCCACTACTTGATCCACTACTTGATCCACTACTTGATCCACCACCGCCACCCCCACCTCCTCTTCTTGCGTACGCTGGCTGGTGCAGCCCTAACAGGGCGATACCGAAGGTCAAGAGGGCAGTCTTCATCCTGTGGCAAGGAGAGACCTAATTAAGTAGTTAAAATGAACGACTAGCAAAAAAGAGGTCAATAAACCCTATACCCGTGAGGTATAAAATGAGTGGGCCCGGTCTTGGAGTGGGGGGGCTATCATAAGACGCCGGGAGGAGGAGGGGGAGGATGAGGGCAAAGGAAGGAGAAAGAGTCCAAAGGTAGAAGTGGTAACGAGCAGTCGGGCCAAGATGGGGAAACTGGGGGGAAGGACGGGAATTAAATATCCTATAAAGAAAAAGAAAAGAAACGAAAAGAGAATCCATAAATTAGAGGTTGAGAGCGAAAGCGGTAGCGCAAGCAAAACCGCAGTACCGGTACTGTTCAAGCGAGGGGAAAAAAAACAAAGTTCTCTTCTGTACTACGGTAAGTATGGGACAAGCAGGGGTAGCAGAGGCTTGTGCATATACCATGGAAGGAGTACCGAGAACCAAAAAAGTAAGATAACTACTAATTACAGTAATTCCACTATCCCCTTGCTTGTCCCAATATTTCCCCCACTCACCCGAGTACGCTTGTATTCCACTCTCCAGGCGAGCATATACCCTGTACCCTTGTCGAGCTCGTATTCACTTCTTGGCTGTAGGTGTCGGATCGACAGGCACCTAGCTTACTTAGAAGGCATTCCGGGGGAGGGGCTCATTTCGTAATGAAGAATGGTATGATACAGGCAGAGCTGTTTGGTGGTCTTGAGGAAGAGACGCACTAGATGTGTAGTAGGGTACGGGCAGCCACCCTAGTTGTGTTGTGGAGAACATAGGACGGCGTTGAGGGTAAACCACTGGTTGCGCACAAATTTTTGTTAGTCCTATTTAGTTAGCAGCGGCTCGCATCTAAGAATAAACAAGTTCTCTCACATCCACCACGTCCACCCATCCAACACTGGAGGGACCTGATCATAGGTAGAACTTGTCATATATCGATGAAACCACTTTTTAGACTAGGAGCCGTTCAGCCCTCGTGCTGAAAAACGTTTATGCGGCGCAGTACCGTATTTACTGGAGATTGAACCTCACGCTAGAACGTTGGAGTTGCCCCTGCTGGTAAGGTCTGGCTCTTTTTTCTTTTTTTTCCTGCCCCAAGGTCGGGCCGAGGGGGTCAGTTTTCGCTGCGCGCTCGCCCTCCTATCCAAGAGAGGGAATTTCGGACGTCCCAGCGCGAGGTTCAATTACTCCAGTTCTTGCGGTACTATGTAAAACTAGGGGATTAGATGCTTGTGTGATGAATAGTACTTGAATAGCATATAGGTGACATAACTCCTATCATACCCGTTATAGAATGGCACCATTAAACTTACCTCAAATCACCCCAGCAGGAACAAGCGCTTGGGTCTCATTCCTTCCATCTCCCATCTCGAAAGAGTGGTGGGGTGTCGGCGGAAATGAAATAATGAAATGAACCCTCCCTCCAAGGTATACAGCACCCGTGAAGAAAGGCAAATAAAAGAAGGGAACCATTAATAACTAAATAAAAGCTACCACAAAACTATCCCCATCCCGACCACTACTAACCCGCCCAGCGCTGCCAGCCCGGGAACGGCTTTGCCAACCTCCGCCCGACTCTTGAGGGAAGATGACCCCCCACCACAGGTCGTCGATGCCGCCCCCCCAGCAGAGACTGCATTTGACCCACCGGGGAGTAAGTCCCGATTTTCCGTCTAGCTTGGCGTCTGCTCGCTGGTGCTTAGCGGGTGCGAGTGCGGACGGTCGAGGTCCCCGGAGAACTTGAGCTTGTAGGTCCCGTACTTGAGCATGATGCTTGTACTGCTGAAAGACTCGCTGTGCCAATTCAGGAATTTCCCGCTGAACGGGCCGCTGATGGAAAGCGTGGCGGAGGTGCCGTCGAAGGTGCCGTTGGCGCGCGTGCGATTCCCGGTGAACCCCGCCGATGTCTTGTACATGAATTCGGAGGCATCGTAGGTCACCATGTGGAAGTCGACGGGCTGCGAACCGTTGCAGGAGTCCATGGAGAAGACGGTGCGGGATTCGTCAATGTTCTGGTGTTTGTCTGTTAGAGTTGTTGCATTGGGGGGATGGATTAAGCGGGGGGACTGACGGTTGTGCCAGTGGTATTCAAGACGGCGTTGAAGGAGTAGCCATCGCCGGATTTTTGGTTGGTTACTGTCCAGCTTGGGAGTTTGTCGGAGGTCGAGAATCCATAGTTTGGACTTCTGAGATAAGCAATGGATTCGTAGATCTGGTGGAAGGTGTGAATAAATCTCCTAGCTTCCGAATTGACTATCCGAGGCATGTCCACTTACCAATCGAACATCCGGAGAGACCCAGAGAGTTGGGAAACTTGGCGTACCGCTAGGCTGCGTTCCTTCTTTCCACCCTACAATCGAGAACATGTATGGATTAGAACTCGGCTTAACGAGAGCAGGTGGCTCGCTGATCATCAGGACTGCATCAAGCTTCTGTTTAAGGATGGGCCTTTGCTCATCGCAGGAGACGTCGGCCATATCTATCGCTGCTTCGACTTCCTAATAATGATAACCCAGCATCAACACCCAATGCCTTCCCAATGAGTAAACGAAGAATGTAGGAATGCTGACCACAGAACCGTTATAATACGATCCTACAAACTTATACAACCATTGATTCGTATACATGGGATCGAACGGATCTGAGGCATTGCCGATTGAACTTGTAGTTGTTTCATAGCACTGTGAGCCCGAACGATCTCTACCAGTTCGCGAGCTGCCGCTGCTGCTTCCGGATCCACTACTTGATCCACTACTTGATCCACTACTTGATCCACTACTTGATCCACTACTTGATCCACCACCGCCACCCCCACCTCCTCTTCTTGCGTACGCTGGCTGGTGCAGCCCTAACAGGGCGATACCGAAGAAGGTCAAGAAAGCAGTCCTCATCCTCTGGCAAGGAAAGGCCCAATTAGGTATGATAGTTAAGATGAACGACTAACAAAAAAGAGGTCAGTAAACCCTATACTTGTGAGGTCGAAAACGAGTGAACCAAGTCTTGGAATGGAAAAACCAAGGTGTTGGGAGGATGAGGGCGAAGGAAGGGGAAAGAGTCCAAAGGTAGAAATGGTGACTAGCAGTAGGACCGGGAAGGAGAAACTGGAGGGAAGGGCCGGAGTTAAATATCCTATAAAGAAAATGGAAAAGAAAAAAAAATCCATAAATTGGAGGTTGAGAGCGAAAGCAGTAGCGCAAGCAAAACTGCAGTACCGGTACTGTTCAACCGAAGGAAAAAGAAGGTTCTCTTCTGTACTATGGTAAGTATTAGGGGTAAAGGTGAAGTATTGGGGCAGGTAGGGGTAGCAGAGACTTGTGCATATACCATGGAAGGAGTACCGAGAAACAAAAAAGTAAGATAACTACTAATTACAGTAATCCCACTATCCCCCTGCTTGTCCCAATATTTTCACCCTTCACCCGAGTACGCTTGTATTCCACTCTCCAGGCAAGCATATACAAGTACCCTGCACCCTTGTCGAGCTCGTATTCACACCTATGATACATGTGCCACTTCTTGGCTGTAGATGTCGGAGCGACAGGCACCTAGCTTGCTTACTTGAGTAGAAGGCATTCCGGGGGAGGGGCTCACTTCGCGGGTTAGCGTAATGAAGAATGGTATGATACAGGCAGAGCTGTTTGGTGGTCTTGAGGAAGAGACGCGCTGGAGGGACCTGATCATAGGTAGAACTTGTTATTTCGACGAAGCCACTTTTATAAGCATTCAGCCCTCGTGCTGAAAAACGTTTATGTACTCGAGTAGCGCAGTACCGTACGGAGGTATCATGCAGTTCCTAAGTTTTGTATGTTCCACAAGGGGTAAAGGCAGCAAACCTTGCCTGTGGAACCTACAAAACTTAGGCGCTGTATGTACCTCCGTATTTACTGGAACAATTGAACCTCGCGCTAGGACGTTGGGGTTGCCTTAGCTGGTAAGGTCTGGTTCCCTTTTCTTTTTTTTACTGATCCAAGCTCGGGCCGAGAGGGTCAGTTTTTGCTGTGGGCCCCCCTATCCAAGAGAGGGAATTTCGGACGTCCCAGCACGGGGTTCAATTATTCCAGTTCTTGCGGTACTATGTAAAACTAGGGGATTAGATGCTTGTGATGAATAGTACTTGAATAGCATAAAGATGACATAGCTCCTATCATACCCGTCATAGAATCGTACCATTAAACTTACATTAAACTACCCCCAGCAGGAGCAAGCGCTTGGAGTCTCATTCCTTCCATCTCCCATCCCGAAAGAGTAGTGAGGTGTCAGAAATAAAATAATGAAATGAACCCTCCCTCCAGGGTATACAGCACTCGTGAAGAAGGGAAAATAAAAGAAGGGAACCATTAATAACTAAATAAAAGCTACCACAAAACTATCCCCATCCCGACCACTACTAACCCGCCCAGCACTGCCAGTCCGGGAACGGCTTTGCCAACCTCCGCCCGACTCTTGAGGGAAGATGCCCCCCCACCGCAGGTCGTCGATGCCGCCGCCCCAGCAGAGACTGCATTTGACCCACCGGGGACTAAGTCCCGATTCTCCGTCCAGCTCGGCGTCTGCCCGCTGGTGCTCAGCTCGTGCGAGTGCGGACGGTCGAGGTCCCCGGAGAACTTGAGCTTGTAGGTCCCGTACTTGTACTTGTCGTTTAAACCGCTACTGCTATACCGGGTGTACCAGTTCTCGAATTCCCCGCTGAACCCCCCGCCGACGGAAAGCGTGGCGGAGGTGCCGTCGAAGGTGCCGTTGGCGCGCGTGCGATTCCCGGTGAACTCTGCTGCTGTCTTGTACATGAATTCGAAGCGATCGTAGGCCTGCATATGGAAGTCTACGGGCCGCGAACCGTTGCAGGGGCTTACGGAGAAGATGGTGCGGGATTCGTCCATGTTCTGATGTTTGTTTGTTAGTGTTGTTACCTGGGGGGATGGATTAAGTGGGGGGGGGCACTGACGAGCACATTGTTTGTGAGGACGGCGTCGAAAGAGTAGCCATCGTCGGATTTTTGGTTGGTTACTATCCACCCTGCCTGTTTGGTGCTCAAGAATCTGGAGCTTGAACTTCTGAGATTGGTGATGGATTCGTAGATCTGGTGGAAGGTGTGAATAAATCTCCTAGCTTCCGAATTGACCATTCGAGGCATGTTCACTTACCAATCGAGCATCCGGAGAGACCCAGTCAGTTGAAGAACTTGGCGTATAGTACCACCAGGCTGCGTTCCTTCTTTCCATCCTACAATCGAGAACATGTACGGACTAGAATTCGGCTCATCGAGAGCAGGTGGCTCGCCGATCATTAGGACTGCATCAAGCTTCTGTTTAAGGACGGGTCTTTGCTCATCGCAGGAGACGTCGGCCATATCTATCGCTGCTTCGACTTCCTAATAATGATAACCCATCGTCAACACCCAATGCCTTCCCAATAGAGAAATGAAAAATGTAGGAATGCTGACCACAGAACCGTTATAATACGATCCTACAAACTTATACAACCATTGATTCGTATATATGGGATCGAACGGATCTGAGGCATTGCCGATTGAACTTGTTGGGTCATAGCACTGTGAGCCCGAGCGATCTTTACTAGTTCGCGAACCGCCGCTGCTGCTTCCGGATCCACTACTTGATCCACCACTTGATCCACCACCCCCACCCCCACCACCTCTTCTTGCATACGCTGGCTGGTGCAGCCCTAACAGGGCGATACCGAAGAAGGTCAAGAAGGCAGTCCTCATCCTCTGGCAAGGAAAGGCCCAATTGTATGATAGTTAAGATGAACGACTAACAAAAAAGAGGTCAGTAAGCCCTATACCCGCGAGGTCAAAAACGAGTGAACCAAGTCTTGGAATGGTGAACCTAAGACGCTGGGAGGGGGGTGAGGAGGATGAGGGCGAAGGAATGGGAAAGAGTCCAAAGGGAGCAGTGGTGACTAGCGGCAGGGCCAAGAAGAAGAAACCGGAGGGAAGAACAGGAATTATATATCGTGTGAGTATAAAGAAAAAGGAAAAAAAGAATCCATAACTTAGAGGTTGAGAGCCACACTGGTAGCACAAGCAAAACTACTTATAATACTGTTCAACAGAAGGAAAAAAACAAAGTTCTCTTTTGTACTACGGCAAGTATCATACACTTGTATTCCACTCTCCAGGCGAGCACATACCCTGCATCCTCGCCGAGATCGTATTCACACCTGCATGTGTTGGTTGTGGATGTCGGAGCGACGGGTACCTAGCTTTCTTACGCAGGTACAAGTATGAATACAGTTCCTAAGTTTTGCATGTTCCACAGGGGGTAAGGGCAGAAAATCTTGCCTGTGGAACCTACAAAACTTAGGCGCTATACCTCCGTAGAAGGCATTCCGGGGGAGGGGTTCATTTCGCGGGTTAGCGTATCACAATGAAGAATGGTGCAGGCAGAGCTGTTTGGTGGTCTTGAGGAAGAGACGCGCTGGAGGGACCTGATCATAGGTATATAGAACTTGGTATTTCGATGAAACCACTTTTAGAAGCATTCAGCCCTCGTGCTGAAAAACGTTCATGCAGCGCAGTACCGTACTTACTAGAATAATTGAAACCTCACACTAGGAAGTTGGAGTTGGTAAGGTCTGGCTCTTTTTTCTTTTTTTTCCCTGTCCCAAGCTCGGGCCGAGGGGGTTAGTTTTCGCTGTCCCCCCCCCCCCCCCATCCAAGAGAGGGAATTTCGGACGTCTCAGCACGAGGTTCAATTATTCTAGTTCTTGCGGTACTATGTAAAACCGGGGGGTTAGATGCTTGTGTGATGAATAGTACTTGAATAGCATATAGATGACATAACTCCTATCATATCCGTCATAGAATCGTTAAGTTTGCATAAAATTACGCCCAACAGGAACAAGCGCTTGGATCCCCATTCCCTCTATCTCCCATCCCGGAAGAGTGGTGGGGTGTCGGCGGAAATAAAATAACGAAATGAACCCTCCCTCCAAGGTACGCAGTACCCGTGAAGAAGAGAAAGAAAAGGGAATCATTAATAACTAAATAAAAGCTACCACAAAACTATTCCCATCCCGACCACTACTAACCCACCCAGCGCGGCCAGTCCGAGAATAGCTTTGCCAACCTCCGCCCGACTCCCGGCGGAAGATGACCCCCCAACGCAGGTCGTCGACGCCCCCGCCGCAGAGACTGCCTCCGACCCACCGGGGAGCAAGTCCCAATTCTCCGTCCAGCTTGGAGTCTGCCCGCTGGTGCTCAGCGCGTGCGAATGCGGACGGTCGAGGTTCCCGGAGAACTTGAGCTTGTAGGTCCCGTGCATGAGCTTGTTGCTTGGGCCGATGCCGGGCTGCTCGGTGTACCAGTTCGTGAATGTCCCTCTGAACTCGCCACCGATGGAAAGCGTGGCGGAGGTGCCGTCGAAGGTGCCGTTGGCGCGCGTGCGATTCTGGGCGAACTCTGTTGATGTCTTGTACCTGGATGCGGGGCGATTGTAGGCATCTATGCTGAGATCGACGGGCTGGGAACCGTTGCAGGGGCTTACGGAGAAGAAGGTGCGGGATTCCTGCCAGTTCTGGTGTTTGTTAGCATTGTTACTCGGGGGGATGGGTTAAGCGGGGAGGGGGGAGGGCACTGACGTAAAACTGTTCTTCGAAGACGGCGTCGAAGGAGTAGCTATCGTCGGATTTTTGATTGGTTACTATCCAGCTTGCTTGTTTGGTGGTCAAGAATTTGTTGCTTGGAGCTCTGGCTCTGGAGATGGATTGGTAGATCTGATGGAAAATGTGAATAAATCTCCTGGATTCCAAATGGACCATTCAAGGAATGTTCACTTACCAATCGAGTATCCGGAGAGACCCAGTCAGTTTTAGTACTTGGCGTACCGCCAGGCTGCGTTCCTTCTTCCCACCCTACAATCGAGAACATGTACGGACTAGAATTCGGCTTTTTGAAATCAGGAGGGCGCTCGCCGATCACCAGGACTGCATCAAGCTTCTGTTTAAAGACAGATCTTTGCTCATCGCAGGAGACGTCGGCTACATCTATCGTTGCTTCGACTTCCTAATAATGATAGTAACCTACCGTCAACGCTCAATGCTTTCCCAATAGAGAAATGAATAATGCAGGAATACTAACCACAGAACCGTTATAATACGACCCTACAAACTTATACAACCATTGATCCGTATACATGGGATCGAACGGATCTGAGGCATTGCCGACCGAACTTGTTGTGCGATAGCACCGTTCCCGCGAACGATCCCTACCATTCCGTGAACCGCTGCTACGTCCGGATCCACCACTTGACCCACCACTACTACCCCCACCACCTCTCCTTGCGTGCGCTGACTGGTGCAGCCCTAGCAGGGCGATAGCGAAGAAGGTCAAGAAGGCAGTCCTCATCTTGTGGCAAGGAAGGGCCCAATTGAGTGGCTAAAACAAACGACTAACAAAAATGAGGCCGATAAACCTTCTACCTATGAGGCCAAAAATGAGTGAGTCAAGTCTTGGAATGGAGAAACCAAGGCGTTGGGAGGGCGAAGGAAGGGGAAAGAGTCCAAAGGTAGCAGTGGTGACTAGCAGTAGGGCCAAGAAGAAACCAGAGGGAAGAGCAGGAATTAAGTATCGTATGAAGAAAAAGAACCCGTATGTTAGAGGTTGAGAGGGACAGCGGCAGCACAAGCAAATCTATAATATTAATATTGCTCAACTGAAGGGAAAAAAACCAAAGTTCTTTCTGTGACAGTACAACTATAAGTACACTTGTAAGAGTATCCTACTCTCCAGGCGAGCATATACCCTGCACGCTTGTCGAGCCCATATTCACACCTGCTCGAGCACATGTGCCACTCCTCTTGGCTGTGGATGTCGGGGCGACAGGCACCTAGCTTGCCCAGAAGGCATTCCGGAGGAGGGGCCAACCTCGCGGGTTAGCATAACCAAGGAAGAATGGTTCTGGTCTCGAGGAAGAGACGCACTGGAGGAACCTAATCGCAGGTAGAACTTGTTGTTTCGATGGAACCACTTTTAGAAGCATTCAGCCTCGCGCTGAAAAACGTTTATGCAGTGCAGTACCGGCACAGTACGGAGTAAAAGGCCTCTTTTTACGTGCACAAAACTGACAACTCGACACTTGGCAGAACTCCTTCTTGAGGTCGGGGCTGAACTATTCTGTTATCGCAGACATCATGCGACACGATACAGTGCGATCGTGGAGAAGAGATATGGGGCAATTGCACTTAGGGCCTTTTGAGCATGCGCCTCCACCACAACGCAGAGTGGTGATGATATCATAGTCCAATTGGATACTGGCTATGCGAATGGAACCCTACAGTACCTCGATCGTAGTCAGTGCTGTAACCTAAAATAAAGTTCACATGCGCTCCTTACCCTCCCTGCGCTCTCCGCGAACTCTGTAAAAGTCATGGACTCAACGTTGGCTCATTCTGCATCATGCTGAAACCCTCCGGCAGCCTCCAGAAAGCGCAAAAATGTCCTTTTCTTCTCTACGATACCGGAGCAACTGTGTGTATCACGTCTTGCTCCGAGCCTGTGGAGAGGATAGTAGCGGCCAGGTTTCCAGTGCCCACCGTGCCCATGCCCGAATATGATCCGAGAAGAAAGCCTTTATAATGCGGGGCGTTTTTGTGTAAACCTTTTTGATACTGTCTGAAAGGTTTTGCGTGGCATCGAATGAACAACCAAACCTTCGCAGGGGCCCAACGGTCTTCTTATCTCCCAGGCTAAGAGGGCTCACCCCCAATTCCAAACCGCTTTCCGGGCGTCTCCGGGCACCGTACCGGTATCCTCGTGCAGTCCGTATCGGTACGGAACTCCAGAGCAGAGCTGGCCCCCAGAGCTGGGCCCCCGTTGTGTTTAGAATGATTTCCCGGTAAAGGTGATCTGCACCGTCAGGTGGGGGGTTTTGTGGGAAGCCAGGAGTCTGAAACTTGTTACTTGTACCACAGCAACGGTCCTCCACCTTCCTAATGCTGTCGATCTGATGAACCTCGTCTTTGGACCTGCAGCTCACGAGTTAGTGCAACCCCCAGAAGGTAAACAATGCAAGCAAGCAAGGTGGTTAATTATCTCAAGGTAATTTCATAGGCCACCAGTTGGTGACTGCCTGTGTCATCTTGTCTCGACACACGGGTTTTAGCCGGGGGGCTCTATCATCCGGTATGGTCAACACAGTTTATTACCACTAGGGGTCTCTCTGCGGGGAAGGAGAACTTTTCCATACGAAACCACCATCCACCTTGGCGCCAAGAGCATTCTCTATTTCCGGATGCTTTTGCTAGTTGGCACGCAATCTCCGGGTTCGGAGACAAAAGCTCCTGCAAGATTAGTGTTTTCCTAATAATATATTACATAGCCTGAGCTCTCTGGATGTGTTGGATCCCATCAACTGGTGCTTGTACGAGTATGATACCACGTTCGTGATTCTGTTTGCCTTCCAAACTAAACCTGTCGTGGGCTGATGCGGTGACCTCCCCCGATAACCTGATGGCCAATTCTAGCAGTTCCTACTGTGCTCCCGTAAAAACTCTTTAAATCCACCATTTCCGCAAGCCCCCGCCCTGTAATCTCCGGACCCTGAGACGAAAGCTCCTGAGAGGGAATAGCATTTTCCTGAGACAGTATAAGATCATCCCACTGGGCATGTTGGATCCCATTGACTTATCAAACCAAACCTATCGCTTTCTGTTGGGCTGATCTCCGCTGATATGGTAGTGCACTTTAGGAGTTTTTACGGTATGTCTGTACTCATTGTGATAGGCGAGCAGCGTCTAAAAAAGACAGAAGTTATAAATTTATATGGCCACTAAGATACGCTCGGATTTTTTCCCACACGCTCGTGTATTTGGCGGGTCCTGCTTTTTCCTTCAGATGCTTCTTGCTACGCACACCGCACTGGCTTCACAATGCGTGCCCACAAGAAATCCGAGCAGGCGGAGAACAGGAAGTACTGATATTTGGGAGATCACTTGTGACTAATGTTCGGTATGTTCCGGATTTGAACAGGCGCTAGTCTATATTAGCTTCGTACTACCTGCAATGCTCGCAAGATAAGCTTGAGCCTATCCTAATCTCAACGTTCTGTGAACACTTAATAGAGAGCTTCCAGTGTCCCAGTTCGGTTGTTTAAAGGAAAATTTCAAGTTCAGCTCAGCCCAAGGGCTTGTCCGTTTAAGGAATGCCTATGCAAAAATGGGTCTATGTTCTCAAGAATCTCAGAACCTTTAGCCCTAAGCAAGAAGACATAGGGATCCCGCCAGCCCAACTCCCCAGGCTAGACCTCTAAAAATGAAATGGCGTAACTGTCTTGTTCAACTGTGGGGGTCTCGACAGTCTTTTTCTCTTCGGTGCTTCGGGTACGGATAGTTATGAGGAGCACCGGCAGATGAATCCCAGCTATCGTAGCCGAATTCGGCATTTGGCTGCTAGATACTGTTGAAACGACTGTTGTTGATTGAGAGAGAAACAAAGGGGGGCATCCCCGGCTATCTATACAGGAAAGCGCCAGCCACAATTTTTCAGGTTCACCCCGTCTCACTCGCCGCCTCACCCGCCACTTTACCGGCTGACGTACTCCCTCATCGCCGACCATGCTGGATATGGAAGGGCGCTCCAACAGATACTATCGGTATTAAGCGGGTGATACCCAGTGATCCTGATCCTCGCGAGCCCCATGATCAGACGGGCTACCTCGAACACAAAATGGTGGTGCTCGTAAGGCAGCGTATGGCGCACTCTGCAGATCCCCTTTAATTGGGAGATCTCTTTTCGACAAACGGAGTCCCCGCCTAGACGGCGGAAACGCGGGTCGGTTGAAGGGCTTGCTGTTCATGAGGGAAATGTCAATTGCCAAACCTGGGGTGGGGAGGTAGGGGTATGATACCTTAGTCCCATGGGACCTGGCGAGGCTGTTGACTGTGGCCGTTAGAACGTAAAGGCTTTTAGGTTTTTAGACCTTATCTCCTCTTACCCATATCCGGGCTTCTGGCGTGACACCTTGCAAGGGGCCAGCGGGCTTAATAGGCTCTCATAAATTTTAATAAACACAGCCCGAACCCCATCATCCCCTGTATTTCTGAGGAGAGCTCTGATGGGGTGATCGGAATTCTATGTTATGTTTTAGTAACCTTTATCCGAGAGTTTGGTAAGAGAGGCTGGGGGGCTGCGTTGATGGATCCCTTTCACTCACAGAGAGGAAATGTCCCCCTAAAAGCTGTAGCCATAGGGCAGTACAAATCTGATGGAAGGGGAAGGCGAGGAACTTCTGGGCTATCAGCATATGATTCAAGGTGGATCGGAGTACAGAAACGGAAGACTAGCATTAGTCCCGAGAGGTTATCGATTTTTCAGGTGAGGGCGCCACGCCAAATTATTATTCCAACTCCTTAAGCCCTGGGCACCGCGACCAGCTCATATGGGATACGTGTAAACAGGGACCCTCTGCCGGTAAGTTCAAATTGCAGATTGTGTCAAATATCCAAGGAATACTTTCTGACACAGGTCAGAGGTGGTATTTTTTTGCATCATTTATTATCACTCGTCTTTCTGCATCGACGAAATCGAGGATGATAGAGCACCCTAGAGAAAAATAGCTTCATCCCCTACACATGCGAGCAAAGGTTTGAGGCCCCAAAAAAAGGGTTTCGTAGCCACCATGTTTTGGAGGAGGCCCTAAAAAAGACGTGCGCACAACTATTTTTTTCCCATAAAGAGGTTTTCTCTTCTACCACCTCGTTCTGCCCGACATCCTTCGTTCACTTACTGTTAGACAACCACATCACGCCCCCTCACATACCTTTCAACTCCATCGAGAGCTCGGCCTAGGTAGGCCGCCTCAATCTCTTCAATGGCCCAGAACAATCAGCCTCCCCGCGCCTACATCGGGGTAGTGCCAGCTGGCTACATGGTTCCTAACACTATTAACCTCCCTTATCCGCTTCCTCCACAGATCCCGGTTGGTCTTCAGCCTGCTCCTTCTGGCTTTTATCCCGTTTCCGTGCAGATGTCTACTCAACCCCCAGCTGCCCCCCCTACCTCGGGGGCTCTCAGGATCCATTCCGGACCACAGCTTCCTGCTCAAATCGCGAACGTTCAAACCCCTGGACAAAATATTGTATTCCGTACGCAACCTCAGCCCTCTCAGAATCCTGCTCCTGGAAGCGTCATTCAGTATGTTCCCGGGGCCTACCCCGATGCAGCTGTTGCTAGTGCGCAGGCTCACCCAGCGGCTCAGGCAGCTAGCGGCCGTGCCGGTGATGGCATCCAATACTACTTCGGAGATACTCCTGTGAGTGGGAGACTAGTCACCGTTCCTCAACCTCCCGCTCACGGACTTTTTGTACCGCAGGTTAGAACTCCTGAGCCGTATGCCTATGGGATTATCGCTCCACAGCCGGCCCCACAGCCGGCCCCACGCCCTGTCTCTCCTACGGATTATGGTAGTGGTGATCCCCAAGGCAGGAGGTTCCGCTACATTAGACACCAGTAATGCAGTACAAGCGGTATGCTCCCCTGACCATTATATGCCCTAGCGTTACTGACAACTTGCTCAGTATCTACTTGGCACCTACTCCATAACGGATCAGGAACAGGTCCATTATTTGCAATCTCATTTTCTTGCTCTCGCTTTCTACAACTTCCTACCGCTGCTGTCCTAGGGATTTGTGTCTTCTTTCTCTTCCACCGTTCGTACCCAACCCCACTAGGGGATTTCTCCGTGGCTACATGTTGTTAGGGAGGTCAGCTGGTTTTGGTTGGTATGGGTGCGTGGATGGTGTTTCTATGAAAGTTGGAGACATTTCTACTATTTAGTGAATGATGGATATGACGTTTCTAGTTTGAACAAATTCTTTCAAAACTCTTTTTCGCCCCTTCCAGCTTTTGGTGAAACGTGAGATACAAGAAAAGGTCACGTGGGATCTGCGATGGAATGTTTGTGAAAGATACGGTATCTTCCGGAGTCTTGTTAGTTGTTGTTAGGCAAGTGCTGCGAACCATAGCCCATGACCGAGATGTAATGTTGGTCCTGGGGTTGAGATCAGGAATACCTAACACAATAAAACAATCTCTCATGGACCCCGAGTATCTGGTGCACCGATATAATATATATATTTTCCAGGCCTCACCACGAATAGCATCCGTCTATCAGATCTCATAATAAACGTAAATCAAAGATCTTGGCTTTCTATTTTCCCAAACGATTCAATCCAACTTGGCGTATAAATGCCAGCAATCCAGCCAGAACAAATATAAAAAAAGAAAAGAAAACAAGAAAAGAAGAAAGAATAAGAAGAAAGGAGTGTAGAAGTACAGTACAAATAAAATAAAAAAATTTAAAAAACCAAGAGATGTCGAAAACATGCTTTCCAAAATTTTCAAAAAGACCGCCGGCCACCCTATCCCACAATTCCCCTTCCTCTCACATAAGCAAAATCGACCCGAGGAAATGTGGGGGAAAAAAAGAAGAAAAAGAAAAAAAAAAGAGACAAAGCCACCCATTCACCGGTGCGCTGAGGATCATACACTCCCGATAACTGCACCACTCCTACCGCTGCTGCTGCTGCTGCTTCTAATAACCCCACCTCTCAACCAAATCCCTAGGGATACCCACATCGGCGTCGTTCCTAGCGTAGATCCTCACCCCATCCCCTCGTTTCTCCCAATCAAATATCACGGCGGCGCGCTTACCCTTGATGCCGTTGACGACCTTCCTGATCTTTTCCAGCATGACAACCATCTTCTTCACGCTCGACTCGTTCTCGCGTTCCCAATCGGCAAGGGGCGCGGCGAGGTCGAACTTTTGTATCCGCTTGATTTTCCCGCTGAGGTGTGGCCCCACGAATAGCTGTCTCGTCTGGGAGAAGAAGGCTTGTGGGAGACTCCTGTTTAGGTCTATCGCCTTCCTGGAGGAAATGCACTTGATCCCGATGATGGAGCTGTGCGGGTGGATTTGGTTTGGCGTTTTGCGGACGGGGGTGTCTGTGATGGCGTTATCATTAGCTTTTTGTTTTATTTTTTAATTTCTATTTTTATTTCAGAAGGAGGTGGTGGGTTGGGGTAAATTATTTACCGTATGGAGAAGTGGGATTCCTGGAAATCGACATACTACTCATACTCCCCTCCAGTCCCGAAGCACTCTTGTCGCCCCCGCACATACCCCTCAACTCCTCCACCGTCTCCGCGCATGCATCAGCCTGATACCGCACCATGAACCTGTGCCCGCCGAGGACGTAGGCCAGCACCCGGTGGTGTCCCTGCGAGCGCGCGTCCGCGCCCAAACCGGCCGCCTGGTCGGGATACCGTGTAAACATGTTGGCGAAATTATCCGAGAACCCTTGATACTGACTGTCGTCGAGGACTTGGCTAGACCGTGCCTCCCATCTCGAGAGCAGCAGCGAGTTGCCAATGACTTCCACATCGATGCGTAGCTCCGGCTCCTGTTTGCAGGAGTCCGGGCCGAAATATGCTTGTGGCACGTATCCGCTTATTAGTTTGTAGAGCTTGATCAGGTTACTTCTGTCTGTTATGAAGTTGATTGAGTTGAAGTTTATGTCTGGTCGGCAGGTGTTTACCGCCCGGAGGGTGGGCGTGTGTGGTGCTGTGGGACTGAAGTAGCCATTCTGATCGATAAAGCGGAATCCGCTATCTTTTTCGATAGGGGTTTTTTCGGATTGCGGGTTCCAGCATGGAGGGTAGCCTATTATTTTTTAGTAAGTATGATGTGAAATATTGTGGTATGAAATATGCATTATTATTATTATTACTGTGCGGGAGTGTGAATCCCAGGAATATAGTTCAAGGCTGGAGGAGTGGTGATATTTTTTTTCCTCATAAAGGAGCAGGAATTGAAATTGAAAGGTAAAGAGACTTTCTAAAGGTAGAGATAGCTAAAACTAACCTGGAACGAGTATTCTCTTGTGATCACCATGGGCACTGACAACCCAATTGTAGCTTGCCACCGTCTGGACATTTGTAGGGTGAATTGAGGGGACTCTTGATATGTCGTTCTCCGAGGGTATGTTAACCCTATAGACCATCTTCGGCGCTATTCCGCAGCCGATGTTCCTCATCCTGTCTTCGGCGAAGGGGACAGATGCGTTGTTGTATGCCATTGTTGTGTAGTTCCTTGATCTGCCTAATGACTTGGGACGGCTCATGGTGAACAGCTTCCCTTTTATGGTCTCTCCCAGAAATGCCGACTAGGAGTGGAGTAAGCCGGTTCGATATAGTAAAATCGTGCAAGTTGCAAGTGAGGGAAAAGGGCAAGAAATCCAAGCTTTCCTCAACGGAGCTGTTAGCACGATTAACAAAGTTAGTACTGTATGCAACAAGGGACTCCCATGCACGGTACTTTTTTTTTTGAATACTCGTCGCTTCAAAATCTTGATACGAGATGGAAGAGAGAGAGAAAAATAAAATAAAAAATTCGATCACCGCCACTCTCTTTTTAGAGAATAGTGCTGTAGCAATGTGCTTAAACTTTGGAGTAGTGTCGACTTGGACAACCTTTTTTTCTTTCCCTTTTCCTTTTCCTTTTCGTGAGTATGTATGTTCCGTATGGATTGTTGCCCTTTCCGTGGTCATGAGTCAGGTTTAAATGTAATGGAAGTGGGAAGATTTTTTTTCATTTTTTTCAATAAAATCACTCTAACTTAAATTTACAACTGGACAAAAAGTCTAACAAGTGAAAGTACCGAGAAAGTGTGATAACGGCAACCAAATAATAATAACGAATGGGATCTCTTTTTTTTTCTTATTTTTCTGCAAAAAATATAAAATAAAAGAACAACTAGAACAAACCAAAGTCCCCTCCCCCCTACCTCCTGCTAACCAACCTGGTTCGCCGTATGCTAGCATGCATCCCGTGCCAACGAAGTGGGAAAAAGCTCTGGCTCGCTCTTGCAGAGAGTACTGTGTGAATATAATATCTGCGACAAAACCAACGGCTCTGGGCGTGTTATGTATGTCAGGCTGGATGAAAAAAATAAAATTCCGTGCTTAAGCGGTCAAGGCCAAGGTATGGATGGGTATATGGTCATGTTGTCCGGTCGAGAGAGGCTCTGCTTGTTCGTATTGGAGCATTGGCACAGAAGTGGGAAGGGGGGGGGGGGGGGCTGGCTGTAAGGTAGGTGGTTTATAATTGGGTAAGGGGGAATAAAGAAATTAGTCCTCCTAAGACCAGGCTGAGAAATCTTTTTCGACCGTTTCCTACTCGAGTGCATGGTGTGTCCCATACAAAGCACGATGATGATGATGGTGATGACGATGTGGGGTCTGCCCGTCTACCCAGGGTGCCAGGTGCTAGGGCTTACATTCGTTGACTTGACCGATATCTGTTTCTCGGGGTACACCTGACCCATCCTTGATCGCAAGCATCTACCGTACTGTACCATACTTTCTTCAGATACCATGCGATGCCGATAAACCCTCTTCAGGTACTGCAAGACACGCGTATTTGGGGAAGGGACTACGTAGCTAGGAGGCGGGGAGAGGAGGATAGAGGTTAAGTTAAAACAAAGCGTGAGCCTATTAGAACAATGAAAGGGTAGGTTACTAGGTATGTAGGAATTGCTTGCGGACAGCTCTTTACTTCACGTGGGTGGCGAAAACATCAGGGTACTGTGCGAATAGCTTGAAGAGCAAATAGTCGTGTTCTCTTCTGGCTTAATCTAAAAATTTGGGAGAGCTCCCCGGTACTTTTCCTTCCACTTCGGCCACCGCCGAGGGTGATTGGTTGGTACTTGAAGTGAGCCTCCTCACTGGACTTCTCTTCGATTGGTGGATGCGCTATTTTATCGGATCTACCGGTTTCCTCATGATGTTGATGTTAGCATTGACAAGGGACCGGGCGCTGGTTCATCGTGAAATAGGAAAGGGGGGGAGGGGGGGGGGGTTTGGATGAAGAAGGCACGGGCCGTAGAAGTTCACGTGCACTTTAATTAGAGTGTGCTGTAGAATATTTAGGGTAACAATAAATAAGCATTGTAGTATCACAGAGACCACAGTACCGTATCCTGCGTGTTGTCTGCAGTCCGTACCGTGCGGTAGATTCCCAAAAAGAATTGACAACCTAGTTGGTCCGAGCGCAATTAATTTGTTCCCCGGAGCTATGTTTTTCACTGTGAAGAATGGAATAATAATAAAAACAATGGTCTCGCCGGTTTCCGTGACATCATTGTTGTGATCCAAAATTTCTCGGCCATTTCGTTTCAAACAAGATTTTGCCCCGTGATCAGTCCAAGCTTGTTGTTGTCATCCGGCAACAACGCCTTAGTTGTTGGTTTTTGCTCACCTCCCGGGGTTCATTACAGTTATGCTTATGTTGCGGCTTACTTCCAACACGGTAGAATTGGTTGTTCCATACCGGCAAATGGTGGAAAGAGCGCCATGGCACAGTGGAAGGGTACAAGTTTTGTTGGTAGGGCTGGTAGTATGGAATGGTATGATCGGCCGCGATGGAGATAATGGCGCCGTATATAAGAGATAGATACCCCCCGAGAAGGTCTAGAAACAACCAATTCAACTGGAATCCAGCAGTCTATGCGTTGACCAGGCTGAGAGCCAGTATGGTGGGGGTGTTGCCCTGAGACGTGTGGTTGGTAACTAATGCAACAGAATATACGGGAATAACAACTCTGTGGATAACCTTAATTAAAAAAACGAAAGAAAAAAGCGGAAGAAGAAAATAAACACCTCAGCAAGGAAGATTCCTTTTTCTTCCTCTGCCTAGATCAAAGCTCGAGCCCCTTAATTGACGGAGTTGATGTGCTGTGCCTGCTGACGTTTTAACATCTACCGCCTCACAGGAATCGATCCCCCAAGGCACCGGAAGTGCCATACCCGTACCACAAGTTAGAAATATGGCATGTTCCACTTGCTGACCCACGCACTCAGCCTTTCACTAACTAACTAACTGCAACACAGTGACTGTATGAAGAAGTACCGATATCACCACCCATCACTGCATCAAAGAGCAACACTGAGCAACATTTGCTCGGGGTTGCTTCGGCCAGCAATTCATATCTGGACTACCGAGGCCGGCACATATTTCAATTGAATCAGATACCGATACCGACATTCGTATTAGCTCCAACGCCATCAAAAGAGCCCCCCATCTTCACTCTCCCTCCCACCTTTAGCAAAATCTACTACTAGTTGAGAACATTGTATTTTTAATGAACCTCGTGTGGTACAAGTAGAACCTTCCCTGCTGTGGAACCTGGGGAGGTCCGATTCCAACTTTTTAACCTCGGCCCACTTGGAAATATCATAGGTTAGCCCGAAGAGCCTATATAATCCGGCTACCTCACAAGTGTTGTCTTGGCTAAGTGGGCCATGGAGCTATGGAAGAGCTAAAGTTCTTTGCCCCCCTAGATGCTCCCTGGCACGAGAACGAGGGATAAAGAGTGAAGGGGGAAAAAGAAAAAGAAAAGAGAGACAAGAAGGCAAATGCTGTCTCAAACAATTTCTGCCTAGCAGCCTCACCTGTACGGTGGACATGTTTTGGAAATCGTAGGGTGGGTTTTTCTTTCTTTTTTCTATGTTTAATTTTCCGAATCAGGTGGACTTGTGCATAGCACACACACGGTGTGCCGTACGTAACCGTACTGCAAGTTTTCTCGCTTTGGCTCCGATAGAAAGTTAGATATCGGGCTATTTGTGGTTTGATCTCTGCTTCTTTGTCGGCGGTGGCTGAATTGTGTGCTGCCGGTAGTGTTAGTCTGCTCTCACGGTACTCGCACTGCACAATACCGGTATAGTACTAAAAGTAGTAGTGAGCTTGTTGCTGTGCTCTTTGGGTGGGTGGGAGGGAGAAAGAACGAGAAACATAAACGGCCTGTGTGAAGCTCCCAAATGATTTGTTATCATTTTGCAACCCATGGGATCTTAACGTGCATAGGGGTTCTGTTACAGAGGGGTAGGTGGATAGAGAGAATGATACGGTACCGGGCCGAGGAGAATGAGGGGGGCGGTAAACCCACTGGGCTATTGCCCTCATGCAATTAGGTAGACGCAACTAAGTCATTTCAATATGTGGGAAGATATACCTTCGCGCCGGCTTTTGTAGATATTTTGCACTACTGACAGCAGGTGTGAGGAAGGGACTGGAAATTAACCCCCGCGACATAACATAGACGCTCTATGTCACGGCGAACCTCCGAACATCCATCCAACTAGCCAGATAGTTAGCCCGGGCAAGTCTTGCAAAATTGATGCCTACCTTTCTCCCATGCCGGCGGCCCGGAAACCAAGAAAAAGAAAGCTAGTCCCAATAAATCCTTGGTACGATAAACCTCTCAAAGGTGTGAGCAATCTTTCAGCGAGCCTCCCACCACGGCCACTACCCCCACCATCGCCGCTGCTACCGGAACCACCGATGCCCCCACCCTCCCTCTTCCATCACCACTGTCAGGTTCTCAACTGCCCACATGCCATGGCCAACATGGCTTCTCTTTCCCTCCCCCTTTTTCGAGATTTGAGAGATATGAGGGAAGGGAAGGCCGGCTTCTGCTTCCTGTAAACCATCCAGCACTATGCTCCTTCTGAAATCCCTTGAAAATATTACTATTCGCTGGAGTGCTCGGGTATATATTGGCGACTAATGCTGTATGCTGGAGGGTAGAGATAGGCGGGTGTCATCCTAAATGCTGTGAATGGGCTGTTTTTCTTCGTGAAATAGTAATATTATCATATCATACCTAGGGGGATACGGGCGCGGGGTCTGGGTCGTGCAGGAAGAGATATCATACCAGACCACTTGGACTTCCAGGGAGGAGGTTAGGGCGATCATTTGTGCTGATATGTGTGGGTGTGCGAAGAAGATCTTATGGGTCATTGGTAACAGGTTGTGATTGTATTAAGGCTGTTACCCTAGAACTCCGGTAAGCTAGGAGAGTGATTATTGTCTAGGGGAAGCTGTGGGGTCGGGGGCATCTTCTGGATATTCTTTGGCTCTTGTATGTTACCGATCACTCGGGTTTGTTTTTGAAGGTTAGGGGGGTGCAGAGGGTGTTTGGGGTTACGATTGTGCAATACCTATCGCATCCTGGGTGGTGACAATTTTTAGTAATATTCGAACCTGGGTATTATGATAATATTATAAAGTTGTGTGAGCACATGTTGTCACGGCCTGGCAATTGGACTGCACGCTGCGGGTATACTTCTATCACACCCACTCTCTTCCTCCACGATCTTGGGTAGCGCCCCAAAGAAATCCCATAAACATAGTTTCCAACAAGGAGGAATTGCTGCTCCGCCCCGGTTGCTATCTTACCAAAGATTTAATTATGCCAATCATGCATGCCAATTATCGATGCCAATCAGCAATGCCAACAATCCCATAACCATACCCACTATGGCGGTATTCCAGTAATTTTGCGTTTCAAAAGCCCCAAAATATGCCTTTTCTCCCATAAATTACCCAAAGGTCTCGACCTCCTGTGGCCGTACAGGAAAAGAAGAAAATATCTTCACTTTTATGCTACTTCAAGGATCGTCGCCCAGTGCCATAGTCCCGCCCACCACCATCACGGCGAAATCACATCGCCTCCTCAATTACCACAGCCCACACTCCATCCCCCACCTCCCCACCTCCTGATTCCAAACACAAGATCGTGTCTCAGGTCATATCATACTGGACTTCAGAGCCCCATGTCATATCTTGCCATGTCATAATCCAATTGCCTAGGCAGACACAACAAACCCCAAGCCTATCTATTCGTCTACATACCTAACCCGCTCAATTTAGTCCGGCACTTTGGTCCCGAATACGGACTGACACGGGGATTGGCTCAGCCAGTTGGTTCCGGTCGTCGTCCTATGAGAAAATATCCCACATACCCACCCACTTTCTCCACCTTCCTCTCTCCCCCCGAGTGCTCCCAACTTCGCTCGTTTACTCACACGCCCCCAAGAACACGTAAAAGAAAGAAACGGAAAAGAGTGAGCCCTAGTATCAAAATATAGCGTGTGAGTACCCCCCCCTCCATTCTCCTGCGCTCTCAACTCGCCCAGTAACGCTTCAAGCCATTGTCGCTTGGCATGGGACTAGCTAGCGATTCTAAAACGTGGCAGATGCAAGTTCTAGGGGAATGGCTTGGGACAAAATAGGGATTCACTTGCGGGTTAACCTGAGTTGACAGTTCATCAACGTTATTGGGGGAACATGTATGTGTACAAGGGTAGGAATTATTAACCGGACATGCAGGGACAGATTTGGCTGGCTAACCTTGAATAACTGTTCCGTAACTCCTTGCCGGACCTTGTACTCGATATATGATATATATCCTTGTCGATACCCGCGTTGATTCACCCAATTCGGAACGCGGGGAAGGGAGGGGAGGAGGGGGAATAGTAATTGCCACGAGGTTGATCGGCGGAAGGATGTGCTTTCCGGATCGCAGGTCGATCAAAGAGGGGGCAGATAACCCACACTGATAGGAGAAGAAGACTGAGAGGGTGGTTGTCTGGTTGGTTAACACGGCTAGCTGGCTAGCCATCTAGCTGAATGCGGGAAAATAGCCTATCGCGTAGCGCAGTACTGTCCCGCAGTTGAGGACTTGGTCGCATGTCGGATAAGGAGCCAATCGGTATCCGTAACGAGATTCTAGTTTTGGGATACTGTACAGTACAGTACAGGTTTGTGGGGAGATATTTCTTTCTTTCTTTTCTTGAAGATGGGATTATATTTTTATAGATCCCGAGCTGTATTGGGTAGGATCGGGTCGGTGAGAAGATAATACGGCATCGGATACGCAGCGGGCTCTTTACGCGCGAATTCATGCATTGACTGACTTCCTCTCCCATTCCATCCCTCGCTATATGATACAAGCGCAGCGCCCGACGACGAAGAGCTCGAATCCGGCCAGGGCATATCCACCCGACCCGCGCCCCTCCCTGGAGCACTTCTCCGGGCATCGCCTACTTCCCTCCGATTCGCCTTTAACAAACTCCTGACCAAACTTCACTGGCTAGAAATATACAACCACTCAACGAAAGCCTTTGTAAAAGAGAATCTCTCCTTGCCTGGGGAACAGTCCCCTCCAATTGCGCATACCCCCTCCCCCTCCCCCTTAGGCCACTGTAACCTTCGTTAGAGAGACCCGCTTCGCGGAGGCTTTTGCCAAGCGATTGTAGCCAGCTACCGTAAAATCTCGTTTTTAAATGAACTAGCCTAGACTAGAGCGTTTCGAAACCACCGGTGCTAAGAAAACAAAATTTTGAGAATTTTGGAAGAGGGCAAGATAATTGTCCTATTTTCAACTCCAGAAACTTGGCTGCTTGTTGACTATCACGGCCCAGGCCGTTCATCAAAAGCGAGATCTCACAGTATGTCTATTCTAAGCCCGAAACTTCCCATCCATGGGTGTAATTTTCGACTTGCGTGTCATGTCCTGTCAGGTGCACCGCCAGCACTACTACCACCATCATCATCAAAGGCGTTATGCTGTACCACTCAGTGAGGGATATTTCCGGTGAAGAAACCATACCTTAGTAAGCTTAAAAGATCTTTAGGAGTCCCTTGCCTCTTTCTCAGGGGCTTTAGCAAACTTAGAGGGTACAAGGGTTTACCGGAGGTCAAGAATGTGTAGATGTATGATACTTACGAGTAGATTTTCGTAAGCTCTTGCGGTGAGCTCTGATGGCAAGGAGTGTTGAAGCACACCGCCTGGCACTTGTGCCGTACTAGCATGGTACGATCGGGGGGAGTGATTTGCTTGAGGACTCTATAGCACCGTTCTCGTGCAATAGTTCCCATAGAAAGTTTACAATAATAGACGAATAGGCACAGGCCTCCCTCCCCCCCTCCCTACCCCCCAAAGCATTCTAGAGTCTCTCTCCGTGCATCGTTTTGCACCCCCCACACGAAAAAAAAAACCCCTTGCTAAAGCCCGAGTGATTATCCATGCTGCACCAGCTACCATCAAACCACCCAGAAAAAACGCCCCCTCCCTTCCACCCTCCCTCCCTCCTTACAGCTATCATAACGTAACATATTCACTAAAATAATCCAGCACCCAATGACTCACTATATTGCCCCCCCCCCCCCACCTCCCCTTTCCAAACAGGCTGAGGGCTTTACTGAAACTTAAATCTC
>Ga0307509_10003133_pt1 | contig 25646 bp, 22 predicted proteins | sample 10_EM_MG_FD_202245 | JGI IMG/M metagenome (GOLD analysis project Ga0307509, IMG submission 202245) | Populus trichocarpa ectomycorrhiza microbial communities from riparian zone in the Pacific Northwest, United States - 10_EM | ecosystem: Host-associated > Plants > Roots > Unclassified | place... | reverse complement strand
AAGGTCTAGAGCCGGATTCTACCACCTCGTAGCAGGATTGTTAAACCCCACAGCCCTATTGATGAGGGCCAAGTTCTTCAATCTCCCAGTCCCCATAGGGCAGGAGTCTTTTAATTCTCCTGCCCTACATGATGGATCGTTCAATAATAACTGATTTCCAGCATGGATTGAACTCCTGAGCTCCCGCTAAGTGCACAGGAGTGTTAACCACTGCGCCAGCTAGGTATTTCATGAAAGGTAAACTTGGGAACTCATATTTATCCTACTGGAAGCCCGATTTCGGGATTTTAATGGGTGGGTAGTGCGTCTCTTCCCCCGACTTGGAGTTGCTGGTATATTTCAACGGAGGTGTTTTTTTACTTCTTAGGTGTTTAATGAGAGATTCTCCGTGATTTAAAATAGAATCTGTGCTTTGCGCGCTTGTTCCTCTCGTACAATACCACTAACAAAGCCCCACTCGAGGCCTCGAGCCTTGCTCCCATATGTCTCATCTCACTATAGCCTTCTGCTCCTTCTACTGTTTTGTGAAGGGTTTTTTCTTTTCTGATCGTACACTGAGATCGAATTTTGATAACTACGGACAGTGCATATATCGCGATTGGTGAAGCGGGGGCCGTAGGGGGAACCTCCTCTTCGGAAAGGAAAGCCTAGTGCTCGAGCGCAGTATCCCAAAATTACCTTGAATTATCGGTATCCCTTTCCAAAAGGTAACAATTCTAACCCACCCAATAAATTCCAATATCTGGCTTCTTATCCGATGCCTATTTTAGGAATTCAGCCAATCAATTGGTATCCTCTCACAATAAGTTAAATGGTACCGGAATGCGAAGCCGCATTACTACTACTACTACATTGCATGCCTTGGTGCCACAAAAACGACCCCCAAGCATCAGGTGAGCACATACAGTTCAGTCCCGAGTTCTCGTTAAACAAAGCCAATCACTGCGCTGCTCATGCATCGTTGGATATCAACACGTCCACATGACACCCGATGTAAATCCTACCAAGAACTATTGAATCCACTCCCAATATCACAATCAGGCCCACAGCTTGGGAATGCATAGCGTCTAGAGTCTAATAGGGCGGCTCGAAGATGTCGGGCACAAACATGTTTCATGCGCTATCACTCGTTATGTATTTCTTGCTCGAGCAGAAGCATAAGCTGGCTAAAAGCTGGCTAAGCCAGCTCCGGCACTATTAGACAATAATCGGGAGGTACTTATCTATAGTTCTTTGACAAGGCAGATATCACTACTTGTTCGTGCAGACCTCAGAGAGGCATAATGACTTGGTTGGGGCTGCATCTAGCCGTGCTTATGTGCGTCCGGGTCCTAGGCGCATGGGACGCTACTATGGTAATAGTACGATCACGACCACCGGTAGCCTGCTTTCGCGGCTAGTCACTTATGTTGGTGGGCAAAGCGATCGAAGCTTAGTCGCGGGTTGGCTCCCGTGGAAGAAGGTATGATATGGCACTGACTTAAATTGTACGCTAAGGTTTGCGATTGGCGTTCATCCCTCGAATTGTGGGCTTCCGAGCCTTCAAATATTCGTCAATGCTCAAAGCACGTGGGTTATTCTGTCTCGCTAGAGAGTAGATTAGGCTAGTAGCGTCTGGAGAATAAGCGCAGCTAATACACACTCCTCTTCCAGCTTAGCGTGTAGGTTAAGGTGTTACACCACTGCTGCAATATCATACCTAGGGCGAGATTAGGCGCGCAGAGCTGGTGACCGACGGCTGGCTCGCAATGGTAGACCGGGCACCGGAATACAAACGGGAAGAAGAAAAACTCCCACTAAGCGTATTTAGAATCCCCTTTAATTTTTCCGACTTTTTTTAAGCATCTCCAGAATTGTTTCCTGCGCTGTTGGGTTGGCAGTCGGCGGTTGCTGCATCCCGACATCTAATCTCACCCACCCACCCGGAAAGAGACAAGGTGAGGGACGTAGTACAGAGTTATGTCCCGGTACGTCATCGCCTTTGGTTTACCCTCCAGCGGAGAGAGGGAAGGATGGAGAGAGGGGGGGAGTAAGGACTGGATGGCGTTGGGCGGAGCGTTTCGAAGACACGCGCAAACTTATGCTGAGGCACTACTTTCTGTGCATATTTCTGGGAAAAAAAGGTGAATGGGAGGATAGGTTTCCCACACTTAATACTACGGCACTGTGTTCCTCTCCCGCGATGGAGCGTTTACGGCTTCGCGCAATTTCTAGGCTATATGTAACAGTATGGGGGGGGGGTTAGTTCTACTATTATAGCTCCATATACGGCTACCAACGCAAAATGTGTTCTGCTCCACGTGAGATGAGAGGGGATAAAGAAAGGTGCCACATTTGCGTCGTGGCATTAGTTATATACCGGAAATCTACTGGAAATCACTATCCCATCTCTTTTGAATGACGAGAAAAATAACCAGACGATTAAAATAGTACCTGACGGCACCGGGGCCAAGAAAATGCAAATTCCCGTTGTGATGCCCAATCATATAATGATAACAAAAGCCATACTCCCAGCCTCCATGTAAGACTACCCAATAAATCAAGTTAGGCTAATACCTTTTGCTCAGTGTTAGGTGTGTGCGATACCGGAGGGCCGGAATTCATGACCCACATATGTACCTGCCTTAGAAGGGTTTTCACTTGAGACCCTAGTCCTTCCGAGCAATCGTCGTGCTATCTGATATATTGCTTCAGAAGACCCCTATCACCGTCAAGATATTTTATGATAGGGATAGTAGTTTCCTCGGTGGCCTCGCGCGCAACTCTGAGTTCTTCACTCAGCCCTCGGCCAAATCCTTCAATCTTCTTGCTGAGGCTCACGCCGGTCCCCCAATCCCCTTGCTCAGTTTCTCGCCGCGCCCCTTAATTATCTTGTTCAGGCACTCTCTACCTCCCCCGAGGATAAACGCTAAGGCATTGACCACCCTAGACCCTCGTCAGCAAAACAAAAGTGGTTCGCCGGGCATTTTCCAATGCCTGATCTGAAGAAGTTTTGCTTGTATGATACTTATCACCCAGATGGGTAGACTGCCTCCCTGCTTCTTATACTTTACCTTGGCCATTCCATGTCTGCTCGTTTATCTGGCCAAGCCCTACTACCGCCTACCACGGGCAGTCCCTCGAATTTCCCCGTTAGAGTTCGAAATATTCGTCGGGGGTGTGATAACTTGGTCAAAAAAAATTCCCCACATCCCGCTATCCCGGACGGCCAAGGCTCGGAGAATCTGTCCGGCACAGCGAGTGATCTGGGACAGGCTTTGGTGTAAAGAAATCCAGAACTATAATACTAAGACAGCAAAGTATCCAGATTATCGAGATCAGGGGCAGAGGGGTGGGCGTCCAATGATAATAATAAAAAAGCACACCTCCGGGTTATGTAATTTATGACAAAGCTATTAGAACAATCCCTGTGTGGTGGAACAGAAAGTTATTGCAGGTTCAAAGTCTGGTGCTGTACCGTCAAAGACTTGGAGCCTATTCGGCAGGTCGCGAGAATCATGATTATTGTTTTTCGCAGCCCATAACTCTCACACCGATTCTCCGCAGAAATATTGTTTAGCTACCCTTACCCGCTGCATCGGATATATGATAGAAACTTGAATTATCAAAATCGTGTGCTATGTGCTTGTCCCATGCAAGTATGATATTATGATCCTGAAATACATGTACAATCTGCGGAGGTACAAGTATGATACAGCGCCCAAGTTTTGTAGGTTCCACGAGGGAGGTTTGTGTGCCCTTCCTTACCCCTTGCGAGCAGCACACCCACTGCTGGTGAAACCTTCAAAACTTAGGAGCCGCATTATCCCATTGGACTGATGAGACGCAGATTCCCTGCCTCCCGTATGCGGCAACCCTATGCTATGGCTCAGCGATTTTTCCACAAAAGCAACACCTGGTTTTTTAATGATTTTGTCAGGCAAAGTTACTAGGCCACACCCGCATTAGGAAGGCGGGGGATATGTATGTTTCATCCGTCCATGGAATAACCTCTGTAATGAATTTGCGAGATGCGCGTGTTTTTTCCCATTATTTTGTGAACCCTGTTTGTGGATACCTCTTGCCTACTGGTATCACTCTACTGCACCTGGTGGTGGGAAAATACTTTGGGACCCGAATAAATGGACCTTGTGCTAGGAGGACGCAGGAGCTGCCTCTCTTAGCAGAATCTGGTGTTTTCTACATTTTTGTTTGTCTCGGGGGGCGGATTTTTGGTGTTTTTCTCGCCCTTTCGGGCCGCATAGCACATGGTCTGTTCGAGTTTTTACTGTAACAAAGACGCAGAAAACAGCCGGACTAATCGGGTCTGTCCACTACCGGTATGTGTGCTCTCTGGGGTCGGCCGGGGTGGCGGTTTTGGCGGTGCTGGAGTTGCCCTTACTCATGCGGTCTATCATACTATTCCTATAGCCTTCACAACTTTACTCTACTATAATTATAATGAGTTACTCCACCGAAATTTTACATGCACTGAAATAATTTGTGTCAAAATTTAATACTATACCGTAGTTGATAGGAGACCTCCATTTCACTCGCCCAATCACGGCTTACTGAGACACTCTTTGTGCTATGATATGACTATCGCACAAGGACTGCTGGGCACAACCATTGTGAATGAATCAACGTCCACGTCGGGCACCATAGCACCGGTGGGCAAGCGATTAGAGAGGCTAGACAACACCCGATCCTTCGTCCAGCCCTCCAGAGTCAAGCTGTTCAAGGGCTCTATTGCCACTCCCAAAACATTGCGGCCTTATTCGTGGCTACTTGATCAGCGCGAAAACAACAGCTCATCACGACGCGAAGTGTTCTCGGTTTTTGCCTGTTATTGGGACACGGTTGAGAAGCAATTTGGGAGAGCGGCTTAACTGAAGATAAGTATGCTGAAACAATGTGGCTTGGCAAGAAACAGAGCCGTCGTTGGTTGAAGGTTATTATTCCTCCTGGCGATCAGGGACAGGAAAAGCACAGGAAGAGCGATCATTAGGGTGCCAAGCATAGCGTAATGCTTGTTGCCGGCATTCCGGCAGCTTGCTGGCGTGAAACAGAATGGGGACACAAAATTCTACTCCAAGAGACCCCCTCATTGGGATCCTGCGGCTCTCAAGCCGGCCATTACGCGTCCCACAAAAGGCTTTCACAACCACTCTGGATCTGGCCTCGGAGGCTGTTGCAACGACTGGAATAATTGAGGTGTGACGCTGGGGTGCCCGGGATTGCCCCCTTGGATTGAGGAGAGAAAGACAGGGAAAAAGATTCCCCCTCATCCCTCAGGCGAGGGACGAGTATCATAAGGATTTATCATTCTAGGAGAGGAGAGGCAATGCTAACGTCGTAGCGATATTCTTTATTATTCCGGCGACAGCTTGGATTTTGGGTTATGGTTCGGGCTGTGTGTTGTTCAGACTCCGAGCTTTTGTCCACTGTGTGGATGCTCGGGTATCGGCAAATGCAATAAACATTGTAGATACCGGTGTCGTACACTGGCTGTGAATGGGTGAGCGCAACTGCGGTAGAAAAGCATCCATCCCACGGTTGGAGCACCTGCTTCTCCGGTTCACATTCAACTGAGAATTTCGGTGGAATCTTGGCACCACCCACCCCTCGCCTCGCCAGCCATTTTCCCTTGCCCTTCCTGCTTTCTATGTTTGGAGCCGGTCGGCCCCTTCCTTCTTATTCCCTTCTCGCCCTCCCTCCCTTGGGCCTCGGCGCCCCCGACCGGCACCGGCATCCATCACTCCTTATTGTTCCCTCCTTTCCTGTCCCGGAGTTCCTCTATAAGCGAGCAAAAGAGCGGGCGAATGCCCTGATTTTGTGTCCTGGTGCACGCCGTGTGTTGCATCGGATCCCGTGCCTTGTCGCCTCTCTACACGCCACCCTATTTTTTTGTTTTTCGCTCCGTTTATCATAATAGCCTGCTAAGGTGCCTGAGTTCGACCGTGCCGATTCGAACTGTGGCTCTCCTGCTCGGTAGCAGACCACCGTACCCCACAGTACCCTACAGCACAAGCAGCCGCTACTCAATCCAGGCTCGCTTTTATCTCCTCCGCTCGTTCTCTATCGTACTCATCCCACCACCCCCCCTCACTATCCCCCTCCCCCTTTAAACACCTCATCCAACCTCCCTTAATAACTTTTCTCTCTTCTACTGTACCTGTATTTCGTGCGGAAGGAGAGGAAGAAGAGGAAGAAGAAGAAGGAAAGCGGCTCCCTCCTCGTCTCCTCACATACCGGTAACGGTGCGGGAATACATTTTGGCTTTGTGCCTTTTTTTTTATTGCTCGGCCGTTATTCAAAAGGTGTGCGGCGGTGGCCACCGTACTTATCCTAGGTCCCCCCTGGGGCGAGAACCATCAAGATCAGGATCACCATCGCCACCAACCTACCTGCTGTCAGACATCACCCCACATCGACACCTCGGGTTTTCTTCTGTACTCGGGTAGAACTTAGCCCCTCCCCCTACCCACCCTTCCGCTTGTGCTTTATTTGTCTGCTCTGCCTTGTCTCTACCATTCTTGTCATATAGGTAATTTCCGTTATGCCTCTCACATTGACTCGCACCTTGGTTCTTGTGCTCTCCCTATTGTCCCTGTTTTGTCTATTCCTCTATGTTTCTTTAACGAATCTCTCCCCCGCTCCATCTTCTAGCCGAAGCCGTCAGTCAGCTACAAATTTTCTGTTTCCGTCGACAGCAATAATATCGCTCAGCGATGACAATTCCACCTTTTTCCTCTCCCGACCTGCAGCCTTCGGCCCCTCACTACCCAAGTCCGGACTCAAGGGAGAGCTGTTTGTGCTTGAGGAAGGGCAGCTAGCTTGCGATGATACACCTGGCTGGGATCCATCTTCCTCGCCACCCTTACCCATGGTCGGAGAGGACGGTACCGATGATTTTGACAACGCTCCCGAGTCGCTGATTGCCACCGTTACAAAACCTGGAGGTGCCCATGCCGACATCGAGAGTTTACAGCAGAGCGCCGAGATAGAGGGGAAAATTGTGCTTGTCACTCGGGGCGGCTGCGGGTTCTTGGAGAAAGTGCTCTGGGCTCAACGGCGGGGTGGGGTGGCTTTGATTGTTGGGGACTACAAGCGATCCGGGGGTGCTATTGGTGGCGGGGCATTGGTGACTATGTATGCCAAGGGTATGAAAAGAATCTGCCTGTCTTTTTTGAGTTGCCCGGGGATGATGGTGAAGTTCGAGGTTATTGAATCTAGGGGAATCATCGGATGGTGTGACGTCGGTACTTTTTGGTGACCAGGTGCTAATAGGCTCGATCGGTGAGTTAGGCGACACGAGCAATATTACTATTCCGTCCATCTTCACTACTTATACCACCGCAAAACTATTAACCGCTCTGCTCCCGAAGCATGTATCACTGCCATTCAGGAGACCCGACACTCTGGGCCCGGTAGCGGAGCCTGTCCCAAAGAGTGGGGAGGGGAAAAAGAAGATTGAGGAGGAGAAAGTTGGGCTTAGAGCTAGGTGGTCGTTGGAGAAAAGGAATCGAGCTCCTCCGGGGCTGCAACCAGCTAGTACACCTGCGAAATCCAAAAAGACTACATCTACCAGGAGCACGGCTACTCCGACCTCGCCTCCCGCGGGGTCTGGTGCGCGTCTAGACTCATCACATAGACCTCCTATATCTGGTGAGTTGGATGGCGCAGCGTTTGCGGCCAATCCGGATAGAGGAAAGCTTGGGGACGAGAACGGAGATGGTGACGGGGATGGTGACATTGAAAAGGACGGCCTCTGGATTACTCTCACACCGACCTCCATGAGTTCTTCGCCATTTTTTGACACTTTGTTGGTGTTGGTGATCAGTCCATTAGTTACCTTGACTATCGTCTATGGTAAGTATTTGCCCGGTTTGTTTCCATTTTGCCGCGTAAACTTTTCTCTGACCTATCGATAGCTCTGCTTCTTGCTCGTTCTGTGATTAGGAGGAGGAGGTGGAGAGCCCCTAAGAGTGTAGTTGAAAGGCTTCCTGTGAGGACTTACCAATCGACACCATCAACCTCAGCGCCCCCTCCCCCTCGGAGGACGTCGTCACTTCCCCCACGGAACAATCGTGAGCGAAATGTCAGTAATGCTAGCAGCAGTCGGAGCGTATCTGCCCCTAGCGCGCCGGAAAAACAGAACAAGGAATACATACATCAATCTCCCCCCCGCTCAGGCTACCAAGGAGGTTCAGTGGAATGCGTTGTCTGTCTTGAGGAATACGTCGATGGTGTTAGCAGGGTCATGAGATTACCCTGTGGTCATGAATTCCATGCTGGTTGCATGTGCGTTTCCCTTTACTCCATTTTGAATGGGCCAGACTAATTAAGGTATCAGAACACCATGGCTTACCACAAGGCGGAGGACATGTCCCATCTGCAAGGGGGATGTGGTGAGAGGTGCTGCAGCAGGGGGTCCGGGACCAAGCTGGGGCCGACACAGTGATGTTGGCGAGGCTTCGGAGCGGACACCGCTTGTGGCAGGGGATGGTGAGGAGGAGGAGGAGGTTTAGAGACTTGGAGTTTGTGTTTTCTTTACTGGCTTTTGTATTGTCTTTTTGCTTGCGGTGTATGGTTTGTTGGTTGTGGGATTCTTTCTTTTTGTGATGCTGGGTTGGGTGACTTGTAAATGGAAAGCTACGCGCTGTATCCACTGGGGTGCGGATTGTCACTCGATTTGTGGCTTTGATGGTGGTAGCTGGGGAAAGCTAATGCATATTACCTGGTGAAATAGAGCGTCAAATAGTGATCTGTGTGACAACTCTGTGAATCGTGGCAGTCAACCCATCAATTGTGCAGTTAACCCCAGACTGCGGCTTGCGCGGTGGGGGGTATGGTGCCGGGGCGGTGGTTTTGTCTGGTCCCGTTGATTCTTTGATGGGTCTGTCGACATCCCTCGATATTCACTTTATTCCACCCAAAGCAAACGAAGATACCCCTACCAGGATGGGGAAGATCGCCTTGTTCAGCCTCCCTCCTCATGGGAAACCGCACGGTATCCCTCTTGCGGCTGATCAATAACCCGGCAGTAAATTACAAGTCAAAAAAAAGGGGGGGTTTTCTCCCATCAAATTTATTCTCCAAGATTGAGAGCCGTTTTCGCGCAGGTGCGACTTTCCAGCTTCTTCCGGAACAAAACGACGTCAGAGGTTGGTCAATTTGAACGTCACGGAATCATGGGCCAGGCCAATGATAAAATGTCCGCAGGGGAATGGGCGGGAGGGGTAGACTAATGCTCAGGTAAAGCTTGTGTTGTGTCTGCATTAGCCACAGGGATCTTTTGCACTGGTATGCGGCGTGGCGTGCTGTGGGGCGGTGGTGTGGGGGTTTGCTCATTATGACGTGCAGTGCTGTACCAGTACATTCCTGTGGCGGGGTAACCGTCGCGGGGGGTTATGCGTGTGGCTTGTTGTGCCGGTGCCACTGCTCCTAGGGCTCGCGTACGATTGGCATGCTGGTCGGCAATTGGTTAATTTGCTTACGGTAAGCACTTATGCGGTCGCTCGGATGTGGCTAGTGTTGCTCATGACGCCGATGATTGCCTCCCTATTTCCAAGGAGGTCCAAAGCACTTGACATCATTTCCTCCGATTCCTCTTCTTTCCCTTCCCACTTCTCCATACCCACGCAAACAGGTCTTTGGACGCAGAGAACGAGGGTTTCCGCCTTGGAAAAGGCCCGCTGTGCGTGTGGATGATGGCTCTTTACACTATATAAAGACCTTCAAGACCCCGAAGGATGACATTTTTTTCCTTCCCACTTTATCCTTCATCTGGTTTGATCGGAAAATATTATACCTTACTCTTTGAGTTTTTAACTGCATCTTTTTTTCTCATACAAGGTCTTTACGAGTATATTTCATCATGAGCAGCATCGCCAACAAAGCTAAGGACGCCATCGTCGGCCGTGACGATACCGCTCCCACCACCACCGGCGCTCGTGAAACACACATAGCCATAGATCCCGATACCGGTACTACTACTGGCCCACACAGGTCCGATATGGCCAACCGCGCTGATCGTATGTTCTCCCAATTCTAATACATTTTTCTATTTCCGACCGGACCCCAGTGCTGAATTCCTTTCGCAGCTAGCGTCGACTCGGGCCGTGAGCGCCGGGGAAACCCAATGGGCGGGACTGGCCTGGGTGGAATGGGCTCAACTCACACCGCAGGCTCGACGGGTTATGGCCTTCATGGCTCGGACACGGCAAACACGAGGGATCCCAGAGCCGACCCTGGCACTCACGGTACCACCGGCCTTGGGACCGGCTCGACAGGCTGCGGGCCGCACGATTCGAGAGTGGTGAACGAGCTGGACCCCCGTATCGGCTCCGACCGTGACAGTCGCGCAGGCCTTGGTTCCACCACCCACGGCCCCACGGAACAAGCAACCGGCGTCTCCACAGGAACACACGGAACCAGGCCAGGCGGTGCGGGCCCCCACCAAGCGCCAATCCTGAACAAAACCGATCCTCGTGTTGACTCTGACCGCGACTACCGCGCCTCGCACGCCGCTGCACCCCCCGGCGGCCCTGCACCCAATACCGCGGGTCCACACAAGAGCGACCTCATGAACAAATTGGACCCCCGCGTGGACTCCAATCTCGATGGTAGCAGGACTGTAGGGGGTGATAAGACTTATTCTGCTGGCAGCGGCACCGGGACTACTGGGGGTGCCCGTTAGGGGACTGTGCAGTAGGGTCCGTACGACGCGGTGGAGTGGTGCCATCCAGTCAATTCTCGAAGACCACAGATGGGAATCGTTCCGCGTCTAGGAGGAGCAAGTTTGATGGGCTACGAGTTACGGTTTCTTTGGCTTTCGCTTTTTTTGTAGTTGGCTAGAAAATGCACAACTGTATTTGTGCGATTGTGTTTCGAATGATTGTTTCGAATGATTGTGTTTCGGATATCTGTCTATTCACAACGCGTGGTCGGGGAGCCGGGTGCATTTCTAATACCTAGCGGGGGAGTATAGCCGGCTACATTTCCACCAGGTTTCCACCCCCAAGGGTATCTTTTCTGGCCGTGGATTGTGTTGCAGATTATTTATTGATTTTTTTGAGCATCTCCACACCCACGCCGTCGCAACGCGCAGTCAGGGAGCCAAGTGCATTTCTACTACCCAACAAGGAAATATAGTTGATTGCCTTTCCACCAGGTTTCCGCTCCCAAGGGTATCTTTCCTAGCGATAGATTGTGTTGCAGATTATTTACTTGTTTTTGATTTTTTTTGAGCATCTCCAGGTAGCTCGTGACCTATAGAGAGAATTCGGTATGGTGATGTATAATACTCGTACAGTACGAGTACTGCATGATGTTGGTTAGCCCACAGAGCCTGCTAGGAGATCCCGGCTCCCTTTGGAATAATGCCCAGGGTTCCAGAATAGAATGAATTGGTTTGTTCGAGGGTGTCCGAGTTATTGATCTCGCCGCCGGGAGAACAATTAACCAACCAATCCAATCCAATTCGTAAACTTCCAACTTCGAACTTTCACTCCCTGCGTGGGGCGCCGTCATTCTACTCTGGAACCCTTGGTACCCCCCAAATGGAGGTGGGATCTCCGAGCAGGCTCCACAGGCTAACCGACATCATGCAGTACCAGTATTATACATCACCATACTACTGTACATTCTTTCCGTGGGTTACCTGGGCTATCTAGCTATCTAGAGATACTCAAAAAACAAGATCTACCACACAATCCACCCCCAGGAAAGATGTCTTTAACGGGAGCGGAAAAATTGCCTTACCGGCGGTGGGATCAATATCCCGGACATTCCCGGAAACACTGGTGAACCTGATATCGATAAAGTGAGCCAATTTATCAAAAACTTGAGATTATGGATCGCCCTACAGAACTCCTCGAGAACATGTCTTCCGAATTTATTTATTTTTTAAGAGTTTTCGAGAGGTTGTGAATCTCGTCCTCGGCTTCTTCTTTTTGAGTTTCTACAACGCAAGGAACAGGGGGGGGGTGCCCTCGCACAAGACAGGGATTATCTCTCGGGTTAACTGCGCGAAAACGGCTCCCCATGATGGCACTTGTACGATGGTGGGTTAGCTTGGCTTTGAGGGGGCTAAATTAACCTATCATAGTAGCGATGGCTGTTTAGTTTAGAGCTAGGAGATATTAGAGCGACGACCCCCCGTGGATAAGGGATAACGCTGGAGAAAAAGTAAGGAATAGTCAAGTGTATAAACTTCCTGTCGCGTGGCAGTTTCCTTCTCTCTCTCTAATATTTGGCGAGAGTTCAGGCTTCCCACTTTCAACATTCCCTCCTGGGTGCAGGTCGGTTATATCGAGTGAGAAGGAATGATTACGACCCCCGAGGTTTCTCTCGGAGAGATGCTGGTTGGCTACTTTTCATGTTCTGTGCTCTGGCATGAAGGCTTTCGTATTCTCGCCTTTTTATCACTGTCTCCCGCTTTCTTTCTCGCTTTCTTTCTTTCTTTCTTTTTGAATACCAACATCCTAGTGGTAGTAGATTCGATAGAGAAATGCCCCCCCCCCCTGTGGATGAAAATCGATGGCATGTGATAGGGAGCGCCAATATAGTACCTCTGACAGCGCAACGTGCCTAGAGGAGTGCCCCTGTGCAACGCCGAATCGGCAGTGAGCGGCTCCCTAGCACCACAAGAATTGGGTTGTCTAGCAAAGCACTAGGCCGATTTCGGTAATAGCCGAGTGTAAGTGTTTCGCTCTCACCAATATTTTGCACTTTTACATGACCGATTCCCCCGTCTGAGAGCATCTGATTAATAATAATAAAAAAATCTCTTACCCATTCTCTCTAGAGAAGGCTGCGTCAGATGGGTTTTGTTTTCTCAACGCTCGTTGCTGTGGTTCTCCAAGTAGAGATTGGGCTAGGGCATCTTCTGGGCCCCGATTTTGAGAACCTTGACCCCAACTTCAGCACACAATATCACTCGACATTACCGGGAGAAGGCAACAAAAAAAAGCCAGCCTTGACAACAACAATTGAACCCCCCCGCCCTATATCCACTGCGAACCCCCTCACTGCCCCTATGCGTCTTGTCGCCCCACCTGTTAATTCTTCCCCCACTTTCATTCCCCCCTCCGCACACTCCGCATCTCAAGCGCTCTTTCCTCTCTAGTCGCTCTTGTGGGCTATTTGCAACGACGACGCCGACGGGGCCAGCACGATATACCCAGACAGTTGCGACATTCAAGGGGACAAAAGCGCCTCACATTTTTCGACGGGGAGGTTTGGTTGGGGCGGCGAATGATAGATTGGTGAGTTTATTTATCCGATTTACTACCTTCAGAGGGGTTTCTTGACTGGCCTCATAATCCGGGAGGTGGAATTGAGGTGGCCGGCGTGCGAGGGGCTTCCTTCTAGTGTTGTTGCTGCTTCTGCTACTATCACCTCCCGCTATCCCCGCCACTGCAATCTAATCACCACCGGGTAGTCGCGTTTTACTCTTGGGTGGTTCTCACTGACCTGTGCTTTTGTTAGTTCATCCAGGTTACAACGGGGAGATCGCATTCCTATTTGATAAGAAAGCCGGATCTTTTCCGGCGAGGAGAGTGGTGAATAATAGATTGGTGAGTTTTCTCTGTTGTTGGCCATCTGGTCTGGAAGCGCGGAGTGGGTGGAGTCGAGGTGATTGGTGTGCCAGAGGGTTCCCTATCCTTCTACTCAATGTACCCTTGTCGGTGCACCACCATCACCACCACTACTACTACCACCGCCCCCCCCACAACCACAATGACTACAAATTGGTACTTGCAATAGGGTTGTGTTTGGTTCTGACTTATCTGAGCCTTTCTTCTCTAGTTATACCAAGTCACGCCAACGCGATCAGAGCCCTATTCGACACCCACCTGCGGCCGCCCTCCCTTATATCTTCTTTCCCCTTCCCTTCCGTCCCCGTCCCTTTTACTTGTTCCCTTCCCTCCTTGCCAAACACACTTCTCTTCCGCTCATCCAATCTCCCTCTCTTCACCAACTACCATTAAAACAAGACAAGATACTATTTTAAGTCTATTTTAAATACCAAACGGCACTCTTCAAGACATCATTGTTTCTAGCTGCTAATTCGTTGGGGACGGAATCAGTGATATTTCTCCTTTCTAGCAATTGAGTATAACTATTCGAGTCGTAAGAATTTTAAACTTCTCCTACATTTTGACTATTGCTGATAGGTTAGATAGATACGAATCTTTGAGCCTCAAGGATTTCCTGCGCTGTGTGGAATATTTTCGTTGATTTAAGCTGTTGGCCTAGTTTGTCGCAGTTGGGTTAAGATTGTAGAACCCGTTGCCTTGGTACGTCGCTATCTCGCGCTATCCCACAAGCTATGCGCCCAATAGCGTTATTATTATTCCGTGACACCTGCTGACTGTACGGGGCGGGGGTAGCAACGAGCCGATCTGTTATATAAACATTCAGGATCATTAAAGAGAAAATCGCCTCGGAGTTCTCTCACAAATTAAGCTTCCCTGTAGGTCGCAGTATTTCGCTTAAAACACCTGTTGGTTGTGAGTATGCACCCACGGTCATTGCCGCAGATACCCCCATCAATTCATATACTAACTAATAAAGTTTGAATGCTATAGAACCCTCCCACTTACAAACTTGCTTGGGACATATTCTACCTTCCGGAACCTGTTTATATTCAAAATGAACGATAACGCACGAAAGTCGCCACCACCGCCGCCAGCGCCGGCACCAGCACAACCTACAAGTTCTTTCCAGCGCAAGAACTCTTCTCACGTCCGCCCCACCATAGTTCTCAAGCGCAGACCCACTTTACAACCCGACAATCCGGCCGAAAAAATGGTTGAAGCCCCAAAGTCGTACGCTGAGATGGCTACGAAGGCAATTACACCTGCAGAAGATGTCGTTGTCATTCAAGATTCAACCCCCTACGACAAGGCTTTCCCAAGTCTTGGCGCTGAAACCGCTGCCAGAGTTGTTAGCTCGAGCGAAGCTGGATCTACCAGGCCCCCAATCTCTGCCCAAACAAAGGAACTTCAGCAGGAAAACTTGGCCCCTGCAGCCCCGGACAACCGCAGTAAAGAACACGGACCGAAGGCACCAATCTCCCGCCGACGCAACAGCAGTTATGGAAGCTCAAAGGGAACCCTGGACCATCACAAGCCTAAGGATATGGTCAGGAGTGTATCCATTGGTGGCCGAGATAAACCGCACTTCAGCCCTACTCAAGGTTGGGCCAAAAAGGAGTCCTCCTCGGTCCCCAAGCCCGGCAAAAGGCGGAATTCCGGTTACCATAATGCTACAAGATCGCATATAGAGAGTTACAGCACTAAGCCGGACGAGGGCAGGGGAGGACATCACTCCCATAACCCGGCTACTCACTCCAGTAATCCTGTGGGGCATAGGGGCTTCCCTAAGAGACGCGGTTCTTATAGTGGCCGCGGCCGTGGGCGACCATCTCTATCTCCTGATAGAACCCCCCTCAAGGAAATTAGTTGGCGCCCCGATCACTCGTGTTGCAAGAAAAAGGGCAGTGTGAAAAATGGCGGTGAGTGTATTGGTGAAACAAGCTCTCCAGCAGAACACTCCCCTATCTCACAGTGGGGGGAGAGCCCAATTAGGGCAACTACCAGACCATCAGATATCACTCGCCCTGTCTTCGAGCACTGGACAGATGACACTAGCCCTGGATCAGAGGGACGCCTTGAGGAGGGTAGAGTTATTCTTGATCTCGAGGGCGGACATGGAAAAGAAATTGAGCCGTCTACGCCAACACCCGAACCCGAGACCGCTAACGTTGCGAGGTGTCAAGTCTCTCCCTTTTCTAGTAGTTCGCGCACCGCCCTTTCCCTAGCTGACGACACCCCTGCCTCTAAACCCCACGACACACCCAACAACCTGCCGCAATTAAGTTTGCAGTCTTCCGCGCCACCACCACCACCCGTCCTCGACACCCCAACTCCATCTACCAGGCTCACCAGTCTGCGCTCTTTAAATTCCCCACCCCGCAAACTTGTTCTTCCAACGATGTCTGACTCCTATGAAGAACGTATGGAGAAGAGCAAAAAACTAAAGCGTTCGCTACTCCTATATCCTCTACCCGAAAGACCGCCACGCCCGAAACTCTCGGTGAACGAATATTTGGGGATAGTGGACGAATATCCTTGGCCTCATAAAGACGGGGTTCCACTTAATCCTCCTCCCAGTGCCGCCGCTAAAATGGAAGGCAATACCATGTTCGACAACAAAACCGCTATCAGAGACACGGATAAGGTGGCCGATCCGGGTGAGGGATACGAGGCAATTGGCCCCTCCAAGGTGGTCCAATACGCATCTACTGTTCAAGGTAAGGCGTCCAAAGCACTCGCAGGTCACAATAAGGTCAACTTTGGAGACATAGATCATAAGAAAGCCGCTCCCGCACCCGGCCAAGTTGGATTTGGGAAAACCGCATTCAATCCTCTAGCTGGTTTTACGGATCAACACTCTCAGTTTGCAGGTCAATCTTCCGAGGATAGACTTCCGCCTGGGTCAGCTCAGCCTCCACCGGGGCTTTCACTCCCCCCCGGACTTCCAATCCCGGCAAGTTATTACCAGCAACAGGGTATCGCTCTCGAAACCGAACCAGGAAATACCCCATTTCCTCAGCCGACAGAGAGAGCTACCCCCTTTGCTCAAACAGCCGACAATCCTCGGGCAGTGTCAGGCCAATATCGTCTGTCTTATCCAGACATGGGCTCCCTCACTCTCGGTCAACGTAGCGATGTTAATGAGTACGATACAGCCCTTTCCTTATTCCCCCACTACTCTTCTCCCAGATGTATTATGGCTAACTTGACACTAGTTCATACCTAGGCTTGAACATAACCGACGCTGAAATCAAAACCATCAACGAGACATTCTTAAAATACGGGCAGAGCAACAAAGGCGAACCCCTTTCCTTTACCGACCGTTATGGGAGGAGAGGTGCTGTTAGTGAACAAGGAGGCACTTTGAAAGGTGATAAGCTAGCTAACCACCTTGGCACCTCGAAGGCTACCGAAAAGGACAATTTTAAAGAACGTTTCGAGGAAGTGTTTGGCACAAAAGGGAAGGTGTCCATTGAGGTGCTCCAGGAGTATCAAAAGAAAAGATTGGTCGCAGAGCGAGTCCGCAATGAGAAACTTGCTGCCGAAGATAACAAACAGGTCCCAGAGCCAGTGACTGGCAATACCGGAATGTTTCCTTATCCCGCGCACGGAAAAAGCGATAGCGAGGTCACGCAGGAGCTTCTACTTGAGGTCTATAAGCAGCTTAGTTCGTACGTAGATGATAAAAGTATCATGGGAGACGCGGCTAGCGGGCAGAATGAAAGGGCAAGTGCTTATCGACCTGGGCCGTGGAAGAAGCCCCCCGCGGGGAAAATCCCGGACTGGATCAGCGACGATAACACTAGTTTCTTTGACCAATCTTTCGGTAAGGATTTCGTCCCCGAGGGAAAAGAAAAGACTACCGATGAGGGGATCGACGCTGTCAAACTCAACCATACCACTGCGGAAGGTGGCGCCAATAGCACCGGGGGTTTTGGAAATCAGTCGGTTCAACCTGTCGATGATGAGATGCAAGCTTCGAATGCACCTGGTAATGTCATCTTCGGGCCTCCCAAACCTCCGGGATACCCGAACCATCTTCCTAGGCAACACCTTCGCCCTCTCAAGACTTTTGAGCCTTTTGAGAATGACCGCCCTACCGTGAGATACGGGCTCCTCCCGGCAAATCCCAGGAGCGTCAATACTGCAGAGAAGTCTTATATCAACTATCGTGGAGGAACGGTAGGACCCGTTGCAGACTCTGCGCCCCGGTACGTCTACGGGCCCAAGGGCTATCTGGAGCTTGCAAAGGATGTGCCTGCTCCCCCACCAGCTGATACACCCCCGTTTGGTCAATCTAAATCTACTGCTTCTCCGTTTGCGGCATTGGAACAAGCCCTAGGAACCACTCGTTTCACTCAAGGGAGCCCCCAACACATCCGCCTAGCAGCCCCCAAACCTCCGCCAGGAGCAAAGCCAACCGGTGGCATAGTTTCGGACGCCATCAACGGCTTTAGTCGCATCAACTACGGGGGAAAACAAACTCAACTCGACCCGGACGGCAGCGGCCTTTCTAGGAGTGAGGTTTTAAAACGCAAGCAACGCCCTGGATCGCGCCTTGGACTTATTTTCGACGGGCCGAATGGGATTGAATATGAAATCGACAAGACCGATTTTAACCCTGCCGAACACAATGTGCTAGGCGGCAAGTTCAAGCTCAAGTCGCAATTGCGTAAGGAGCAGGAGGCATTGCGGGCCCAACAATCTCAACAGCCCCAGCAGCCGCATGCTGGAGGAGGAGGTCCCCAAGCTACACCGACCAAAGGAACCATCGCCCAAGGCAAAGGTTCCGAGGCAAGCCCCAGGACTCGTTCAGTCTTCGATACGCCCCCCGGTGGGAATCCTGGGCCAAGCCCCAGCACCCCCGGAAACTGGGCCGTCCAAGGCACTCCGGAGTCCAAAAGGGGTATGAAGGGTTGGAACGGCGGAAAATAAATGACAATTCCCCCCCCCCCCCCCCGAACAAAAACGTAACATTGATAGTTAACTTTAGATAGAAAAGGCAATATCAAGCAGAGCTGATGCGGTGGATAGTTCACGGGTGTAACTGATTTGTAACTACTTTTTGTTCATTAGGGGGCTACTGTTTAGCTGTTGGGTTTGGGTTGCTTTTTTCTTTCGCTAGCCTCAATGAAGCGGGTTAGCACTTTTTTCCTGGCCTGGTTTTTTTCGCTCTTGTCTTTTTCGTGAGAGGCCGCCACTTGGATCCATAAGTTTTTTTTTCACGGGCGGGATTAATGGCGATAGGTAGTCTTTTTCCGTCAGGAGGAAAGCTCCTTTTTTTCCCCCTCGACTGCCAACAACACCAAGTTTTCATTTTTCATTTTTCTTCTCTTCAGAAAATGGGAAGTTTTTTTTTAATTGCCTATTCGAGGCGTCTCACTCGGGACGGTCTCCTCCCCCCTGATGGGATATGCCCCACTATGGCTTTCTGTAAGACCGGAGGCATCCGGGTATCATAGGTATAATAGCTAGATGCCGGTAGGGGGTTAATCGATTAGGCAGTTGACCAATCCGGTGGGAAGTCGGTGATGTGATGTGGTAACCTTAGTTTGACTTCCATCATAGGTGCCTCCGCCGGATATTTTAATTCTAAGCTAGATACGGTAGCAAATTTAATGGAATTATATCCCCAGTTCTGGTTCGGCTCTTGATAGAGTAGGGATTTTTATTTTATTCGGGCTGTTTCCTTCCGTGTGTGTTGTTATGCTGCTTGCACGTTGGAATAAACTCGTATGGGGAGTAAAAATTTTCTTGACTCGCCCGTGGACGGTAACGAAAATTATGCCGTCCAGATGGTGTAGATTTGCGGAGCGGGTTTGATCGCGGGGGTGGCGCTTCCTTGCGAAGATAAATAGCTATCATGCTAAGGTTGAGGTGGGGTTACATACTTGTACAGCATCGCTTGGATTCTCTTCATTGATGATCTCGCGCTTGGGTGTACAGTATAGTACGGTATTTACTAGCTTATAGGTTCAACTAGTAGAATTGCGGTTCAAAGGGATACGGTACGCGATTGGAAACACCGCGGAAAAAATTACTCTTATAAGAGAAGTTAATCACAACGGCTAGCTACCCTCCAAATAGATGTGAGAAAAAAGTCCCCCAACCCTTGTATAATATCCCCTACTAGTAGTAGCTCAAGATATTGGCACAGTTACAGAAAGCAAGTTTCGAAGAACCTCTGAGGCTCAGCCTGCCGTACGGGTGGCTACATTGTGTATAAGAACTGGAATGAATACCGTGGGGACTTGAATGATTGGACGGTGCGCTATGGCATCCGGCTTCCCCCCTTTCTCTCCCCGTAAAGCCAGGAAGGAAGGAAAAAAAGATATATCATAATATTATTATAATATTCTTCAATCCCGGGAGGGGGGGAAGGGTTGTGTTGTTGCAGTGTTTCTTGCACCCCCATTTCCGGGGAAGGGAATTCTGGACTACGATAGCGTATGTACTAGTATCATACATGGCACACCGTCCAATTGTTCGAGTTTTATGGTAGGAACTTCAGAATCAAGCTTAAGGAAGCTCGGAGGTGCTGCCTCTCCCTCCCTCCCCCCGGCAATGTCTGCTCCGTTTTTTTAATTTTTTTATCTCAATAGTGGGGGGATGGAAGGGAATATGGGTTTTTTTCACCCGTTGAAACCGGATGAATAAGCGGGTGAACGAGTGGAAATGATTGTAGTGTTGGTTGGTTGGTTTGTGAGGGAGTTGCGCCCGGTGTAATTTTTTCTGGTCAGCTCGAGTGGCGGGCAACGGCAGAATCGTTAACATATACTAACTGAGCTTTCGGGATATTGTGGGACTTGACGTGCTCTCTGCACCCCCGGAATGTCGCTTGTGTTATTATGCTGGATGCGGGATGATCGCTCGTTGTTGAAAGAGTGTGTATGATACCCGATCGTGTAGATTAGTGTATTTATGCAGAATACCGCTGGCAACAACAATCATGAGTAAGCAGAGCGTAGATTGCGTTTACAGCCAGACTAGTGGAATGAATGCCTCTAACTACGGGTACTATTGGTCACGTGAATGACCATGGGGAAAAGTATTATACGCCGGAAGACAGAAAACCTCGCGAATGTTTAATACGGTTATTTAATTAGCTTAGCTCCATAGACAAAGGGGTATTTGAGGAGGAAGGTGGGGGAGGGATTTCATCAATTATCATTGTGGTTGTTTTTCTTTGATTTTTATCTCAATTTACCTTCACTGTGGAATGGTGAAGGGGAATTTGCTTTGCTTCGGAAGTTCCTATTCCACGCCCAAAGAACGTCTTGATTGAAAGAACTGTTGATAGTACTGTAGTACGCCACTCCACCACCCCCCTACGGTGGATAACCCAGTACTAATTTTCCAACGACTAAGCGGTGGGGTTCTAACTGAATCTAAATATATGACAATCGGAGCATAAGAGTGCTATGCAGCACTAGTACTGTACAATACCGTACTCGACAACAGGGACTTGGGTAAACCAGATGCCTTCTCTCCCGAAAACCACAACTAAAAGATCAGGAATTCTGTAGAATTGTAGACATGACTACTCACTCCCTCCCTCCATCACTTGACATATTCGGAATTATTCATTGATTAATCCCTTTTTATCCCCCACCTCTTTTTTTCCTTTTCCTTTTCTTTCTTTTATTCATCATTCCTCTCTCCTTTCCCTTCCAATCACTCCTACTTCTCTTCAGGCAGACGGCGGGAAAGAGCGCGCAACAAGTCACGGTTGATCTTGGAGGTTAAATTATTTCAATGGTTATGCTGGCTACCACCACCACCGCCGCCGCCACCTCGCCCGGAGCCAGTGCGATTTAAGGAGGAGGGTTCTATAGTTGTGTTTCTTTCGTTTGTTATTATGAGAGCGAGAAGAGGAATTGGGTGGGGTAGACGGACGTGTATCGTGGGAGGGAAGCGGCCAGGCGTGGGAATTATAGGTGGGAAAAGTCCTCCCTAGCCGAATTTTGACCTATGGTAAGTCTCTAATATGAAACAATTTACGTTACCGAAGGTAAAGCACATAATCAGTGAGAATACCCAATTTATGCAGGGGAAGCGGTTGATTAAATAATACAATGTCCCAGTCCTCCGGACGCTCTTGAACGATACCCTATTTAACTAATGTATCTGCAGCGCGCTATCTGTCAGGGAAGTTTAGCCACAGCTTGGGGTCACTACCTTTCTTGATATAATTAGGGCTAGACCACGCATCTGGTCCCATTATGGATGCTCTGCTTGAGCATGATCACACCGAGAGACCCCTATGATCAAGGCGATCGAGAAGACTATACTGCAGCAAAACTCGATCATGATCTGGTCGTGTGCATCACTAATATCATAGAGAGGAGGGCTTTAATCACTACCATGTTTTAATGTAATGCAGTAGAGCTGGCCTTATTTCAGCCAGAATTTAAGAAACAAGATTGACGCTAGATTCACTTGCGAACTGAAATACAGTTATGCTCTACATACACAGAACTGGAAAGTTGTCCCCTTCCTCAGGCATAATTCCCCATTGCGTTAAAACGGCTAAATAGCTCAAATTCCATTATCTCTGCTGCTTTTGGGCCCATTATGATTTCACCTATCATATCTGAGCAGGGGGGGAAATCGGTCTCAAGGCAAGGATCTCCAGCACCCTTCATATTAGCAAGCACTGCTTGCCGGAAGTGCCAGCGCAGAGCCTCGTCGACGGGGCGGAAATCATTATCGAGGAACCTTTGGTCAAGATGACGGCCAGCGAGGTTAAAGTCCAGCGTATCAGGTGCGAAGCATACAATCTTGTAATTATCCTACAAAATTATTAGCAACGGTGACGATAAATAGATCTAGCCACTCAGACATCCGGGTTAATTGCCAAAGCATAGCAATTAAACAAACAGTGCATAACGCTTCCAAGCAAGATCCCATTCTGGACCGAGTTGATAGATCCGTCAGACTCATTGGCGGGAGGAACGGTGATCCAACGACTGTAGTCACAATCGCTCCAGTGCTTCTCATATGCCAATGGGAATATGTGAGCGACTTTGAAAGTGATCCAGGAGCCCAGGTGTGCGAGCCGTGCTGGCCTACCAGTAATGACACATCGCCAATCGCGCTGACGCACAGCATCGGTGAATGCTGCAACTCGGGTTCCTGACGGCACCGAAGTCGTACGGGTTAGTGCCACTTCATCAGTGACAGTGATGGAACCTATTTGGAGTAAGTAGTGGCTAGTGATGAAAGTACAGAAGAAACTTACCATCAGTGAAAATATAGTAGTTACCTGGTTGGAGTTGTTGCTCATCCCTCTCAACCAACTGGTTGTTACAGTCGTGTAGATCAAAAGTATCGGTAAAAAAGCAGAAAACCTCCAGCATGGAATAGAGATTTGCGTTTGTAACACCTTCCGCGACCCAGAGGCCTCCGAGCACTGTAGTCCGGTTGTCGGAGGCGTAGATGTAGGTATCGCGCCAGGGTGAGCGATCGAGCGATGGCATGTTTGAAGGTCTATCTTGGGCTGTCAATTTGGTCTTCTTGCTGGGGATGGGGAAGGAAGGAAGTCCACAAAAAAAGGAAGACTTGCATTCACCAGCGGTGCAGATCAGGGGGGGTATGGTGCATGCAGGTAGCCTGGTTGCGCCAGCCTTGTAGTTGCACGTGTCTAACAGGGGGAGGGGGGGCTGCTTATATAGAAGGTTCTGCACGCTAAAAACTCTGTTTATAGCGTGCCGCGAACAGTCACCGCGACTGCGATAGCGCCCTATCAGCCCTATGCCACACTGCTTATCGTATCTAGGTTTTAAACCGCCACACAGCATATCATATCATAAATATAACTATAGGGCGTAAGGAAAAGAATCCCAACTTAAGGACTACTGAGGAATAGGGCCTCTAAGGGCGGGATGAGTGTGCTCGGGAGTTCAGTAAAGAACCGGAAGACCATCTCCACTTATCCCGTACGAGTGCATATTCTGTCAGGACAAGAAGGATACCTTCCGATTTGTACTGACACCCCCGAGCACAAGCGCTCAAGTTGTTAGATCAGAGTTCCATCGCTCTTGGTGCATCAGCACCAGGGGGAGACGAAACTCCAACTTGGTGACTTGAGCAGGATGATTGTTTATTCAATAAGGGAGCTAATTACCTGCAGGTAGTCGCAACGGCGCAGCCGCCAGTCTTGGCATGACATTGGAGGTTGGTAAACCCGAGGATGAAGCCGTCCATCCTATCCTGGTATTTCGGTCAAACGATGAAGGAATTGTGGCGACGATAAGAACAGTGGTTAATTCCGATATGGAGAAAAGAATGGATTCCGTTCTAGAAATTCAAAAATTCATCCTTCGAGCATATTTAGCACCGAGGTTAACGCCGACATGAGCTCGCAGTTGGAATGGGATGAGGTATCCAATTAGTTTCATTGAATTTCTTCCTCGCAACTCAGCATACCAATGGTTTTACATCGGGGTAAACAATTAAACCAGGTCCTGTAGTTTATGTTAATAGACAAGGGAAAGGTAAGAAAAAAGAAGTAAATATCACTTACAGTATCATACCGTAGTTTTCAGGAGGGCCTTCTGATAGTCCATTCACCCATCCCTAACCAGGGAGTAGCCAGAGTTGACTACTAAGGAGCTGGTTTAACTTAAATAAATATGCATTCCCACCCATATCCCGCCTTACCATGTTCGAGTAATCCGTATTTGGGTCAAATTCTGTCCACACGCTCTCGGGGAATATGTGCTTATTCAGCTCGCACCAGCGGCGATCCACCATATTTGTCATTGTAGGGTTGTCTCTATTGGGATTCGGAGTACGGGTCTGGGGGGTGGGCGATGAGGATGAAGGAAAATGAAATAATAATCCGTTGGGCCCCATCGTGCGATTGACGATAAAGTAGCAGAATTCAAAGTTCTGCTGAGCGAGTGAGTGACCATGAATGGCAAGGAAAGGGTTAAAAGAAATACTTAGGATGTTATCACTTCCCCGCGGGCGGGCAGTAAACCATCGACCAATATCCCGAGCGACTCCCAGGGTCCAGACACTCCCCAAGCACGTTGGAAACAGAGCCATACAGCCTCGCCTTTCTTAACCATCACTCCTTCTCCTGTGGGCGGAGCAACATTGGTGCCTAGTGGGTGTTGGATTGATGTCAACTTCAAAAATTGGAGCATGTGCAACACCTATCATACCATCATAGAAAAACAAACGGAACCCTAATCTCCTTATTCTTAATCCCCGTTGGCAAAACCAAAAACTCCCTATGAGGGAATGAGCGATCTTGAAACCAATCATAGGGGACACGCTTTCCGGTGATGACTTGCTGCCCCACACAGGCAACCGATGGTGAGACGTAAATCTGAAAACCTACCTAGCGTAAAATGATTAGTCACTGTAACCTGCTAAGTGAGAATAAGATGCAGTACTTACTCTCTCCTTTCGACCCAGTGTTCGCCATAATTCAGGGGGAGTCATTCTTGTTCAACTCTCTTATACAGGCATCTCCCACATTGTCACAGACTTCCCTCAGAATACCTTGTATCCTATCTTCCAGTGTAACTTCCTCACCTCAAACCGCTTGCTTCTCCTGCTTCCCTTCCCCGAATTACAAAATCAATGCATCGCACTCATCATACGCTTGTTCTACCAGCTTGCCCTTCTCGATCTTCAGATTAGCCCGGGAAGAACGTAACTTATAACGTAAATTACGGTGATCCCGCTCACTACCCGGATCCCGCTCACCCATAGCAACCAGTGAAAAATGTAACATCAATTGGATTATCTCTATTAATAATAGAGATACCACCATAAAAGTCTAGCTACAGGTACTTCAATATATGGAGCATCAGAATATGTATTTTTAATTTCATGTAAATAAATTGTTGCTCTGCTATAGTGGCTTTAAGATCACTTATGCCAGAGAGAACTTGCACTCTTTCCCAAGGATATAAAATTCAAAACCCCCCCAAGAAAGGCATTCTAAAGTAGATGGAAGGATAGTATAAGACTTATATATTCAGAGTGACCTGGTTTTGATTTACTTTACAAGCATTTCTCAAAGTATTGGTAGTTGAAAAAGTG
>Ga0307509_10003132_pt1 | contig 25652 bp, 9 predicted proteins | sample 10_EM_MG_FD_202245 | JGI IMG/M metagenome (GOLD analysis project Ga0307509, IMG submission 202245) | Populus trichocarpa ectomycorrhiza microbial communities from riparian zone in the Pacific Northwest, United States - 10_EM | ecosystem: Host-associated > Plants > Roots > Unclassified | place... | reverse complement strand
TCAGAGCGCGGGCATGAGGGAATAGTAAGAATGCTATTGGAACGAGAGGATATCAACCCCAACACTGCAGACACCGAATATGGTCGAACACCACTCTGGTGGGCTGCAGAGTGCGGGCATGAGCGAATAGTAAGAATGCTATTGGAACGAGAGGATATCAATCCCGACACTACAGACACCAAATATGGCCAAGCACCACTCTGGCGGGCTGTCAAGTGCCGACATGAGGGAGTAGTAAGAATGCTATTGGAGCGAGCGGATATTAATCTCAGCACTGCAGACACCGTATATGGCCGAACACCGCTCTGGTATGCTGCGGAGTGCGGCTATGAAGGAATAGTAAGATTACTATTGCAGCAAGAGGATATCGATCCCAACACTCCAGATACCAGATGTGGTCAGACACCACTCTTGCGGGCTGCGCAGAGCGGGTGTGAGGGAATCGTAAGGTTGCTATTGGAACGAGAGGATCTCAATCTTGATATACCCGGCCCCGGCGGCGAAACAGCTCTTGATTTAGCTGCGTCCTGCGGGCATTCAGCTATTGTCCAATTACTTTCCCAACCTCGGCCCTCCCCTCCCCTCCCAGTCGATAACGAAAAAGCCGCAAACGCAGGGCGGAACTCCTTGCCGCAAGGGAACCTCCAGAACAATATTAAGAAAAGAACAATCCATCTTAGCGATTGTGGGAAACAGAGAAAGAAACACCGGGGAGCCCTCACCTAAGCCGTCAGACCTGCCTTAGAGCCCCTTCCAGCCTTCCCCGTAGGCCTACCTTGCACCATTAAAGCCCCTTACCTAATCTCCATCCCTCATTGTAATACCCATTCTTCCCCCCGCCGTTATTTCCTCAGTTTTTCTCTTGTATTTCCTTTGTTACTTCATGGCTGCCTGTTACATTATAATTCGGAGTGAACCGCCAGTCATGCCTCACCGCGCTATGCCAGATATCGTGACGATGGACATTTCCAATCCTACCGAATGAGCGCCCGAACGGCCGCCACAACGCAAGAGTGAAATGGCCACCCCCCCTCTCCCTTCGTCGAGGGAGCCGCGAGGCCAGGTATAATCTGCAATGGAATCAATGGTGGGAGGGAACGAACGCTGTGTATACAGAGTCTTTTCCACCCTGGTAAAGCTCGGTTCATGGAGTTGGTACGGATCATCCTTCCGACCCGGATGGGGGATCGGGGTGAGCTGTTGGCGGTTGGTTGGGCTGATTGACGAGAAGTATAGGAATCGAACAGGATGACCTTCCCCCGCTGGTACGTGGGATTTAATTATATAGAGTGATATCGTGATATCCCGCCGGCTTGGGGTTCGCGAAGTGTAGTCCGGCTCTGCTGTGTAATCACCCTTGTACGTGAGTGTGAACTGGGTAAAATGTGAGGGGTTAATTTCGTGGGGTGTATCTCTGTTGGAAATGATGCTGCCCGCCATACTCACGATAGCTCCGTTGTCGTTCGGATAGCTTCTGGGAACGCGCTTGTTTAGCTTCGGTCACATATGTTCGTGGGAAGCATTTCAAATGTAGGAATGCGCGATAGTTTTGGAACCGTGTAGCTTTCGGGGAAGCCGGGAGAAAGCCGGGAGCGCTGTAAGGCTAGCGCGAAAGAGCTGGAAGCTCGGAGGGAGGAAAGTGTTTGTTTTCCTTTTGTTATCCCGGGAGTTATGACGGGAGAAGGGGAGACTCACATGGAGTAGCATGATGGCTCATGGATGGATATGATGTCTTTGTGGTTGACATATACTCATGTGATCGATAGGGTGAATGAAGTGAACTTCCCCACTCTGTGTGAGATCGTTTTTAGCGGGAGAACTCTTGGCGTTTCTTGTTCGGTTAGGTTGTCGCAGTCGTCGTCGATCCAGGTTTAAAAATCTCCTCCTGATTTTCCCCCCATCACCCACGACCGGGAAAGTTGGGATAAGAGCTTGGGAGTGCGAGTATACCAGCTTAGGCCCTCTTGGGACGGGTGGGTATCTGCTTTCATAGGGAATAATATGTTGCTGTGAATAAGAATAAAAATAAAAAAGAGTTGTGGGCGAGCTGCCCACTGTGGTGGTTGTCGGACCCCTGTCGAGAGCTGTCACACAAGAGCCTCATTCTCAATGAGACGACCTTGGTTGTCCTATCTGGACGAGGACGACAACCACCCGGTTGTGAGCACGGGGAGCAACATGGATTGCTCTTCCACCCGAATGTTAAAATTATTAAGGAACAAATTATGTTTTAGGTTAATTGATGTTAGCCGGCGGAATAATACCTGTATTGTACAGTACTCGAGTACGGTATGATACAAAATTTTTTTCTTTCAATTATTCATTTTTCACTTAAGGAACAAGTACGAAAACAGGTTCCCAGGTGCTTGAACTGATGTGCGATGTGCTGGTACTCGGATAAGGCTCTTATCTCACAGCCATCAGGGATGTTGGTGTTTATACTCAGCAGGAGATGATTGGATAGTAATTTCACCCGCTGGAGTCCCTCTCTTTTTTTTCCAGCCCGGTTTGTTCGAATTCCATAAAAGCTCCAATACCGTATCGCTACTCGCCGAACATTTTGGACACACTAGGTATGTACCGTACAACATAGTGTGTCGGCACTCGATCCCCCCCCCCCCCAATTGATACTCAAAAGGCCGCAAACACAGGGCGGAACTCCTTGCCGCAAGGGAACCTCCAGGACAATAGTAAGAAAAGAACGATCCATCTTGGCGATAGTGGGAAACAGAGAAAGAAGCACAGGGGAGCCCTCACCTAAGCCGTCGGACTTGCTTTAAAGCCCCTTCCAACCTTTCCCGTAGGCATACCTTTCACCATTGAAGCCCCCCACCCAATACTCCATCCCTCATTGTAATACCCATTCTTCCCCCCGCCGTTATCCCCTCAGTTTTTCTCTATCTCCTCTGTTATTTCATAGCTGCTTGTTACATTATAATGCGGAGAGTGTGCAGGGAAAGGCGCTCTAAGCACGAGCTCATGCTCAAGCTTTAATGCAAAAAAACAAACCCTTGGAATCCCGTGGCCTAGGCTTACAATCTCTGTTCCCCACTTTCTTTTGCTCTTTCGCAACTTTATTTCTTTTCCCTCTCTCACACTTACATACTCGTGGTTCCACGCTATTTATCACCTTTCGTTATCAGACAACTCATTTTTTTTCGCTTTTCTTCTCTAGATGGCTTTTTTTTCTCTAGAACCCCATATCATGGTAATGTATTATGTAATGCCCTCTCTTCGGTGCCTCTTACCAATCTACACTTCGCGATGTATGATATTTATATAACTTTGTTGCTATGGTTGTGTTTGGTACGCTAATGTCTAGCATGCCCATGAGTGCTCGCTACTATTATAGCTCGTAGTCGATGCACTGAATTTTGGGTGATTAGCCCCCACCCCTTCTATGGGTAGTATAATATGATACACTATCCTACGTGAGGAAGGAACTAAGTAAACATATCAGACCACCAGTTCCTTAATTGTATAGCACCCCGCTAGATAGCTGGTGGCATGAGCGAGAAGCAGAACGCGATGCCACCTGAATATGAAAGTGTCGCGGCGAGTGGGAGGATTGAGTTCCCCGGAAGGAGTAGAAATCACCCTGGAATTCTTAAAAAGTTTCTACTCGACCGTCATGATGTACATATATCTCCACTCCACATCCCAAAGGTCTAGGAAACCACCGTGAATCGTGGGTTCCCTTATCCGTTCCTTCGGTGCATAGCGGGATATGACAGAACCGCTTACAGATCATGAACTACCGATCTGGTAACAACTAATCTGTAGCGATCTCCTTCTGGGGTATATGTATACAAGGCACAGCGGCCGACCACAGAGTATGAAATCGCGAGAATATGTTTCTCGCTGGTTGATTCGGGGGCGGTGGGGTATGGCTGGGCGGGTTATAATGGGTGATGGGACTGGGCATGAACAAAGGCTAAATGGACCAGCGAAATCCCGTATAAAACAAAAGCTCCGGATGCTTCTGAAAGAAGCTTATCAAATGATACTCCACAAACCTCCCTAGAGGATACCTCCTGCCAGTTCGGTCCGTTTCCATTTAGTCCAAGCCATTCGAGAGTTGAGATTTTATTCAAAACTAACATTATGTTCCGACTCGTGACTCCAGACATGAAACTCGGACACAATACCCTAAGTTGGGTCAGTCATATCGTAGGTCATCTAGATGTGCTGTAATGTAAGCTAGTGTTCTATAAAATCATATCCCATCACTCGCAAAGCTGATGACCGCCTGCCATGCCTCTTCACACTATGCCAGCCATAGTGACGATGGGAAAATTTCCACCCCGGCGAAGCTCAGTTCGTGGAGTCAGTACTGATATTCCGGCCCGGAAGAAGGATTGGAGTGAGATGTTGGCAGTTGATTGGGCCGGTTGTCGAAGAGGAGTACGAATGATATTTGCTGTAGGATTAAACGGGACTACCTTCCGCAGCCACTATGTGGGATTCAGTTTTATATAGAGTGATATCGTGAGATACCATCAGCGCGGGGTTCGCTAAGTGTAGTCTAGCTCTAGCTGCGTAATCACCATTGTACGTAACTGAGAGTGAGCTGGGTAAAATGTGAGAGGTGGATTTTCGGGGGTGTATCCCCCCCGATTTCCTACGAGTGGGAAAGTTGGGATATATGGGGAGTTTGGCATTATTCTACACACAGTGAGGTTATAGCAATTGTATCTTGTGGAAAGATTTTAGCTTGGATGACTGGGCGGTAGTTAAAATTCAGTGAAAAGACATTTATTGGATGGGGATTAAAAGGCTTTATAACTGGTGAGAGTTTCTGGTCAGCCGTTTTAAGATCTTATTATACTGTAGTACAAAAGTTATCTAAAGATGGAATCCACGGCTATTCTACGGTGGTTGTAATATTTTATTTTGTTTTATTAAGTGTTCTAAACAAACCCATGCTCGTGGTCGTTTGTCACCTTGGGTAAAGCTCAAACTGCCCTACCTACACCGCACGTTTGGCCCGCCATACTACCGTATGGGACAGATTCTCAGAGCACGTTTCCCAGAGCTATAGAACCATGGATTGCCCCTCTATCCGAATGATACTGTCGGGGATGTGTGATGTGGAACTCATGTCTCACAGTCATCAGTGAGTTGGTGTTTACTCAGCAGGACATGATTGGATAGTAATGTCTCCTGCTGGAGTCCCTCTTTTTTTTCTCAGCCCGGCTTGTCCAGATTCCATAAAAGCTCCAATATCGCTGCCACAGTTATCGCTATAGCATATCCAGGCCCGACAAGCTTTGGACACGCCATGGAGAATACAGCGTATCGGCACTCGATCTCGATTGGTAACGACAATGTCAACTGCAATAACGTGACGAATAGTCACAACAATACCGTCAACGTGAGCAATATCATAGCCGATGAGAACCCAGAAATAATGAAGTGGCTCTCGCCACTGGACCCCAGGGGAAGGCATCACGATGTGCGCACCGACAGGGTCGATGGTGTGGGGAGCTGGCTTTTAGAAACAAAGGAGTTTCGGGAGTGGAGGAGTAATGGAGGTGGGGCAGAGAAGGCTGTCTTATTTTGCTACGGGAATCCGGGAGTGGGGAAGACGTATCTAAGGTAAGTTCCTAGTTCATCCTGAAGAAGCAGGAATTATGACCGACAGCCAGCAATATTAGTTCCTTAGTTATCGATGACCTGTGCGACCGCCCTTGTGAGGAAGAAATTGCAATCGCGATGTTCTACTGCGACTTCCGCGATCAGAGGGAGCAGACAGCCACCAGCATCGTAGGAGCCGTGCTCAAGCAACTGGTAGTTAGAGGGGAAGTGCTAGAGGATGTGCAAAAGGCATTTCAAAAGGCAAAAAACGAGGTCGGCGGTCGAGTTCTGCGACTTCCGGATATGGTGCAGATGCTGAAGGAGGTTGTTGTCGCATTACCCCGGGTCTTTATCTGTATTGACGCTCTCGATGAGTGCCTTCCTAAGCATCTATTGGAGCTTCTTGGGTCACTGAAGGTCATTCTTCAGAAATCACCGAGGATGCGAATATTTGTCACTGGGAGGCCTCAGGTTCGGACCGAAATTACAAGACATTTCGCCGGCAATGTTATGGTACCGGTTAGTCCGAAGAGGCACGACATAAAGAGATATTTGGAGAAGAAGTTGGAGATGGACACCGAGAGTGACGCAATGTCCGATGACTTGCGAGCGGACATCCTGAAAGTTATTCCACAAAGGATCTCTGGAATGTATGTAGCAGAATCTGTAATACTCATTTAATGCATAATCTTACATTGACTAACCATGGTGTTTAGATTCCTCCTTGTCTCGCTAGTCATTGACGCAATCTTGGGAGAGGTCACCATCTCAGAGAGGAAACGAAAGTTGAACGAGATGACCAGGGGCAATCATTTAGGGGATGTGTATGGAACAACTCTGGAGCGAATAAGGGCCCAGAAGGGCAGCAGATCCAGACTCGGGATAGATTCCCTAATGTGGGTATCGAATTCGGAGCGACCTTTGAAAGCCAGCGAGCTATGCCATGCTTTAGGAGTGAGGATAGGATCCACGGATCTGGATGTTGAAAACATTCCTACAATTCGAACACTGATAGGATGTTCTCTGGGGCTTATCACAGTTGAGGCATCCTCCTCCATTGTCAGGCTTGTCCACTTCACTTTGCAAGAGTATTTATCCAGCAATCCAAGCCTGTTCCAAAGCCCACACTCGATGATAGCGGAGGTTTGCTTAACATACCTGAATTTTCGTTGCGTCCGGGAACTTTCACCAACTCTTCTTTCCGCCCCACTGATAGTCCCCTTTGTTGAATATGCTTCTTGTTATTGGGGAAATCATACGGGGAAAGGGAAGACGGAGAGTGTTACTCAGCTTGCGCTCCTGCTTCTAGTTAGATACGAGGAACATGTAGCGTCTCGGCTTCTCTTGCTACATTATCATAAGTATAGGGGTTGGGGAAACCCGAATGATAAGAGGTTTATGCCTAAGGGCTTTACGGGGCTCCATGGGGCGGCATTTCACGGGATCGGGGAAATAATTCCTGCTTTGTTGGCCACCAAAGAGTGGAGTATTAACGAAAGAGACAACATGGGTCGAACAGCCCTTTATTGGGGAGCCATAGAAGGTCATGGTGACGTTGTAAAAATACTATTACAGCTGAAGGATATCGATCCTAACGCCGCGGACGAAGATGGTCAAACACCACTCTCGTGGGCAGTGGTGCGCGGGCATGAGGGAATACTAAGAATGCTATTGGAAAGAGGGGATATCAATCCCAACACTGCGGACACCTCTGGTCAAACACCTCTCTTGTGGGCTGCGGAGGGCGGGCATGAGGGAATAGTAAGAATGCTATTGGAACAAGAGGGTGTCAATCCTAACATTGCAGACACTCAATATGGTCGGACACCACTCTGGTGGGCTGCGGCGCGCGGGCATGAGGGAATAGTAAGAATTCTATTGGAACTAGAGGGTATCGATCCCAACACTGCAGACACCTTCTATAGTCGAACACCACTCTGGTGGGCTGCGGTGCACGGGCATGAGGGAATAGTAAGAATGCTATTGGAACTAGAGGGTATCGATCCCAACACTGCAGACACCTTCTATAGTCGAACACCACTCTGGTGGGCTGCGGTGCGCGGGCATGAGGGAATAGTAAGAATGCTATTGGGACGAGAGGGTGTCAATCCCAACACTGCAGACCCCGAACATGGTCGAACACCACTCTCGTGGGCTACGGAGCGCGAGCATGAGGTAATATTAAGAATGCTATTGGAAAGAGGGGACACCTTCTATGGTCGAACACCTCTCTGGTCAGCTGCCGAGCGCGGGCATGAGGGAATAGTAAGAATGTTATTAGAGCGAGCAGATACTAATCCCAACGCTGCCGACACCGAACATGGTCGAACACCACTCTGGTGGGCTGCTGAGCGCGAGCATGAGGGAATAGTAAAATTGCTATTGGAGCGAGTAGATACCAATCCCAACACTGCCGACACCGGATATGGTCGAACGCCACTCTGGTGGGCTACAGAGCGCGGCCATGAGGGAATAGTAAGAATGCTATTAGAACGGGAGGATATCAATCCTAACACTGCAGACACTCAATATGGTCGAACACCACTCCGGTGGGCTGCCGGGCACGGGCACGAGGGAATAGTAAGAATGCTATTGGAACGAGAGGGTATCAATCCCAACACTGCAGACACTGAATATGGTCAAACACCACTCTGGTGGGCGGCGGAGCGCGGGCATGAGGGAATAGTAAGAATGCTATTGGAACAAGAGGGTGTCAATCCCAACACTGCAGACACTCAATATGGTCGGACACCACTCTGGTGGGCTGCGGCGCGCGGGCACGAGGGAATAGTAAGAATGCTATTGGAAAGAGAGGGCGTCAATCCCAACACTGCAGACACTGAATATTGTCGGACACCACTCTGGTGGGCTGCGGCGCGTGGGCACGAGGCCATAGTCGGAATTATATTGAAACGAGAGGATATCAATCTCAACACTCCAGACACTGAATATAGTCGAACACCACTCCAGTGGGCTGCCGACCACGGGCAGGAGGGAATAGTAAGAAGGCTATTGGAACGAGAGGGTATCAATCCCAACACTGCAGACCCCGAATATGGTCGAACACCACTCTGGTCAGCTGCCGAGCGCGAGCATGAGGGAATAGTAAGAATGTTATTGGAGCGAGCAGATACCAATCCCAACACTGCCGACACCGAACATGGTCGAACACCACTCTGGTGGGCTGCGGAGCGCGAGCATGAGGGAATAGTAAAATTGCTATTGGAGCGAGTAGATACCAATCCCAACACTGCTGACACCGAACATGGTCGAACGCCACTCTTGTGGGCTGCGGAGCGCGGGTGTGAGGAAATAGTTAAGCTGCTATTGGAACGAGAGGATCTCAATCCTGACATTCCCGGCCCCAGCGGTGAAATAGCCCTTGACTTAGCTGCGTCCCGCGGACATGCAGGTATTGTGCAATTACTTTCTCGACCTTGACCCTCCCTTCCCATCTCAATCGATACAACTGTGGAGTTTTAGGGCGAATAGGTGACCGCCGTTGTATTCACTTCCGTACAGGAGCAACTGTGCGAGCGGGAGAGACAGAATAGATTTGTATCTAAAGAGCGAACGAAGAACTAGACGATATGAATGAGAGTTATTATGAAAAGAAACGCAAACAGTAGGGTCTCTGATAGAGACAGAGTCGGCCAAAAATCATAGAGACAGAAAAGGAAAAAACCAGATGAAAAGTAGGAAATCCTCCACTGTCTCATATCTCGAACAATACAGATACATAATGAGTGCCATAGTAGACACCTAGTGCTAGTCTATTCCATCTCCAACCTGCAGTGTTTTCACTATAAAGTTTTAAGTCAAACCTACAAAAGAGTTTTTCAAACGCTGGGTGGTTCCAGTGAGAGTGCAAAACACTAGGCCAGCCGTACATTACTAGGTTTCAACAACCAAGGCCGCAAGCATAGGGTGGAACATTCCGCCGCAGGGGAACCTCCTGAACAACAGTAAGAAAAGAACAATTCATCTCAGCGATGGTAGGGAACAGCGAAAGAAACACCAAGGAGCCCTCACCCAGACCGTCGGACTTGCTTTAGAGCCCCTTCCAGCCTTTCCCGGAGGCCTACCTTTCACCATCGAAGCCCCTTACCCCCCAATACCTGACCTCTCGTTACAATAGTCATCCTTCCCACTGCCATTATTGTTAGCTCTATTAGCTCTACGATATGTTGAGGTACGGCTATGCCCACTTAGGTCACGTCTATGGGTTAGCTTAGGGCCTACCTACTGTGTTTGGGTTATGTCTATCATTGGTTGTGCGGGAGTGGGCTTGGGACGGGCGTTTCCCCCCAAGTATCATAGTCTTCTCTCTTGTACGACTAGTTATTAACGAACATCTCACCTCACACATACATACCACACATCCCAACAATTATTTCCTCCTTAGTTTTTCTCTTCCATTTCCTCCGTCCTATCGGTCCTTCCCTATCACTATTGCTACTTCATAGCTGCTCGTTACATTATAGTTCACAGTGTGTGTGTACTAGTACAAGAAAAGACGCTCTAAACACGAGCTCATGCGTGAGCGCGGATAGAGAAAAAATAAAGATCAGGCCCTTGAATCCCGTGTCCTAAATATACAATCCTCCCCACCACCTCCCCCCTTTCTTCCTCTTTCGCTGTTTTATTTCTTTTCCGCCTCTCGCATACATACACAGTTCAACACCGTTTATCATTCATTATTAGAAAACTCATTTTCATTTTTCATCTCTATATGCCTTTTTCTCTCTCTAGGGCTCTAACTCATAGCAATGCATTATATCATACAATACCTCCCCCCCTGTGTGTTTCTTACCAATCTACCGTTCACAATGTATGATATTTATATAACTTTGTTGCTGTGGGGTTGTTTTGGTAGGCTAACGTCTAGCACGCTCATGAGTGCTCGCTACTGGCTTGAAATCGGTGCGCGAGATTCTAAGTGATTAGCCCCTCCCTGCTCGTAGTACTATATGATGCCTTTATCTACGTGAGGAAGGAACCAAGTAAACATAGCAAACTTCACCGATTCCTTCATAGTATAGTATAGCGCCCGGTTGGATAGCTAGCGGCATGAGCGAGAAGCAGCACATGATTCCTCGCGAACGTGGGAGTATTTGTGGCCCCAAGTCGGAGGATTAATTACCTCGGACGGAGTAGTTCTAAATCACCCTGAAATTCTTGAAAAGATAAAAATTTGCCACTCGACCGTCAAGATGTACATATATCTCTATTCTCCGTCCGCACCATCCAGGAAATCACCATGAATCATGGATTTCCTTATCCACTCATCTCTTCCGTGCATAGCTGAATATAACTAGACCTCTTCCAGATAGGGGACTACCGGTCTAGCAAAACGACCCCTAGTGATCCCCTTCCCGGTGGGGTATATGCTGACAAATTCACATGGGCTGATTCTCGCAGAGTATAAACTGCGAGAATACGTTTCTCACAGGTTGATAGTTCGGGGATGGGGGGGTATGGCCGGGAAAAGGTGATAGTGGGTGATGGAGCAGGGCATGAACAAAGGCTAAACGAACCAGCGAAATCCTGTATAAAACAAAAAGCTCCTTCTTTCCTCCACCGGGTACTTTTGAAGAAACCCTCCCAGCGGGTACGTCCTGTCGCTTCTGCCATTTAATCCAAGCAATCGGCTAAAGAGTAGAGATTTTATTCGAACCCAACGCTATGCCCCAACTCGTGACACCCGACATGAGAGTCGGAGACGATACCCTAAATTGGATCACTCATATGGTAGGTCATCTACATGTGCTGTACTGTAATTAGTGTTCTCTAGAATCATTCTCTATAATCATACACCATCACTCGCAAAGCTGATAACCGCCGGCCATACCTCGCCACCCTATGCCAGGCATAGTGACGATGGGGCGTTTCCAACCCTACCGAATGACTCGAACGGCCGCCGCAGCGCAACAGTGATGTGGCCACTCCCCCGAACCCTTCATCGAGGGAGCCACGAGGCCGGGTATAATCCGCGATAGAATATATAGTGGAACGAACGCTGTGTCTACCGAGTATTTTCCACCCAGGTAAAGCTCGGTTCGTGGAGTTGGTACGAATCATCCTTCCAGTCCGGATGAAGGATTGGGGTGAGCTGTTGGCGGTTGATTGGGCTGGTTGACGAGGAGTACGAGTGCTATTTGTAGTCGGAATCGAACAGGGCGACCTTCCCCCGCTGGTACGTGGGATTTAGTTATATAGAGTGATATCGTGACATATCGCCAGCTCGGGGTTCGTGAATTGTAGTCCAGCTTTGGCTGTGTAATCGCCCTTGTACGTGACTAAGTGTGAACGGGTAAAATGTGATGGGTTGATTTCGTGAGATGTATCTTTGTTGGAAATGATGCTGCTCGCCATACTCACGATAGCTCTTTTGTCGTTCGGATAGCTTCTGGGAACGCGCTTGTTTGTTTATTTGGGTTCGGAAGTGCGCTTAGGATTCGGGCATGTGTTTTTGGCTTAGGGCATATGTGTTTGTGTAAAGCATTTCAGATGCAGGAATGGGCGATAGCTTTGGAACCGTGAAGCTTTCGGGAAAGCCGGGAGAAAACCAGGAGCGTTGTAAGGCCAGCGTGACAGAGCTGGAAGCCTGGAGGGAGGAGAGTGTTTGTTTTCCTTTTGTTACCCGGGAGTTATAACGGGGGAAGGAGACTCACATAGAGTAGCATGGTTGCTTATGGATGGATATGATGTTTTTGTGGTTGATATATACTCATGTGATCGTCGTTAGTTAGTTGATGGAGTGTTGTCGTCGAGTAAAGTGAACTTCCCCAGTCTGTGTGCGATCGTTTTGGCGAGAGAACTCTTGGCGTTTCTCGTTTCGTTAGGTTGTCGCAGTCGTTGTCGATCCACATTTAAAAATCTCCTCCCGATTTTCCCCCCATCACCCACAACCGGGAAAGTTGGGGCATAAGAGCTTGGGAGTGCGAGTATACTAGCATAGGCCCGCTCGGGACGGGTAGGTACCGTATCTGCTTTCACAAAGAAGAACATGTCGTTGTGAATAAGAATAAAAATAAAAAAAGAGTTGTGGGCGAGCTGCCCACTGCAGTGGTTGTCGGACCCCTGTCGTCAGCTGTCACACGAGAGCCTCATCCTCATTGAGACAACCTTGGAGTTGTCCTGTCTGGACGAGGACGACAACCACCCGGTTGGAAGCACTGGGAGGGAGCAACATGGATTGCCCCTCCACCCGAATGTTACAATTACTAGGGAATACGTTTTAGGTTAATTGATAGCCGGCAGAATAAAGCCTGTCTTTTACGAAAACTTTTTCTTCTCATTTTTTCATTATTTTTTTTTTTCATTTAAGGCACAGGTACAGTACTCATATGGTCGGTCAGTGGACAGAATTAGCCGCCCACCAGCGATCGATGGCAACGGAACCCTCCCCCTCATCCTACTGTACCTGTACTTGTTCAATACTACGTAAAGAAATTTCTCTAGATCAAATATTAATTTCTGCCAAGCATTCTACTGTATATCTATGTTCTTAAATTATTTTTTTTGGTTTTCATGATAGTGGAGTTGGTGAGGGAACGCTGTTGTCATGGTAGGGATTTTTCTTGTTCGTTGATGTGCGGTTAACGTTTTCCCTGGACAATACAAAAACAGGTTCCCGAGTGCTGGAACTGATGTGCGATGCAAGACTCTTGTCTCGCAGCCATCAGGGATGCTGGTGTTTACTCAGCAGGAGATGATTGGATAGCAATTTCACCCGCTGGAGTCTATCTTTTTTTCTCGCCCGGCTTGTTCGAATTCCATAAAAGCTCCAATACTGTATCTCTGCCACAGTTGTCGCTATAGCGTAGCTACGCTCGCCAAACATTTTAAGACACACTATGGACAACATAGTATATCCGCACTCAACCCCCCCCCCCAATCGATACCGAAAAGGCCGCAAACATAGGACAGAACTCCTTGCCGCAAGGGAACCTCCAGAGCAATAGTAAGAAAAGAACAATCCATCTTGGCGATAATGTAAAACGGAGAAAGAAACACCGGGGAGCCCTCACCTAAGCTGTCGGACCTGCCTTGAACCCCTTCCAGCCTTTCCCGTAGGCCAAGCCAAAGCCAAAAAATCAACCCTTGGAATCCGGTGGCCTAGGCGCACAATCTCTGCCCCCCCACTTTATTTTTTTCTCTTTCGCGACTTCATTTCCTTTCCCTCTCTTACACTTACATACTGGTGGTTCAACGCTATTTATCACCTTTCGTTATTAGACAACTCATTTTCTTCGTTTTTCTTCCCCAGATGACTTTCTTCCCTTTAGGACCTTATATCATGGCAATGTATTATATAATGCCCTCTCTTCTGTGCCTCTTACCAATCTACCCTTGACGATGTATGATATTTATATAGCTTTGTTGCTGTTGTTGTGTTTGGTACGCTAATGTCTAGCATGCCCATCAGTGTTCACTACTAGCTTGTAATCGGTGCGCTGAATTTTGGGTGATTAGCCCCCACCCCTTCTATGGGTAGTATAATATGATACACTATCCTACGTGAGGAAGGAACTAAGTAAACACATCAGACCACCAGTTCCTTAATTGTATAGCACCCCGCTAGATAGCTGGTGGCATGAGCGAGAAGCAGAACGCGATGCCACCTGAATATGAAAGTGTCGCGGCGAGTGGGAGGATTGAGTTCCCCGGAAGGAGTAGAAATCACCCTGGAATTCTTAAAAAAGTTTCTACTCGACCGTCATGATGTACATATATCTCCACTCCACATCCCAAAGGTCTAGGAAACCTTCGGTGCATAGCGGGATATGACAGAACCGCTTACAGATCATGAACTACCGATCTGGTAACAACTAATCTGTAGCGAACTCCTTCTGGGGTATATATATACAAGGCACAGCGGCCGACCCCCACAGAGTATGAAATCGCGAGAATATGCTTCTCGCTGGTTGATTCGGGGGCGGTGGGGTATGGCTGGGCGGGTTATAATGGGTGATGGGACTGGGCATGAACAAAGGCTAAATGGACCCGCAAAATCCCGTATAAAACGAAAGCTCCGGATGCTTCTGAAAAAAGCTTATCAAACGATACTCCACAAACCGCCCTAGGGGATACCCCTGCCAGTTCGGTCCGATTCCATTTGTCCAAGCCAGCCGTTAAAGAGTTGAGATTTTATTCAAAACGAACATTATGTCCCGACTCGTGACTCCCGACATGAAAGTCTGACACAATACCCTAAATTGGATCAGTCATATGGTAGGTCCTCTACATGTGCCGTGCTCTAACTCAAGCCAGTGTTCTTTGGAATCATGCCAAATCACTCGCGAAGCTAGTGATCGCCAGTCATGCCTCTCCACACTATGCAAGCCATAGTGACGATGAGAATTTCTCACCCCGGCGAAGCTCAGTTCATGGAATTAGTGCAGATCTTCCGGCCCGGATGAAGGATCGGGGTGAACTGTTGGCGGTTGGTTGGGCCGGTTGACGAAGAGGAGGAGTACGAGTGTTATTTGCTGTAGGATTAAACGGGACGACCTTCCGCAGCCACTGTGTGGGATTCAGTTATATAGAGTGATATCGTGAGATACCATCAGCGCGGGGTTCGCTAAGTGTGGTCTAGCTCTAGCTGTGTAATGACCATTGTACGTGACTGAGAGTGAGCTGGGTAAAATGTGAGAGGTGGATTTCCGGGGGTGTATCTTCTCCTGATTTCCTACGAGTGGGAAAGTTGGGATATAAGGGGAGTTTGGCCTTATTCTACACACAGTGAGGTTATAGCAATTGTACTTGTGCAAAGATTTTAGCTTGAATGACTAGGCGGTTGTTAAAATCCATTGAAAAGACATTTATTGGATGGGGATTAGAAGGCTTTATAACTAGTGAGAGTTTCTGGTCAGCCGTTTTAAGATCTTATTATATTGTAGTATAACAAAAGTTATCTAAAGATGGAATTTATGGTTATTCTACGGTGCCTGTAATATTTTATTTTATTTTATTAAGTGTTCTAAACAAACCCATGTTTATGGTCGTTTGTCACGTTGGCTAGGGCCCAAACTGCCCTACCTGCGCCGTACGTTTGGCCCGCCATACTACCGTATGGGATAGATTCTCTGAGCACACGTTTCCCGGAGCTGTAGAAGCATGGATTGCCCCACCCGAATGTTACTGTCGGGGATTTATGATGTGGAACTCATGTCTCACAGTCGCCAGTGAGTTAGTGTTTACCTCAGCAGGAGATGATTGGATGGTGGTTTCACCCTCTGGAGTCCCTCCTTTTTTCTCAGCCCGGCTTGTCCAGATTCCATAAAAGATCCAATATCGCTACAACAATTATTGCTATAGGGTAGCTGCGCTCGCTAAACACTTTGGACACATCATGGAGAACCCAACGTATCGATACTCGATCTTGATTGGTAACGGCAATGAAAACAGCAATAACGTGACGAATAACCATAATAGTACCTTCAACTTGAACAATATCATCGCAGCTGAGAACCCGGAAATAATGAAGTGGCTCTCGCCGCTGGACCCTAGGGGAAGGCATCACGATGTGCGCACCGACAGAGTCGATGGCGTGGGGAGCTGGCTTTATGAAACAAACGAGTTTCGGGGGTGGAGGAGTAATGAAGGTGGGGCAGAGAAGGCTGTCTTATTTTGCTACGGGGATCCGGGAGTGGGGAAGACGTATCTAAGGTAAGTTCTTAGTTCATCTGGAAGAAGCAGGGATTATGGCCGACAGCCAGCAATATTAGTTCCTTGGTTATCGATGACTTGTGCGACCGGCATTGTGAAGAAGAAATTGCAGTCGCGATATTCTACTGCGACTTCCGCCACCAGAGGGAGCAGACAACCACCAGCATCGTTGGAGCCATACTTAAGCAGCTGGTAGTTAGAGGGGAGGTGCTGGAGCATGTGCAAAAGGCATTCCAAAAGGCGAAAAACGAGGTCGGCGGTCGAGCTCTGCGACTTCCGGATATGGTGCAGATGCTGAAGGAGGTTGTTGTCGCATTGCCCCAGGTGTTTATCTGTATTGATGCTCTCGATGAGTGCCTTCCTAAGCATCTATTGGAGCTTCTTGTGTCACTGAAGGACATCCTTCAGGAATCACCGAGGATGCGAATATTTGTCACTGGGAGGCCTCAGGTTCGGACCGAAATTCCAAGACATTTCGCCGGCAATGTTATGGTACCGATTAGTCCGAAGACGCACGACATAGAGAGATACTTGGAGAAGAAGTTGGAGATGGGCACCGAGAGTGACGCAATGTCCCATACTTTGCGAGCGGAGATCATGAGAGTTATTCCACAAAGGATCTCTGGAATGTATGTAGCGGAATCCGCAACTTCATTTCATGCATAATCTTACATGGACTAACTACGGTGTTTAGATTCCTCCTTGTCTCGCTAGTCATCGACGCAATCTTGGGAGAGGTTACCGTCTCAGAGAGGAAGCGAAAGTTGGACGAGATGACTAGGGGCAATCATTTGGGGGATGTGTATGGGACAACTCTGGAACGAATAAAGACTCAGAAGGGCAGCAGATCCAGACTCGGGATAGATGCCCTAATGTGGATATCGAATTCGGAGCGACCGTTGCGAGCTAGCGAGCTATGCCATGCCTTAGGAGTAAGGATAGGATCCACGGATCTGGATCTTGAAAACATTCCTACGATTCGAACACTGATAGGATGTTCTATTGGGCTTATCACAGTTGAGGCATCCTCCTCCATCGTCCGGCTTGTCCACTTCACTTTGCAAGAGTATTTATCCAATAATCCAAGCCTGTTCCAAAGCCCACACTCGATGATAGCGGAGGTTTGCTTAACATACCTCAATTTTCGTTGCGTCCGGGAACTTCCGCCCACCCTTGTTTCTGCCCCACCGATAGTCCCCTTTGTTGAATATGCTTCTTGTTATTGGGGAAAGCATACGTGGAAGGGGAAGACGGAGAGTGTTATTTAGCTTGCGCTCCTGCTCTTGGTTAGATACGAAGAACATATAGCGTCTCGGCTTCTCTTACTACATTATTATGAATATAGAGATTGGGAAAACCCGAATGATAAGAGGTTTATGCCTAAGGGCTTTACAGGGCTCCATGGAGCGGCCTTTCACGGGATCTGGGAGATAGTTATTGCTTTATTGGCGACTAAAGAGTGGAGTTTTAACGAAAGAGACAGCACGGGCCGAACGGCACTTTCGTGGGCAGCTGTAGGAGGTCATGAGGATGCTGTAAAAATACTATTACAGCTGAAGGATATCGATGTTAACGCCGCAGACACCTTAGATGGCCGAACGCCGCTCTGGTGGACTGCGGAGCGTGGACATGAGGGGATAGTAGCAGTGCTATTGGAACGAGAGGATATCAAGCCTAATGCTGCAGATACCTTATGTGGTCAAACACCGCTCTGGTGGGCTGCGGAGGGCGGGCACGAAGGAATAGTAAGAATGCTATTGGAGCGAGAGGATATCAATCCCAACACTGCAGATACCGAATATGGTCAAACACCACTCTGGTGGGCTGCGGAGCGCGGGGATGGGGGAATAGTAAGAATGCTATTGGAACGAGAGGATATCAATCCCAACTCTGCGGACACCGAATATGGTCGAACACCACTCTGGTGGGCTGCGGAGCAAGGGCATGCGGAAATCGCAAGAATGCTATTGGAACGAGAGGGTATCCATCCCAACACTCCAGATACCAGATATGGTCAAATACCACTAGTACGTGCTGCCCAGAGTGGGCATGAGGGAATAGTAAGAATGTTATTGGAACGAGAGGATCTCAATCCTGACATACCCGACCCTAGTGGCGAAACAGCCCTTGACTTAGCTGCCTCCCGCGGACACGCAGGTATTGTGCAATTACTTTCCCAACCTTGGCCCTCCCCTCCCATCCCAATCCATACTGTAAAGGTCGGGAATAGAGGGCAGAACACCCTGCCGCAGGGGAAACCCCCGAACAACAGTCAGAAAAGAACAATCCATCTTGGCGATAGTGGGAAAAAGCGAAAGAAACTCAGGGGAACTCTCACTTAAGCCGTCGGACCTGCTTAAGAGCCCCTTCCCGCCTCTCCCGGAGGCCCACCTTTCATCATTGAAGCCCCTTACCTAATACCCCACCCCTCATTGCAATAGCGATCCTTCCCCCCACCATTATTTCCTCCTTAGTTTTTCTCTCTCTTCTATTTCCTCCTTCCTATCGCTCCTTCCATATCATTACTGTCACTTCATAGCTGCTTGTTACATTATAATGCATGTGTGCAGGGAAAGACGCTCTGACCACGAGTTCATGCATGACCGTGAATAGAAAAAAAAAATCAACCCTTGGAGTCCCGTGGCCTATGGCGCACAATCTCTGCCCCCCCATGTTTTCTTCTTGCTCTTTCGCGACCTTATTTCCTTTCCGCCTCTATCTCACACATATGCAGTTCAGCGCCGTTCATCATCTTTCATTCCTAGACGGCTCATTTTTTGACAGTTTTCTTCTCTTGATACTTTTTTCCTGGGTCTCCATATAGCGATGCATTATACCTTCCCCCTCTGTATGCCTTACTAATCTGCCCCTCACAACGTATAATATTTATATAGCTTTGTTTCTGTGGGTCGTATTTCGTACGCTAATGTCTAGCATACTCATGAGCGTTCACTACTGGCTTATAATTTGCGCGCTGAATTCTAAGTGATTAGCTCCCTCTGAGGGTACATGATACCTTTATCCTACGTGAGGAAGGAACCAAGCAAACCTAGCAGATTCACCCATTCCTTGATATTATATCACCCTGTTAGATGATGGAGGTCTGGGCTATGCGGAGGGAAATATACCGTCGTACAAGCACCGCAATGACACAGCTATGAGCCGAACTGGCTTCACGAGAAAGACCCGGATCAGTGGCTGATAGGAAAACTGAGATGTGTTCGATATTCGATGTGTATGACAAATGTATTTGCAAAGGAGTGTCCATGAGAAGTGCAAGGTGTGCGATGTACAGAGGAACGCAGCTCAGGCTAGATACAGTTTGTGGTGGCCCGCACAGTGGGAACTCTACCACACAACACCAGTCACCGCCGTGCGGTCTGGTCATAGTCCTGCTCACACCTACAAGTGTGTCCTAACCTAACATACCACGATGGGGTTACTCCATCATTAGATAGCTACCGGCATGAGTAAGAAGCAGGAAAAAAAATACCTCCTAAATATGGAAGTATTCGTGGGGACTAGTCGGAGGATTAATCACCTCTGGGGGAGTAGAAATCACCCCGGGATTCTCGAAAAAAATTAATTAAAATTACTATTTGACCCCCATAATACACTGATACGTATATCTACTCCTCATCTCAAAAGTCCAGGAAACCGCCGCGAATCATGGATTCCCCTATCCATTCCTTCCATGCACTGCCGGATACGACTCGACCTCTTACATATTGTGAGCTACCGGTCTGGTAAGACTAATTCGCAAAGGTGCCCTTCTCGTGGTATATGTATACAGGCACAGCGGTTGGTTCCCGCAGAACATAAACTGCCAGAATATGTTTCTCGCAGGTTGATAGTTCGGGGGTGGGGGTGTATTACCAGACTGGTGATAATGGGTGATGGGACTGGGCATGAACAAAGGCTAAACGGACCAGCAAAATCCTGTAGAAGAAAAAAATGAAAAGGACCTTCATCCTCCTTGTACTTCTAAAAAAAAGGGGGGGGGAGGGGGGAAGGGTCTCATGGAATGATACTCCACCAACCTCCTAGCGGATACATCCCGTCACTTCGCTCCGCTTCCATTTAATCCAAGCTATCCGTTAAAGAGATGAGATTTTATTCAAAACCAACATTATGTCCCAACTCGTGACAGCCGACATGAAAGCCGGACACAATACCCTAAATTGGATCACTCATATCGTAGGTCATTTACATTTGCTGTACTCTAGGTTACTGTCCTCTGGAATCATGTCCCATCACTCGAAAGGTGACAACTGCCGGCCATTCCTAGCCACGCTATGTCAGGTATAGAGACGATGGGCATTTCAAATCCCACGGAATGGACACCCGAACGGCTGCCACAGCGCAACAGTGACGTGGCCATCCACCCGAACCCCTTGATCAAGGGAGCCGCGAGCCCGGGTATAATCGGCAGTGGCTTCTAGGGCAAGAGGGAACGGGCTCTGTATCTACCGGCGAGTCTTCCCCACCTCGGTAAAGCTCAGTTCGTGGAGTTGTCACTAGTTTTCCGGCCCGGATGAAGGATCGGGGTGAGAGGTTGGTGGTTGGCTAGGCCGGTTGGCTAAGAGGAGGAGTACAAGTGTTGTTAGCTGTAGGGATTAAACGGGTCCACCTTTCATAGCCACTGCGTGGGATTCAGGTATATAGAGTGATATCGTGATATACGGCTACCGTAGGGTTCGCGAAGTATAGACTACCTCTGGCTGCGTAATCGCCCTTATATGTGAACGAGTGTTAACTGGGTTGGTAAAATGTGAGAGGTTGATTTCGTGAGGTGTATCTTCGGCAGATTTCCTCCCATCACCTACAACCGGGAAACTCGGGGTATAGCTCGGGAGTGCGAGTATACTAGAATAGGCCCTCTAGGACCTCAAGGGTGGGTATCTGCTCTGAGAAGAAATAGTATGTCGCTGTTAGCTGTCAATGGTTATTTTGTGTAAGTGTTGCTGACTGTATGTAACCTCATTGACATAGGGGAAATTTGGCTTAATTCTACCTGCGACAGGGTTATAGCAATTGTGCTTGTGGAAATATTTCACCTTGGATAATCGGGGGTAGTTAGAATCCGTTGAAAAGACATTTGTCAGATGAGGTGTGGAAGGCTTTGTAACTGGTTAAAGTTTCTAATCAGTCTTTTTAAGATATTATTATAGTATAATTTTTTTTATCTAAAGATGGTAGGGATGGTTATTATAGTCATTGTAAAATTTTATTATTAAGTGTTCTAAACAAGCCCATGCTCGTATTCGTTTGTCAGGTTGAGTTAACCCCAAATTGCCATACCGGAGCGTTTGGCCCGCTGGGCTACCGTATGAGAGCACCGCGAGTTTCCTAGAGTTAGAGCAGCCACTGATTCCAGTCCTCCTGTCCGTCCAAGACGCAGTGAGGACGACAAAGGGCGAGAATGTCTCGTCCTTGGACGGGGTGAACTGCCGTCATCTCGGACTCGCAATGAGACAAATACTGGCACTCAAATAGGTTAAGGTTAAAAACAGAAATAAAAATAAGAATAAAAAAACAAAACGGGTGGTGTACGAGCTGCCTACCAGGGGTGGCAGGTGGTCTCCCGTCGACTTGCCTTCGGAGCCCCATCCTCGTCTGGGCGGGGGCAACTCTGTCGCACTAGGAGTTGGGAGCACTGCAACACTGATTGCCCCCCAACCAAATGTTACAAGTACCGGTACTAGGGAATACGTTTTAGGTTAATTTATGTTAGCTTGCGGAATAATGATGGTCGTACTGAATTATTATTTTTAATAAAAATGTTTTTCATATCACGGTACGAAAACAGATTCCTGGGTGGTTGAACTGTCCTAGATGTGCGGTGGAGACTCTTGTCTCAAAGTCATCAGTGTGTAAGTGTTTACTCAGCGGGGTGATTAGATAGCAATTTCACCCACAAGAGTCCCTCTTTTTTCTCCAGCCCGGCTTGTAGTACAGCTAATGGACATCGATCCCAACGTCGCAGACACTGGATATGGCTGACACCACTCGGGTGGGCTGCGGAGCGCGGCCACGAGGAAATAATAACATTGCCATCGGAACGCTAGGATATCAATCACAACACTGCAGACACCTGGTATGGTCAGGCGCCGCTCTGGTTGGCTGCTGAGCGAGGGTATGAGGGAATAGTAGAATTGCTATGGGAACGAGAGGATATCGATCTTAACACCCCAGATACCGGATAAGTTATGGTCAAACACCACTCTTGTGGGCTGCGCAACACAAAATTCAAAACCGTTTATCACCTTTCATTATTAGACGACTCATTTTCATCATTTCTCTTCTCTAAATGACTTTTTTCTAGGGTGCTCTATCATGGAAATGCATTAATAGTGTCTTCCCCTGCGTTTCTTACCAATCTACCTTCACAATGTATGATATTTATATAGCTCCGCCGCTGTGAGGTTCTTTGATACGCTAGTTTCTAGCATGCTAATGAGAGTTCACTACTGGCTCGCAACCGGTCCGCTGGATTCTAAGTAATTAGCCCCCGTGCGAATACATGATACCTTCATCCTACGTGAGAGAGGAACCAAGGGAACATAACCAACTTCACCGATTCCTTGATCGTATAGTATAACACCCGGTCAGGCAGCTCGTGGAATGAGCGAGAAGCAGAACACGATGCCTCACGAATACGGAAGCATTTGTGGCCGCGAGTCAGAGGATTAAATACCTCGGATTGAGTGGTTCTAAATCACCCTAGAATTCTTAAGAGAAATTGGCTACCCGACCACGCGATGTACTCGGGGGGTGCCTTAAGTCGGGCGACACCCATATATGGTAACCAGGGCTTTTCCTCATACTAACTCGTTTCTTGGCATTTTTTTGTGTGGAGGAAAAAAGTCTAGCGACACCCAGAATAGGCAATAAGCCAAGACTTTTTGTGGCACCGCGCCCGACTTACCCTTGTACCCGAGTACTCGCAGATTTCAAAAGTATCCGGACACCTTGGCGCCAAGGCTTTGGGGTGCCAAGGCTGGGGAAGTGCCAGGCATGCCCAGTATGATGCACAATGCAGTATATTCAATAAAATCCATGAAATTTGTTTCCCCCGTGTTTTTCAATACATTTAGCCATGACTCTAGGAAGCTTACATATCTCTTTGTTAACCTCATCCACAGTAATCTGATCCCATTCCTGCTGTAAAATCAGATTCATTTCCCCAATACTTGTAACTGCTTCACATGGGGTATTAGTCTTGCAAAGGGGTATCGATATTGACTCTGTAACAGGTTTACTCCTGTCTAACAAAAAGGTACAATAGAGGGCTAGCGGTTGACTGGCAAGCGCTAGGTCTAAGGGAGGCTTCCAGAGAGCCGGAGATAGAGAGATAATAGTTAAAGGGCAAGTGGAACTCTGAAATCGCCGTTCAACCAAGTATATTCATAAATCAAGAGTCTGCTCAAGTCTGCAATTCTCCTGCTAGCCAGGAGATGAGTTTAAATACAAGAGCTCCCCCAGGGTGATAGTAATCAGATATCCTGCAACCACGATCATTACCAGGCAGTGCACCTTGCCCTGCATGTCTTGTGATCCCACATGAAACCTAAGAGTCATAACACTGCCTCAATACTATCGTCAGCTTACATGACCGTTCATTCACTTGTGTTCCTAAATAAAACAATAAACATGCAAAACTAAACTTAACACAAGCTACTGGGCCCTAATATAGCTCCGGGGCTGTAAAACAATCAAATTAATCAAAGTAAGCAAAGTAATCAAACTAAAGATAGGAAATCCTGCACTCCGCTCCTGTATACAGTTACCGGAACATGTATACATGTTACAAACTCTAACCAAACTGATGGTATAAATGAGATCAATTACCGGAGATGCCAACAAGTAGTTGAATAGACTCTATTACTTTATCGAAACTACTAGGAGAAGGCCAAGTGCCTTAGGCCTATGCGAAGCTTGAAGATTCTCGAATCGAACTAAATAGAACATAATTGTTCAAGCAAGTACATTGAAAACTCTGTCCGTCGAAGTCTAATCTCTCTAAGTCCGGAGAGATACAGGTCTTTAAATACACTTGCAAGAATCCATCTCGCATCAATCAAATCCAAATCCTAAGGTATCAAATAATACCTAACCCATAAACAATCAAACAATAAACAAGGTTTACGAACTTTTGGAGTTTGTATCCTGAAACAATACAATTAACAAATAACAAGGCTTACGAGTCTCCTGAACTCATATCCTAAAACAAAACATAACACAAACTAACAAGGCATACAAGTCTCCTGAACTCGTATCCTGAAACAATACATAAAACAAATCCATACCTAAACTGGTAACCCGCTCATGTCCCCTTCGAGTTTGTATTCGTGACTTCATCAACTTCCATAAATGATCGATAGGGTTAAAATCTAGTGAATTGGGAGGCCAATCCCCCTTGGGTATACCTGCTTTGACTCTTTCCAAGGTAGTGAAATCAGAGAAATGGGTAGGGGCATTGTCCTTTATAAGAGGAAATTATGATTGTGCTGTAAATGCTCCTTACAAATTGGCCAAAGAAGAGGCCGAGCTAGATCTGTAACATATCTCCAGGAGTCAACACCACGAGGGTCACCTCTTTTTAGTGGCTTTACCTTAAGCTTTTTCCCCCGCTATCGCTGGTTTGTTTTTATCCTAATCTCCGTCGTTCATGCTCCTGCTCTTGCCTCCCTCAAAGCCTTCAGCTCCTACTCTTTCAAAGCTCTTCACTCAGCACTTGACTTCCAAGAATCATTTAACTCCTTCTCTTCTATTATATAATTGATATTGTAAATCCTTATTTCCTCCACTGCCTGAGCCTTCTCCTCCTCTGTTTCTGGTTTCCAAACCCAGAATGGTTCTTTACAATCCCAACTTATCATTCCCTAGCACATGATTGAATGCTCTCTCTTTTTCTTTACTCCAACACAATTGTCGTGCCACTTTTCTGCCTGCTCTCTCCACACAGTTGATGGTCCAAAGAGACCACCAATTTCAATAGACATCTCATCCGTAAATGCATAATTGGCCCATTCCTTGTCGGGCAGCCAATTCACTTGTGGAAGACAATAATTCTAATACAAGCAATTAGTATTTATTTAAATTAAATCTGAGAACAAATTACATCAGCAAAAAAACTGCCCTGCGCCCTGTTGCATCCTGTTCGCCCCGTCCCCCAGACGTTCCAGGGGCTTATAACGTAAACTCCAGTTCTGGGTGCTTCCGCCCGGGCTCGTTTTGTTCGGGCGCTACCTTTTTCCGTCCGGACGCACCTGGTGCACCCTGGCGCAGTTTGCCTAGCAACCATACCCCCAGCGCAAAACCCCTCCCCCCTGCAGTGCCGGAAGCACCCGTTCGCCTGCCACCTCCCCCAGAAGCCTTTCGACCGCGAATTCTCTCCT
>Ga0307509_10003131_pt1 | contig 25659 bp, 30 predicted proteins | sample 10_EM_MG_FD_202245 | JGI IMG/M metagenome (GOLD analysis project Ga0307509, IMG submission 202245) | Populus trichocarpa ectomycorrhiza microbial communities from riparian zone in the Pacific Northwest, United States - 10_EM | ecosystem: Host-associated > Plants > Roots > Unclassified | place... | reverse complement strand
TTGCCCCTGTTTACCCCCCCCCCCCCCCCCCCGGCCAGTGCTGTACAACTTGTGGGCGATTGTGTCGTGTTATTTGGCCTTTTGTTTAAGATTGCCCTCAATACCGCAAAGTGTAATTGGGTCAGCTAATAGGAAATTTGGTGGCTGAGATATCTATGGTGCCATAAGATTCATCTTGAAACAGAATAAACATTCCCGGCAACAGGGAATAGTGTGCCACCCCCCTTGACATGAACCAATAACCCTAAACATCTCCAACTTTCAAATAGAATGCTTCTGCTACAAGATATTCTCCAGTCCAGGAAAGAAACTAGCCATTGAGACTCCACGACGGTGTGGCCTACTTCCAGTAGTGCCAATATGCAGTAACCTTGGATCCCCATTTTTCAACTAACCATCTGTGAGACATTAATGAAAGCAGAAAGCGAACTGAACACAGGTAACAAGGGGAAATTGTTTGACACTTTTACTGCAAGTGTTAGAAAAGCTAGTGTTCAGCATTTTTAAACGGGGCTAGATGTTCCAGCGGTTTAGGGGATAATCTTACTCTATTAGAATTACAACGGGTTAATGGAAATTTTAGATATGCTGAAGAAATTGGAGCTAAATATGAATTACATACTCTAACCAATAGGAACATCGCATTTCCCTCACCCAAACACCGCTTACTAAGGCGTTCCTTGGATAGTGGCTCCTTGGGAAAAAGCACAGACAACAGCAGTATGGTAGAGCATGCTTAGGGCCTGTTTGGAAAAAATGGGGCCGTTCCGTTGGGCAACCGTTTCTGCTGTGAAAATGGTCCTCTCTCCATTTCGAAACGGAAGGAAAAGGGTCATTTGTATGGGGGAACGGGACGGAACTGTTGTATCCAAGCGTGCCCTTAGAAATTCCTGTATACAAGTCCTTTTTTGACCCATTTTCTGTATTGAACAAGGAAAATCTCATCTCGGAGTGAATATTAGGGAAGGCTGGAGATCGATTTCTATCTGGCATGCTGTGGACTTTAGAAGAAACCTTTATGATAGTTGCGTATCATGGCTGTGGCTAATGCGGGCATGAACAAAACCTCGAGGTCTCGAGGGAGCTTGTGCTCGTGGCAGAGTACTTGTTAGATATCATGGGTTGTTGGCCGAAGCTTCGTCATAAGGTCGTCCTGGCTGTCATTGGTTGTGGGGCTCGCTTGTCTTCTTTGCTTTCTCTTTTCACTTTTTACTTCTTAACAGGTTCTTTTTCTCAACGAGCAAAACAAATGAAACTAGTTTTAGCACGACTCTTATTTGACCTTTAATCTCTCTCTTGCTCTCACCTTCATAAAGCTCTTTCCGCACTTTCTCTACCCAACAAGCAGCTGGCAAAGGCTTCATTCAGCCTACTTCTTAGAGGGTTCAGTTCGCCACAGACCATTTCTGTTAGAAATGATCCCTGGCGAACCAGACTCTCTAAGCGGTGGGTCGAATGAAGAGTTTACACGACCGCTTATTGAGTACAGAAAGTATGGAGAGAGCTTTACTGAAGGCGAGAGTGAGTGAGGGATTAAATATTAAACAAGAGTTATGTTGGGATGAGTTTCATTGCATTCGTTTATAGTTGAGGGAGAGGATAGTTAAGAAAAGAGAGGTAAAGAGAAAGAAAAGAAAAGAGAGAGAGAGCAAAGACGACAAGCGAGCACCACAACCAATGACAGCCAGGGCAACCCTATGACGAAGCTTCGGCAAACGACCCATGATATCTAACAATTTCCAGCTGTGCTACAGGTAGAGGAGCCAAATGTTGGAAACTGTAGTCACGGGTGTGCTCTCACCTTGTCTGTTGCTGTGGTTACGAGTGATACCTCGTGACCACTTGCCTCACCCCCTGTCCCCTCTCCAAATCTACGCCCCTCTTCTCTCTTACTCTTTTGTCTCTTCTCTTCTCTCTTTTCTCTCCCAATCTTCTTCTTGTCGTTCAACGGGTAATACAAGTTGTTCGCTTACTCTGGTGACTTCTCTCCTTTTGGACCTGCGAAACAGCTCGCCCCCACTCATTCTCATTCACGCCCGTACCTCTCAACCCCAAGTTCATAGCACATCACTCGTGCGAGTGAGAAGACATGATTGTCCCTGACTGCCCACTAAAACCAAAATTCTCTCCTTGCCCTTTACCTATGCTGGACAACCCCTACACCATACACCACCCAATTGCTTCCCACCTTCCCAAAATTCAGGTTTCTTAGAATATTTAATTTATGAGGGATAACCTCTCCAGAATTTTCCAATCGCGAGGAAGGCTTGAGGAGGGCGCTCCAGGGTTTTAAAAGTCTCCGGAATAGGGGAAAAAATGAGCGATTCACTCACAGTATAATTGATGGTTTGGCAGCATCGGATTTCGTAGGAACTGTAGTGATGCACTAGGAGCACGGACACGCTACTCACATTCCTGAGACTTTAAAAAGCTCCAGTAGCTGCGGCTTTGCCACTGACAGCTTTGCCCCCGGGATAGGGGTCTGATACTGGCTAATACCATATAGACTAGCGAGGCCCTATTGGAGGCCCCGAGCTCCGGCCTTTGTCCCCATGGGTGTTGGTTCACTCCAGTGCTTCACCCACTGTCGTGTTTTTGCTTGTATGGGTGGTTTGTATCTGAAATTTCCTTTCTTCCCTGCTTGTATTCCACCTTTCTGAGATTGCTGCTCTATCGAGTATTAGTGGCGGGTGCCCCCTGCCGTCAAGCAAGAAAGTGCAATTTTGGGTTTTAGGCATAGGGCAGCGACCTTATTAGATGACCTAGATACCGTTTGTTAGAGGGTGGCACATGTTAGAAGAAAGATTAAGGAAGAAGACTATGCCCCGATAGGGCTTAGGATCTGTGATTGATCTTTCCATTCTCATTGGCGCCAACCTCAATGGCTCCCAGCTAGTCAATAGAAAGTCGGAGGGCACGGGAGCTCGTGTTCAATGGCAACTCGAATTAGGAGATGTGTCCAACGAAGCACAATGGGAATATGCATTCAGTTCACCACCCTGTGTCGTATGGCCAATGTCGAAATCTAGTCTTTGAGCACACGCTCTATTCCCATTGTGTTCGTCCTTCGTACCAAATTCCCTGTTTATAAATGAGCTATCTTCCTCATCTTCCTCATCTTCCTCAACCTCCAATCTTCTCAGACATCCACAACTTTCACCAAGCATTCATTTCCTCGACCAAGGTGGGGAAAACAGACAATACTTTCACATCATCTCAATTCTCTCACATCAACCACCCACTATGAATACCGATACCCTCAACACCACCACCCTCAGGGAGAACTCCGGAACCGCTGCCGCAAGCTCAGAGGGCAGCATCCCCCGACCGGACATAGCACTGCCCGACCTGTCCACTAGAGCCGACACAGAAATCATAGGCACCCTCGAGGCCGGCCTTCACGGCGTGCTCACAAGCAACATACATATGGCGCAGGACGCCATGGCGAGGCTCACTGAGGCAATTGAGCAGGGGGAGGAGGAGGAGGAGGAGGTAGAGGAGGGGAAGGAGGAGGAGAAGGAGAAGGAGAAGGAGAAGGAGAAGGAGAAGGATGGCAATGTCCCTACTGCCACAGTTACCACAGCGCCTCCGGCGGGGACTCGAATTCTGGGTCCACAGGCAGCTCATCACACATCTTCGGAAAATTCGAAAGTTGCGAGAAGCTCGGCACCCTTGGCGATGGTGCATAGGACGATTACTGCTACCGATAAATGTATTAGAGCCTATTGGGCGGGAATTTCTCGCAGGACGCCCCAACCCCCCCTTCGTCGGAGTATGCGCATTATGGAGTTGGTGCAGAAGCGTGCGCAAGATAAGCTCGCTGTTGCTTCTAGCGGGCAGGAGGAGGAGCCTGCCTTGGCGGCTCCGATTGGAAAAGTCATTGTTGAGGGGCCGAGTGGTCAGGTTGCGCAGAAGACTAAGGCTAAAGCTGATATGGGAAAGGAGAAGAAAGCTGCTGTTAAGATCAAGTGCCCGATTCTGAAGCCTAAGGCTGGTGCGGGGGTTACTAAGAAGGCAGTTGCGAAGGGTTTGAGGGATGGGATTGAGCAGAAGGTTAAGGCTAGGGACAGGGTCGAGAAGGGCAAGAGTATTACTGCCGCCACTACTACCGATGGAGCTACTGAAATGCCTCAATTTAGAGCTCCTCCTAAGGTTCTCCCCCCCCAGCGCCAGAGCATGCGCATTACCGAGTCGATGCAGAAGTCCGCCCAGGAAGAAGGGGAATCTTCTGTAGCCGCCAGGGCCAAGAGGGAGAAGGCTCCCGGGGCCGGATTGAGGGGCCAGATTGCGGAAAGGGCTGTTATCGATACCAAGTCCAAGGTACTGAAGCCTAGGGCCGGTGCGGGGGTTACGAAGCGGGCAGTTGTAAGAGGTATGAGGGGTAGGATTGGGGCGAAGGCTAAAGGATCGGTTGAGATGGAGAAGGAGTTGGAGAATCAGAACGTTATGCCCTCTACTACTTCCGATAAAGCCAACGAGGCCCCTCGAGCTAGGAATCCCCCCAAGGTACTCCACGGCCCCCGGCGCCGGAGCATGCGCATCATTGAGTCGATGCTAAGGCCTGCACAGAGAGAAGAGGGAATTGCTGCGCCCGCTTTGGCTGAGGGGGAGGAGATTGCAGGACGTGGGTTGATACGCCAGATTGCGGTAGCGGTTCTCATCAATGTCAAGCCCCCGATCCCCAAGTCCAGGACAGGTGCGGGGGTCCAAAAGCGGAAGGGTAGGGGCCGCAGCTGTGGCGACCGCAGCGGCAAACCGCCGGGGGGTAAGGAGCCATCTGCCTAAGGGAAGAGCGGAGGACGGTAAAACTGGGGCATGTATTTTAAAAGCGCTTACTTAAATAAATTTCATTTTTTTCCATTTTTTTCCATTATTTTCCATTATTTTCCATTTTTTCCATTTTTCCCCTCCCCTTCCCCGAAAAAAGTGTTCTCGTTCAGTGTCCGCTGGCATCGTGACCCACGAGTCCATGGGGTCCCTTGCTACTTTAGAAACTGCCAAAGAATTAGCCTATACTAGGACTCATAGTAGATTCAAAGGTGTGTAGAACAAAGGTACAGTGCCACTCGAGCCCCCCTTTGAGCCCTCAAGTGTCCCCGTTTACACTGGTATGTGCTTCGCAGGGTGTTTCATTTCTTTGTTTGGGCTCCCCCCACCTTTTCAGAGTTGCGGCGTTGTTGGTGCACGATGGGAGTCTGCTCTCACCGAGCAAAGAAACGTAGCAGGGGTCATGTTTGTAGGTTTGGCGCTCTTTTGAGGCCATCTTGAAATACCTTTTGTCTTCAAGGGTAGCAGGTACAATACATGTCTTCTGGGGGCACACAACTAACAGAACTGAGAGAAATTCGCAATTACCCTTGACAAAGTATCCTGTAATTGTGTCAGATCATATCATATCATACAAAATAATTTCTAGTGCGATAACGCTTTCCTCATTAACCCACTGACAGATGCCGTATGGCGGCCCTCGGGCCACTACCCTCTCAAGTTTCAGCCTAACCATGTCTTCAGCCAAGGCTTTGATAGGCAAACAAAAAGTGTGTTTCATATGACGGGTGATATTCTGTGAACATGTGCAACCCATTCTCTGATCGTCCCACCTCGCAGCGTTTCCAAGTTCACTGTTTTCTGTTACAAGAATATTCGAAGAAGCAACGGCTGGTCGTGGTATGAGCGGTTTACGCTGTGGTAGCAATACCACCTAGCTCTGTCTGGTTACCTCCTAGTAGTATCTGTATTGGGCAATTGGTACCCTAAAAACTCGAATAATTGAACCGTGTGCTATGAAGTCCAGAATTTCCTTCTCTGGAATGGGGGTAAAAAATACAGCAAAGGCACAGCCTCTTTCCCCCCTTCCGAGACAGAAAAAAAGCAAAAACCTCTTGATCTTACTGAGAGAGGAAAGTCCAACGACATATAGTAGCACACGGTTCAAGTATTCAAGTTTCTACGGTATCTATTGTTACACAACCACCTTGCTAGCGAAAAAAAGGCCTTGTCCCATTTTCAAATACTTTACACCGAATATAAGCCCCATCCCAGATATTACTATTATTCATTCAAGTAACAAAACTATCAAACCGTCTATAGGAATGATTTCACACAATTGCGCAGAATAAATACCCAACTAACATACCACTCATTCATCCTTTCGAAAAGTCACTCTTATACCACTCTTCTAGTGAATTCATCATTTCCAGACTTATCTACCTACCCTAGTTCATAATTACTAACAATCAACCTAGAAATACCTGAAGAATGCATCTCCGTAGCGGAAAGTAAGTCTCCCCCGTCCTTAGCCACCCCGTCACCCTTATCTTTAGTCCTCAATAGCAGGTGGGATAAATAACTAACACCCCACAGGAAAACAGTTTTCGCACCCTATGAACCTCGAAAGCGCTCGCCTGGTAGCCAGCGAAATGCCCCTCTGGCAGGGGCGATAACGAAGGATGCAAGTATGGCTACCGCCTTGCATTGCGCTCCTCTGGATACAATAACTCCACCTTACACCCCGATCACGACAAATCAGAATCTACGCAAAAACGATTGGAGCGATTTAGAGGTTGTGAGCGACCTTGGGTCTGGAACAGATACCCGGAATAGCGGTGGTGTACCTGGATCTGGATTGGAGAGGGTGTTATATGTGTGTGGTATCGGGAGTGGAGAAAGAAGGGAGAGTGCACCGCTTTGGATTTTAACATTGTTTTTGTGGGGATTAGGGGTGATGGTATTTAGCATTTTGTATGCTGGGGAGAGCGGCGGGATGAGGGAGAGAGTAGGGGGTGAAAACTATGGTGCTTATGGAGGTCCATCCCTGTGGGAATGGTCAGTTTTCCTCTTGCGATCCGCCAGTAACCGTGACGAGATTCGCGCAGCTGCGTAGAAAAGGTAGGGCGGTGGGTGTTTGGTTGTTTCGTTGGTTTTGGCTGGGGAATTGGTTTGACATTCTTGTTTAGTGTGGGCTGTGAGGGGGGTTATGTAGTGTCTAAAATTCGGGTCATATTTACATACTCCTCCTAAGAGACATTCTCTTTTATTCACAGCTATTCGCAAATGTTTTGTCCAAGGGGTAGGAATGGAGTCTTTTTTCCTGTTGAATATAACAGGAATAGACTATTGCGTACTATACCAACTGTAGAGGAGTATATGTGTTTGGAAAATTGTGGCGGCCACTATAGGAATTGCTCTTACTCCAGCAAACAAAGATTCCGAGACTCTATGGGCTTGTGAGTTTTTATTGAATCCCCGCTGCTTAGACTTGGCATCTGATTGACAGTTTCGCAGATGCTTTGATGGCTGGTGCTGCTGTAGTTGCTGGTATTATATTCTGGTTTACGTTTAGGCATTTGGATGAACAAGATGAGATGATGGGTTTCGAATCTAGGGACGTCGGACACGCTTCGACTGGTGCTTCGAGTGCTGTGCAAGAAGATTTTTCTGATTCAGCCTCTCTGGGAAATACTAATACCCATCCTTTAAAGAAAGAGGTATGATAGGAGGGTGGTCATTTTCCGTGATATGTGGAAACCAGAAAGGAAGTTTTCGTTTTCGATTCATTACATGTATTACGATAATCCGGAACCACTCTATGTAGATATAAGACTTCCCTTGGGTTGAGGGCAATTCTTGCACCCGGTCCACCCACAACTAGATGCTCAGAGCAGAGTGGTGGTGTGAGACTCTGAGTAATGACAATATAAGTTACATAATAATATTATGTCTCCGGTGGCAAGCCGGACCCCCAAATTGAATATATTGTATGATAAGAGTGAATACAAAGCTTCTGCGGAAGTGATATTTGAGCCTGTGATTCCCTATTTCAAGTGGGTGCGGGAAGCTTTAGTTGGTAGGCCATCGCAGGCTGCTTTCAGTATAGTGGTAGAAAGTCGCGCACCTTAGCTCTTATAGAACCGGATGATTTTACGATTAAACCTTTGGGTTATACAGTCGACCTTTTTTCCCATGAACTCCTTAGGGCCTATTTGGTTGTGATGGTTCCGTTCCGTTGCCCCATACAGATGACCTTTTCCCTTCTATGTATTCCAGAAGGGTGGACCGAATGGCTGTTTGGCAGCGACAGTTTGACCGTTGATTCAAACATGTCTTCCCGGAAGGAACGGTGCCAACTGGGCAACAACCGTTTCTACTGGTCACAACCAAATGCCCTTAGTACTTTTAGTGCCAAGACAAGGACGTAGCCCTAAACCCTCGACACAATTCAAGATGCGGCCATCGCTTGACCCCTTTCCAGCCTTGCCAAGCCTGTCGAATCCACCTGGCATTTCCATTTTCCCACCTGTGAGAATCTATCTTCATCTTCAGTCAACACTGCGTACTACAGCCCAATACCACCGCAATGCGTTTGATCACTTCTACTCTGGTATCGATCTTGGCTTCGGCTCTAGCTGTTGCCGCACACAACATCCAACTGCATGCCCACAGCAGAGAATGCTTTCATGAGACGCTGCACAAAGACGACCGGATGACCGTGACTTTTCAGGTCGGTGATCGGGAGTTTGGTGGAGCTGGAAATTTAGATATTGATTTCTGGGTGTGTATCTTCTCCCATAGCTCGAGCTGGAGGGGAAAGGGGAGCAGTGCATTGCCTCCCCTTTCTCTTTACCATAGGGGCTCGCGGGGGTAATGGGGGCTAACTAAATCGCTAGATTCAAGATCCCTCCGGTACCCTGAAGATTAGCGAGCATGCTGTCTCGTCCGGTGACCATTCGTTCGAGGCGCATCATGACGGCAGATATACCTACTGCTTTTCCAACGAGAATAGCAGCGTCGGTTCAAAGGAGGTTTCATTCAACGTTCACGGCATCGTCTACGTACCGGAGGAGCCCGAATCTTCGGATCCACTAGAACGCGAGGTTAGGAGCTTAGGAGAGATGTTGAATCAGGTCAAGGATGAACAGGAATATATCGTTGTCCGGGAGCGCGTGCACAGAAACACTGCTGAGAGCACGAACTCGCGGGTTAAGTGGTGGAGTATTTTCCAGTTGGGTGTTGTTGGCGGAAATGGCGTTTTCCAAGTATGGTATCTGAAGCGATTTTTCGAGGTAGGTTCTGGTGCTTTTTTGTAATGGCTCGGCGGGGAAGAGTCATGCTGATGATTAGTAGGTCAAGAGAGTCGTTTAAGCATTTTTTCTTGTCCTTTTAGGTTTTTAAATTAGTTGGACCGATGGAGATTATTGCTTTTTTTTCCTTCTGTAAACGAGATAATGGGATGGTTGGAACTCAGAAGTACATGTAGCTTGAAATTGAATTGAATCCATGATAGAAAGATTGCATTCCACTGCCGCAATTACACGGGTTAGCTAGATCACCTATCCATTGGACTTTCCTGGCTCAGCTTGCGAACACATTTGCCAGAACTTTTCTTCCAGGGTCTAGACCTCTTGGCAAAGAGTACCTTCGCCCCAACCAGGATTATCAGATGGTGCAGTCTCGTAATCAGATGGTGGGGTGGTTGTTTTGAGCCCCGCGCCTTTCTTTTCAATACCCATCCCGCGTTCCCATCTATCATACTTATCCTCAACTAACATTCCCTCCTCCAGATTCCCAGCAAACGCCCCCCGAAAGTAGCCTACAAAATGACAGCTACAGACCCTGTCCCCGCCCTCCGCAAGGTCCTCGGTGATGACAATCAGGAAAACCTTGCCCTTCGATTCCGTGCCCTCTTCTCACTAAAGCACCTCGCCCGCAACGGCAGCAAACCGGCAATAGAAGCGATCGCAAACGCCTTCAGCAGCAAATCCGGTTACCTCTCCCTCGTTCTCTTCCATCCTTACTCCCCTTCAATACTAACTTGCCCAACCTCACAGCCCTCTTGAAACATGAGCTCGCCTATTGCCTCGGCCAATCCGCCGACCCTTACGCCGCACAATTTTTGCAGTCCATCTTAAGCACCAAATCCGAGGACCCAATGGTCCGCCATGAAGCAGCTGAAGCCCTTGGTGCTCTCGGGCATGCCGAGTCACTCCCACTACTGAGAGAATATCTAAACGATCCGGAGGAGGTAGTACGGCAGACGTGCGAACTTGCAATCGCGAGGATTAACTGGGCAGCCTTGCAGGAGGACGGGGGAAAGAATAGCAAGAACGGTAGTGATCAGGAAGGGGGCTTGTTTGCGGGCGTGATCGATCCGGCGCCACCCGCCAAGGGCGGGAGCGTGGAGGAATTGCAAAGGACGTTGAACGATCAGGGGACGGACCTGTTCGAGCGATATAGAGCTATGTTCCGGTTGAGGAATATCGGGTCCAAAGAGGCTATCGATGCGCTGGCGAGTGGGTTCGAGGACCCGAGTGCCTTGTTTAGGCATGAGGTCCGTTATTTCACCTCTGTTCCCCACGAACAATCAAGCTAATGTGATGCAATAGATCGCGTTCGTATTCGGCCAATTATCAGATCCGCACAGTATTCCAGCCCTGGTCGAAGTTGCTGGGAATAAAGAAGAAGCACCAATGGTTAGGCACGAAGCTGTAGAAGCGCTGGGGAGTATTGCTGACGAAAGCGTCGATGTGCTATTGAAGGAGTATGCTAAAGATGGCGAAGCAGTAGTTAGGGATAGTGCTGTCGTAGCGTTAGATATGGCGGATTTTGAGAGGAGCGGTGGCTTCGAGTATGCACTCATCCCAGGCGCTGCTTAAAGGATAATACGATAAGTGAGTGTCTGATGGGAGGAGAGAGAAAAGGGGGGGTTTCCTTGCTACTCTAGGTTTTTGCCGTTTTTATGCCTGGTTATGGCATGGTAGAAAAAAATGATATCAGTAATAGATTAATTATTTTCTTCTAATCTGGTGTTTGCGAATGTTCCTGTTGGGGTTGAGATACGGTTGCACATACCAGGAAGCCCGGCTTGAGATCCAAGATTCCTCGAGTGAGGAGGTGTGATCCTGGACTGAACCGATGTGTGGGGGGAGTGTGAATCGCTGATAAAGTCTACAATTCTCACGAGTTTCATCTCCTGCCACCCCACAGTCTGTGTGAGTAGAATGTTCGTGCAATGCAAATCAAAGGATACAAATCAAGGGCAAGCCTATCATGCACACTATACTCACCAATGATATAGTTATTTATATTATTATGGAATACGTCTTAGGGCACCAAGGAAAGGCTTTTTAGTGGCCATATCATAAGGGCTCACCGCCCTCTCCACCGGAGTCCTCGAACTCACCCCTATGCCTCACCCACCCAAACAACCCGTAAAATTCACATCGGACTCGCTGAGGAGAAGCGGGTAGAGACATAGGGATTGAAATCGTGGCCCCCTTGTCAGATCTTCGCTTCACATGCAGTGGTGTGTGGAGTATGATACTATAAGGGCCTAGTAGAGATTGGGTTTTTCTGTGGGGATTGGCTTGTGCTGTCCGCGGGGCCCGTGACGATGATAATTATTAGAGAGTTTGCGCAAGAGGACCTGGGTGGCAGTTAACGGAAAAGAGACCCAGGTCTCTGAATGAGTTTGCGCACCAGGTCTAGGTGGCTTCGTAGCTGGAAGATGGGAATTGAGTAGGGTAATACCGCATTGCACTCAAATTTGTTATGATACCTGTTCAAATTAGGATTCCCAGATACTTGTACACAAGTTGGGTACTAACCATACTGACTGCCATAGAACAGGTGATAATCTACTACTGAATGCCCAATATTGTCATCAGTAAATTCATTTATAGTGCGACAAGAGATAAACGTGAACCTCATTTAGGGGTGTTTTCAAAGCAGTATAACCAACCCAATAGTTGTCCAAATAATTTGAAAAAACCGCAGAAATACAGCAGAAGTGAATTAGAATAAAAGTACGGTTTTTTTAATTAGTAAAGGCATATGGAATAAATGGTATACTTGTTTGAAAAGCTCAGGTTTTTGGTGTAATCTTTGTAATCTTGGCATTAGAATGCAACATCAATGTGATGACTAATTATAAAAAACACTACAGAATTTTAAAATAATACATGAGTATAATATTATGTAATAATATGGATTGTAGAGATAACAATCAATAGTGGAAATTAACGAATGTGAAATGAGACAGATCAAACAGTGAATACAACAAAGTCATGATGTAGGCCGACTGGGTGGTCGGCCAACTAGACCAGTTAATGAGCAACCAGTGGGTGGAGCCCATATTCCCCTGGGGAGTAGAATTAATTGTGGTGAAATGCAAGATATTGAGATTCTCAAAATGATTGTTTATAATTAATAAACTTTCTTTTATCTTCTTGATTATTTACTCTACTTTACACTCTATCACTGACTGGCCTGGCACTGTGTTTGCACAGCCACAGTTGCATTTCTCTGTGCCACATGGTTCACCTTCTTCCATTTCTGAACCGTAATAAAATGCGAAAAGAGCGCTGTGTTGTGGCTGATTTATTGTTCTGCAGCGATCGGATCTCTTCAGGTCTGAAAGGCCCTATTTTACACCTCTTCCAGGTCTCGCTACCCACCTGGGTGTCCAAGACTTTTAGGTTAACAGAAAATAACCTGTTTTCCTGCCACCTAGGTCTCCTTGCGCAAACTCTCTAATGACGGAGGCGGTGGCGTTGCCCGGAGGCCACTGGAGTCATTGCTTGGAGGCTGCGAGCTTTTGGAGTATCATATGAGACCCGCTTGGTGGGAGGGATGGATTGATATTTTGGTTGAAGGCATAGTTGTTGATATACTTACTCCACCCGTAGTGGCATGATGGATGCACTGGCCCCTCCTATTGAGTTAAAGGTATCCATACTATGCTATGATCTTGGTTCAAGATCCTTTAGGGACTTATTCCCTCTCTTTTTAGTATTCCTAGTGCCCACCCACTATTAATGCTGTATTATGCCCCGGTTATCAGATCCTATTTTAATACTTGGAAGTCTGAAACTACTGTATGGTGGCAGCCAGAGTACGGTAGACCGGATCGTGTGAGATCAAACGAGGTTGAGGCTGAATGCATTATGTACTCGAGTCGTGTTAAGCGATGCGAAATTACTTGGCGATTCATAAAGTATTCGGATGCCTTGGCGCCAAGACCCGGATATTTAGTATGTCTTGGCACCAAGGTATCCGAATACTTGATGAATCGCCAAGTACCGCGACCACGACATAACGCACGGACCATGAGCTTACTCCAACAGCCATTCAACTTCAATAACAAACAATCTCTCACCGCGCAACCCATCCGCCTGCAACACCACTAACACCCCACCTCCCCACCAATTTACTGCATACGACGCTCTCCCCAACAATTTAAAGAATTATCACAATGCCAAGAGCAACGAGGAGTAATTCTTCAGGTCCGTTAAAATCGCTCCCCTATGGGCCCAAAAAGCGTAAGGCCCGCCCAGTAACCGAAGAAGAAAGAGTCCCGGTCACAGAAGAGGAGGGCGCTGCTACTGGCCGTAGAGGGTTAGGTGAGTTAGAAGCTTCCATGCAAGAAATCCGGGAGTTTAACATTCCGAAAGTCAGCCGCCAGGACAAGTCATTATCAATACTCCCCTCAAGGCCACGCAAATGTGCACGCGTGACCACGCCGGAGGCTCGAAGCGACGATGTCGTGGAGGTTGCCAGCGCCAGAAAAGCCGCCGAGCCTGTTACCGAGCTCGACAAAACGAGGTCGCCTACCGGTACTCCTGGACCCTGGAGAAGCCCACGAGACAGCGTTGTTGGTGGGACCCAAGAGACGGCAGGGAAACCACACCCAAGCGCCCAGAACAACAGTAGTCGCTCAAGTCTTGCTGCAATGGAAGCTAGGGAGAAGGGATTAGCGGAAGAAACCGAACGAAGGATAGAAGAGGAGATCCCGAGCGAAGACGAGGAAGGAGGGGGCGCACGCTTATCAGCCTCGCATGACCCTCTCCAATTGAAGGAAAAACAGCCCGCCAGTAGACGTACTACGCTCTCGTCTTTGAGAACAGAGCAGGTCCTCTCTAGTTCTGAAGACGAGGAGAGTGATTTTTTGCCGGCCGGCGGGTCACGGGAGAGTCCTGAAAAAGTGGTGGAAGAACTCATGAACAGTGTTGTTACTAGTGCAATTACTCAGGCAGATGATGCTGAAGAGCAAGAAGCAGAAGGCCCAGGATCCAAAGGTGATGGTGCCGAGTCTAGCCCTAATGATGACGAGGATGATGACGAGGATCAAGCAGCTAGACATCAGCTCCTTACAGAGGCTGACGGTGGGGCAAACGACAGGATTCGAGTTCGACCGGAGCATGTGGTTGATGAGGAGAACGATTCTCGGTGTGAAATGTCCCTAGTTGCCGCTTTCAGGGCAAAGCTCGAAGAGTCTCGCGAAGTACTGCAGACTTTCAAAGAGCAGCTAAAGGCGACCACAGATACTGCTGACCAACTGACGAAACTTCAAATTGGCCTTGATTACCGTTCTGGATACACTCGCATTCTGCAGGAGATCATTCGCAAGTTGGCCCAGGAGGAGCACCCCGACAGTGGCGCACCAGAGGAACTAGCAGATTTCGTCCTGGACATTAATAACATAGTTTCTGGAACCAGGGAGGCTCACAAAAATGTCAAAGCCCTTCTTGAAGATCTTAACGCTGGAATTATATCTGGCACCAAGAGCGTCCGGGCAGTTGAAACTATGTTGGAGCAAAAGGGGTTCAAGGAAAAGGTATCACACGACGGCATAAATTGGAAGCGCATCAATAGGAACCTGGTAGCGCGAGAAAACGAGATCCTTGTCTTCCCAAAACCGAAACCTGCAGACCCCCAGACGCCGAGGAGAAGCGCCCGCTCGAACTCTTCTCGGTATCGCACTCAAGGGGCTCTCCCAACCCCCGAAGCGGGACCGCCCCCACCCCCTCCCGCAATTCCACCGTCCCACGGTTCACTCTCAGACCCGGAGTCCCTTAGCTCTGTAGCCCCGGTGATCGGCGACGATGCTCCTGTCGAGGTCGTCCGTATAGAAAGCTTCGGGAGCAGACCGTCTAATGCCTCCCGCCGGCCAAAACGCCGCCGCGAAAGTGAGGGTGGCGGCTCACCGCAAGTTCGTGAGGACCGGGCCTGGTCTAACCCGGAACTAAAAGCACTCTTCCGACGCCTTGCACAGGTCCAGAAAGCCGGCACGTTTCCCCCATACCCTATATCGACTCTCATGCACTAATATCCATCTAGAACCCGGTAAAACCATAGTCTTGGATTCTCGTAGTGGATACCCCCGCACCAAAGAGGAGATCCTTACCAAAGCCAAGGAAATTAAGGAGGATATGGTGAGGTCCGGCAGAGCCGATTCTTTGAAACCCACTTGGGACAATATCTAGGCCTCTTTTATCCAGACTGTAAAGGATGATGCCTTAATTTGTGCTGCCCTGTCTCATAATAATGTTCTTGCGACATGGCCGAGGCGTGCTGTGTATTGTACTATACTTCATGTATTGTTACTGCCTTTAGGCGAGTTACGCCGTATGGCATAAAAAGGCGTCTCTGGTACTATGATAGATTTGATTGCGACTGCTGTAGTTAGTTGTCCTATTCTTCTCTGTTTTAATATTCTTTTGTTTCTACTATGGTGCTTGCGACGCCTCTGTGCATTGCTCTAAAAATACGGCTTGCACAGCGGGGTACATTACATAGGTTCAGCACCATAGATGGATGTCGATAAATAGACGAAAGGCTTCATGTTTTTTAGAATGCTCATTGTGTGTAGCTGACTCCTCTTCGTTGTTTAGTTCTCAAGGTGGTGTGCGAGGAGTTTATTGGGTGCCATAAGTCAAGCACGTCAGCCCAGATGCTACAGGTTCGGCGAGATTTTCCTCCTCGGGTCTCGGTCTTATTGACTGCTCCCGAGGATGTCGATCTAGGGATCCGTATCCGCAGGCACTGGTACCATACCGACTAATGAATGACTACTTTTTCCGTTCCTGATCGCTGTTAGGGTATGTAGAGCATCTTCCGCTCGTGATCTTAGCGCATGAGATAGTCTCGGGGGCCCCCGTGCCGAGTTATTTGGCCGGCCCCTACAATCAGGCAATCGTTCACTCGATTATTGTACAATGAATAATCTGTCATGTCGAGTGGGAGAATTAAGGAGTCCGGCCCTACAGGAGCTGGGGAGACCTTTATTAGAGCCTGTTTGGCTACAACGGCTCCGTTTAGTTCTCCCATACAAATGACCCTTTTCCTTCGGATTCAAAGCGGAGAGAAGGTCACTTTCACAGCAGAAACGGTCGTCCAACGGAACGGAACCGTTGTAGCTAAACAGGCTCTTATAGTCTTCCTCGATAGGGCTGTGGTACAAATCAGACCTTCTGTGGGGTGATAGAATCTGGTTTTAGACCAGCCCTGCTGGTAGGGATGGGGTCTGCGATCGTAGCAGAACAAAAATGGGAAAGGAATTGATTTCTAAGTTGCCTTCTTTTGATTTTTTGATTTTTTTATAAAAAAAGTTGCTTTGCTTCCTCTAATTTGGGGGAATAGAGCAAATGCGAATTCTGAATGCCATGTAGGTTCTCTAACTTTGTATGGTATAATAATGCCGTATTATGAGGGCACTTATATCTAGGCATTACAGCAATATTTGGTTATGACCCGCTATCACGAAATCCTGCAGTGTCCTACGATACGAGTTCAGAAATGGACATACGATGCACGCCACCTCCTACAATGAGATCCTCGGAATCTTGAAGTAGATTTCAGATCTGAAAGTCTGCCAATACTTTTGCAGTCTCTTTGGTTAAAACAATCCTATAATAATATTATTAAGACAAAATCATCATAAATCCCAATAGCTTCAAGAAATAACTGGGAATTGCGCGAAAGAAAAATGAAACACTGCATTTAGTTACCCCCACTCAAACTCCATCTCCGCTAGCCTTACCAAAACCATTCAACTCCAAAAACATAATTATTCTACTCCAACTTACCCCTTAAAAAAAAACCAATTAGCCGACAGCCTAGAGGTGATCGGGTGGAAATTCGAAGAATAGGGATGTGTTTGGGCTTTGCCCTTGAAAAATCAGAGCCTGCGGTTCCTTTTGTTAGGGCGCTGGTCTAGGTCATATGCCTCTTGTGAGAAAGGTGGTGTAAATCTGTCCCCAGCTAACGGGGGAGTGAAATTTCTGTGTTCTAATAGTAATTTCACGATGGGGCTGTGTCCATGCCTCAGCGCTCCGGAAAATGCTGTTTCACCAGCGTGATCTGTTATATTAGGATCGACATCCCTTCGTTTTAGCAGCATCTTGACGATTCTCACATGCCCATTGCAGGCAGCTTTGAAGAGTGGAGTTTGTCCACAATCATCGGGGTAATCGGGATTGACATCCCATCGTTTTAGAAGCATCTCCACTACTGCTTCATGCCCCTCGCAGGCGGCTCCGAAGAGTGGCGTTTGGCCAAATCCGTTTGCAACGTTGGGGTTAACATCCAATCGCCCCAACAGTATCTTGACTACTCCCTCACGTCCTTCGCAAGCGGCTATGGAGAGTGGTGTTACCCCACCATCACCTGCAGTACTGGAGCTGACATTGTTGGGCTCCAGAGTGTTCAACATTCCCGTATGCCCCCCCCAGACCGCTCTCCAGAGCTGGGTTTGGCCATATTCACACGCAGTGTTGGGATTGACATCCCTTCGCTCGAGAAGCATCCTCACGATTTCTTCATGCCCCATACGGGCCGCTACGAAGAGTGGAGTTTGGCCATGCCTATCAGTAGTGATGGGATTGACATCGTTGTGCTCAAGCAGCAACCTAACGATTCCTTCATGCCCCTCTCTAGTAGCTATGAGGAGCGGTGTTTGGCCATGTCTGTCAGCAGTGCTGGGGTCGACATCGCTGTGCTCAAGCAGCAAGCTAACGATTCCTTCATGCCCCTCTCTGGTGGCTATGAGGAGCGGTGTTTGGCCATGTCTATCAGGAGTGGTGGGGTTGACATCGTTGCGCTCAAGTAGTATCTTAACGACTTCTTCTTGCCCACCCTTCACAGCCCATGCAAGCGGCGGTAAGTCTTCCCACGTGTAGGTAGTAACATCCTCTTGGCCCAGAACCATCTTCGCGACACTGAAAAAGCGAGTATTTACCCAGATACTAATGAAAGAGGAAATATATCAGCCCTCTAAAAGGAAGAGCGAGGCAAGCCAACAACCGTGTCGTAAACAGTTAAAGCAGTGATTCGTGTTTTGCTCTTGGGTCGAGTGTTCGCAAACAAGACCGTAGAAGCACAGGTTCGGAGCAGTTCACAAAGGCTCACACAAGAAAAGAGCAAAAGAAGAATATATAAAAAAGGAATCGATTCTCGTGATGTTCGCGTTCGTCGCTTCTAGTCGAGGAAGGTAGGTGTCGGGGTTCCTTTCGAAGTCTCCGTAGTTTCTATTTAAGCGGCCTGTAAAGGACAGCAACCCACAACCCCTCCCCAAAGACAGTCACACAAACCCCGTGGGTTGCTAACTGCAACAATGGTGCAAAACGTTTCTAACAGGTATCGGACCTGTTACACTCTGTATACTTTTTTGTGATGGTGAATGGCTATAAACTATGAGAGTGTATTTTGGATGCCCAGCGCGCAATTCCTCTCTTTATTAAAGTATTTCCTCTATATTCTCCCAAAGTATAGCATAAGGGTTTCCAGTCATATTTATAATATTTGCGCATCATTCTGGAATACCTCCATACCCCCTTGCCAGCCTCTCTATCCTCTACCCCCCACTTAAAGCCCCAACATAATCCGACAGCCAATGCACCATTCACATCTCTCACTCCTCTCAAAACACTTCCCACAAACCCCGTGCCCACACCCCAAGATGACTTCCCCCTTCCTCTCCAGACAATCGTGACAACGCTTCATGTACTTTCCCACGTCTTCAACCCTCTCGATGGCGACGGGCGAGTCACGGGGTATCTCCCAGGTTCTCGGGCCCGGTATTCTGAATGACTCATCTTCCTCCTGGGAGAGGGTGGCAGGAGTCGGGTCAGTGTTGAGGGAGGGTTCGGGGGGTTCCGCGATCTGGTCGGTCTTGGTTTTAGGGAGCGCAGGGTTTTGAGAGGTCCCCCTTCTGACAGAGGGAGGTGGAATGGGAGGGGGTTTGTCCTTCGAGGGTTTGCCGCAACGGTAGCCGATGAGGGATTTGATGAGTTCGAGCATTGCTAGATAGGGGTTGTTACGGTTCCGGCCTGTGTTGTTTGGCAAGAGACACGAGGCCCGAGATAGCGTTGTTGGCCGTTAGAAGGAATGTGGGTGACGACGCTCTGTAAGATAATGGACTTATCTTATATTCGAAGTTCATCTGCCCATGGAGAGACCCTAATGGAAATTTCGACCGAGTTGAAAGTTGGCCACTTGAAAGAACAAGAATTGAGCGCTGTGAAGATTCTTGAGATTTTTTGAAATGATCTTGGCTTCTTGAGCTTTCTGGAATTGTGATTGGAGAGAATAAGGCAGCTATGTTTCGAATTCACCTTTGGAATGCTGGTCATAGTTGATCACTCGGCAGGAAATATTTCAAAAGTTGTATACATTTTATGATATATCATAGATTCGGGGGTTACTCTTATTGACTGTTTCGTTGATCTCTGTACATGCTTAATACTCATACCTCGCTATTTTGCTTTCTCTTGTATGAATGCACGCGCGTATGCCACCTATGCATTCCTGCACTCCAATGATTTCCTTATGTTTGCTTCTCTATACAGTGCCCCACTTCCCCCCCTTCCCCTTCTTTTCTTCTTCCTCTATGAACTTCGTCTCCTCCTTCTCAATCAAAGAGGACCATTTACCAAAACTCCGATCTCGTTTGCTGCACATAACACGATTCGCAACACACTTGGCACACCCCACTACGAGATCCGAGGAGGGCTGGTGGGAGTAACCACCCCCGAGATTGGCCTTTAAAGTAGGAATTATAGTGCCCCCGGCCTATGGAGAGGTGAGAATATAATGAAAGGTTTTATAGATCCCCCTGACACAAGCCATCGTTACTAAGGCCAAGTACCGTTGAAACACACCAAAGCTACCGATATTACGAGCCCCCGGAATCGCCATTGGCACCGCCACCTAATCAATTAAAATCAACGATATTTCAATAGGTAGCTAGAGATTTAGCGAATCAAAGAATCCCATCCCTATAACAAATTCCATTGCCCCACGGGCAGTGTTTGTCAATTGGCGCGGCCCATCCTACCACTTGACTTGAGCACCTTGAATTTGTACGATTGTCCACAGAAAAACAGATACAGGTTTCGAAAATCGCCAATTTCGTAAGGCCACAGGTCATTCAATATTTCACCACACACCTCAATATTGGAATGCGGCAATTGAAATACCTAGAAAACCACTATTTTCCCAAGAATTAGTTCGCTTGCACATCCGGCGGTAGGGCTCTGACGCTCTGGGAAAAAGTGTCATTTTAGGTGTAATAGTGGTCACCACCCATGGCCTTTGTTAGGGAGCAGTACTCAGGTGAGCATAGTAAGTATAGTAGTCGAACACAAGATAGATGCTCCCGGGAACTGGGATTACCCTTCTGGCCTGCGTGAAGTGAAAATACCGCAAACTCAACCATCAGCCGAGAAAATAAAAAGGATGGCGCACACACAGCTTTGCGAGGAAGGGGGGTGTGCAAGGTCCCGGCAGCGCATTTACCTTCCACTCGCCCACTTGCAGTAGGCAGGCCCTTTACGGGAGGGGCTTGGGTGGGTAGCAGAAGCGAAAATTTAGGGAAAAGCGGGGGAAGAGCGAGCAGGGGTTACTACACCCAATTTAGAATCGCTTCCGTTAGTTAGGGATACCGGACAGAGGTGCGATGTATCACGTGTTCTATGTATTCTGCATTTTAGGCTGGCGTTTGCCCAGTATTTGAAATATTGTAGTCGCATCATGTATTATGAGCCTGTACTCCGAGTGAGCGCAAGGTTTTGAGCAATGGGCTCTATTACATTGCGGCTTCCGCTTCGGCATAGTCGGCCTTAGAGATGGCTCATCGCTTTGTTTCCATCCATGGTGATAAAGATCAAGAGTCTGTAAGGAGTGCCGGATAGCTTTAGATTCCCTGGGTATCTGGATATAATCTCCACTGGACTCACTTAGGCTCTTCGGGATCATAGCTGGATGGGCGAGGTGATCTAGAAAGTCTAAGATCTAGACCCCCCTCCCAGAGCTTGGAACTCCTTGTGATTCCCACCAGTCCTCAAATGGCACAAAATCCCGAGCAGCCACAGTACAGAACCGCGTGGTACTTTTAACCAACTAGAATTCATAAGTCCGTTCAGCCCGCATGTTGCTCACCCGTTCCATCAGTGGTCAGAGGTACAGAGTTAAAAGCAGTATTATGCGAGCACCTTTATTTCTAACACTCCCACTCCCCCCTTTGCTAAAATATAGGCTCAAGTATATTAAACTACATAGAGCCCTTAATGTGGCTACAACACTAGGCCACCACACACTACCTCCCGACTCCAACAAATTCACTCTGGATAAAAGTAATCCAGCTCATACAAAAGAACACACACAATTCAAACTGAATCCATCCCATCCCATCCCTACCATAACCCTTCCCCCACTATTACCCATTCCATGGCCTCCACCTAAATCCTCCTCCGACAGAGCGGACAAACCGGCCGATCCGAAACCAGACAGATCTGCTCATAACACCACCTGCAAAGCGCGTGTCCACACGGAAACGAGTACTCAACAACATAGTCCGGCTGAAACAAAACCGGGCACCTGGAATCTTCGCTCATTCCCTCAAACCAAGTTGCCTGTGGCTCCTCCGTGAGTCTTGGCAAAGGGACCAGAGGAGGAGGTGGTGGGAGATCAGTTCTTGGGGCATGAGGGACGAGATTTAAGTCTATCCCCCCGGAAGCATTGAGGAAGGATGGAGATAGGTGGAAGGACCGTGAGGTTAGGCTGGTCACACTGGGTTCGCCGAAAACACTAGACGAACGGCTAGCGGTGGGAGTGTAGAGACTTTCAATGAACTCCTGGTCCGCGAGGTCTTGGTCGTCCACATCCTGGTCTGAAGGCGCGTTCCGGGTTTGGTTTCTAGTCGGGTATGTGTTGCTAAGGTCCCTTCGGACTCTCGCAGCGGTACGAGCTGAAGGACTAGGGCTAATAATGAGAGCAGCGAGATGACGTGGGAGAGGCTGTGATGGGTTAGCATTAACTATGAACCGGGTTTATTGGGTTGATTGTACTTACCATTGATAAATCCCTCGGCCTATGATAGTCAAATAGCTCCTCATAATATTCCTCTCCCTCGTACCACATCAACTGAGGACTTCCCCTCCCATCGCCGCTAGGATTTCTATTATCCTCGTAGAAAATGTCACTCTCCTGGAAGTCAAAATGAAAGTCTGGAGCATCAGTAGTACCAAAGGGTTCGGATTCCCCATCAGGAATAGGGACTAGCACGTTCTCATCGAAAGGGCCACCTTCTTCAACTCCCGAGGCTCTAGTTCCAGTTGCTCCGGGAGTCATTGTGCCAGGGTTTGAGGCAATGCCAAGCCTATCCCTACCGTGAGTATCATCGATACTAGTAGGGATTATACCATCAGGGAAGGAGTAGCTGGTGAATGCTCGATCAGTGATTGCCCCCCTAGTATCTAACAAGCTAGGACCACTAGCAGTAGTAGAAAACCTAGGAGTTGATTGAGTCGGATTTGGATCACCTTCTCCTAGCCTATTAATAGTGCTATTTGGAAGTTGGTTGGTAGACATTGTGCCTAAGGCGAAAAAGATTAACCCAGCCTAGTGAATGATTATGTAACGAATGGTTGGAGAAATGTGGGGTTGGGCTTCGGGAATGGTAGCGGGCGGGGATAGACTGTTCAGTTAATTCTCAATCCTCAAAAGGTGCTTGTTTTAATACCCTCAGTAGCCATAGAATGATAGACCAAATCTAAAAAGCGCTTTGAAAGAACCTCTATGATATTGTTATAGTAACAATAATAATATAAGTGTAATGGAATCAGGAAATCCTAGAAAGGCTTTAACCAGTCTATGCTATGAGAAATCACAGTCTCTACTATAATGGCCCAGAATTTAATACTACACCAGCACAATCTTTCTAGGGAGTGAGAAGTCAACTTAGAGTATATTTCGGGGCTTTCCGGGCGGGGGGGAACAAAAATAAGAGCAACAGTATTCTACTACTCTGAACCAAAATCTACACAGCCAAATCCACCTGCCGGTAAATAGATTATGGTAGGGAACCCTTCCGCATACACCCTCGATTCAACCCACAACCTCGACATACTTGATAGGACAGAAATGTTGGATAATGTTTAGAGATACGGGCACCCACGCTTACGCCATGTCTTTGAGTCACTAGTAGACTAGGGCTATTAGGTTGGTCAATAACAAACACTCCTCTCACAATAAAAAAACCCCCGCCCGCGACTTATTGCCTTGCCTGAACCACCGCCACACCAAACCCCGCTTGAATGAATTGTACCCACTTCGCAACACACACTGGAGGAGACACTAGCCTCTAGGAGTGTTTTCGAATACGAGAGGCAACCATCAATGAGCTCATATTATTGAGCTTGCTTACTGGAGGGAACTGTTATCACTGGGACTTATGCCCTAAAATAGACCCTGCGCGGTAGCAAGCAGACAGCTATCAGAAGGATATGTTGCGATCGGTGTGGCTATAGACGCTTGCGATGTTTAAACAACCGGAGACGAAACGGTAACAGGACCAAGGCCAGAGCAGAATATACCTACCGTATATAGCCAAAGCACCAGATTCCGCGCCTAACCCGGATAGGCCCCTTCCCTCCCTCCACTCCACCCCCGTCCAGCCACCGCCTACCATCACCAACCAGCAACCAGTAAAACACCGAGTGACAAACCATGCCCCAAAAAGCACTCTGCGAACCACACAACCACCACCACCACCACCAACCCCCGATAAGCACTCCCAAAGCGAACCAACCACGCCTCCCCGACGCCCGGTACGAGTACATACAATACCCCGCATCTCGAGTAAGCCATCACCCATCATCCACCATCCACAAATCCTCTCCCTCCAAGCCTCAAGCACCCACCACCACCAAAAACCCACGAACCAAAAACCCCTTTTACAAAAAAGTTACCGCCATACCGGTAGTACAATATAGTACAGTACATGCACACCCTGCAAGTAACGCAACCCCGCCCCGCCTCCACAAAGGAAAAGAGAAAGAAAAAAAAGAAAGGAATCTACCAATACGATACAATACCTATACACGTACTTACAAACTAAGCGCCTACCTCCCAGCATCAAAACCCTCATGCGCCACCAACTACTCGAGTGCCGTTACCGGATTAATATTATATGGGTACCTTATGCTGGAATCCAGTATCAGTAGAAAAACACATATCACATTTGACATTCCGTGCCAACCAGCCGATACTTTCTCCGGTCCTCCCCCCACCCCCGTCCACACACACATACTCGAGTACACACACGTGAGATGCAATAATAACACAGCAATTTTCTAGGTAAAGTATTGTTCAGCACGGCGCAGTAACATACTGGCAACAGCCATGATTACTACAGATATTTCAGATAAAGCGCTGGTACCGGTAGCCCTATGTGATAGGTGTCGGTTCCGTCTCTTTGGTAGCTTAGCTCGATGCGTTATTTACGTCCTGAGAGTAAAAAATAACAAATAGTTGTATGGCGATTGATAGATAGCCTCGGCTATTTAATTGGGGTATTCATACTCGAGTATGGTGTTCTGGATACATGCATTGATCCCCCTCTCTTGTTCCCCCGCCCCCCCCTCTTGATGATCTCTGAGTAAGATTTCCTAATAGTTCCCTTTTTCTCCAGTCGTTTATTTCCATATACAGCCATTCCAAGAATTGAGGGAAAAAAGAGTAAAGTAGAAAAGAAAAAAGAAAGCTAAACAGGGCTCATAAAAATACAGTGTCTGTCACCATCATTCCGTCGTTGATTTATACAGTATCGTCGTAACGTACTATCGGAGGAAAGAGAAAATCAGAATCTACTGAATAATAGAGAGGAATTTTTTTTGGCAGGGGGATGGGGCAATACCTTCTTCCGATATCGTGTGGTGGCGCTAACCGCCAAAACCTGATTCTTGATGGAACTAGTGGCCAAGTGGTTCAAAACCACATGATTCGGTATCCCAAGTACACTCGCGTCATCCTTCATAGCAGAGCTGGTATTGAGGATAACCTTCTGCAACATCATCGGTAGGCTGGGTGGCGCCGGAATGTCCCCATCTTCATTCCCGATCCTCTGACCATCTTCCCCGCCATCGTCAAAATCGCGGAGGTAGGCGGGTATCTCATTCGTGTATCGCTTCTTTTTCTTTGACATGTTCGAGAGGAGATTTGCCGACGCGTGAGGGCGATGTGTGGAGCCCGACGGCGATGGCGGGGAGTGTTGGCGCTCGAGTGGGGGCATATCGTCGGCGTTTACTTCAAGGTAGTTTACTAGAATTCCTGTGTCGTCTACTGCTGTCGGGAGGTTGTCGGATGTTCGCATCTCCCCATCAACGAAGAACTTCAAGTGGTGGGTGCCTGGCGGGAGGGGTACGACTGCTGACAGCGTCTCGTCGTCTGGGCTGTGGATGACTACCTTAGCATTAAGGAGGGGGGGCGACCAGGCGGAGAGAGAGGGGGGACAAACCTTCTATTCAATTTAAACCTCTTCCGCCAATTGGAAAATGTGCCCGTAACATATACTTTGTGACCGCCCTGCAGCCATTGGATGAGTGT
>Ga0307509_10003130_pt1 | contig 25663 bp, 17 predicted proteins | sample 10_EM_MG_FD_202245 | JGI IMG/M metagenome (GOLD analysis project Ga0307509, IMG submission 202245) | Populus trichocarpa ectomycorrhiza microbial communities from riparian zone in the Pacific Northwest, United States - 10_EM | ecosystem: Host-associated > Plants > Roots > Unclassified | place... | reverse complement strand
TCTCGGTGGTCGCCCGCTGCTTGTCCGTGCCGTGGACGTGCAGGACGTGGTGCTCCATCGTCGTGACCGCGCCCGCGGAGGGGTCGACGGAGTGGACGACGGGGTCGGTCAGGTAGCGGCGGACCAGGAGGTCCACGTTGCGGTCCAGGGTGGCCGAGAACAGCATCCGCTGGCCGCCCGTCTGCACCTGGTCCAGCAGGCCGGTGACCTGCGGCATGAAGCCCATGTCGGCCATCTGGTCGGCCTCGTCGAGGACGGTGATGGTGACGCTGTCCAGGCGGCAGTCGCCGCGGTCGATCAGGTCCTTGAGGCGTCCGGGCGTCGCGACCACGACCTCAGCGCCACCGCGCAGCGCCCCGGCCTGACGGCCGATCGACATACCGCCGACGACGGTCGTCATCCGCACGCTGACGGCGCGGGCGTACGGGGTGAGCGCGTCGGTGACCTGCTGGGCCAGCTCGCGGGTCGGGACGAGGACGAGCGCGAGCGGCTGACGCGGCTCGGCCCGGCGGCCCGCCGTGCGGGCCAGCATCGCCAGGCCGAAGGCGAGGGTCTTGCCGGAGCCTGTGCGGCCGCGGCCGAGTACGTCGCGCCCGGCAAGGGAGTTGGGGAGGGTCGTCGCCTGGATCGGGAACGGGACGGTGACGCCCTCGTGGCCGAGCGCGGCCAACAGCTTGGCGGGCATGTCGAGTTCGGCGAACGACTCCACGGCGGGCAGGCCGGGGGTCACCGTCTGCGGTAGCGCGAACTCGCCCTGCAGCGCGACCGGTCGGCCGCCGCCGCCCTTGGAGCGGCGCGGGGCGCCGGAGCGATTGCCGGACGGAGCCGCCGAGCGGTAGCCGCCGCTCTTTGCGGATTCCGGATTTCCATTGCGCTTTCGCGCGAAGCGATCATTTGTACGTGCGCGGTTCAATGTGGAACCTTCCTTGATATGGCACGTATCAAGGAATTCCCGCGGTGAATGAACGGCGCAGAGAATCGCAAGAACGAGCCGGTGGCTTCGGCGGAATATCGCCGAAGCATGGAAAATGCAGCGAGCTGGGGCCCGCACCCCAAGGTGCGGGCCCCAGCTGCGAAGTTAACGTCGGTGTTACGCAGGAACGATGTTCTCGGCCGTCGGGCCCTTCTGGCCCTGCGCGATGTCGAAGGTCACCTTCTGACCCTCCTGCAGCTCGCGGAAGCCCTGGGCGGCGATGTTCGAGTAGTGGGCGAAGACGTCAGCGCCGCCACCGTCCTGCTCGATGAAGCCGAAACCCTTTTCCGCGTTGAACCACTTCACGGTGCCACTGGCCATTTTGTTCTCCTTCGGGGCGGTCAGCGGAGTCCGCACTGTGCGGGCTCCGTGTCGCCGTGATGATCACCCCGCCGGAAGAAAAACCGGACACACAAAAAAATGCTCCACCGCCTCGGAGGGCGGTGCGGGCATCTGAAGGGTTTGGCAACCACAACTGCAACTGAGATCAATAGTAGCACGGCGCGATCGTGAGTGTGCGGGCGTGAATTCCGTTTCTCATGCCGCGAACATAGATATTCGATCTCCCGCCGGGCTATGCGAGGCCGTCGATCCAGTCGCGGACGGCCTTGGCCGTGGTCGGCGCGTCCTTTTCGAGCACGCTGAGATGAGTGCCGGGGGCATCCACCGTGTCCCGCACCCCGGGCCAGGACGACCGCCACTTCGGCGGCATGTCCGCCAGTGGCGTGGAGGCCCGGACCAACAGGCTTGGTACCCGCGTGAGTTCGGGCTGCCAGCCACGGAACATCCGAGTATACGCGCCCAGCGACAGCAGCGTCAGATCGTCCACCAGGGTGTCGAATCTCTCGCCGGCCGCCAGCGGAATCCGGGCGGGCAGGGACAGCAGCCACGACTCGGCCTCCCGGTCCGGGGTGATGTGGTACGAGTCGATCAGCACGAGTCCGGCCGGGGGAGCGCCGAGACCTGCCAGGCGCGTGGTAAGCGCGTGCGCGGCCGAACCACCCATGGAATGGCCGACCACTACATAAGGACGATCCCCGAGCTGATGCCGCACGGTCGCGGCGTGTGACGCCGTCAGCGTCTCCAGGTTCCGTGGCACCGCGTCCCCGTGATCGATCCCGGAGTGCCGCACCTCGAACACGTCCCGCTCGCCCTCGAAGCAGGCGGCGAGCCCGGCGTACCAGGGGCGGCCCAGGTTGGAGGCGAAGCCGGGAACGCAGACCAGGGCCGGCCCCCGGGTGCCCGAGGCCAGCCGCAGCGGCGGCAGCGCGTGCCGGGCGGCCTCCGCGGGGCCGAAGGCGGTCGCGCCGATGGACGCGGTCACCAGCAGGTGCATGGCCGATACGACGTCACCGGTTTCGCACACCTGCCGGTACAGGGCCGGCAGCGACTGCCCGGCTCCGCGTCCGCGCCCACCGGACCGCGCCGGCGCCGGGACGCTCGCGGCGGCGGGCTCGTCGGGCAGCGTGCCGCGCAGCTCGCCGTACAGGTGCTCGGCGAGCCGGCCGGTGTCCGGCCAGTCGTAGGCCACGGTGACCGCCAGCGGTGTCCCGGTCAGCAGGCTCAGCCGGTTGCAGAGCATGACCCGCATCAGGGAGTCGAGGCCCAGTTCCGCGAAGTCCCGGTCCACGGCGTCGACTTCCGTGTGTCCGAGCACGGCGGCGACCTCGGTACGGACGAGTGACCGGAGGGCGGGCAACCGCTCGGGCGGGAGCAGGGCCGCGAGTCGGTCCCGCCAGGATCCGGCGCTGTCGTCCTGCGCCCCGACGCCGCCCGTGCTCGCGGCGGAGGCCGAGGGCCGGCCTGTGCGCAACAGCCCGCGCAGCGGTGGCGGCACGGCCGTCCCGGCCGGGAGCGCCTTCGGTGAGCGGTCCAACGGCAGTGGCGCCAGGACCGGTTCGGCGCTGCCCAGCGCGGCGTCGAAGAGCGCGAACGCCTGCTCCGGCGAGACCGCGCGCACCGGACCGCCGTGCACTCGGCCGCTGCGGGCCGCCATGCCCTCCTCGTCCGCCCACGCGCCCCAGACCAACGACAGCGCGGGCAGGCCCAGTTCGGATCGATGGCGCGCGAGCGCGTCCAGGAAGGAGTTCGCCGCCGCGTAGTTGGCCTGCCCCGGGTTGCCCAGCAGCCCGGCCGCCGACGAGAACAGCACGAACCCGGCCAACGGCAGGTCCTTCGTCGACTCGTGCAACTGCCAGGCCGCATCGGCCTTCGGCCGCAGCACCGCCGCCAGCCGCTCAGGTGTCATCGACGCGAGCACACCGTCGTCCAGCACCCCGGCCGCGTGCACCACGGCGGTCAGGTCGGGCCCGAACGCCTTGAGTACGGCGGCGAGTTGCTCTCGCTCGGTGATGTCGCAGGCCACCAGGTCCACCTGTGCGCCTGCCCGCTGCAGATTCTCACGCAACTTCCGTGCGCCCGGAGCCTGTTCACCGCGCCGACTGAGGAGGACGAGCCGCCGTACCCCGTGCCGGTCGACGAGATGCCGGGCCAGCATCGCCCCGAGGGACCCGGTGCCGCCGGTGATCAGGACGGTGCCCCCGGCGAGCGAGCCCTCGACCTCGGAAGGCGGAGCGGCTGCCAGCCGGGGCACGCTCAACACGCCGTCGCGTACGGCGATTTGGGGTTCGCCCGTGGCGAGCGCGGCGGGCAGTTGTCGTAGCGACTCGGGGTGGCCGTCCACGTCCACGAGGGTGAGGCGCCCGGGGTACTCGGCCTGTGCGGTCCGCAGCAGCCCCCAGACCGTGGCGGCGGGCAGGTCGGGCGACGGCGCGGCGGCGCCGCGCGTGACCACGGCCAGGTGTCCGGAACCGGCGAGGTGCGTTTGCAGGAACTGCATTGCTCGCAGGGTGAGTTGGTGCACCTCTGCGACCGGGTCCGTGTCCTGGTCGCCGGGGGCGGCCAAGGAGGCGACAGTCGTCTCCGGCGTCCCCTCGGACCAGGTCGCCTCGCCGTCGGCGGAGGCGAGGAACGCGGCCAGGCCCAGGTCGTCCGTCTGTGACATCGCCACGGCGGGTACCTCACCGGCAGTGGGCACGTTCGTCCACCGCAGCCGGAACAGCTCCGCGGCCGGGGCGGGACCGATCTCCGGTGCCGGGCGGGTCGTCATCGACTCCAGGCGGGCCACGGGCGCGCCGGTGGGGGTCGCGAGATCGAGGGTGATCGTGTCCGGGCCGGGCCTCGTCATACGGACGCGCAGTGCCGTCGCACCCGTGGCGTGCACGGTGAGGCCCCGCCAGGCGAACGGCAGTCGGGCCGGACCGGTGGGCGGTTCGGCGAGCAGGCCCGGGTGCAGGGCGGCGTCCAGCAGAGCCGGGTGGAGGACATGGCGCCGGGCGTCCGCGACGGGCAACGGGCCGACCTCGGCGAACAGTTCCTCGTCCCGCCGCCACAACGCGGTGACCCCCTGGAACGCCGCACCGTACGCCAAGCCGGCCGCGGCCACCCGGTCGTAGGCCTCGGACAGGTCCACCCGTGTGGCACCCGTCGGCGGCCATACGGTGAGCGGGACCGCGTCGTCCAGGGCACCCGGCACGGCGGGCCCAAGCCGGCCGGTCGCGTGCTGTGTCCAGGCGCCGAACGCCCCGGACTCCTCGGGCCGCGCGTACACGTCCGCCGCGCGGCGCCCGGAGTCGTCCGGCTCGCCCAGCACCACCAGGACCTGGATGCCCTCTACGTCGTCGTCGGGCAGGAACAGCGGGTTCAGCAGGGCGAGTTCCTCCAGTACGGCCAGCCCGCACAGGTCGCCCGCGTGCAGCACGAGGTCGGCGAAGGCCGCGCCCGGTACGAGGGTGTGTCCGCCCACGACGTGGTCCCTCAACCACGGCTGGGCCGCACCGGACAACCGGCCGCCGCACAGCAGCCGTTCCGTACCCGGCACGGTGACCGCCTGCGTCACCAGCGGGTGCCCGGAACCGGCGGTCGCGTCGCTCCCGGTGTCGGGCAGCCAGTAACGCCGGCGCTGGAAGGGATACGTCGGCAGGTCGTCGACCCGTCGGGCGCCGCTGCCCGCGTAGACCCGACGCCAGTCCAACCGCGTGCCGTGCGCGTGGAGTTGGCCGAGTGCGTTGAACATCGTCCGTGACTCGGCACTGTTCCGCCGGGCCGTCGCGGCGAAGAGGAGCTCCTTGCCGGCCTCGGCGGCCTGGGCGGTGAGGTGGGCGTCCGGGCCGACCTCGGCGAACGCCGTCACCCGCCCGTCGTGCGCCAGCCAGTGGACGGCGTCCCCGAACCGCACGGCCTCGCGGGCGTGTCGTACCCAGTAGGCGGCCGACCGCAGCTCCTCCCCGGTGGCCGGAAGCCCGGTCAAGCCCGACAGCACCGGGATGTTGGGGGTGTCGTATGTCAACTCGCCCGCGACACGGCCGAATTCGGCGAGCATCGGCTCCATCAGTGGGGAGTGGAAGGCGTGGCGGACTCGTAGCCGCACGGCACGGCGGCCCCGTACGGCGAAGCGTTCCGCGAGCGCGAGGACCGGCTCCTCCGCGCCGGAGACGACGACCGCGCGCGGGCCGTTCACGGCCGCGATTGCGATCCCGTCGGTCAACTCGGCCGTCACCTCCGCCTCGGTGGCGTCGAGCGCCACCATGGCGCCGCCCTCCGGCAGTTCCCGCATCAACCTCCCACGGGCCGCGACCAGTTCGACGGCGTCCGCTTCGGACAGCACGCCCGCGCAGTGGGCCGCCGCCAGCTCGCCGACCGAGTGCCCGGCCAGGAAGTCCGGACGTACACCCCAGGAAGTGAGCAGCCGGAAGACGGAGACCTCGTAGGTGAACAGGGCGGCCTGGGCGAAGTCGGTGCGATCCAGCAGGGCGCTTTTGCCGGCATCCCAGAGCACCGAGCGCAACGGATGCTCCAGGTGGGCGTCGAAGCGCGCGCACAGGGTGTCGAAAGAAGTCGCGAACTCCGGGAAGGTGTCGTACAACTCCCTTCCCATGCCGGTCCGTTGGGCGCCCTGGCCGGTGAACAGCAGGGCCAGGCGGGCGGCGGAGGCGGCGGTGCGCGGGGGAGCGGACTCCGTCAGGGCGTCGAGGGCGGTCAGGGTCGCCGCCCGGTCGCTGATGGTGACGGCGGCTCGGTGGGGGAGGCCGGACCGGCTGGTGGCGTGGGTGAACGCCACGTCCAGCAAGGGGAGTTCGGGGTGCTCGCGGAGGAAGGTCGCGGTGCGTGCGGCCTGTGCTCGGAGGGCGGACGGGGTGGCGGCCGAGAGGAGCAACGGGGGTGTCACTGTGCTGCGTCGGGACGATGGAGCGTCTGTTTCCGGCTCCTCCAGGATCACGTGCGCGTTGGTGCCGCCGATGCCGAATGCCGAGACCGCCGCCCGCCTCGGCCGTCCGGGCTCGGGCCGCCACTCCTCGTCCTGGGTCAGCAGCCGTACCGTGCCCGACGACCAGTCCACGTGCGGGGACGGCTCGTCGGCGTGCAGCGTGCGCGGGAGCCGGTCGTGGTGCATCGCCAGCACCGTCTTGATGACACCGCCGACCCCGGCCGCCGCCTGGGTGTGTCCGAGGTTGGACTTCAACGAGCCCAGCCACAGCGGGCGTTGGGCGGGACGGTCCTGGCCGTACGTGGCGAGGAGCGCGTGTGCCTCGATCGGGTCGCCGAGCGCGGTGCCCGTGCCGTGTGCCTCCACGGTGTCGATGTCGGCAGGGGACAGCCCCGCGTCGGCCAGTGCCGCGTGGATCACCCTTTGCTGCGCGGGGCCGTTGGGGGCGGTGAGACCGTTGGACGCGCCGTCGGAGTTGACGGCCGAGCCGCGCAGCACGGCCAGTACGGGATGGCCGTTGCGGCGCGCGTCCGAGAGCCGTTCCAGCAGGACCAGGCCGACGCCCTCGCCCCACGCGGTACCGTCGGCCGCCGCCGAGAACGGCTTGCAGCGGCCGTCCGGAGCCAGCCCGCGCAGTCTGCTGAACGCGATGAACGGCCCGGGCGACGACATGACCGTGACCCCGCCGGCCAGCGCGAGAGAGCACTCCCGCTCGCGCAGGGACCGTACGGCCGAATGCATCGCGACCAGCGACGACGAGCACGCGGTGTCCACGGTCACGGCGGGGCCGCGCAGCCCCAGCGTGTAGGCGATGCGTCCGGAGGCCACGCTGCCGGCCGAGCCGAGGGCGAGATGCGCCTCCAACTCGTGCCCGCCGTGGTGCAGTCGGCTCGCGTAGGTGGCGTGCATGACGCCCACGAAGACGCCGGTGTCGCTGTCCCGCAGACCGGCCGGGTCCATTCCCGCGCGCTCCAGCAGCTCCCAACTCGCCTCCAGGAGCAGCCGTTGCTGGGGGTCGGTGGCCAGGGCCTCGCGGGGTGACATGGCGAAGAAGGCCGCGTCGAAGTCGGCCGCGTCGTGCAGGAAACCGCCCCGTCGGGTGACCGACCTGCCGAGGCGGTCGGGGTCCGGGTCGTACAGGTCGGAAACGTTCCAGCCGCGGTCGGCGGGGAAGTCGGAGGTCGCGTCGGTGCCGTCGGCGACCAGTCGCCACAAGTCCTCCGGGGACTCGACCCCGCCCGGATAGCGGCAGGCCATGGCGACGACGGCGATGGGTTCTCCGGGGTCGGCCGCGGAAGTGCGCGCGGGCCCCGGGTGGCTCTCGCCGTGCAACGCGGCGCGCACCAGGTCCGCCACGGCGGTGGGCGTGGGATGGTCGAACACCAGCGTCGCGGGCAGCGTGAGACCGGTCGCCGTGCCCAGCCGGTCGCGCAGCAGGACGGCGCCGAGCGACGTCAACCTCTGGGCGCTGAACGGTGCTTCGGGGTCAAGCTCCGGTATGGGGACGTCGAGGGCGTGTGCCGTCACGTCGAGAACCAGGTCGAGCACGGCATCGGACGCGGCGGCGAGCCGCTCGCGCAGCGCGGCCGAGGCGGCCGTACGTTCCGCGGCGAGGCGCTGAGGCAACTCCTCGACGAGTACCGCGCGGGCGATCTTCCCGGACGCGGTACGGGGAAGGGACTCGGTCGGATAGATCTCGTCCGGCACCTTGAACCCGGACAGCCGCTCCCGGCAGGCGGCGAGCGCACGCTCTGCGTCGACGCCGTCCGCTCCGGGCACGACGAAGGCCACCGGCACCTCGCCCAGCACATCGTGGCGCCGGCCGACGACCGCGGCGTCGACGATGTCGGGGCGGGCCAGCAACACCCGTTCCACCTCGGACGGGTTGATGTTCACACCGCCCCGGATGATGAGTTCCTTGACCCTGCCGGTGACATGGAGATGGCCGTTCGCGCCGCGGCGGCCGAGGTCCCCGGTGCGGTACCAGCCGTCGGTGAACGCCTCCGCGGTCGCGTCCGGACGGTTGTGATAGCCGGCCATCAGCCCGGGACCGCGCACCCAGATCTCGCCCTCGTCCCCGCCGCCGGCCTCGGCACCGGTGGACGGGTCGGTGATCCGGACGTCCAGCACCAGCAGCGGAAAACCGCGCGAGAGGTCGTCACGCGGGCTGTCCAGCCGCTCGAGCGCGATCTTCCCGCAGGTCTCCGTGGAGCCGTACCCGTCGAGCAGCGGAGCGCCCAGGACCCGTTCGGCCTCGGCCCGCAACTCGGGGGAACAGGGCGCCCCGCCGCTGACACACACCCGCAGCGACGCGGGCACCGGACGTGCCGTCTCGCGCAGCGACTCCAGCAACAGACGGTAGGTGGCGGGCACCCCGCCCAGGACGGTGAACGGCTCGGCGCTCAGCGCCTCGGCGAGATTCGCGCCCGGTCCGAGGACACGCACCGTCGCACCGACCGAGACGACACCGAGCAGGCACACGGAGTGGCCGAGGGCGTGGAACATCGGCAACGGCCAGAGCAGTCGGTCCTGTTGCTCCAGTCCGTACGCCGGTACGTACGCCTTCGTCACCGACCACAGCGCGGAACGCTGGGTGGAGACCACGCCCTTGCTCTGACCGGTGGTGCCAGACGTGTAGTGGATCCAGGCCGGCTCGTCGAGCCCGAGGTCGTCACGGGCGGCCGTACCCGAATCGGTTCCGGCCAAGTCCTCGAAGTCGAGGGTGTCGTCTACCAGTTCCTCATGTCCGACGACGAGCACCCGCCGTACGGCGGCCAGTTGGGCGACCGGCGCCTCCGTCACGATCGCGACGGCGCCGCTGTCGTCGAGGAAGTACGCCAACTCCTCTTCCGAGGCTGCGGAGTTGAGCAGCACGCCGATCGCCCCGGCACGCAGCACGCCGAGCCAGGTTTCGACCAGCTCCACCCGGTTGCCCAGATGGATCGCGACCCGGTCCCCACGACCCACCCCGAGCCGTACCAGATGGCCCGCCAGCCGGGCGGTGCGCCGCTCCAACTCCCGGTAGGTGACGGCACGTCGGTCGTCCAGATAGGCGGTCTTGTCGCCGATCCGATCCGAGTGCTCCCGCAGGATGCCGGGCAGCGTGCGCGTCAACTCGTCGTCGGAAACGGCCATTTCCACCCCTATGTTCACCAACCCCGAGTGGCAACCGTACGACAGGCGTCCTCCGGAACCCGGTATCGGGCAGGATCTACGGCATGGCGATCTGCGACTACTACTCCGCCGCGAGCGACGAGGCCGCCGTCGGTGTCCTCGACGCACCGGGCGGACCGGATCCGGCGGTCTTCGACGTGTTGTCCCTGAAGGGCATCGACCCGGTGGTCGTCGTGGCGCGGCTCGAAGGCCTCCTCACGGACTGCGCCCACGACGAGGCACGCGCCCGCCCGCGTTCCGGGCAACTGCTCTCGGACCCCGAGGCCGAAGCCGCCTTCGTCATCAGCGTCACCGACACGCTCCGGGACGCGCTGGCCTCGGCAACGGATGGCCAACTGGGCCTGGTGGCGGGGCCGTTCGGGGCCGTGGAGGAGGTGGGTCTGCCGTCCGCCGAGGCGCTGGAGGTGCTTCGGCTGCTGTCCGGGCTGGCCCGACGGGCCGTGGCGGAGAACCGGAGGCTGTACTGCTGGTGGGCCCTCTGATCACTCCAGTACGTCGGGCTCCTCCTCCACTACGAGGTCGGCCAGGAGATTGAAGTTGTGCCGCGCCATGTTGGCGTTGCTGAACTGCCGGTGCGCCAGGGTCACTTCCTCCTCGGTCATGATCCGGGGCTTTCCGGCGGCGTCGGCGAGCAGCTGCATCTGGCAGGCGCGCTCCATGGTGATGAACCACCACGCGGCCTCCTCGACCGACCGTCCCACGGTCAGCAGGCCGTGGTGCCGGAGAATGGCCGCCCTCCGGTCGCCGAGCCGGACGGCGATCCGCTCGCCCTCGGACTTCTCGAGTACCAGACCCTTGTACTCGTCGAACAGGACATGGTCGTCGTAGAAGGCGCAGGACTCCTGCACGATCGGGTCCAGCGGCTTGTCCAGCGAGGCGAAGGCTCTGCCGTGGATGGTGTGGGCGTGTGCCACCGCCACGACGTCCGGGCGGGCGTGGTGGATGGAGGAGTGGATCCAGAAGGCCGCCTTGTTGGTCCTGCGGTCGCCCTCGATCACCCGGCCTTCCTCGTCGATGAGCAGCAGGTCGCTGACGCGGATCCTGGAGAAGTGCACCGCGTACGGGTTGACCCAGAACCGGTCGGGGAACTCGGGGTCCCGGGCGGTGATGTGTCCGGCGATGCCCTCGTCGAAGCCGTAGCGGGCGAAGATCCGGAACGCGGCGGCCAACTGCCGCTTGCGGTGCGTACGTTCGGCCTCGATGGTGTCGCGGCTCTCCGCGAGGCGAGGAATGTCGAGTTCCTCGGTGTTGTCGAAGTCGATGTCGTTGCTGCCGGTGGTGACGGACATCAGCACGTCCTTTCCGGTGCGAGGTCACGAGGAATTTCTTTCAGGCTGCAACCATCCTCCGTCGCATGTCAACCTCAGAGGCAATTTATGTTGCCTCAGTGGCAGAGGGTCCGGCCCTGTCAGTCGCCCCTTCGCCAGGCGCCCAGCACCATGAGCGTCTTGGTGCCGATCACCGCGCCCGTGCGCCGGAGACGGTCGATGACATCTCGCAGGTGCTGCACGTCGGTCACCCGGACGCGGACCAGGGCGTCGGGGTCGCCCGCGACGGTGAAGACCTCCTGGGCCTCCGGCACGCTGGTGGCGGCCATCGTGATCGCCTCGACCTTGACGTCGCCGGCGAACCGCAGCTCGACGAAGGCCTCGAAGCCGGCGCCGAGCTTTCCGTGGTCGAGGGTGACCGTGTAGCCGGCGATGACACCGACCCGCTCCAGCCGGTCGACCCGGCGTTTGACCGCCGACGGGGAGAGCCTGACCCGCTCCGCGATCTCCGTCATCGTTCGGCGGCCGTCCTCGACCAGCAACTCCAGAATCGCGCGGTCGACGCTGTCGATGAGTCCCGTGTCGGTCATGTGCCGTCCTCCTGCCGTTGACGCTCGTTCTTTGCGGGCAATCGTGATGTGAGTCCAGTTTCTTGCATCGTGTGCAAGATACCCGCAACTTAATTGCCTGCTGCTGGGTCCCGCCGCTCCACTGTCCACACCTGCCAACCGGTCGGCGACCGCCGTTCGAGGACGTGAGAAAGGGACTCAGCGGTGAAAGTTGAGCGCGAACTACCCTCCAGCGAAGCCCAGGAGCTGCTGGAGCTGACCGTCGACATCGCGGACAAGGAACTCGCCCCGCGTGCCGCGGAGTTCGAGGAGGAGGGCCGCTTCCCCCGTGAGGTGTTCCACCTCCTGGGCGAAACGGGACTGCTGACCCTTCCCTTCGCCGAGGATGTTGGAGGCGGCGGCCAGCCCTACGCCGTCTACCTGCAAGTACTCGAAGAACTGGCCGCCCGGTGGGCCGCCGTCGCGGTCGGCGTCAGCGTCCACACCCTGTCCTGCCACGCCGTCGCGTCCTTCGGCTCCGCGAGCCAGAAGCAGACGCTGCTCCCGTGGCAGCTGAGCGGCACGGCACTGGGCGCGTACTGCCTGTCCGAGGAGCACGCGGGTTCCGACCCCAGTGCCATCCGGGCCCGCGCGGCACACGACGGCGGGGCGTGGGTCGCCCGGGGCACCAAGGCCTGGGTCACCCATGGTGGCGAGGCGGACTTCTACACCGCGTTTCTGCGCACCTCCGACGACCCCCGCAACGGCATCTCCTGCTTCCATGTGGACGCCGGGTCGCCCGGCCTGGGCGCGGGCGCTCCGGAGCGCAAGATGGGGCTGCGCAGCTCCACCACCGCGGCCATGAACTTCGACGACGTGCACATCCCCGAGGACGGACTGATCGGCGAGCCGGGCCAGGGACTGCGAATCGCGCTGTCCGCACTCGACGCCGGCCGCCTCGGCATCGCCGCCGTCGCGGTCGGCATCGCACGGGCGGCGCTCGACCACGCGGTCGACTACGCCCGCGAGCGCCGGACGTTCGGCCGCCGCATCATCGAGCACCAGGGCGTGGGCTTCCTGCTCGCCGACATGGCCGCGCGCACCGAAGCGGCCCGCGCCACCTACCTGGTCGCCGCCCGCCGAAAGGACTCCGGCCGGCCGTTCAGTCGGCAGGCCAGCATCGCCAAACTCATCGCGACCGACACGGCGATGGCCGTGACGACCGATGCCGTCCAGGTCCTCGGCGGTGCCGGATACGTCCGTGAGCACCCGGTGGAGCGCTATATGCGCGAGGCGAAGATCACCCAGATCTTCGAGGGCACCAACCAGATCCAGCGCATGGTCATCGGCCGCCATCTCGCCGGCTCCTGAACACGCCACGTTTCCAGCGAACTTGAGAACACGAACCTGAGAGAGGCGGGCACCGTGGCACCACACGACGCCGTTGCCGTCATAGCGGGCGGCGGCTCCGGACTGGGGCGGGCGACCGCGCACCGGCTGCACCGACAGGGCCGTACGGTCGTGCTGTTGGACCTCCCGGACAGTCAAGGCAAGGCCGCAGCCGCCGCGTTGGGAGAGCGCGCCCATTTCGTCCCCGCCGATGTGACCGATCCGGAACAGGTCCGGCAGGCCTTCGTGGACGCGGCCGGGCACGGACCGGTGCGCGCTGCGGTGAACTGCGCCGGGATCGCGACACCCGGTCGCATCCTGGGCAAGCGCGGAACTCTGCCCGCCGAGGACTTCCGGCGCGTGATCGAGATCAACCTGCTCGGCACCTTCCACGTACTCGCCGCCGCTGCCACCGTCATGGCGGGCAACACCCCGGACAACGGCGACCGGGGCGTCATCGTCTGCACCGCGTCGATCGCCGCCTACGACGGACAGATCGGCCAGGCCGCCTACGCGGCGAGCAAGGGCGGGGTGGCCTCCCTGACCCTGGCGGCGGCACGGGACCTCGCCGACTCGGCCATCCGCGTCGTCACCGTAGCGCCCGGGCTGTTCGACACCCCGCTGCTGTCGGGACTCCCGGAGAAGGCACGGACACAACTGGGCGCGGCCGTACCGCATCCGTCCCGACTCGGCTCACCGGACGAATACGCCTCCCTGGTCGGCCACATCCTCGACAACCCGATGCTCAACGGCGAGGTCATCCGCCTCGACGGCGCCCTGCGCATGCCCCCGCGCTGAATCCCGACCCGACATCGCCCGTTGCCCGTTGCCCGGAAAGAGACCACGCATGGCACCCACCGAACCCGCGCCGCCGGAGACATCACCCTTCGACCCGCCGATACAACTCCTCGACCCGTCAGGGAAGTTGAACCCGGACGACAGGCTGCCGCTCGACCTGGCGACCGTCGACCTCGCCGCCCTGCACCGCGACATGACCCTCACCCGCCGACTGGACACGGAGGCCATCGCCCTCCAACGGCAGGGCGAACTGGGCCTGTGGCCGTCACTGCGCGGCCAGGAGGCGGCACAGGTCGGCGCGGCGCACGCCCTGCGCCGCCAGGACATGGTCTTCCCCACCTACCGCGAACACGGCGTGGCCTGGTGCCGCGGCCTCGACCCGGTCTCACTGCTGGGCCTCTTCCGCGGCACCACACTCGGCGGCTGGGACCCCTACGCCCAGCACTTCAGCCTGTACACCCTGGTCATCGGGGCGCAGACCCTGCACGCGGTGGGCTACGCCATGGGCCTGCACCGGGACGACAGCACCGGGACGGGCGACCCCGACCGCGACACGGCCGTCCTGGCGTTCCTCGGGGACGGCGCGCTGAGCGAGGGCGAGACCAACGAGGCGTTCGTCTGGGCCGCCGCCCAGAACCTGCCGGTGGTCTTCTTCTGCCAGAACAACCAGTGGGCCATCTCCGCCCCCTACAGCGTGCAGAGCCGCATCCCCGCGGCCAGGCGGGCGGCCGGATACGGTTTTCCGGGCATCCGCGTCGACGGCAACGACGTCCTGGCCTGCCTCGCCGCGACGCGCCAGGCGCTGCACCGGGCACGCTCGGGCGGTGGCCCGACGCTGATCGAGGCCGTCACCTACCGCGTCAACGCTCACACCACCGCCGACGACGCGACCCGCTACCGGCCCGCCGCCGAGACCGAGGACTGGGCGGCCCGGGATCCGCTGGAGCGGCTGGAGGCCCATCTGCGGTCCACGGGCGCGGTGACCGACGACCACTTCACCGACCTCGAACAACGCGAACGAGACCTCGCCGGGCAACTGCGCGCCGGCTGCCGCGAGTTGGCCGAGCCCGACCCGGCCTCCCCCTTCGAGCACACCTACGCGCAGCTGCCCGCCGATCTGCGCCAACAGCTGCGCGAGCACCTGGAGTTCGTCTCCACCGGACCGCAGGACGGAGAGCGGCAGTGACCGTTTCCATGGTGAAAGCCCTCAACGACGGGCTGCGCCAAGCCCTGACCGACGACCCCAAAGTCCTGCTCATGGGCGAGGACATCGGCCGGCTCGGCGGTGTGTTCCGCGTGACGGACGGCCTGCGCAAGGACTTCGGCGACCTGCGCGTGGTCGACACCCCACTCGGCGAGGCAGGCATCGTCGGAGCGGCCGTCGGACTTGCCATGCGCGGCTACCGGCCCGTCTGCGAGCTCCAGTTCGACGGCTTCGTGTACCCGGCCGCGAACCAGATCATCACCCAGCTCGCCAAACTCCGGCACCGCTCGGCCGGCCGTATCTCCCTGCCCGTGGTGATCCGCATCCCCTACGGCGGCGGCATCGGCTCGATCGAGCACCACTCCGAGTCGCCGGAGACGTACTTCGCCCACACGGCCGGGCTGAAGGTGGTCACCTGCTCCACCCCGCACGACGCGTTCCACATGATCCAACAGGCCGTGGCCGACGACGACCCCGTGATCTTCCTCGAACCCAAGCGGCACTACTGGACCAGGGGAGAGATCGATCCCTCGTCACCCCAGCCCCTGGACCGGGCCGTGGTCCGCCGCGAGGGAACGGACGTGACCCTCATCGCCTACGGCCCGACAGTGCCCGTCGCCCTGGAGGCGGCCGAGGCCGCGGCGGAGGAGGGGCGCAGCGTGGAGGTCGTAGACCTGCGCAGTCTCTCGCCCTGGGACATCACGACCGTCCGCGCGTCCGTGCACCGCACCGGCCGGGCCGTCGTGGTCCATGAGGCCGCCCACTCCCACGGGTTCGGCGCCGAGGTCGCCGCACGACTGCAGGACGAGGAGTTCCACTTCCTCGAAGCTCCCGTCGTACGGGTCACCGGATACGACACCCCCTACCCGCCCAGCCGCCTTGAGTCGGACTGGCTTCCCGGTGTCGACCGGATCCTCAACGCCATTGACCGCAGCCTGAGTTACTAGGAAGGGGCGCACCGTGACGAGCCCGCAGCAGTTCCTGCTCCCCGACGTCGGCGAGGGCCTGACGGAGGCGGAGATCCTGGCCTGGTCGGTACGGCCCGGCGACACCGTCGAGGTCAACCAGATCATCGTCGAGGTGGAGACGGCCAAGGCCGCCGTAGAACTCCCCTCGCCCTACGCCGGTGTCGTCAGCGCCCTCCACGCGGAAGTGGGCGAGTCCCTGGCGGTCGGCAAGCCGCTCATCACGATCGACACCGGCCCACCGGGAGGGGCTGCGGACGGACTGTCGGACGGTCGTGCGACGCGGCAGCCGGAGCCGGAACAGGCGGCGCTCCTGGTCGGATACGGTCCGCAGGGCGGAGGCGCCGGCCGTCGCAGGAGGCGCTCCGCCGCACCGGAGCACGGGACTTCGCTGCCTGAGGATCGAGTCGAGGCCGGCCGTGTGGACCAGGAGGTCGAACGCCCCGCGGCCAAACCGCCGGTCCGCAAACTCGCCAAGGACCTTGGGGTAGACCTCACCACCGTCACCCCCACCGGACCCGGTGGCACCATCACCCGCGAAGACGTGCGCGAAGCCGCCGGCCGCACGGTCCCACAGGTCGCTCCGGCCCCGGCCCTGGACCCGGCGCGACCGGCCGAGACCCGCATTCCGATCCGCGGGGTGCGCAAGCACACGGCCGCGGCCATGGTCGCCTCCGCCTTCACCGCGCCGCACGTCACCGAGTTCATCACCGTCGACGTCACCGCCACCATGCGGCTGCGTGAACTTGTCGCAGGGCGCAGGGAGTTCCGCGATCTGCGGGTCACCCCGCTGCTGTTCTTCGCCCGGGCTCTGCTGATCGCGCTGGCCAAGGCCCCTGAGGCGAACTCCAGTTGGGACGAGGCGGCGCAGGAGATCGTCCTGAAGCACTACGTCAACCTCGGGGTCGCGGCGGCGACGGACCGCGGTCTGGTCGTGCCGAACATCAAGGGCGCGGACCGGATGTCGTTGCGTGAACTGGCCCAGGCGCTCGCGGACTTGACCGCGACCGCCCGGGCCGGCCGCACCTCCCCGCAGGACATGACGGGCGGAAGCATCACGCTCACCAACGTGGGGGTGTTCGGGGTGGACACCGGTACCCCGATCCTCAACCCGGGGGAGGCCGCCATTCTCGCCGTGGGCGCAGTCCGCCGTATGCCCTGGGTCGTCCGGGACGACGACGGGGACGAACGGATCGAGCCCCGGTGGGTGACCCAGCTCGCGCTCTCCTTCGACCACCGGCTGATGGACGGCCGGCAGGGCTCCGAACTGCTGGCCGGTCTCGCGGAGATCCTGCACGAACCGGGGCTGGCGCTGCTGTGACGGCGGACGGGCCGGTCGGCCTACCGACCTAATAGGCAACTTAATTTGCCTGAGAGGTTGACTTGGGTGGGCTGGACCGTGACTCTGTGGGAAAGGCCGAGGGGTCTTGGAGTCTCAGGAGGAGCGGGCCATGGCAACGTTCGTACTCGTACACGGTTCGTGGGGCGGCGGCTGGGTGTGGGACCGGCTGCGCCCCTCGCTGGAGGGCGCCGGCCATACGGTGCTCACCCCCACGCTGGCCGGTCTCGCCGAGCGCCACGAGCTCTCCGCGCCGGACGTCGGCCTGGGTGTCCACGCGCGGGAGATCGCCCAACTCCTGGAATCCGAAGGGGTGCAGGACGCGGTCCTTCTCGGGCACAGCTACGGCGGGATGGTGATCACGGGCGCCGCCGCGCTCGCCGCCGACCGGGTCGGACAGGTGGTCTACGCGGACGCCTTCGCCCCCGTGACCGGCGAGTCGGCGTTCGGGATGCTGCCCTGGCTGGAGCCGGCGTTCGCCGAGGCGCGGGGGCCGGCCGAGTGGGAGGTGGCGCCGCTCGACACAGGGGCGCTCGGTGCGGACGAGGAGGGGGCGGCGTGGCTGTCGAGCAGGATGACACCGATGCCGCGGTTCACCCACGAGGAAGCGCTCGGGCCCGGCAGCGAAGAGGTTCTGGCAGCCAAGCCCGTCACCTATTTCTACTGCGCCGATCAGGACTTCTTCACCGAGGTGGCCGCCGCGGCGGAGAAACGCGGGTTCCGGGTCGTCGCCCTGTCCGGCGTCACCCATGTCGGCCTGCTGACGCACCCGGACGGCTTCGCGCAGGAACTGCTGAAGCTCACCTAGGAGCCCCGTCCGATGTGCCTGGCAGGCGGGCTCAATTGCCTCACAGGCATGTTATCGTGCGGGAATGTCGATCGAGGACACTGATCTGTGGGTTGCCCAACGCCTCAAGGACATGCGGGGCGAACGGGGCATCACCCTGACGACACTGGCCGAACAGACCGGCATCTCCTCGGCGCATCTCTCGCGCCTGGAGAAGGGCGTACGCAAGCCGTCCATCGGCAGCCTGCTGCAGATCGCCCGCGTGTACGGCGTATCCATCAGTGAACTGGTGCAGGAACCCGACCAGGACGACTTCCATCTGGTGCGCGCCGACGAGGCGATGACGCGTGAGGGCCAGGACGGCCGCTACACCGTACTGAGCGGGCCTCGCGAAACGATGTCCGTCATCCGGGTCGAATTGACGGCCGGTAAACACACCAAGACCGCGCGACATGTCGGCGAGGAATGGCTGCATGTCGTGTCGGGGGCGATCACGCTCGACATCTCTGGCGTATCGCTGCAACTCAATGCCGGGGATTCGGTGCATTTCGACTCGTCGAAGGAGCATCGTCTCACCAGCAACGACGATGCCGACGCCACCGTACTGATCGCGTCGACGGCGGCAACCGTTCCGATGCGACACCCCATTCCGGCGTCGCGTCGCAATTAGGCGAACACCCGCTGCGTACTGCGCGGGAATGACGGAAACACCCATTCTCCTGGCAAGAGGGAAGGCCTCGCCATGTCTTCGACCATCGCGCTGAATCCCGCTGAACTCCCGCCCCTCACCGGCGTGATCTCCCACGGTCTGGCGGTCCCCGACCTGGGTCTCCTCTACACGTCCGGACAGGTCGCGTGGGACGCCGAAGGGAAACTCGTCGGCCGCGGCGACCTGGCCGCGCAGTTCGCCAAGGCCTACGAGAACATCGACGCGGTACTGGCCGCCGGAGGTTCGATCCGCAGCAAGATCATCAAGGAGACCATTCACCTCGTCGGGTACGACACCGACAACGCGGAGCAGTTGATCGCGCTCATCGCCGGCTGCCGTGGGGAGGGGCAGACGCCGCCCGCGAGCACGTGTGTGGGCGTGGAGACGCTCTTCGCGGAAGGTTTTCTGGTCGAGATCGAGGTGGTCGCGACTCTGTGACCGACCCGTGCGGGCCGCCCGGCCGGCATGGACCGGTGACCGAGTTGCTCCGGCGGCTGAGGCACGCAATTCCTTCCTTCAGTCGGCCCCGACGACCAAACCCGGGGCCGGATCCGGGAGTTGAGGGTGCGCGCTCCGGCCCGCCCCGCCGACGGAGTGACCCGTATTGCGCGGATTCCGCCACGGGAAGGGTTGCTTCGGCCCTACGCTGAGTAGTCGCGTCGGTGGGGGAGGGGGCGGCGTACTTGTCCGGTGCCCTGGGCGTGCGGCTGTCGGCCCGGCGTGAGGCCGTCGGGCTGGCCGTGTTCGGCGCGGGGTTCGGGACGTACGTACTGATCGTGACCGCTCCTGGCCGGTACACCACCACGACCACGATCCCGTTCTCGGCAGCCGTCGGCGGGCTGTATCTGGTGGCCGGACTGCTGGCCCGGCTGCGACGGCCCGGCAACCGCGTCGGGCTGATGATGCTGCTGGTCGGGACGGGCTGGTTCGCGGAGGACCTGCAGATCAGCCTGGACCCGGTCGTGCACACCGTGGGCCTGCTCGTCCGTTCGGCGTCCAGCGGTTTCCTCATCCCGCTGCTGCTGATGTACCCGGACGGCCTGTTGAGGTCCCGGACCGACCGCGTGCTGGCCGGTGCCGGATATCTGACGGCCTTCGTGCTGATGCCGCTGAGCGTCCCGTTCTCCACCTCGGTCGTGCCGAACCTGCTGCTGGTGCACCCGGTGGGCTGGCTGCGCCAGGCGACCGACGTGGTCCAGTTCGTCATGAGCGGAGCCGTGGTCGCCGCCCTGCTGGCCCACTGGACGACCGCCACCCGCCCCGCCCGACGCGTCCTCGCCCCGCTCTACGTCGTCGGCCTGGTCGGCGGTCTCGCCTCCGCGCTGGACGGGATGCTCGGCACCGGGCCCTCGTGGACCCACACCCCCCTCATCAACATCGCGCATGTGTCCGTGCTCCTGCTGCCGTTGGCGTTCCTGGCCGGCGTGTGGCGCGTCCGGCTGGGCCGCACCGCCGTGGCCGACCTGCTCCGCCGGATGCCGCTCGCCTCCAAGGAACAACTCCGCGACGCGCTCGCGAAAGCACTCGGCGACACCTCCGTACAAGTGGGGTTCCCCGCCCCGGACGCGGTCGGCTACGTCGACAGCCAGGGCCGTACGCTCAGTGCCGCGCCCGGACAGCAGGTCAGCCCGCTGGAACGGAACGGCCGACGGGTCGGCGTCCTGCTCCACGACCCGGCGCTGCGGGAGGACAGGTACGTACTGGAGGCGGTCGTCTCGGCGGTGGCGCTCGAACTGGACAACCAGCGGCTAGCCGCCGAGGTCCGGACACAACTGGCCGAGGTACGGGCGTCCCGCGCCCGCATCGTCGAAGCGGGCGACGAGCAGCGCCGGCGGATCGAGCACGATCTGCACGACGGCGCGCAGTCCAGGTTCGTCACCGCACTGGTGACGCTGCGGCTGGCACGCCGGCGACTGGCCACCCAGCGGGCACCCGAGCCGACAGCGTCGGCCGAGCTGGCCGAACTCCTGGACCGCATCGCGGAGTTGATGGGCGAGGGCATGGACCAGCTGCGCGACCTCGCCCACGGAATCCACCCGGCCGTCCTCAGCGAGACGGGGCTCGTGGCGGCCCTGGAGATGATCGCCGCCCGGTCCCCCTGCCCGGTCCGGGTCAGCGCGACAGAGGTACCCGAACTGCCGCGGCCCCTCGCGGCCACCGCGTACTTCATCGCGGCGGAGGCGGTCACCAACGCCCTGAAACACGCCCACGCGACGACCATCGACATCGACGTACGACACGAGGACGGCGTACTGCGGCTCGCGGTCACCGACGACGGCATCGGCGGTGCCGACCCCGACGGGGGCACCGGGCTGCTCGGTCTGCGGGACCGGGTGGCGGTGTTCGACGGCGAGATGACCGTCAGCAGCGCGCCGGGCCGAGGGACCGTCGTAGCAGCCACGTTGACGACCGGATGGGCCGGACGTTCCCAGGAGGTACCCGCCGAGGGGGAGGACGGACGAGGATGACGGATTCGGGACGGACACCGGAGTGGACACCACACGGGGAGGGACCGGCGGCCGTACGGCGGACCGACCCCCTGCGCATCGTGCTCGCCGATGACGAGCGGCTGTTCCGGTCCGCGCTGGCCGCACTGCTGGAGAGCCGAGGACACCGGATCACCGCCCAGGTCGGCGACGCGGACGCCCTCCGAGCGGCGGTCGCCCGCACCGCCCCCGACCTTGCGGTGATCGACATCAGAATGCCGCCCACCAAGCGCCTCGAAGGTCTGCGGGCCGCGGTCGACATCCGGCAGTCCCACCCCGGAGTGGGGATTCTCCTGCTGTCCCAGAGCATTCAGGTAACCCATCTCACCGAACTGACGGGTTCCGGAGTCAGAGGCGTGGGCTATCTGCTCAAGGAGCGGGTCGCCGACGAACACTTCCTCGACACCGTGCGCCGAATCGCCGAAGGGGAGTGCGAGTTCGACCAGGAGGTTCTACGGCTGCTGTTCAACGGCCCTCACCAGCAAGGGCGTTTGGCCAGACTCAGCACGCGGGAACTGGAGGTGCTGAAACTCATGGCGCAGGGGCTGACCAACCCCGCCATCGCGAGTCACCTCGTAGTCACCGTCAAGACGGTCGAGACCCATGTCGGCAGTGTCTTCAAGCGACTTGCCCTCCCCGACGAGAGCGAGGGCGAGTACCACCGGCGCGTGCTCGCCGTCCTCACGTATCTGCAGTCCGATCGAACCGTGTGACCTCAGCCGTCGTCCGGGTCGTCCACCGTGATGAAGCCGGAGAGCGCGGCGGCCGAGAGCCGCGCCTTCGTCAGGAAACCGGCCGCGGGGCAGTGGGCGATCCGCCCGCCGAACTCGTCGGCCTCCCGCACCGAACACAGCACGACCACCACCTCCGACGCCAGCGCGCTCAACTCCCCGGCGGCGGCGAACACATCCTCGCCGGGGAGCCCGAGATCCAGGAGCACGAGGTCGGGACGGTTCCCCCGTGTGATCGCCGCGACGGCCTCCGACGCGGAGGCGGCCTCCAACACGGTGTACTCGCCGTCGACCTCCAACAAGGCGCGTACGGCGGCTCGGTAGACGGGATCGTCGTCCACGATCAGCACGCTGCGGCCCATGCCCCCATGCTGGCGGACCTTCGTGGGTGACGGCATCAGGGCCGGCACCGAGAACACCGGTCAGGAGACAGGTGGTTGCCCCGAAGACCCCGGCCCGCCGCGTATCCAGACTGGTGGGACAGCCCATTGCGGGGTCATCGGGGGGAACGTATGCGGGGATATCGGGGGAGGCTGGTCGCGCCGGCACTGCTCGCGGCGCTGCTGGCAACGGGGTGCAAGGACCCGACAGGGGGTACGACGGTCTCCGTCAAACCCGCGTTCCTGCCGGTGACGTTCACGATCGACTCGTCGGGAAACATCAGCGTCTCCGCCGACGCGTCGATCGTGACACCGCTGGGTGAGGTGTCGGTCTCGGGATTCCAGCGAGAGCTGGGCAACCCCAAGCCGTATCTGGTGGCGGCCATCCGGCATCTGGAGGGGAGCACGACTTCCGGCGCGAACGCGGCCGTGGACCGGACCACGGGGGCGGTCCACTCCGCGTACGCGCCGGATCTCGGGTATGCCAAGGTCGCCGAGAGCTCGAGCACGGTCTACTCCCTGTACCGGATCGAGGCCAAGGGCCGTCACGTCCGGCCCGCGCTGAACGGGCAACCTCTTGCCCTGGCGAAGAGCGGCACGATAGTCGTCGACGCCACGCACACCCAGCCCGGCAGGGTGACTCAGCTGCAGATCGCCGACGCCCCGGAGCAGCAGCAGTCGCCGGTGCCGACCAGTACGGCGTCCTCCTGCGCGGGTACCGACGCCATCGGGATCACCCTGCCCGAGGTGTCCGCGGGGGCCGATGTCACCGACACCGTCACGGAGTTGGCGGCCGACTGTCTTCAGGTCCAGTACGCGGCGGAGCCCGCGGACGGGGTGGCGGAGGGCACGGTCGCTCGGGTCGTGATCCCGGTCGACGGCGCGGCCGACGCCGTGCAGTTGCCTCGCGTCGACGAGGGTGCGCCGGGGCCGGGGGACCGGGTGACGGCGAGCCGTCGAACGCCGGCCACGGTGTATGTCGCCGCGACGGCGCCCTCGCCCTCGTCGTCGCCGAGCGGCAGCGGCGAGACTTCCGGACAGCCGTCGGACGAGCCCTCGGTGCCAGGGACCACGCCGGTGGAAGGCGCCGCGTACGCGCGCGTACGCACGAGCCCGGGCACGGCGGGGGAGCGGACCAGTCACATCGAGGCGGGCGGCCACTACCCGGCACGGTGCATGACGCACGGCGAGACGGTGCAGGCCCACGGCTACACGAGTGACCGGTGGGTCGAGTTGGCCCTCGGCGCCGGGGGCACCGGCTGGGTCACGGCCACCGCGCTCACCGGAGGTCCTGACGGACTCTCGCTCGCGGAGTGCGCCGACACCGGGAGCGGGTCCGGCACTCCGTCGCCGACGGTCTCGGATGCCGTACCGACGAGCTGACGACGACGATGATGATCGGGAACCCGGCTTCGCCGTCGGGGAGTTGAGCGAGGGCCTGTCCGCCGGATGTCGGTCCGGCGGACAGGCCCTCGGTGTCGTGACTAACCGCGTCGGCCTGCCGGATCGTGGGCGACCGAGTCCTGATCCCCACTGCCGGAGATCTCGGAATCGGCGCCCGGAGCAGGAGTTGCTTCCCGGGCGCGGTCGGCGTGGCCCGGCCACCAGGCCGCGTGGCCGATCAGGGCGGTGAGGCTGGGCGTGAAGAACATCGCCATCACGAACGCGGCGACGGCGATGCCGAAGGACACGGCGAAACCCATCTCCGTGAGCAGCGCGTTGCCGGCCAGCATCATCGTGGCGAAGGTCGCCGCGAGGATGAAACCGGCCGCCGCCACGGTCGGCCCCGCGTGCCGCAACGCCATACCCGCCGCCTCGCGCGGATCGCGACCCTCGCGGGCCTCCTCGCGCAGCCGGGCGATCATCAGGATGTTGTAGTCCGTGCCGATGGCGACCACGAAGAGATACATGATCACCGGGAGCATGAACATCAGCCCCGGGTGCCCCTGCGCGTCCTGGAAGATCCAGACGGTGGCGCCCAGTGTGGCGCCGAAGCCGAGACCCACCGACGCCATGAGGTACAGGGGCGCCACCACACTGCGCAGCACCAGTCCCAGGATCAGCATGATCAGCAGGGCGGCGACGGGGAAGACGGTCCGGTAGTCGTGATTGACCGCGGCGTTGATGTCCTTGTAGATCGAGGACATGCCGCCGACCACGGCCTCCGTACCGTCGGGAGCGGCGGAGTGCGCGACCTCGCGCACCCGGCCCACGGTGTCGATCGCCTTGTCCGTCGAGGCCTCGTACTTCAGCGTCACGGTGAAGTCCGCCGTGGTCCCGCCCTTGTTGACCTGGCTCATCCGGGCGCTCGCGACACCGTCCACGGCCCCGAGCTTCTCGGCGTAGGAGGCGAAGGTGCTCCGGTCGAGCGTCCGGCCGTCGGCGCTGGAGAGATAGACGTCGGTGGGCGCGGCGGCACCCGCCGAGTACGCCTTCTGCATCTCGTCCTGGACGACCATCGACTCCTTGGTCTTCGGCATGGAACCCGAGGCCAGGTCGAAGGTGGCCTTGTAGCCGAGGGTGCCGAGCGACAGGGCGACGAGAACGAGGCCGGAGAGCGCGGCGGTCAGCGCGGGACGGCGCCGCACGCCGCGGCCGAGGGCGGCGAACCGGGCGTTCTCCGGCTCCCGCTGCCACGACTTGGAAGGCCAGAAGACCTTCGGCCCGATCAGCGACACCACGGCCGGGATCAGGGTCAGGCCCGCGATCAGGGTGACGCTGACCGCGATCGCCAGCGCCGGACCCATCTGCTTGAGGAAGCCCAGCGTGGACAGCACCAGCGCGAGGAACGCGATGATGACCGCGCCGGCCGCCGACGCGATGGCCTCGCCGACCCGGGCGACCGCGTTGATCATGGCCTGCTTCGGTTCGTCACCTGCCCGCAGCCGTTCTCGGTAGCGGAACATCAGGAACAGGAAGTAGTCCGTGCCCACACCGAACAGCACGACGATCAGGATCGACGAGACGGAACTGTTGGCCTGCAGGCCGAACAGCTTGGTGGCGTACGCGATCAGCCCGTTGGCGATGGCCGCCACCACACCGATCAGCAGCAGGGGCAGGAAAGCGAGGATCGGCGCCCGGAAGATGATCAGCAGCGTCACCAGGATGATGACGAAGGTCCCGATGCCGATCAGCGCCTCGCCGCGCTTGGAGGAGTCCTGCTGATCGAGGGCCTGCGCGGCGGAACCGCCGAGCTTCACCTCCAGGTCCGTGCCCTTGACCAGTTGTTTGACGTCGTCGCGCAGCACCTTGGCGGCGTCCGCCTGGACGGGCTGGCCGGCGTTCTTGCTGTCCATCTGGACCAGGGACATGGTGTAGCGGCCGTCCTTGGACGGCTGGCCGGGGACCACCTTCTGCACCTGGTCGATGTGCTTCGCGCCCAGTTCGGTGGTGATCCGGGCGACGTCCTTCTTGTCGGCGGCGGTCAGTGTGCCGCCGTCGGTGCGCTGGTACAGCGCGATGGCGGACGGGGTGAAGGCGCTGGGGAACGCCTTCACCTGCAGATCCGCCGCTTTGATGGATTCGTAGCTCTTGGGCAGGAAACTGCTCTCGTCACTGTTGGACGGCAGTCCTGGAGCGGTGGCGACAATCGCCACCGCCGCTATCAGCCACGCGACGATCGTCCAGACGGGATGTCGGACGACCG